>Ga0209168_10000024_pt1 | contig 167534 bp, 119 predicted proteins | sample Coa_R1_FD_187156 | JGI IMG/M metagenome (GOLD analysis project Ga0209168, IMG submission 187156) | Surface soil microbial communities from Centralia Pennsylvania, which are recovering from an underground coalmine fire - Coalmine... | ecosystem: Environmental > Terrestrial > Soil >...
TTGCTGGGCATTATCGGAGGGGCGTTCGGCGTGGCCCTCGCATATGGCGCTCTGCGGGCTCTGGCGGTGTTTGGCCCCCAACATCTGCCGCGGGTTCACGAGATTGGGATCGACTCACTGACCCTGGCTTTCACCTTGTGTATTTCGTTAGGCGCCGGTGTGCTATTCGGGCTGATTCCGGTTTGTAAGTATGCGCGGTCTGAACTCTGGGAGGGAGTGCGAGGCGGCGGGCGATCACTAACCCCCAGTAAGCAACGCCACCACACGCGAAGTGTTTTGATTGCGGCGCAGGTTGCACTGGCGCTCGTCCTGCTGGTTGGCTCGGGGTTGATGATCCGTACGTTCCAGGCGCTCCACCGCGTCGACCCCGGTTTTTCGCAACCACAGGACGTCGAGACTTTCCGCGTCTCTATTCCGGATACGCTCGTGCGGGATGCGGAAAGCGTGTTGCGCACCGAAGAAGCGATCCTCGGAAAGGTCGAAGCCATTCCGGGCGTTACTGCTGTCGGCATGGTGAACGAGCTTCCCATGGAAGGTAGTTCGAACCATCCGCTCTACGCGGAAGATCACCCAACCCAAGACGGCGCGATCCCTCCCATACGGCGCTTCAGGATGTTGTCACCGGGCTATGCGAAGGCCATCGGCAGCCGGCTGATCGCCGGGCGAGACCTGACGTGGACCGAGACCTATCGTCACGCCCCGGTTGTCCTGGTTTCCGAAAACCTCGCGCGCGAGTTGTGGAAAGATCCGCAGGCAGCCCTCGGCAAACGCATCCGGACGGCCCTCAATGATGACTGGCGGGAAGTGGTCGGCGTACTGCAAGACTTGCGCGATGACGGGCTGGATCAAAAAGCACGGGCCATGGTCTACTGGCCGCTGTGGCAGTTAAATTGGGGTGGTCCCGGTTACCTCATTCGCAGCGTCGCGTTCGTGATCCGCACCCCGCGCGCCGGAACGCCTGGCCTCCGGCGGGAACTTGAACAGACAGTGGCCGGCGTCAACGCAAGCGTTGCGTTGGCAGACATGAAGACACTCGACACGGTTTATGAACGCTCGCTCGCCCGCACTTCCTTCACATTGGCGCTGCTGGCGCTCGCGGGCGGCATGGCAGTGCTCTTAGGGGTGATCGGAATTTACGGCGTCATCTCCTATTCAGTCTTACAGCGCAATCGGGAAATCGGAATCCGGCTGGCGGTCGGCGCACCTCTTGGAGACGTGATCGGCTTGTTCGTGCGCGATGGGTTGGCCGTATCCGGCGTGGGCGCAATCTGCGGCCTGGGCGTGGCACTGGCATTGACTCGCCTGATGAAGTCGCTCCTTTTTGAAGTTAGCCCCTCAGATCCGCTTACCTACGTGCTGGCATCGGTGGGATTGACTCTGGCAGCGGCGCTCGCCAGTTACCTGCCTGCTCGGAGAGCCACGCGGGTCGACCCGGTGGAGGCCCTTCGCGTGGAATAACCGCTGACTAGACTCGGAATCCGGGTTACGCTTCTACCAGCCGCAATTCCGAAGAAAAGTCATAGAACACGCGCAACTGATTGCCGTCCAGATCGGCGACCCGGAACTCGCGCAGGCGCCACGGTTTGTCCTCCGGCTCGGCAAGGATCTTCGCCCCGGCGTCCCGCCAACGTTGGTACAGTTCATCGACCTCGTGCCTGCTGTTGAGATTCAGCCAGACGATGATCGAGCCGCCGTTACCGTATTGCTCACGGAACGATGCATTCGTCAGGAACATCCGGCATTGCCCTTGCGAGATGCCTCCAATTCCGCCCTCGTCGTTCCCCCAGTCGAAATCAAATCCGAGCACATTGACGTAATACGCGGCCGCCTTATCGACGTTTTCAACCGGAATCTCTGGAACTGCCTTTGGAAAGTGCGACAGCATGTTCCCCAGGTTACGACATGTAGGAGACCTGGCATTCGCGCAGTTAGACTTCACGACGCGACATCAGGTGTATACTGTCGGCAGCTATAAGAGAAGACCCACCGCTCGCGTGGAGCCTTTTGGCTTTAGAAGACGGGTGCTTATCCTCGTCCCGAGCGAACACAAACAGCATCGATTGGAGCATTGCGGCAAAGCGCGGCGGTGTCCTTCGGAATCGCGCGGTTTTCGTCAGGCCCAGCTTTGGGTCCACCGCAATCTGTCCCCACGTCAGCGTGAATGCAGAGCTTTTTCGAGCTCGAAAGGAAAACGATGAGCTTCCTACGTTATGAACGCAATATTCCTATAACCATCCTGTTGGCAATCACATTACTGGTATCTGCCCCACCACCGGTTCTGCCACAGACCACATCACAGGTTCAGACCACGAATCCAACGCCTTCACCGCAGTTAACCGATGCGCCCGTGCAAGCCCAGCCTGTCTCTAAGACAATCCTTCCCGAGGGCACGCCCGTTCGGATGCGCATCAACCGCACCGTGTCGTCCGCCGACGCTCAAACGGGGGACAACATTGATTTCGAGACGCTCGACGATGTTCAACTTGGAGATGCGATCGTGATTCCGAAGGGTTCGACGGCAATGGCGACAGTCACGGAAGCCGTGCCAAAGCGCCGCATGGCAAGAGGCGGCAAGCTGAACATGAACATCGATTACGTCCGGCTTCCGTCGAGCGAAAAGCTGCCTCTCAGAGGTATCCAGAATGTCAAAGGCGGCGGGCACACAGGCGCGATGACGGGCGCGATGGTTGCGACAAGTATCGTATTCTTCCCGGCCGCGCCGCTCTTTCTGTTCATGCACGGCAAGGACATCACGATACCCAAAGGACACGAGGTTACGGTTTACACGAACACCGACTACGACACCTCGAAGGCCAAGCCGCCGACTACTACATCTGTCGCGGCTCCGGCCCCAGCCCCCAAACCCCTATCCGGCAATGCGCTGACGAACGAAGACATCATTAAGCTGAAGAATGCTGGCCTGAGCGAACAACTGATCGTGGAGAAGATAGCTGCTTCCCCCGCGAAGTATCAACTCGAAACGGACGATCTTATCGCACTCAAAAAGGCAGGACTGAGCGACGGAATCATCGCAGCAATGGTACACGCAGGGCAGCGATAGCTCAGCGCCGAAAGACGACTGATTCTCGCCGTCTCGACCCCCGGGAGTGCTCCCGGCGCCCATTCGATGGACTCCACGTCCGACAGCATCAGATCGCCGCAAAATAACAGATACAATCATTGAAATCGATGGCCGCAGGTAGAGCCTGCTCCGGACAAGGAGGAAGCATGAACGTCACCCGTAAGGATTTTCTGAAGAAAGTTGGCGCGCTCAGCATCCTGGTGCCGCAACTCGGAATCGCCGAACCGTTCGCCGCCGGTTCATTGCCCGATCTGGCAAAAGGTAATCTGCCTGGCGCTGACGAACTCTGGGGTTGGCTCGAGCAACTGGCCGCGTGGTGCCCGGCGGCCACCGGGAGCGCCGGTCACAATGCTTTCGTCAATTTTCTCGATCAGCGGCTTCGCGCGGTCAACATCACACCACAGCGTAAGACATTCAAGATTGATTATTGGGAGCCGAAGTCCTGGACGCTCACAGCCGGCGGCGAGAAGATCCACGTCACCGGTTATCGTCCTTACTCCGGCCCGACATCGCCCGAGGGAGTCACCGCTGCATTGTATTACGCGGGCATGGCTCCGAACCTGGATTATTCCGGGGCGTCCGGCAAAATCGTTTTGATCGAGATGGCGCCGGCTCCGACTCAGGAAGAAATGCATATCGCGGGCCAGATGGTTGGTAGCTACCCGGCGAACGCTACCGTGCCTGGGACTGCTTACGGACCAGTCGGCGCTTTCCGTACGGTTCCTGATTTGAAACTGGCCCAACAAGCCGGTGCGGTCGGCGTTGTTTATATCTGGAATAGAGTTTCCGATGGCAACGCCGAAGACCAGGCTGCGCCGTTCACGGCTCCTCCAAATCCTGTTCCCGCCATCTGGGTGGGACAAACCACAGGCAGCAAACTCAAATCGATGGCTGCATCGCAAGCCTCTGCCACGCTTACGATGCACGCCATCGTGCATCCTGCTTGTCCAACCGACAACATCTGGGCGGTTCTCCCGGGAAAGACTGACGAAGCCGTTATCATTAACACCCATACGGACGGCTGTAACGCCCTGGAGGAAAACGGTGCGCTCGGTGTTGTGGCGCTGGCGAACTATTCTGCCAAGCTTCCTCAATCGCAGAGAAACCGTACCCTCATCTTCCTCATGACCACGGGCCACTTTGCGCATGGTATGGTTCGTGGAACACAAGACTGGATCAACTCCAATCCGGATTGGATGAAGAAGGCCGTGGCATGCGTCACGATCGAACACCTTGGAGCCACGGAGTGGGTAGATCATCCGGCGGCCAATGAATACAAGTCCACCGGCAAATTAGAATGGGGGCTCGCATACACGCCGCGAATTCCGGAAGCCGAACTCTTTTTGAAGGCTGCCCAAGGCACCGAAGCCAGGAATATCTTCGCGTTCAAGCCCGAAGGATCTTATCCAGGCGAAGGCGCGGCTTTCTACCGAGCCGGGATTCCGACCATATCTTATATCCCGACCCCGCAGTATCTGTTCGTCGAGCCCGTAAAAGGCGGGGCGATTGACAAACTCGACAAACACCGGCTGCACGGTGAGGTAGTGACGTTGGCACGCTGTGTTGCGGCCCTCGACAAAATGACGGTCGAGGAGATCCGCGGTACGGATGGGGCGCGCGCTTAGAGCCTCCATCCGAGCGTGGCTCAACTTCGCCGGGTCCACACAGGTAGTTTCCAAAGTTCAAGAATCCGGCAGCCCGGGAAATCACTCTAGGACTTATTGACCCACACCTCGGGCTTGGCTAATGCAGGAGAAGGACCCGCGGGCGAGTACTTTCGACGGGCGAATCTTGCGCGGGGAGGATCGTTGGCGGAGCGCATAAGCCGCTCTCAAAGACTTCTGCCGCGGGCTGTTGCTAGGTGGCTTTTCCCGCAATGATCAGGTCTTGCTCTGATTCGCAAACGACGCTCCGTAGGGATACGATGGGCATGCGGGGCATCCGCTGAGAGTCCGTCCCGAACCGCGCTTCGTGTTCATGAGCATCTGTCCGACGTTTGTAGAAGTCGGTACGGTGAGGCATAGTGGAAATATCGAAGCAGTCCGGTCGAAACGGCACAGGCATTAAGATCAGTCTCGCAATTGCCTGTGTTGCAGCTCTCTTTATTGCGGCCCATACACTCCGATTCTCCGGTCGAGCACCGATGCTGACTCGCATAGCGGACATACGCCGTTTGTCGCCGGAACAGGCCGCGCGTCGGTATCCGGTAAACCTCAAGGCAGTGACCTTGTATCACGACCCGCTGCTGCGGCTCCTGGTCGTACAGGACGAGACCGCCGGAATTCGCGTGGAAGTCCTGGATCAGCGCCAGGATTATGAATTAGGCGACGTGTTATCGATTCGCGGCATCACCGGGCGTGGCGAACTCTTTCCGATCATACAGAACGCGGTGGTGGAACGTGTTAGCCGGCGGGCTTCGCTCCGGCCGGTGAGCCTGATGGCATCGGAGTTGAACGCCCCCGGCCGCCAATCCTTGTATGCAGAGCTTAGGGGCGTCGTCGGATCGTGGAACGAACACAACGGCCGGTTGCTGATTCGTGTATCGAATGGCGGCGTGACGTTCGACGTCATCGTTCTGCAGCGAAGCATCATCAATCCCGAAGGGCTCATCGGCGCCAGCGTGATCGTCCGTGGCGCTGTCAACGCGGTGTACAGCATCGGCGGAAATGTGATCGGAAGCCAGCTTCTGGTCGGCGGATTCAACGATTTCATCGTTGATCGTGTCCAGGCCGGGCCGCACCCGCCGGCAGCAACGGCCGTATTAGCCCCCGCGACGTCGATCGCAGAGATTCGCAAGGCACCAGCAACAAGTCAGAATGCCAGCCGGCCGGTGTCTCTACGAGCTGTTGTGACGTTCTATGATCGCGATTGGCACATCCTGTTTGTTCAGGATGCAACCGGTGGCATTTTCGTCCACACACCCGGAGCGTTCGACGTTTCAACCTGGGATGATGTGGAGCTCCAAGGCGTGGTAAAGCCTGGCGGATTCGCACCGTTAATCGATCAGGCGGTATTTCGTGTTCGCGGGCGGCGCCCACCGCCTGAGCCGCTGCGCTTAAGTTCCGAAAACCTCTTCAGCGGCGGATACGACAGTCAGTGGGTGCAAACCGAAGGAGTGGTGCAGTCCATCCGCCGTGTCTACCAGCACATTGCGATAGGAATTAGATCGGGGCTATATCGCTATTCCCTGCACATCCCATATCCTTCGGAGCGGCCACTGCCTACGAATCTTCTGGATAGCACTGTACGCGTAAGTGGGGCGCAGGGCACTGTTATCAATGAACGCGGGCAGTTAATCGGGATTACTCTCTATACCCCGGACCTGAGCTACATCCAAACTTTGAAGTCGGGACGGGAGGATCGGGAGATCCCAGTTCGGCCGATTGGGTCGCTTCTCAAGTTCTCTCTACGTGAGGACTGGCAACACCGTGTGGCAGTGCGAGGAACCGTTGAATACCAACGGCTCCGCGAGCGCGAACTCTATATCAGCGACGGCACCGCGGGACTATTAGTCCATACCGACCAGGAGGAAGTGTTCCAACCCGGCGAGCGCGTGAAAGCCACGGGATTTGCAACGCCCGGCGAAATTAGTCCCTCGTTGGAAGACAGTACGGTATCGCGGCTGCCGGAGCCCACGTCATTGCAGCCGGTGAGCGTGGACGCACGCGGCGCTTTGAGCGGCAATTACAACGGCCAGGTCGTACGCGTCGATAGTTACCTGGTAAGCCGGGTGCTTCAGTCCTCTGAACAGGTCCTCACGCTGCAGGCGGGCGACGTATTGTTCACTGCATCACTAGAGAACGGTGGAGCGGAGGACAGCCTGCGCGACCTGCGCCCTGATTCCCTCCTTCGACTTACCGGCGTTTGCGTGGTGCGCAGTGCGGAGCGCGATGGTGTCCCGCGTTCCTTTCAGATTCTGCTGCGCGGCCCTGAGGACGTCACCGTGGTTCGTAGCGCCTCGTGGTGGACTCGCGGCCGCGTGGTCGGAGTCGCCGCATGGCTCGGAGCGGTAATGCTGTGCTCGGCGGTGTGGATATGGATACTCACCCGGCGAGTGCGCCAGCAGACCCAAATCATCGGAGCCAAACTAAAAACCGAAGCAGCCCTCAAGGAAGCGGCAGAAGCTGCCAGTGCTGCGAAGAGCGAGTTTCTCGCCAATATGAGCCACGAGATCCGCACACCGATGAATGGCGTCATCGGAATGCAGGAACTCCTGGATAGCACCGTTCTCGACGTGCAGCAACGGGAGTATCTCGACGCTGCGCGTGAATCGGCGAGCTCTTTATTGTCCATCCTCAACGCCATTCTCGATCTCTCCAAAATCGAAGCCGGACGGATGGAACTCGCATCGGAACGCTTTTCCGTCGCGGCACTGGTCGAAGAGACACGCCGCACGATGATTGCGGTGACCCGAAAGAAAGGGCTTCAGTTCAACTTTACGATCGACGAACATATTCCGCGCTTCGCGCTCGGCGATCCGCTTCGGCTCCGGCAGGTGCTGCTGAATCTGATCTGCAATGCCGTTAAGTTCACGCCGGCCGGAACGATTCGAATCGACGCTGGGTTGATGTCGCACGAGGGGGCGGAGTTCGTGTTGCGGTTCACAGTCACGGATACGGGGGTCGGAATCCCCAAGTACGCCCAACAAGAGATCTTCGAAGCGTTCCGTCAGGCGGACAACTCGATCACACGGAACTACGGTGGAACCGGATTGGGGCTAGCGATTTCCAAGCGGCTAGTCGAACTGATGGGTGGCGACATCTGGGTTGAAAGCGAAATCGGCCAAGGAAGTTCCTTTTCGTTTACCGTTCGGCTCGTCGAACCTTCCACGATGCCTGAAGAACATATAACGGTGCAACCTACCTCGAAGCCTCTCAGTACGGCGCGGCCGTTACGGCTGCTATTGGTAGAGGACAATCCGGTAAACCAGTTGCTCGCGGTCCGCGCGCTCGAGCGATCAGGGCATGCGGTTACGGTTGCTTGCACAGGGCGGGAAGCGGTAGCCAAGTCCGCATCTGCAGAGTTTGATCTGATTCTGATGGACGTCCAGATGCCCGAGATGGACGGTCTCGAAGCCACCCGCCAGATCCGTCGACGCGAAGGCGGAGCCGGGAGTCACGTTAGGATCATGGCCTTAACTGCATGTGCTATGAACGGGGATCGCGAGCGTTGCTTGGAAGCCGGAATGGACGGCTACTTCACCAAACCGCTGAACATACCTTCATTGTTGGAATCGCTGGCCATGTTTTCGTCGGAATGCGAAGCCTGTTCGAAGCCTTAGATTCGAAGAAAGGCGCGTGATCCGCAGAAATCCCCAATCGGCCAGCGCCGCTATCGTTCTTTGCGCAGGTGCACCGGCGGCTGTATGTGACCGATCCTGCTGCCCGATCGTTCTTCTCCGCCTGCAAGCCCTGCGACAAGTCCCATGCCTCCAGGCCATGATCCGTGAGACCGGCAACCAGCCAATCGGAGGACTGGGCGCGGCGGCAGAAAAGCTGCGAATTATCATATGGCGCCCTGTTTCTTTGTCACGGCATGAAGGCCACCTAAGACCTCCAACATTAATAAGGATCGCTTTCGAGTGCCGTCACTTTCCGTAGAACGAGTTTTGCGAATATGCCGAGACACGGTTTTGTTTCCAAACCCGCGCGGCCGATATCATGTTGTAAGTCGGCTATCAGCCTTTAACCGGTCACGGCAATGTCAATAGTTCAGGTCGGTCAGCGAAATTCGTCCTCACCGCTTACGAGCGAACAGATTGATGCTTTGTGGACGATTGATCATCCTTTCGATGGTTATAACAGGTTGAGAATAGTCCTGTCAGAACATCCCGAGTCAGCCGACGAACTGCGCACCCAGATTTCACGCTCGTTGGGTTTGATGGGCAAGTTCGACGAAGCATGGGATGAGATCGCTAAGGTCTCGAAAGACCCTCCCGAAATCGTAAAGGTTCGGATACAACTGGAGTCCGGGAGGCTGAAGAACTCTTCCGGCAGCGCTGAAGACTCAAACCCATACTTCCTGAAGGCCCTTGAGCTGGCCGAGCAAGGACATTTCGACTACTACGCAGTTGATGCGGTTCACATGCTGGGAATTGTATCGAATGGCCCGGAGTCCGTTCAATGGAACGAGAAGGGGCTAGAGCTTGCTGACGGCTCGAGTGACGAACGAACGCGAAAATGGAAGGGCAGCCTCTTGAACAACCTAGGCTGGACGTACTTCAACATGGGTGACTTTAGCAAGGCGCTTGCCACTTTTGAAGCGGCGCTGGATTACCAGAAAGGCGCCGGCGATCCGGTGCGCATCCGCATCGCGCAATGGACAGTTGGCCGATGTCTTCGCGCTCTGAAAAGATACGACGCGGCGCTTGCCATCCAGAGTGAACTGATTCAACATCCCGAGCAGGGTTATGTATCGGAAGAACTGGGGGAGCTTCTCCTTGCGATGGAGCGGCACCAGGAAGCCAAGCTTCGGTTCAAAAAGGCTTATGAATTATTGGCTCGAAACTTGGGCGCGGACCCGCGCCAGACGAATCGCCTCGCTCGCCTGAGAGAACTGAGCGAATAAGGCCTGCCCCATCTTGGCACGCATCCTGTTGAGCCATAAAGGGGGGCGCAGGCGCTTTCGCCTGCGCATACCGCTCTCGGAGACTTCTTGCGTCGGGGCTATTCAACGACTCGCAGCGTGTATATATTCTGAATCGCAGAGTTTCACGGTACAGCAAAGCGCGTGCGGAATACCGATGTCTGCGCAAGCTTACTCGCTTAACATGACGGTTGTACCTCCGTCGACGTTAGGATATCTGACTCTCTGGCCGACTGGTCACGTACAGCCGCTCGTCTCGACATTGAACCGTTGCAGGGGCAGATTGTGGCGAACGCGGCTATTGTGCCCACAGGCGCCGGTGGCGCGATCAGCACTTATGTCAGCGACGCTAGTGACATTATCATCGATATCAATGGATATTTCGCGCCGCCAGGCAGTCCTGGTGGTTTGTAATTCTTCCCAACCTTTCCGTGCCGCGTTGCGGATACCCGGAATCCGACAGGCGCTTTCGGGGGCCCAGTCCTGGCGGCGCAGTCAGTGCGAAACTTCCCCATACCCGCGAGCACTTGCCACGTGCCGCAGTCGGCACCCGCGTATTCATTGAATATGACGGTTGTGCCTCGTGGGCCGCTTGGGTATCTGACTACGTGGCCTAGCGGACAGGCTCAGCCATTAGTGTCAACGCTGAATTCGCTGGCGGGCCTGATCCTGGCGAACGCGGCGATTGTGCCAGGGGGCAGCGCCGGCGCCATCAGCGTGTTCGTCAGTAACACGACCGATCTGATTATCGATGCCAACGGGTATTTCGCTCCGTAGTCAGTGCTAAGGGATTCTCTCTGCACTTGCGTGATTCATCGCGGGATTTCCGTTAATTGCCAGACGCTCACTTTCGAGCCCATCGGGCAGCCATCGTGAAACCAATGCTACACATCAGGCGGTAGTAGCCGTTGGCGACGGCGTGGCGGGATGCTCGGACTTCCACTGGTACTCGCTCAAACAATGTGCGTTTCCCGGCATTTCCCGAGAAGGCAGCCGTCACGCAAAGTACTGTCATTTCGCGACCATTGTTGCACTGTTGCGTCGAAGGTACCATGCCTAATCAACGAGCGGCAGTGATCTTTTTGTCGGCCGCCAGCATGCTTTTCGGCCAACCGCGAATCGGGATGTTGCCCGGTGTTCAGCCCTTCGTCGCGGTAGATTCGCCCCTGGTGGCTCTAACGCATGTGAGAGTCATTGACGGAACAGGCGGCGCGGTGCAGGAGGACCGTACGATTATTATCAACCAGGGTAAGATCCAGGCCGTGGGCCCCTCGTCGCAGATTACGCTTCCGGCGGGCGCGAAAGTGATGGAGCTGGCCGGACACACCGTAATTCCCGGACTGATCGGCATGCACCAGCACATGTTTTATCCGTCGGGCGGCGGCATTCCGATGTATCCCGAGCACGCCTTCAGTTTCCCGCGCCTGTACCTGGGGTGCGGCGTCACGACGATGCGTACGGGCGGCGCTATGGAGCCGTACACCGACCTGCGCGTGAAGAACCTCATCGACGCGGGGCGCATGCCGGGACCGAAGATAGACGTCACCGGTCCTTTCCTGGAGGGTGCTCCGGCAACCGTGCCGCAGATGTACGAGTTGAAGGGTCCCGAGGACGCACGCAAGATGGTGGAATATTGGGCGGGCGTGGGGGTAACCTCTTTCAAAGCATTCATGCACATCACGCGCGCGGAACTGGCCGCGGCGGTGGAGGAAGCGCACAAGCACAAGATCAAGGTGACCGGTCATCTGTGCGCGGTGGGGTTCCGCGAAGCGGCTGCGATCGGGATTGACAACCTGGAGCACGGCCTCATCGTGGACACCGAATTTATGCCGGGAAAAAAGCCGGACGTGTGCCCCGACGGAGACGGGCGCCCAGTGCTGGCGAAGCTGGATATACAAGGCGGGCCGGTGCAGGACATGATCAAAGACCTGGTGCAGCGCAACGTGGCGATTACGTCGACGCTGGCGGTGTTCGAAGCCGTGCAGCCCGAACGGCCGCCGCTCGAAACGCGGATGTTGGATGCAATGACACCGCTGGCCGCGGTGAGCTACCTGTCGACACGGGCTCGGGAGGCGGAATACGCGGATCCCCTGCGCGCTGCGACGCTGAAGAAAGAGATGGAATTCGAGTATGCGTTCGTGAAAGCGGGCGGGCAGTTACTCGCCGGCGCCGATCCGACGGGCAATGGCGGAGCGCTAGCGGGATTCGCCGACCAGCGCAACATCGTGCTGCTGGTGGAGGCGGGATTCACGCCGGCTGAGGCAATTCGCATTTACACTTTAAACGCAGCGCAGTATCTGGGCGAGGCGGATCGGATCGGTACCATCGCGGAGGGCAAAGCGGCGGACTTGGTAGTGATCAATGGAGATCCATCGAAGAAGATCACCGATATCGAGAAAATGACTGTGGTGTTTCGCAATGGTGTTGGGTACGATACGCAGAAACTGATCAAGTCCGTGGATCATACGGTGGGGCTGTACTAGTGTGGTTGAAGTCGAGCAGGCTGAATGCCTGCCCCGCCTGCCCCACCTTGGCTCGCAGCCTGTTGAGTCATGAAGGTGTCGCAGGCGGTTTTCGCCTGCGCATGCCGCTCTCAAAGACATGAAATTCGCCGCGCGAACATTGCTCGCAGTCATCGCGGCAATGGTCGTGGCCTTCGTGCTGGTGATCGCGATCGAGTGGTTCAGCTCGATCGTCCATCCATTCCCTCCGAACGGGAACCTCCCTGAGCACGTGAAGCATTATCCGCATTGGGTCCTGGCCATCGTCGTGCCCGCCTGGGGAGCGACCATCGTGGCCGCTACGTGGGTTGCCTCCAGGCTCGGTGGCCGGCTCGCCGGTATTATCGTCGCATTCTTGCTCGCATGGGGGCTGATCTTTAACCTGACAACACTGCCCTATACTCCGTGGTTCAAGATCGCGATGTCCTGCGCCTTTCCGATTGCCTGCCTCCTTGGCATCCGATGCGGGCGACGGGCGCCTACCTCTTGACAATCTAGCTATCATATCTCGATAATCGAGTCATGCCAGACCAGCCGACGGAACTCGTCCAGGGCACCCTCGATATGCTCATCCTCAAGGTCCTCGCCCTCCAACCAATGCACGGCTACGGCATCGCCAGCCGAATCGAGCAGATGAGTGCGGGAACGTTCCACGTCAATCCTGGCTCATTGTTCCCCGCCTTTCGCCGCCTCGAACGCGCCGGCTGGATCGAGCCCGAATGGAAAGAGTCGGAAACCAGCCGCCGCGCCAAGTACTACCGCTTGACCAGTTCCGGCCGAAAGCAATTCAAAGCGGAAACCGCGGCCTGGGGCCGTCAAATCGCCGCGATAGCACGCATTCTCGAAGCGTAGGAGGATTCATGTCCCTTCTCAAATCATTCACCGCCGGGCTTCGTTCGCTATTCCGCCGCCGCCAAGCCGACCACGAGATGGATGACGATCTCCGTCAGTTCCTGGAAGCCTCCGTGGAAGACAAGATACGTCGGGGTATGAATCGCAACGATGCCATTCGCGCTGCCCGCGTCGAGATGGGCAGCTTCGAATCCGTGAAGGACGGTATCCGCTCCGCCAGTTGGGAAACTGGTCTCGAATCGTTCGGCCGCGATCTCCGACACAGCGTCCGCGTGCTGCGAACCAACGCTGGTTTCAGCATCGTGGTCATCCTGACACTGGCGCTCGGCATTGGCGCCAACACCGCGATCTTCAGCCTCTTCGATGCCCTCATGCTGCGTGCATTGCCCATTGAACGGCCCCAGGAACTGCTGCGCATCGGCCGGCTCAATCCCCATTACGACTCCGAGCCGAACCCGACATTTACGAACCCGCTCTGGGAACAGATTCGCGATCGCCCCGAAGCCCTTTCAAACGCGTTTGCCTGGTCCAACGATCGGCTCGACCTGTCGCAGGGCGGCGCCGTACAATACGCGAACACGCTGTGGGTGAGCGGCGATTACTTCCGCGCCCTGGGTATTCGGCCGGCTGCCGGCCGCCTTCTAACAACCGGGGACGATCGGCGCGGCTGTGCTCCCACCGCCGTCCTCAGTAACGCGTTTTGGCAGCAGCGTTTCGGCGGAGACGAACGCGCCATCGGCTCCAGCATCACTCTCAACAATCATGCATTCCAGTTAGTCGGCGTTGCTCCGCGCGGATTCTCAGGAATCACGGTCGGCCGCAGTTTCGACGTCGCGGTCCCGCTTTGTGCCGCCGACGTCATCGACTCCCCGCAAACGCGCCGCCTGGATATACGTGCGTGGTGGTGGCTCAACATCGCCGCCCGTCCCAAACCTGGCTTTTCTCCAGCACAAATCAACGCGAGCCTGGCTGCGATCTCGCCGCAGGTTTTCGGGGCTGTAGTTCCGCAAAATTGGGACCCCCAAGGCCGTCGCAATTTCGTGAAGTCGTTGCTCTCCGCGGAACCCGCCAGCGACATTACTGGCGGCATCCGCACCCAATTCGGGCAGCCCCTGCGCGTGCTTCTCGCCATTGTCGGCGTAGTTCTATTGATCGCTTGCGCGAATATCGCGAGCCTGATGATGGCGCGAAGTTCCAATCGCCGCAAGGAAATCGCCGTCCGGCTCGCGCTCGGCGCTTCCAGAGCCCGCCTGATTCGTCAATTGCTCGCGGAAAGCCTGCTGCTTTCCTTCGCGGGCGCGGTCTTAGGCACCTTCGTTGCGCGCTGGGCTTCCGCCTTGCTTGTGCGGTATATCTCAACCACTCGCAATCAGGTTTTTCTGGATCTATCCATCGACGGCCGCGTGCTTGCCTTCACTGCGGCTATTGCGACACTCACGGGAATACTCTTTGGTATTCTTCCGGCATTTCGTTCGACCCACGTCTCACTCTCTCCAGCGATGAAAGGTGACGCCGATGCAACACCGACCCGGCGCTTGCATTCGGGGAAGTGGATCGTCTCGGCTCAGATCGCGCTATCACTCGCGCTTGTGGCGGCCGCGGGACTCTTCCTTCGGAGCTTCGTAAAACTCGCCAGTCTCGAAATCGGGTTTCAACAGGATAACGTGCTTATCATTAACACCAACCTGCAAACCGCAAAAGTACCCGTTGCCGCCCGCTTGTCCACAGCGGATGCGATAGAGTCTCGATTGCGCGCGGTTCCGGGCGTCCTTTCGGCGGCGCACTCCTGGAATACCCCGGTAAGCGGCTATGGCTGGAACGACTACGTAGGTTCCGACACGCCTGATGGACCGTCCGGTGAAGACCGGTTGGTGTGGTTCAACTTCATTTCCCCGGGTTACTTCGAGACCCTGCGCACGTCCCTGCTCAGCGGCCGGAATTTCAATGCCCACGATACGCCGGAGTCACAGAAGGTAGCGATCGTCTCCGCCACTTTCGCGAGGAAGTTCTTTCGCAATCGCGATCCGATCGGCGGAATTTTCTATATCGATCCCAAGGCGGGAAAAGCGAACGCCCCAATTCTCGTCGTAGGCGTCGTGAAGGACTCGAAATATGAAAGCCTGCGCGAGGAAACAGCTTCGATTGCTTTTTACCCGTTGTCACAAATACCGGGAAATGCCGAGACCATGTCTTTCGAGCTGCGCACCGCTGTTTCCCCGCTTTCCCTGGTGGGGCCCATCCAGAGCGCCGTAGGTGAAGTGAATAAGGCCATCCCCCTCGATTTCCGGACCCTCTCCAGGCAGCTCGAAGATAACATCGTTACCGAACGGGTGCTGGCCCTTCTCTCGACATTTTTCGGCGGCCTCGCGCTTCTATTGGCCATGGTTGGACTCTATGGCACACTGAGCTACCTGGTGGCGCGCCGTCAAAAGGAATTCGGAGTCCGCATGGCGCTCGGCGCGCGTCCGGGCTTCATCGTTTCTCTGGTGATGCGCGATATCGCCATTGTGCTCGCCGCCGGACTGGGAGCCGGCATCGCTATCTCGTTATCCAGTGTCGGCGTCCTCCGGAAGCTGCTGTTTGGCCTGGCCCCGCGCGACGCGGTTACAATCACCTCCACCGTCATCCTGCTTGCTGCCGTCGCGATCGTTGCCGCCTGGCTCCCCGCACGGCGCGCCGGGCGGATCGACCCCATGGTGGCATTGCGCCACGAATAATATTCCCCTCATTGGCTACGACCTTTTACGTACAACCCAATGGGCTATCTCAAAAAGAATAAAGCCTTTCTCCCTCTCCACCGATAGAAAAGCGTGGCCGATCGCGTCCTCTCCCAAGAAGAAATCGACAGTGTATTTCGGAACGTCCGAGAGACCACCGAAGAAGACGATCTTTCCAAACGGGCCACACCCTACGATTTTCGACGGCCGGACCGCATTGCGAAAGATCAGCTCCGCGCCATTCACCTGCTGCATGAAAACTTCGCCCGCAGCCTCGCGTCCAGCCTTTCCGCCTATCTCCGCGCCTATGTAGCCGTCAACCTGATCTCCGTCGAGCAGCTCTCCTTCATGGAGTTCTCCCAATGCCTTCCCTCGCCAACCTGCCTCGTAGCCCTGGGGATGCGTCCCAGCGAAGGCAATGCCGTTCTCGAAATCAATCCGTCCCTGGTTTTTCCCATCCTCGAAATGCTCTTAGGCGGCACCGGCAAGTACACCTCCAAAATCACCCGCGAGATCACCGAAATTGAACAGTCCATCCTCGAGAGCCTGTTCCGCATCATCCTGAACGACCTCCGCACTGCCTGGCAGTCCGTGGCGCATATGGAGTTCAACATTGAAAGCCACGAGACCGATCCGCAGCTCATGCAGATTCTGGCCCCCAACGAAGCCGTGGTCGCCGTCAGCATGGAAGCCCGCATCGGTGAAAACGCGGGCATGATGAACATCGGAATCCCTTCGATCGTCGTCAAAATGCTGCGGCACAAGTTCGATCAGCAGTGGTCCTTGCGCAAAAGCGAATCCACCGACAAGGAACAGGGACGCATCCTAAAGCTCATCAAGCCGACCGATCTCGAGCTCGATACGCGTCTCGAGGGCCCTACTTTGCGGGTAGAGGACCTCCTCGATTTGAACGTCGACGACGTGTTGACCTTCGATTACCCGATCCAACGACCATTATTAATGTTCGTTAACCAAAAAGTAAAATTCCGTGGCACCGTTGTCTCAACCGCCTGTAAACGGGCCTTTGAAATCCTTTCTTTTCAGAAAGATATAGAGTAAGCGGTGCGCTAGCCCAGAGGGCTACTATTGACACCTTACGGGCCCTATAAAGTTTCTATACTACCCGTCCGATAAGGGGACTAAGTACCCGCAAAAGAGGGTACCGCGTCGCAACCTGCAGTTGCGAAGGAGGCTTTTATGAAGAACAACATTAGCGGTCTCGCAGCATTCGCCCAGACACTCATCGAGTACGTGGAGGACCTGATTACCGAAAGCCCCAAGGCTTCATTCACCAAGTTGGACATGCTCATCCTGCTCAATGCCGTAAAGAACGACCCGGTGCTCTTGCACATGCTGAACGCCAACGATATGCGTCCCGCGGGAGAAACCGCGCCCCTAGAATAGGAGAGATGCCCAATCGCCTCTCTCTGGCGCAAATGGCCGCACAAATCCGGTCGCGCCAGATCTCCCCGGTGGAACTCGTTGAGGCCCACCTGAAGCACATTGAGAAGTACAACCCCAGGATCAACGCCTTCATCCAGGTGTTCGCGGACGAAGCCATCGAACAGGCCAAGTCCGCGCCGCCCGGGCCGCTTCAGGGAGTCCCGGTCACCATCAAGGACAGCTTTAACATTGCCGGCCTACCCACAACAGCGGGAAGCCGTCTTTTTAAGGATCTCCGTGCTTCCAGCGACGCTACGGCCGTCGCTCGCCTGAAAGCTGCGGGGGCCATTCCAATCGGGAAAACCAACTGCCCCGAGTTCCTCTCGAACTATGAGAGCGACAACAACCTCATCGGGCGCACGAACAACCCCTGGGACCTGGAGCGCACCCCCGGGGGTTCCAGCGGAGGGGAAGCCGCCGCCATCGCGTCGTTTTGCTCTCCCGGCGGCATCGGAAGCGACGGCGGCGGCTCCATCCGGGTCCCAGCCCACTTTTGCGGCATCGCCGGCCTGAAGCCGACGCCCGGCCGCGTTCCGGCGACCGGCCACATCCCCGAAATGAACCATCCCGGCGGCCTACTCGGCGTCGCCGGTCCGATGGCCCGCACGGCCGCCGACGTACGCCTGCTCTTCGAAGTGCTCGCCGGTTACGATTCTCAAGATCCCTTTTCAGCGCCGGTCCCACTTCGGACGCCAGACCTTACGGGTCTCCGCATTGGCGTCATGCCGCAGTTTTACAAAGTCCCCGTCCAGCGCGCCGTAGCCGAGGCCCTGAACACCGCTGAAGCCTGCCTCAAAGATCTGGGATTTCCCACCGCTCCTTTCCAACCCGCCGGTCTCCAACGAGCCCCGAACATCTGGTGGTTCCTCTTCGGCCAGATCCCCTCCCGCATCACCCGCCAGGTGATCGCCGGCTCGGAAGATCAGGTCCATTGGACCGCGACGGAATTCATGAACGACGCCCTCCAGCAGCCCGAACCCACCTGGAAAGATGTCATCGAGAATCTGGCCGTCCGCGACAAAATGCGCGGCGCGTTTCTACGCGAACTGGAACAGACGCCCGTGATCCTGATGCCGGTCTGCAGCACTACCGCGTTCCGTCACAGGCAGCGCCGCTTCGATACGCCGGCCAAGCAAATCGGTCTGTTCGAAGCCATGATGACCGCCACGATGATCAACTGCCTCGGAGTGCCGGCGGTTACCATCCCCTTCGGCCAGGACGAGAACGGCCTGCCCGTCGGCATTCAGTTGGTCGGCGCGCCGTACAGCGAAGAACTGCTGCTCGAGCTCGCCGTCCGCATGGAAAACGCCCGTGGAATATTTCCTGGTCCTCCGGCCTAGAACCGCAAATCCCTAATTCTCGGTTGGTATCTTGTTGCCGTTTTCAACAACCAAGCCTTCGACTTGCACCTTCCTATATTCGAGTTTCAGCCCATACTGCTGTTCGAGAGTTCGCGACCAGTAGCCGAACGCCGCCGCCTTCAGATCGTCGTATGGGCGAGCATCCGAAGAACCGTCAGTCGTCTCGAAATCTTTAACGCTTAACGCGAAATCGAACGCGCCGTTGATCCCTGTCTCGTCTTTGACCGTCTCACCTACACCGTTCGGCGGGCGGTTGCCTAGCCAAACAGCCAGGCTTCTCAAGGAAACGCCTTTCAACTGCACACCCCAGTTTTCAAATTCGTATTCACCATCGGGAAGTTTGCCCGGCGAACTGTACTGGCGTCCGCCCGGGTTGCCGTCCGATCCGCCGGATTCCTTGGCACGCAGGTTCTTGGGGCCGCCCTTCCCCACCACCAACACAATTGCACGGGTGTCAATTGTCTCTAGGCGAAGCTTCAACTTGAGCCGCTCTTCCAAAAGCGACTGGAGCATTAACTTAAGCACCGCTTCTGGTACGGCCTCACCCGCTTTGGCAACGATGTCGTATCGCTCGAAGATCCAGTCCGGACCTGAGATCTTGCCCGGCGTCCCGTAGGCCCATGCAAGACATTGCACCAGTCTCGTATTTTGGACGATGATTCTTCCCGGTGAGGACTCAATACCGCTGTTTCCCTGATGTGCCTCGGGCGAAGACAAACGGATAGACGCAACCTCGAATACCGGCCGTGCCCCCCCAGATTGTCCCCAAACGCCGCCGGCAGCCACCAGCACCATCGGAAATAGGCTCGCGATCCGGTTCATTCTTCATTCGCCTCTCTGTTAAGACGTACCGGTCAGGCATTCCGCGTAGGTGTTACACATCGTCCGCGTGACCTGCGGTGATTTGAGATACCATAAACTCCTTGATCGAGATATGGCTTGCAACGCTTCATTCCGGAAAACTGGCGACGTAGCCATCGTCGATTTGAGCGGCCGTTTCACGCTCAGGGACGCATCCGGCGTAATCCGCAACGCAGTGCTGAGCCTGGTCAACGGCGGCGAGAAGAAAATCCTTCTCAACCTCGCCGACGTGGTGCACATGGATAGCGCCGCCGGTCTCGGGGAGTTGATCGGCAGCTATACCGCGGTGCAGAAAAGCGGCGGTCAGATGAAACTCCTGAACGCGCAGAAAAACGTCAACGAGGTGCTCCGGATCACGCGCCTCGACACGGTTTTCAAAATTTATTCCGACGAAACCGAGGCAGTTCAGAGTTTTCAGTGAACCGATAGCACGGGCTCGGCTTCGTGCACGGCTTTGGGAATCCGCGATTCCGTCCGTGCCACCAGCATCGCGCCGAGGTACAGCGCGCCGCCGATCAGCAAGGTCACTCTGAGCCCCAGGTAAATCGCCAGGAAGATTGCCCCTGCCGAACCCAACACGCTCGATGCGGCGTTCAAAGCCCAAGCCCATCGCACCGCCTGCGGATACCGCGATTCGAGACGCGTCAAACCCGTTGGGAACGGCATGCCCATCAGGAAGCCCGCGGGTGCGATCAGAGCCACCGTAATCAGCATCTTCAACGGCAGCGGCAATCCAACTCCGTACTCTCCGATCGGAGCCGCCACAAATGCCAGCACCGCAACACAGACGGCAATAACACCGAGAATGACATTCAGCCGCGACAGCGCCAGCTTGCGGCTATAGAAGCTCCCCAGCCCGCTCGAAATGAGCATCGAGAACACAATGACCGTGAGCGCATAGGTGGGATGCCCCAGGAACAGCACGAACTTCTGGATCAGCGCAACCTGAATCAGGATGTACCCCGTCCCGATGCACGCGAAATAGACCAGGAAACGCCGTACGCCCTTCTCCGCCGGAAGCTTCGTTCCCAACAGCAGCGGCGGAAGCGCCAGTACAATGATCGTAGCCAGGATGCTGACCGCCACCAGCCCGAATAGCAGCGGGAGCGCCTTGTTGATCTTATTGTCCTCGGCATTGCCGGTCGGGTTCAGGAACTTCAACACGTCGCGCGGCTGGACGGTGTAGAAGAAGAACGGACGGTCGTCCGAAACAGGAGAAACGTCGAACTGGTACTGGTTCCAAAACTGTTCCGGGTCGCGGCTGTTCAGCAAATCGCTAAACGGTCCTGGAAGCTTCTCGCCCGGAGCATAAATGAGCTGCACGCCCTTCGTACCCGCAATGCCGGTCTTCAGGGTTTCCAGATCGTGCGTTGAGATCGGCTTCCGGAAAACCAGTACCGTGTCGCGCGCGCCATATCCCGCAGCCGACCGCGAATCCTCCCGAAGAACGACGACGTGGCTCGCCGGGTCGGGCTCGCCCAACTCTTGAAATGCCCGCATCGCGAGCGATAGCAGCCGCAGCGACTCCCGCGGCGGCTCGAATCCCCAGCGCGTAAACGCCAGCAGACCATCGTCCGTCAGGTGGCTGAGATAATCCCGAAACGCGTCGGAGGTGTACAGGTTGTTCTCAGATAGCGCAAAGGCCCCGGCGGCAGTCGAAGCCCAGGTGTCGACCAGCGTCGCCTGGATCACCTGGTATTTCTCCGGCGACCGCCGCACGAAACTTCGCCCGTCTTCGACAAACACATGCACATCCGGACGCAGATACAGGTTCCGGCTGAGCTTTGCCATCTGGTCGCGCATGATGGTGTTCGCGATGATGTCGTTAATCTCAACCGCCGTAATGTCGTGGCTGCCTGAAGCGAGCGCACGCGAGACGTCCCATCCGCCGCCCGGTCCTATCACCATCGTCTTGGCGCCCGGCCGGATCAGGTACGGGAATCCCGGACCCTGACGCAGCAGCTCGAAATGCTCCTTGCCGGTCAGGTGGTCGAAATCGAACGAGGCAATTCCTGTCGCGGCATCGGCGTCGATCACGATACTCAGCAGATCGGAATAGGGCTCCCGCCGGATGCCGATACGCGAAATCGGATTCCATTTCGTGAACAGCTCTTTGCCGATGGCCTGGCCCTTGGCGTAACGCACGTCGATCCAGTGCAGCCGGCCGTTTGCGGCAATCAGCACCACAAACGTAAGCGCCAGAACGACGCCCGCGGCGCGCCCGCGCATGCTTCCCGCGAGGTTGTACCAGATCGCCGCCGAAACCGCAAAGAACACCCCGGCCGCAATCACCGTATTGGGTCCGCCTAAAGTTTTCAGAAACGGGATCAGGACCAGGCACCCGATTGCCGCGCCCAACAGATCGAAGAAGTACACCCGATCGATGCGCTCGATGGTCTCGGCGACCGCCAGGGAAACAATCGTCCCCGACAGAAAAAACGGCAGCGCGCTGGCAAAATAAACGAACGCCAGAGTGACGACGCCCATCTCGCCTTGCCTCGTGATCACGAAGCTCAGCGAGACCAGCACAGCCACGCTATTCAGCGCCGCAAGGGTCCCTAATTTGGCAAAGAACCCGCCCCGCCATGGCGCGACAACGTATGAGAAAACGCCGCCGGCCCCCAGGCCAAAAAGGGCGATGGAAATAGCCAGAAATGCGAAATGGTAATAGAAAACGACCGAGAAGATCCGCGTCAGCGACAGCTCCAGGATGAGCGTCGCAAGGGTCGTGAACAGGACCCCTAGATAGATTTGGGACCAACTGGCCGGGTGAACTTCGTTGACTGAACTAACTGTGGGCAAAACACCAGTTTAAAGCAATCGGCCGCCGGCCTTCTGACACAAGGGAGACAGCGAAACCGGCGGCCGACCGTTCTTCCCTGCTCTATCGACGTGGCTTTCGGCGTGCCTGGGTACAATGAGGTCGTGGGCACGGTCAGCTTCGAGCAGGCTCGGGAATGTGTCATTTCTAAGGTCCGCCATTTTCGGACCATGCCCCCGACCGAAACAATAAAGACCTCCGAAGCCACCGGCCGCGTGCTCGCCGAGTCAGTTCTCGCCGATCGCGATTATCCTCCCGTTCCCCGCTCCGCGCGCGATGGCTTTGCCCTGCGTGCCCAGGACCTGCCGGGCGAATTCCAGGTGATCGGCGAAGTCCGCGCAGGCGAAGTTTTCAATGGCGCCATCGCCCCGCATCAGGCTGTCGAGATCATGACCGGCGCGCCTGTTCCACAAGGCGCCAACGCTGTAGTGATGGTGGAACACTGTCGCAGGAACGGCGACACCATGGCGAGCGAACGGGTGCTGGCAACGGGCGACAACATCTCGCCCAAAGCCTCGGAAGCCACCTCCGGCGAAGTGGTCGTCCAAGCCGGACGGCGCCTTGGCTTCACCGAAATCGCTGAGCTTTGCACCGTCGGGGCGCTCGAGCTCCGAGTCTACCGGCCGCCACGGGTTGCCATTCTGTCGACAGGTGACGAGGTGATCGACGTTCATCAACAACCCCTCAATCACCAGGTCCGCAACTCCAACGCGCACGCGCTCGCCGTGCAGGTGCGGCGGGCTGGAGGCGATCCCGTCGTGCTCCCGATCGCCCGCGACATTTACGATTCCACCCGCGAGCTCGTGGAGCGCGGTCTGGAATGCGACTTGCTCCTGCTATCGGGTGGGGTCTCGGCCGGCAAATACGACATCGTCGAACGAGTGCTCGCCGATCTCGGGGCTGAGTTTTACTTCGACCGCGTACTCATTCAACCCGGCCAGCCGCTGGTCTTCGGGCGCGCTCGGGACAAGTTTTTCTTCGGCCTGCCGGGCAATCCCGCATCCACGATGGTCTGCTTTGAAGTCTTCGGCCGCGCCGCTGTGGAGCTGCTTGCGGGCCGGACGGAAACAGTGTTGCCCATGACCTGGAGCCGCCTGTCTCGCGAGTTCCAACAGAAAACGGGGCTGCGGCGATTCCTGCCCGCGCGGCTCTCCTGCGATGGCAGCGAGGTCACGCCCGTCGCATGGCGCGGCTCCTCCGATGTGCCGGCGCTTGCCCGGTCGAACGCCTTCCTGGTGACCGAACCGGATCGTGAGACCTGGGCCGCCGGCGAGCTCATCCGGGTGCTGCCCCAATGAGCAAACTATCGCATTACGACCACGCCGGCAGTCCGCGCATGGTGGACGTCTCGGCAAAATCCGAAACCAAGCGGACAGCGCGGGCGCACGCATTTGTCCGAATCAAGCCCGAAGTGCTCGCGAAGCTGCCGGACAACCCCAAAGGCAATCCGCTCGAAATTGCGCGCATCGCGGGGATCATGGCCGCGAAGAAGACTTCCGAACTGATTCCGCTCTGTCATCCGTTGATGCTGTCGCACGCCGACGTGACCGCAACGGTGGAGTCGGAGGGGGTCCGCATTCATGCCAGCGCCACGACCACGGCCCAGACCGGCGTAGAAATGGAAGCGCTCACGGCGGCGTGCGTCGCGGCGCTCACGGTATACGACATGACCAAGGCGATGGATAAATCGATCGAGATCCAGGACGTTTACCTGGTTGAGAAGACCGGCGGCAAGAGCGGAGATTTTCACCGGTCATGATCGAAGCCGCCATCCTGACCATCAGCGACTCCTCGTTCGAAGGCAAACGCGCGGACCGTTCCGGCCCTGCTCTGCGGGAGCGCATCGAAGCCTTGGGCTGGCGCGCGGCTCGGACTGAGATCGTCCCCGACGAAGCGGACACCATCTCAGCAAAGCTGACTGAATGGGCCGATTCCGACCACTTACAGGTCGTGCTCACCACCGGCGGCACCGGCGTTGCTTTGCGGGATGTGACTCCCGAGGCGACGTTGGCTGTAGTGGATCGCGCGATCCCTGGAATCGGCGAATTGATGCGTGCTGAGGGTTTGAAATCAACCCCTTATTCCGTCTTATCGCGGGGAATCGCCGGAACGCGCGGCACAACGCTAATTGTCAACCTGCCCGGTTCGCCTCGTGGCGCCGTGGAATCGTTAAATTCCATCGCCAGGCTGATTCCACACATCGTGGATCTGTTACACGGCAAAACCGAGCACAACACGGTATCGAAACACTAGCTACTATGAGGACGTCCCACATTATGATGCGCCTTTTTATAGCTTTTTCAGCAACGTGCGCTCTTTTGGCACAGAATCCGCCGCCTCCCAAACCGTCACCGACGGAGGACACGGGAGCGGTCATTCGAACCACGCATACGGTGGTCGTTGCGCCGACAACCGTCCTCGATCACAAGGGCGATTACGTTACGGGCCTGCAGCCGAGCGACTTCACGCTGTACGACAACAACAAACCGCAGCGCATCACGGCGGACGTCAGCTACGAGCCGATTTCGCTCGTCATGGCGATTCAGGCGAGCGATATGCTTACCGATGTGCTGCCGAAAGTGCAGCGTATCGGCAACGAGGTGACGGACCTGGTTGTGGGTGCTGGTGGAGAGATCGCCGTGCTGGCTTTCGATCATCGCATCCAAATGCTGCAGGACTTCACTGATGACGGCGGTAAGGTCAGCGAATCACTAAAGAAGCTAAAGGCCGGCAGCAGCACCCATGCAATGAACGACGCCGTGATCGAGTCGGTCCGCATGCTGCGCCGGCGTCCCGAAGTGCGCAGGCGTATTCTCGTGCTGATCAGCGAGAAGCGCGACAAGGGCAGCCAGGCGAGACTCAAAGAGACATTAACGGACCTGGAATTCGCGAATATAGCGGTCTATGCGATCGACATTCCGCACCTGGAGACGCTGCTCACCGGAAAATCCATGCCGCCGCGCCCCGACCCGATCCCCGCAACGGCTAACCATATGCCCGCCGGTGGGACCGCAACGCCCACGATGATCGACCAGAACCGCACCAGCAACTTCATCCCGATGTTCGTCGAGATCTTCAAAGGCACCAAGAGCATTTTCGTCGACGACGCGTTGGACGTGTTCACGCGATATACGGGCGGCAAGCAGTATTCATTCGTCAAAGCGAAGACGCTCGACCGGTCGGTGGAAGCGCTTGGACAGGAGATCCACAATCAGTACCTGCTGAGCTACAGCCCGAACAACCAGGAAGAAGGCGGATTCCACGAAATCCGTGTTGTTGTGAACCGGCCCAGCCTGGAAATCAGGACGCGACCCGGCTACTGGGTGGCTTCACGCCCCGAGGGGCAATAGCTCGAAGCGCACGCGCGCTTCGCCTACGTGAATTTCGTCTCCGGTTTTTAACTGCACTCCACGTGTAGCGCCGCGCGGAACCTCGATGCGGCGGCCGTCGCGAAAGACTGCGGTGCCTCTCTGGCTGTTGGAATCGTACACCCGGAAACTGCTGCTTTCGGGGTCGTAGCGGATGTAGGCGTGCTCGCGGGAGACGGTGGTCTCGGTCTCGGCGAAGGCAATGTCGTTACGACGCCGCAGTCCCTCTTTTTCGCCGACCACTTCTTTCATGCGGCCGATGTTAACGCGGTCGCCGGTGAGGACGAACTCAGGTGTTTCGGATTCGCCTCGCACTACTGTCAGTTTCGCGCTGGATCTGGCCGCGGTTGGGGCTTTACGGCGACCGTATTCCATCTGGAACTGCTCGCCGCCGGCAACGGCCACGTTGAGAACTGCCGGCGCGGCGCAGTGGGCCTCCGATAGCAGATCGCGAATATCCTGCTCCAGGCTGCCATCCTCGGCAAGGGCCGCCAAGGCGGCCTCGTTCTCAGGGGTGTGGATGATGACGTCGTTAAATGGGAACAGGCAGCGGCCGTCACCCATCGGCTGGATCTGGCCCCGGATGTCTTCCAGGATTTCACGGCGGACTTCCAGGAGGGCTTTGCTCTGCTGCTGGACTCCCGGAACCTTGGACGTCCAGCCTTTTACCTTGCCCGCGATCCAACGATCGAGTTCGTCGAGTGATCTCATATGATTCCCAATTCGTGTGCCGCGGCGACGATTTCACCGGCGATTGGCGCGGCTGCTGTTCCGCCGTATTGCCCATTCTCTACCAGTACCGCGAACGCGATCTGTTTGCCCGTTTTCGCGCCGTAGGGTGCGAATCCGATGAACCAGGCGTGAGACGGGTCTTTCGCGAGCTCGGCGGTTCCGGTTTTGCCCGCGATGGGAATCGCCGATGTAGCCAGTACCCGGCCGGTGCCGGACGTCACGACGCCGCGCATGAATTCGGCGACCTGGCTGGCTAACGAGGCTGGCAGGAGTTCCTCGGGTTTCCTCAGGCGGGGGTTGGTTTCATCGATAATCCAGCGGCCTTCCGGGGCGCTGCCGCCGCTTGCAATCGTCGCCGCAACACGCGCCATTTGAAACGGCGATACGACCACCTGGCCTTGGCCATAGGATGCCTGCGCCAGATACTCCTTGAGCTGTTTTGCCGTGTTCGGGTGCGCGACGGCGATGCCCAGTTTTGTGGCGGTGTCGTACAGAGCGTCGGCTCCGACGGCATTGGCTCCGAGTTGCGCGAAGTAGGCGTTGCAGGAAACCACGATGCCTTTGCGCATGTCCAGCGTGCCATGCGGCTCCTTGTCCTTCACGTCGTCACGAATCTCGCGTTTTCCGACGTAGTTGCCGACGCGGCCGTCGGGCAGGCGGATGCAATCGTAGCGTTGTTGCGCCAAGGCCGGGTCCTTGCGAAGCGCCGCGATGGCGGTGACGATCTTGAAGGACGAACCCGGCGGATACAGGCCGAAGCGGGCGCGGTCGAGCAGGTCCTCGCTGGGGAGCGGTGTCTGGGCGTTGCCGCTCAGCGAAGCGAACTGCACGGGCGAAGGCCAGGGATAACTGACGGCCGCGAGCAGATCGCCAGTCGCCGGGTCGAGAACGACAACAGCGCCTTTCTGCTTGCCGAGTTTGACCAGGTTCTTGCTGAGGATCTCCGAGGCGCGCAGTTGAAGCCGCGCATCGAGAGACATCTTGACGTCGCGGGGGCGGCTCAGGATTTCCTTCACCAGGGGATTGTCGGGCTCGTAGCGGTGCCGGAGCAGCGGGATGAGGGCGCGGTAGTCACGCTTGACGCGCGCGCCGCCGGGGCCTTGCTCGACCTCGGCTACGTCGTCATAGCCCTGCAGGCGAATGCGTGAGGCTTTCTCCTGGAAGGCGGTGTTGGTAGCGCCTTGCTTGAGCCGGCTCCGGGGATCGCCAAGCAGGTAGAACAGTGGCGCACCGAGCGGATAATGGCGCGGCTCCTGCTTCGAAACGGTCTGATCGACCGCGACGCCGAGCTTCTGATATTCGGCGAGGTGACTTTGGATTTGCGACCAGTCGCTGGTGGCCAAGGGCAAACCATTGCGGTCGAAGATGGTTCCTTTCGGAATCTCGCGGGCGACGGCCAGCAGACGCGGGTTGTATTGGTACCGCCGGACCCCGTCGGCCTGCACAACGAGACTGCCACGGGCGACGATGTCGTCGGCTCGAGCGGCCTGGATCCAGGTGAACCGGGCGATAACGACCACCGCCAGCGTCGCGAGCACGGCTGTGAGCACTCGAGTTCCTGTACCGAAACTCTCATCCTGGGCCTGCTTGCGCTGCGTTCGCGAAACCGAGAGCACGATGGCAAAGACAATGAAGTTGGCGACCATCGAGGTGCGGCCGTAGCTTAGAAATGGCGACACTACGCCTGAAAGCGGCACCAGGCCGAGCAAGCCCCCGGTGATCAGAAGGATCTGGTAGGCGATGATCAGCATCATCCCCATCACCAGGAAGTACGAGTAGGTTCCAGGAGCGTTGCGCGCCACCCGAAGACCGCGCGAGATGAGTACGCCGTACAGGATGTAGAGTGCCAGAATGCCGAGCAGGCCGGTCTGTTCGCCAAGAGCCGATACGATCAGATCGGTGTGGGCGGCGGGGACATCCTGCGGATCGCCGAGGCCCAGACCGGTGCCGGTGACGCCTCCGGTGGACAGGGACCAGAGTGAATGTGCTACTTGATCTCCTCCGCGTACGGAGTTGTCCCACGGGGACTTCCACATTTCGACGCGTTCCCGAACGGTGTGCGGATAGTGAATGAGGTAGCCGGCGGCGAAGCTCAGGATGATGACGCCGAGACCGGCTGAAGCCAGCGCTACCCGGTTGCGGGCGATGCTGTAGAGGGTGAGGAACAGGCAGCCCAATACCAGGGCCGGCCCGAGATCGCTGAGCCAGAAAAACAGGGCGATAGAAACCGCCACGCCCGCCGCGACGGGAATGAGATAGTCGAGACGCGGAAGGTTGTATTTCCCTTGCTGGCGGAGTTGCCGGAGCGCGTCCCAGTTGGATGCGAAGTACCCTGCCAGGAAGAAAACGAGCAGCAAACGGATCAGCTCGACGGGCTGGAAGAAGAGCAGATTGACCTTGGCATCGCTGGCGCCCGGTCCGTGACCGAACACGCCCAGCGCGAGCGCCAGGAGGAACGCGACGATCAGGGGTACGTAGCTGAGACGGCTGAAGCTGCGCTCGTAATCGGCCAGGCTGAATGCAAACAGCGCGATGCAGCCGGCGATCACACCCTGTGCGAAGTCGGCGAACATCAGGGTGTCGCGCAGGGGGTCGCGCAAACTGATCATCAGGATGAGCCCGAGTCCGGAAAGCACGAACAGGATCGGCAGAATCAGGTTATCGCCGTCGAAGTTGCGGATGCGCCAGGCGATGTGAACGGCGAAGAAGGCCAGGAAAAACGGAATGATCCAGAGCAGGATTTGACGGCGGAATCCAGCAGTGTCGCGGACCACCAGGCTAGGCTTCAGCGCCGTGAATTCCGCGCGAGGCAGCAGGTGGGCAATGGCTCCAACGTTGCTGAAACTGCGGCCTTCGCGTTTTAAGGCGAAGATGCGCTCCGCGATCGGCTCCTGATCGGGCAACAGCGGCAGCAATTGCTGGGCGCTGGTGAGTTGATTCAGGTTGATGGTGGTCTTTTCCTGGTCCGCTACACCGTTCAGTTTTGCCTTGTAAACCAGCGTCATTCCGAGGATCAGCACGATGGCGGCGGCGATGAGCAGGGCGAGTTCGGTGGTCCTGGTGGCGGCCGTCTGCCGGCGCGTTTGGACACGGCGTTCCTCCGCCCGGAGGGTCAATTCTTCGCGCGTGACTTTCATTGCGCGATCGGCGCTCCCTGCAGCGCGATGAGCCGCTGCTCGACACGCTGTTGACCTTGAATAGCCTGGGTTTCGTTGCGGGCAGCGTCTCCGAACAGGCCCACCTGCTGATACAGGTCCTCGGCGTGGATGTAGTCGCGCTTGGCCTGGTCCAGGTATTCGCGCTCCTGGCTAGGGGTGCTGCTGAAGCTGCGCGATTCGCGCCATTCCCGATCGGCACGGCGGCGATAGCCGTCGGCGAGCAACGCTAACTCCCTCTTTCCCATAGGGTGTCCGTGTTTGGCAGCCTGGCTGAGGGCTTCCTCACCTTTGTCAAGGTCGTTCATCTCGTACACATAAAGACGAGCTAAACCGAGGTAAGGGTCCGGGGAATGTTTGAGAAGTTCGGCGGCCTCGTTGAACTCCGCCACGGCATCGTTCAGGTACTTTTGCTTCTGTAACCCGTTGAGACCGGAGGATTCGATGCGTTGGATGTGGCCTTCGCAGAGGCGCAGGCGGCCTTTCACCGCATTGTCGCCGGGGTCAATTTCCAGGGCGTGGCCGAGTTCGGTGCGCGCCTGCATCCACTGCGGTTTGAAAATGGTCGGGGCGTCGCGGTCCCGATACTCGGAAATGACGCCGTCTGCGGCATTTACGAGACGTTTCTTCAAGGCGCTCTTTACACCCCATGTCAGCGCACCCATGTGAGTTCGCTTCATGAGGTCCTGATAGCGGGTCCAGGCTTCGTCCAGGTTCGTGAGGCGCTCGGTTTCGAGGTCGGATTTGAGCTTGCCCGCTTCGGAGGAGAAGTTGATTTGAGTAGCGGTGAAAATGGTGCCGACCAGGCAAAAGCCTGCTACCGCGGCAAGGCCTCGCGCGGAGTTTCGCCTGGGGATTGGCGGGCGCGGCGGGAGGGGCGCAGTGGTGCGCACGGTGGCGTCGTCAGTAAGCGGCCCGGTACGAACCGTGGCGTCGTTGTCGGCCAGGACGGTTTGGCCCTTCTGATAACGTTCCAGGTCGTCTTTGACTTCCGCGGCGGTCTGGTAGCGTTGCTGCGGATCGCGGGCGAGCATCTTGAGGGTGATGCGGCCCAGGGGTTCGGGGCATTCGGCGGGGAGCGGGCTGGGCGGATCCGAAGAACGGATACGCCGTTCCAGCCGCTCCTTGTTTTCGCCCTCGAATGGCAGCTTGCCGGCGAGCATCTGGTAGAGCAGGACGCCGACGGACCAAAGGTCGGACTGGCTGTCCATGTTCTGGGTTTCGAGGCGCTCGGGCGAGCAGTAGGCCGTGCTCGCAAAGACGTTGACGGTATACCGGCGTGTGTTGGAAAGCGCTTTCGCGATTCCAAAATCGACAACCTTCACCTGGTTTTGGGGATTGAGGCGAATGTTGCGAGGCTTCAAGTCGCCGTGGATAATGCCGACGAATTGCTGGTCGCCGATGGTAGTAGTGAAGGTGCGGAGATTCTCCAGCATCTCGCAGAGCTCGCGGACGACATGGACGGCAAAGCCAGGCTGCGTGGGTCCGCGGTCGAGCACGGCCGCAAGGTCCTCGCCCTCGATGTAATCCATTTCGATGAAGAGATTGCCGTTGATCTCTCCGTAGCGCGTGACGTTGACGACGTGACGGTCGGCCCCGCTCAGGCGTTTTTGAAGCTCGGCGCCCAGGCGTTCGGCGTCGACGATTTCCTGGTCTTCGGCGTGGGGACCTTTGTAGACGAGCTTCAAAGCGATCTGCCGTTTGGTATCGGTGTCGTTGGCGAGATAGACTTCGCCCATTGCTCCGCGCCCGAGCATGCGGATGACCTCGTACCTGCCGAATCGATCGCCTGGGTTCATTGCGTGATCCGGAGTTTGGGACGGCGGTCCGGGAAGTAGTTCTGCGGCACGAGAGACGGATCGGGATGCGGGAGCCAGATCGGTTCCGGTCCGTTGTTGAGGAGGGTGTTGCCGGTGATGCGCGGTTGGGCGGCGAGTTCGATCTGAATGCCTGGTTTATTGGCAAAGATCAGGTTGGTTTCGATGAGCGGCGCGGCGGTGCCCTTCACGTCGATGCCCGCTCCGGCATTATCGTGGATGCGGCATGCAACCAGCGATCCATGGGATGCGCCTTCGATTAGCACGGCGGCTGTGCGCGCCCCGCTGATCTCGTCACGCATCAGAGTGACATCGCTATCCTTGATGGCCACGCCGATGTCGTGGGCGCGAACCTGGAAGCCTTCAAAACGGACCTTTTGAATTCCACTGGCCGTGACGCTTCCATCGATGATGGCTTCGTGGGGCGTTTGAGCAATGAGGTCGATACCGTCGCGGAGATGGACGGCTTCAATGTAGGTTCCCGGCGTGACGACTACCGTGTCGCCGGGCCGGGCTTTTTGCAGCGCATCGCTGATGGTTTGCGGTGGGGCCACCGCCAGGATTTGGGGGGGCAGCGGTGCATCGGGCGCTTCCGGCTTCAGCTCGTCGACTCCCCACAAAACCAGTCCACCGGCGAGAACGCCGTAGAGGAACCAGGCAGGCGCGCTTCTGTACCATGGGACGCGCTGCGGAGTGGGGACAACGGAGAGCTTGGGATGCGTGGTCGAGGTGACGAGCGTTGGCTTGGATGGCGCGTACGACGCGGCGAAGCGCTCGCCTTCCACGAGGATGGCCGAAACGTTGTCCTTACCCACCTCGTTTGCGGCGTCGATCAAGTTGCGGACAGCCGTCCAACGGTCGCCGGCATTCTGTTCGACGATACGCAGGATGCTTCGCGACGAGATGGCGTCGCTGAGGCCGTCGCTGCACAGGAGCAGAGCGCTGTCGGGTTCGAAGGGGATGCGGCGGATTTCGATGAAGTCGTCGTCGTCGGGGGTACGCTCCGCCGAGCCGACGTCGCGAAAGACCTCGTTGCGGCGCGGGTGCTGCATGGCTTCCGTTTCGCTAATCGCGCCGTTGTCTTCGAGCTCGCCGACGGGAGAGTGGTCGTGGGTGATTTTGTCGATGACGCCGCGCTTGATACGGTAGAGCCGCGAATCGCCGACGTGCCCGATCACTGCGTCGCCGTTTTCAATCACCGCAAGAGTAAGGACGCAGGCCATTCCTTTCCAGTTCGGCTCGTCTTCGGCGGCTTTCAGAATGGCGTTGTTCGCGAGCGTGATGGCTTCCCGGATGCGCTGCTCGATGCCGCCGGTCTGACGTTCGAGGCGGGCGCGGATCCGTTCCAGGGCGATATCAGCGGCGTGTTCGCCGGCTTCGTGGCCTCCCATTCCGTCGACGACGAGAAAGAAGCCGCGTGCCTCGTCGGCGTAGACGCGGTCTTCGTTGTTGCCCCGCACGACGCCTTGGTCCGACGATGCAGCGACCAGGTAGCGTGGAGCCACGGGCATCATGAGCGATCCTTTTTCCTTGTGAGCAACAGGGCCGCGGCGACGAACAGAAGCAGCAGCACGAGGAAGACGTATCGCGCTGTGTGAAGCGTAGTCATCGTTATTTGATCGCTTTGAAGTCGATGAAGAGGACGCCGGCGAGTCCGATTTCCGCTTTGTTCGGGAGCGGTACTTCGAGGTTCTTGTCGACTTCTTCGCCATTCACCTGCTCGATGCTGGCGGGGACGCGTTTACCGTTGACAGTGGTCCCGAGTGTGCTGAGGTCCTTGATGAAGAAATTGCCCGATTCAGCGTCGCGGCGGATCTGGAGATGCTCGCGGGAGACATCTTTGCGGGCTTTGAGTTTGACGTCAACCCAACGGTCGGTTGCGCCTCGACCAATTTTGATGAGGTCCTTGGTCATCTGGTAGGTGTGGGAGCCGGTTTCATCCTCGTACGTGAGATTGGCGTGGACGATGCCGGCAGCGCGGCGGGTGTCGACGTTGCCGCTGCGCTCGGTGGCCGTGGTTGTTGTGGTGGTGAAGGTCTGGCCGTCGTTGCGGCGCCTGGTGACGCGCTCGGTGAGCGTGCCGGCGCGGTCGTCGGTAGCCGTTGCGGCAATGGGGAAGCTTGAGTGGATGACGAGCGGGACTTCGCGGGCGTCGTCGTCGGTGTTCTCGTGGAATTCGATGGACCAGGGACCGAGGGTCTCGTAGCGCTTGTGGCGTTTCTTCGGGGCGGCGAGGGGGATCTTGAATTTCGACTCGTGGCTCTTGTTCAGAGTCGCGAGCTTCTCGTCGAGGGCGGTGGTGGCCTCGTCGCGAATGCGCTGCTCCAGCGGGCGGATGCGCTCCATGTCGTCGATATAGAGATAGACCTGGAAGACGCTCGGCACGAGGTTGCTGTAGTAGCTGGGGCAGAGGCCGGCTTCCATTTCTTCGAGGATGACGTGGATGATTTCTTCGGGAGTTACGAGAACGGCCGGTTGAGGTTGCATTGTCGGCGGTTGGGTCCTATTCACATTGTGAAACAGGTTGAGAGACAGTGGTGCGCAGCGGGGTTTGAAGCGCGTGAAGCATGCGGGGGCTTTAGGACGGCGGCTTATCGGGAAGTGTCCCGGGTTCACCTGGCAGACGCCGCTTGCGCGAGCGCCGTTGGATTATAGACCGGGTCTTGAATCCGTTTCAGCTCACCTGTGCCCAATGGGTTGTTGGCGGCCCGAGGGCACACACCTCACCCATTGTTTTTTCCCGCATGCTCAGCTTTTGCGATGCCGGCATCTTGCCTTTCCTACCCTTCCCGGTCCGTTGGAGCTTGAGCTCCGCGGTTCATTCGGGGCAGTACAGCGCCAGGCCGGGGTTTGGTCCCTGGTGGCGCGCGGCGCGCTAGATCCACGGCGGCGTTCGCGACCGCTGGGCCGGGGATGGAAGGTTGTTGAGGCCTTCTGATTCGAGGTTAGTACGATGCCTGATGTCGGCGGCACTGAGGTTGGCGGTAAGTTATTGAGGATTCGAAAGAAGTATTTTTCAAGGGCGGGGGAACGAATAAATGCCGTTCGGCATTCGGCGTGGCTGAAATTTGGGACGGATGATTGCTTATGGGTGGACCACTTTCTTATTCGTTCGGTTCGCAATCGCGGCTACTACGTGACGGGCAGTCGCATCGGTCTGGACGTTGTGATCTACGATTTCCGGCGGGGACGGTCGCCGGAAGGGATATTCGAGGCGTATCCGTCTATCGGCTCGCTTGCCAAGGTCTACGGTGCTATTGCTTTTATTCTGGACCACCCGGTAGAGGTGGAATCTTACCTGACCGATCAGGACCGCATCTTGAATGAGATTAAAGCCGATTATCCAATGCCTCAGGAGATGATTGAGCGGTTCGAGCAGGGTAAGAAGGAAACGCCCCACAGGCTGGCTTGAAGGTCCGATTTCAAGCTGACGCTGACATCGATCCCGACATTCTTAAGGGGCTGCTCCGAAGAGAACCGTCCGTCGATTTTCGAGCGGCTAGCGGTGTAATTCGTCCTAGAGATTGTGGTCGAAGTCGGGCAGGCTGAATGCCTATTAATCCCTCAAATGTCCCGCCTGACACTACCAGGTTTCTTTTAAACGTGCTCGAAGAAACCACTCAAGATCCTGAGACTCAAGACCCAAATATCTCAAGTAAGGGTGTTTGCCTCTGAGGCTGCCACGCGCCGGACTATCAACTTTTTCGTGCAATCAGGATCACCAGCGGCGGCCTATTATGCGTCTCGACCTGAGGGAACCCAGCGCGATTTGCGTAGTTCTTCAATTCCGCTGCGGTAGAAAAGCGCGGCATAAATGGCGGGCGCGCTGACTCCAGGGCTGGGCAAGATCCCTGAACAAACATCGCCCAGCCTTCGCCCGATTCTATGTCGATGGTATCGATAAATAGACGGCCGCCCGGCCGCAACACCCGGAAGGCGTCCCGCACATAGTACCAGCGATCGATTTCGTCTAAATGGGCCAGCATGTTCGTACAGTAAACGACGTCAAACGACGAGCCGGCAAGTTCGCTGAGTCCTTCGCCCTGCAGTTGTATCAGTCGGACGTTGCCGAGCTGACCCAGACGCTCGGAGGCGTAGGTCAGCATGTTCTTCGAAACGTCCGAACCGGTCCACAAGCGGCATAGGGGCGCCAACTCGCGGCCGATACGACCGACGCCGCAGCCAATCTCCAGTACATCGTCTTGTACTGTTATTCCCACCAGTTCGCTTAAGTTTCGAAGAGTCGGTCCGGCGGACTCGCGTACCTCCTGCTCGGAGCGCCTGCCCGATGCATTGAAGGCTGCCGCTTGCGACGAAGAGGCGAGAGTATCCCAAACGGCGCCGTACTCCCGCCGTTGGAGGTGGCTCGTCGACGGCCACCGTGGAGGCCGGAAAGCGCGGGTTGAGAATCCCCAAAGGTAGGCGGTGGCAACGAGGCATAGGACTCCGACGACGGCAAGCGCTGGAGCGGACCTGTCTAACGCAAAAAGCGTCGCCACGCCACTGAGAACCGTAGCCGCAGGAAGAACCCACGGATACCGCTTGAGTTCCATTGCGACACGCTTGCGTAGACGGGCCTTTGCTTGATGAAAATTCACGATGGAAAACTCGCTACTCTCTAGTGTTCCGCACGCCGCGCGGGGCGTAAAGCGAGTTTCGGGGAAGGTGACTCTTCCGGAGGCGAACTCCATTGGCGCGCAAATTGCTGCTGACTCAGAAAGTGTGGACAAATTGGGCTACCTTCCCCATTGGCCTTCTCGCTTACCTTCCCGACTGGGGCATATGACGCGACCGGAGCGGCCGCGGCGAGCTAACACTAAGACTATGACGACGTGGGCTCCGGATTCCTGGAAGACCAAACCGCTGGCGCAAGGCGTGGAATACCACTGCCCGGAGGACGTCGATCGTATCGTCTCCCAGATCGCGAAACTGCCGCCGCTGGTGACCTCGTGGGAAGTGCTGCATTTGAAGTCGGAACTGGCGGATGCAGTGCGCGGCGACCGGTTCCTGCTGCACGGCGGGGATTGTGCCGAGAGCTTCGATAAATGCGACTCCCCGACCATCACGAATAAGATCAAAGTCCTGCTGCAGATGAGCCTCATCCTGGTGCACGGCGCTCAAAAAAGCGTGGTGCGCATTGGACGATTCGCGGGGCAATATGCAAAGCCGCGGTCGGAGGAATTTGAGACGCGGAATGGAGTGACGCTCCCCGCTTATCGTGGCGACCTGATCAATCGGGCCGATTTCACGCCGGACGCGCGTACACCGGACCCGCGCCTGATGATGGATGGCTACTCCCACGCGGCGCTGACCATCAACTTTATTCGCGCGCTGGTGGTGGGAGGCTTCGTCGACCCGCATCACCTGGACTACTGGAACCTCGATTGGGTCACCGCCTCACCGATGGCCGAAGAGTATCGGCGCATGGTGCGATCCATCCGCGATTCAGTGGTTTTCATGGAGAACCTTGCGGGCACGCATCCGAGCGGTTTTAATCTCATCGAGTTCTTCACCAGTCATGAAGGCCTGCTGCTTCTCTACGAGCAGGCGCAAACCCGCCAAGTGCCGCGGCAGCATGGCTGGTTCAATCTCTCCACGCACTTTCCGTGGATCGGCATGCGCACGGCGGATCCCGACGGAGCGCATGTGGAATATTTCCGCGGCATTCGGAATCCTATCGGGCTGAAAGTCGGGCCTGGTCTCTCGCCGGATACTTTGAAACGGTTGATCCACATTTTGAATCCTGAAGGCGAGCCGGGCCGGTTGACGCTGATTCATCGCTTCGGTTGCGAGTCGATTGCCCGCAGTCTGCCACCTCTTATCGCGGCGGCGCACTCCACCTCCGTTCCCGTGCTCTGGTGCTGCGACCCAATGCACGGGAATACGCGTATGACGAACGGTGGTCTGAAGACGCGGAATTTCGACGAAATTCTGAGTGAATTGGACCAGGCGTTCGACATTCACCGCGCCAATGGAAGCCGTCTGGGAGGAGTCCACGTGGAATTGACCGGCGAAGCCGTGACGGAGTGCATCGGCGGCGCCCGGGGCTTGAGTGAGACGGACCTCACGCGGGCCTACCGATCGTATCTCGACCCAAGGTTGAACTATGAGCAGGCGCTGGAGCTCGCGTTATTTACGGCGCAAAAGATGCGTGCTCTCAACGGCCACGGGAAGGGCGAATAATCCTCGGTTGAAGTCGGGCAGGCTGAATGCCTTGGCTGAATGCCTGCCCCCACCCTTCCACATCCTCCAAATCGTGGCGGGACGCGAAGAGTCAGAGGCTGTGTAATACCTTGGCTCGCAACCGCCACAGGCTGCCAGGGCCGTGGCACATGCACAGCGCTAGAATCGAGGCTATGAAAAGCCTCGGTTTTCTCATGGTCACCGCACTGGCATTTGTCCTGTGCCGGACCTCTTTCGCTCAGGAAAGGCGCGAACCTGAAAAGCGCTCGCCTGATCAGCACTCATCCAACCAACGCTCATTCACGCCCGGTAAACCTCCCGCAAAAGGACCTGCGCCGGTACGAAACGCTCCTCAGAATCAACCGCCGCCGCAACATTTCGATCACGCACCCGGACATCCCGATGCTCCGCACGTCGACAACGGAAAAACCTGGATCGGCCACACGACCGGCCGCGATGACCCGCGTTTCCGGCTCGATCATCCCTGGGAACACGGTCGCTTCACGGCCGGATTCGGTCCCAAACACGTTTGGCGCTTAGCCGGGGGCGGACCGTCGCGGTTCTGGTTTGGGGGTAACTACTTCAGCGTCTTTCCCGATGAAGTGGTGTATTGCAACGACTGGGCCTGGGATACCGATCAGATCATCATTTACGACGATCCCGATCATGTGGGTTGGTATCTGGCGTACAACGTACGGTTAGGAACTTACGTGCACGTGATGTATCTCGGGAACGGGTAATCTCGTCGGGCGAGTTTGGAAGCAGATCTCCAAAGGCAGGGGAAATACTCCGACAACGCGCAGGCGAAACCGCCTGCGCCACCCTGCAACCCTACCTGTTGCTTTCCCACAGAACGCCTGTTATCCTTTCTGTAGGAAACCCAAAGATCGGCACATGAAGGAAAAACCCGACGTTCTGCAGGGCACCCTGGCCCTGATGGTCCTAAAAACCCTGGATGTCCTCGGACCGCTGCATGGCTACGGAATCGCGCGACGCATCGAACAGATCAGCGGCGACCTCCTTACGGTGAATCAGGGAACGCTATATCCCGTCCTCCTACGGCTCGAACAGGAGGGCGCTATCGACTCCGAATGGGGGGCGTCGGAAAACAACCGCAAGGCTCGCTTTTACCGTCTGACCCGCGCCGGCCGCAAGCAGTTACGAACCGAAACCCAGGATTGGGAACAAACGGCGGCCATCATTGCCCGCTTCTTCGCGGCCAAAGCGGAGGACCTGAAATGAAGGCAATGCGCCGGCTCTTCCGCCGTCTCTTTTCCTGGTTGGACACACATCGCGATGAAGACCGCTTGCAATCGGAGATCGAAGAGCACATCGCTCTCCAGACCGCCGACAATATCCGCGCCGGGCTATCCCCATTCGAGGCCCGCCGCGAGGCCGTCCTGAAATTTGGAAGCGTCGAAGCCACGAAAGAGAATTATCGCGACCAAAGGGGCATGCCGTCGATTGAAACCCTCATCCAGGACACGCGTCACGCGTTGCGCCGCCTTCGACTCGCCCCCGCCTTCACCATGGCCACAATCCTGACCCTATCGCTCGGCGTGGGGGCCACCACGGCCATCTTCACGCTTGTGAACGCCGTACTCATGAAGTCGCTGCCAGTGGCGAAGCCGGAGGAATTGTACCGCCTCGGTAAAGAGGTCCATTGCTGCTATACGGGCGGTTACAGCCAGGAGCACGAGTTCTCCATGGTCTCCTATCAGCTTTACGAATACTTGCGAGACCATACCAAAGGCTTCGCCGAACTGGCCGCGTTCCCTTCCCTTCAACTGCTGTTTGGCGTCCGCCGCGCCGGCACACCGGATGGCGCCCAGAGTTATCCCGGCGAATTCGTTTCGGGCAATTACTTCGCCATGTTCGGCATTCGTCCCTATGCGGGACGGATGCTCACGCCGGACGACGATCGGCCCGGCGCGCCGCTAACCGCCGTTATAAGCTACCGCCTATGGCAGCAGAAATATGCCGCCGACTCCTCCGTGATCGGCGCAACCTTCAATGTCAACGACAAACCGTTAACAATCGTCGGGGTCACCCCGCCGGGCTTCTTTGGCGACACTCTGCGCAGCACGCCTCCTGACTTCTTTCTGCCGTTGAACACCGAGCCGGTCGTCGAGAGCGACTCCGATCTCATGAAATATGACACGCACTGGTTGGACTTGATCGGCCGCCTGCAACCCGGTGTGGCGCCGGCATCCGTCGAGGCTGAAATGCGTGTGGAGCTCAAGCAGTGGCTGCGCTCGCACTGGGGTGAGATGAGCCCCGCCGACCGTTTAAGGTTCCCCGCACAAACGTTGTTCCTCAGCCCCGGAGGCGCCGGCATCACGAGCATGCGCGGACAGTATCAGCACTGGCTCCTGAGCCTGATGACCGTGACCGGTTTCGTGCTGTTGATTGCGTGCGCAAACGTTGCGAGCCTGATGCTCGTTCGCGGCATGGAACGGAGGCCGCAGATCTCTTTAAGCATGGCACTCGGCGCGCGGCTCTCCCGCATCATCCGGGAACCGCTGCTCGAAAGCGTCCTGCTCTCGCTGGCCGGCGGCGCCGCGGGTGTTGGTGTCGCTTTTGTGGGCACCCGGCTGATCCTGCGCCTCGCCTTTCCGGCGCTGCCGGGATCCGCCAACGTGCCGATCGACGCATCCCCTTCCCTGCCCGTTTTGCTTTTTGCATTCACTACATCCCTCCTCACGGGCATCGCCTTTGGCCTGGCTCCCTCCTGGATGGCTACGCGTGTCGATCCCATTGAAGCGCTTCGCGGGGCGAGCCGCACCACTGCACGTGCGGGCATGCTTCCAAGGAAGACATTGGTCGTGCTCCAGTCTGCGCTGTCGCTCGTTTTGTTGTCGGCCGCGGGACTCCTCACCAGCGCTTTCCAGAATCTCGAGAACCAGAACTTCGGCTTCGAGCAGGACCGGCGTGTCGTGGCCAGCATAAACCCCCGGCTGGCGGGATACCGCGCGCCTCAACTCGCGCAGCTCTACACACGAATCCACGATGCGGTGACCGCCATCCCGGGCGTCTCAGGCGCGGCTTTATGCCTGTATTCGCCGCCCAATGGAGGCTGGGGCACGGGTGTTTTCATCGACGGCCACCCTCGTCCCGCGCCGGGCGACGAACTGACGTCTTCCTGGAACCGCGTTTCGGCTGGCTACTTTGACGTCATTGGAACCCCAATTCTGCGAGGGCGTGGGGTTACCGATCAGGATACGGCGGCTTCGCGAAAGGTGGCGGTCATCAGCGAATCCTTCGCGCGCAAGTTCTTCTCCAAGGAAGATCCCGTCGGCAAACACTTCGGCCGAACAGCGGAGGAAAGCCGCGAATTCGAGATCGTCGGCATCGCGAAGGATGCCCGCTACCTTACACGTACGCTCGATGAGCCGACCGGCCCGATTTTCTTTATACCCGTGACGCAGGCTGATTACTCGCAGACCAATCTCGGCTCACTCTTTCTGCACGACATTGTCGTCGTGAGCCGGCCTGGTACAAACGTAGCGGAGGCATCGATACGCCAGGCCGTGTCGGCGGTGGATCCGGGATTGCCAATTATCACGATTCATACTTTTCGGGAGCAGGTCTCGATTTTGTTCACCCAGCCCCGCCTGATTGCTCGGCTGACCTCGCTGTTTGGCGTCCTTTCCCTGCTATTGGCTTCGATCGGACTCTACGGCGTCACGGCTTACAACGCCGGCCGCCGAACGGGTGAAATTGGGGTTCGTATCGCTTTGGGAGCGAACCGCGGCCAGGTCACCCAACTCGTACTCCGGGGCGCGTTCGCGCTCATTGTCTTCGGAGTGGCGATCGGTTTGCCGCTGAGCCTCGCGGCTGGGCGATTCCTCGGCAACCAACTCTATGGCACGAGTCCCTATAATCTCCTGGTGACCCTGTCGGCCATTGCGGCGCTGGGCGTCTCGGCGTTGGTTGCTTCGCTAGTGCCGGCGTTGCGAGCCAGCCGTCTTTCTCCTCAAGACGCTCTGCGTACCATGTAAACGCGGAGAGCCACAGTTTGAAACCGCGCGTACTTTCGCGGTGAGGTCCAAAGGCGGGCGCGAAACCGCCTGCTTCACACTTCCAGATCGTCGCAAGCCTAAGGTCGCGGTCCTTTCGCTGTAGCATAGGAGGTATGCGGTTCACCCAGACCGCGATCCTTTTTTCTCTCGCGGTCGCGGTTCAAGCACAAACATCCACCATCAGCTTCACCAAACAGGTCCGGCCGCTGCTCGAAGGACACTGCGCGATGTGCCACTCGGCCGACACGCACACCAGCGATTTCGAAGTCTCGACTTATGGAGCGCTTCTCGCCGGGGGTCACAAACGCGGACCCGCCGTCATTGTTGGAAAACCAAATCAGAGCCCGATCGTGCGATACCTGACCGGCGATCTTGAACCGCGGATGCCCAAAGGCATGACGGCGCTGAAGCCGGCCGAAATCGACGTGGTTCGCTCGTGGATCGAACAAGGCGCACCCGACGATACACCCCAAGCGTCAGAAATCGCGGATAAAGACAAACTCCTCAACGCCGCCCTGTTCAGCGAGAACGCCGAGCAGCTTCTGGTTTTGCGCCGGGCGATGCGGCTGGCTTATGTCTCCAAGCCCGCCTCCCCGCCGCAAGCGGACCCGGACTACACGAACCCGATCGATCAATTCATCCTCGCGAAATGGGTGCAGGCGAACCTGCCCGAAGCGAAGCAGCGCCCGCACCTTTGCGGTGATACGGAATTTCTTCGCCGCGCGTACCTGGACGTTATTGGCGTCATTCCCACCATCGACGAAGCCAAAGCCTTCCTGGCAGACACCGCCCCGAACAAGCGCGAGAAGCTGATCGACAGCCTGTTGGCCCGCAATGCCGACTACGCCGCCAACTGGACACCGTTCTGGGAAGAGGCCATCGCCAGCACTGATACCGGTGTTGTGGGAGGCATCGTGCGGCATGGCGACTACCAGAAGTGGATCTATCAGAACTTCGTCACGAACAAGCCTTATGACGTCATGGTCGCCGAGTTAATCGACCCGACGATGCCTGGCTTCCGCAAGACCAAGCCGGAAAAGCAAAACGGCGACGTATATCTCTACCCCTCCTATGTGCTGAACGCGGACCACGACCAGACGATCCAGACGGCCGCCAATACTGCGCAGGTTTTCCTCGGCACCAGCATGAAATGCGCAAGCTGCCACAATCACTTTCTGAATCGCGAGTGGCCGCAAGCACGATTCCTGGAGTTCGCCAGCCTTTTCGCCAGCAGCAACCTCGAGGTCGTCCGCTGCGAGGCGCACACCGGCAAATATGTTCAGGCGAAGTTTCCCTTCGACTTGCCCGGCGTCCCAAAGGACGTGCCCCTGGACATCAATTCGCGCCTCCACCGGCTGGCCCAGATCCTCACGGATCCTACCGATGAGCGTTTTTCGAAGACCATCGTCAACCGTCTCTGGAAGCGCTATGTCGGACTCGGCCTCTTCGAACCAGCGGACGACTTCCGGGCCGACCGCCAGCCGAGCCATCCTGAACTGCTCGCCTGGCTAGCCTACGATTTCATGCAGAACGGCTATGACTTGAAGCACACCATCCGCCTGATTCTGACGAGCCGCACTTATCAGCTTCAGTACGATCCCAAGCTGGAGGATCATTTTGATGTCGCTAAACCGGCCGAGCCTCGCTACTTCCGTTCGCCCACGCTACGCCGTCTCACCGCCGAGGAATTGCTCGACAGCATTCAGATCGCCTCTACGCAGCAACTCGATTCCAGCGAGCGCCTCTATCGCCAGCGCAAATCGACCGACCTGACACGAGCGCTCGGACGACCCGCGGCGCACAACGAAGTCAGCACCGGACGTCCCGATGACGTCGCGATTGTCCAGGCGCTGGAGCTGCTCAACGGCGAAGAGTTTCATGAACGGGTTTACGGCGCCCAGATTCTGCAGAATTCTCCTGGCGTCGACCGCCTATATTGGGCGGTTTTCAACCGGGCGCCCACGGAAAACGAGCGCCAGCTCGCGGAGAAGTTCGTGGGCTCCAAACCGAGCCAGGAAGCTCTTGGTGACATGCTATGGGCGCTCCTCAGCAGTCCCGCATTTCAATACATCAACTGATATGAGCACGCCCTTTACCCGCCGCGAATTTCTTGCCGCCGGACTCGCAGGCGCTACGCTGGCGCGTGCGGCCGACGACAAGCCCAAGCTGACGCCAACCGCCGACGCCATCATCTATATCTGGCTCCCCGGCGGCATGGCGCAGACCGATCTCTGGGACCCCAAGCGATTCACGCCGTACCAGGCCGGCATGAAGGGAAGCGAACTGCTCGGCACGTGCGACAAGATCCCCACCAGCGCCGACGGCGTCTTCCTTGGGCAGGGCCTCGAGAACATTGCCGCGGTGATGAATCGCGCTACGATCCTGCGGACGCTCTCGAGCGAAACGAAGTTCGGCGCGGTGCACCTGAAGGCGCAATATTACGCTAATACCGGTTACCTCTTCCCCACTGGGGTGAAAACGCCCAGCATCGGAGCGGTTGTCGGCCGCACCCTGGGACGCCGTAATCCGCAAGTACCGGCATATATCTATATCGGACGCGACGTCGACACCAGCGACGAAGAAAAGCTGTTTATCAGCGAATATATCGGGCCTGGTTTCTACGGCGTCAACTACTCCCCGTTCATGATTCCGGAGCCGGCTAAGGGTCTTTCCACTCTGAACGCTGCTGCCGGCATGTCCATGCAAAGGCTCGACGCCAGGCAGCAGTATCTGAATGGCCTTGCCGACCTATCGCAGCAAGCCCTAGTCGATTCCGCGAAGGCCAGCGACTACATGAAGGTGATGGAGGAGGCTCGCGCGATGATGGACTCGCCGGTGAAGCGCGCCTTCGATTACCGCAAGGAAGAGAAGCCCGAGACCATCGCCGCCTACGAACCGCAAATCCAGGACAAGGATTTGCTCGACCCCGGCTATTACTATGGCAGCCGCTTCGGCCACGGCCTGCTGCTTGCTCGGCGGCTGGTGGAAGCGGGTGCGCGCTTCATCCAGGTGGAGTATCAATACGGCCCCTTCAAGGGTTTCGACATGCACGAGAGCGGTCAGCGGCGCATGGTTGAAATGAAGAAGCAGATCGACAGGCCGATTGCACGGCTCATTCAGGACCTCGACGAACGCGGTCTCCTCAATCGCACTCTGGTGGTTATCGCGACCGAATTCGGCCGCACTATCGCATCAGCTCCGGCGGCTGGAAAAGAGCCCGACGGTTTCGCCGAGCGCAACACCGGCGAGGGGCTCGTCATCGAAAACGAGAAGATGTATGGTTTTCACGGCCACTTCAGCTCGTGCAGCAGCATGCTGTTCTTCGGAGGAGGCTTCAAGCGCGGCTACGTTCATGGCAAGACTGCCGAACGCCATCCTATGGAACCAATCGAGAATCCGGTGGCATTGATCGATGTTTACGCCACTATCTTCAAGGCGCTCGGCTTTCCGGCGGACACCGCGTACGTGACAGAAGGCCGGCCCTTTTACGTGACGAACAACGGCAAAGGCAAACCGGTTGACGGATTGTTGATGTAGGCCTGTCGCCGGCTTCGGCCGGCCAAGGACCGTCTAAAGGCGGCGTTACGGCTACATCTTTGCGACACCGGCGAAAAGGAATCGAATCCACGCCGCCAAATCGCGATCCCTCCGAAATACTCGTGCCACCAAGGGGCCACTCGAACACTCCGGAGCCGCGGGCCGAGGGCCCTCCACCTGAAGCCACTCGCCGCAATCGTCCACATCGGCGATGATCTCATCGAGCCGCTCGTCGTCGTCAATACTGAGTTCCTCATCGAATTCACCCAACCGGCGGTCGATGAGTTCCCAAGCGCTGAAGAGGCACCCTACAGAAGGAACCGGCGAAAAGAGCTCGCCGGATTCAACAACGAGCGAGCGCTCATTGAGAAACGACAGCCTGAACCCTTTTTCGGCTTGTTCACACCCGAACACCCGCAGCAAACGACCCTTGCAGATCGTCCGTCCGCCCAGGTCCGTAAAATCCTGGCGAGCGCGCAGCACCAGACCCGAAAAGTATTGCGACAGCGACAGCGGAGGAAGCGGCGGAGGCTCCATCTCCATGTACTCGTCCTCGTCTTCTGGCCCCTCGTCTTCCTGGTCTTCTTCTTCCCCTGCCACCGCAGACTCCGGCTCCACCCAAACCGGATCCCCGCCCTGCGCCTGCCACTGCTCCATCGTTATTCCCTGGGCCACCGCGGGCACAACCGCACTCACCTCTCCCGCTTCTACCGTCGCAGCGGCACGAAGCAACCTGTCCCGAACGACGCCATCGGAGCACTGCGCCGAAACTTCCCGCAGTATCCTCGCGCCGTCGGCACGTCCCGTAGGCCCCGCCATCCCGACCAGCGTATCGAACGTGGCGAGCATGGCTTCCACGCCCTCCGGCGGAAGGCCGGGAATCATCTTCGCGAAGTTTTCCAGTTGTTCGGTCGTATACTCACCATACCCGATTGGCCGTTCACTACGGAGGACAAACTCCCGGACATGCCGCGCTCATATATCCAAACCCGCACCCCAAGGTATGCGCGTCCAGAAAAGAGTCGAATTTCTGGTGCCATATGTCGTCTCCCAACTCCGTGACGACATCCCAGATCTGCTTGCCGATCGGTTCATCGCCGATCACCTGGTGTCCCAACGCCGCGCTCTGGATAAACTGGAGTTGCCCGACAGGCTCGTAACCCCACTCCTGACCTCTTTGAAACAGTCGCAGCAGGTCCTTGGGAGCCCCCGGAATCAAATCGAGCTTGTTCGCCCAACCCACGAACACCCCGCTGGGAGGCAACAGTGGCACAATATCCTGATAATTCTCATACCGGATCTGATTGAGCTTTGCCTGGTACGCCTGCTGAAAGGCGACGTCCCCGGTCTTCGGCGATGCGAACGTGACCACCTTGGCCACCGGAATCCCGAGATTCTGACTCAGTATCCAGGCGCCGAGCGACGCCATGGCCCCGCCCTTGCTATGCCCGGTCACATAAACGGGAAACTGACCGGCGGGATTCAAGACTTGGATGGCAGCGGCGACCCCCGCAATCACGCACATGGTGGCATCGTAAAAGCCGCTGTGAACGAGCCCAGCCACCTTGCCCGTCCCTGCCTCACCCGATGTCGGAACCGCGAAGAAGTCGTCCAGCCAGTCCATGAGGCTCTCCGGTGTATGGACCGAAGCGGGCAAGGTACCCCGGAACGCCACGATAATTCCGTCGGCGTTCTGACCGATAAGGCACGCATTGATCTGTTCAAATCCCCCGCAAGACGTGGTCAACGCGGACGTAAATGCGACGGTATTGCGGTACAGTTCAGTACCGGGGCTCGGGACATAGGTATTCGTCCCTGCTGTGATATCGTAAGCGCACGCGCAGGCGCTGAGCAGACGGCAATCGAGAGTAGTAGGCAATTGCGGATCTCCTTCCGATGATATTAAAACGATTCAGACTATTATCCTGGAACATCGGCCAGGGCGGCGCGAAACGCAGCGCGGCCATCGTGGACGCTTTGGTTCGCCATAACCCCGATGTCATTTTTCTGCAGGAGTATCGCATCGCATCGGTCCCGGCTATTGTGCGTCCGCTCAAGGAACACGGCTGGTCGCACGTGGCAAACAATCTTACACGTCCCAACATCAGCAGCCTCTGCGTGCTCTCACGGACCAAACTGAAGCCGCTTGTGACGCCGCTCGATTGCCCTGACCCTCGCCGCTGGCTTATGCTTCAAATCGAAGGCATACAGGGAACATTCACGAACCTTCACATTCCCCCGACTGGAAAAGGCTCCCTAAAAAAACCATTTTGGGACTGCATCCTCAAGCATGCCCAGGCGCAACTGAAGTCGCCCTCCATGTTTGTCGGGACATTAAACACCGGACTGCCCCGCATCGACGAAGAGGGACGCAGCTTCGTATGCAGCGCGTCATTCCGGCAACTTGGCGAACTCGGCTATTCCGATCTCTGGCGCAACTTTCATGGCGCGAAACGCGAATACTCGTGGTACAGCCACTATGGAAATGGATTTCGCGTTCACAACGCCTTTGGGTCGCCCGAGATGTCGAAGCGCGTGGCACGGTGCGACTTCGACCATTCTCCTCATGAAACAGGCTCATCCTCCCATTCGATGTTGATCATCGATCTCCATGCGTAAAACATTATTGATACTGTTCGCCTCGGCCACCGTTCATGCCGAGACCGGAAAGCTGCTCCTGCACTTTCTCCAACTCCCGGTAGGCGAAGAAACCTACGAGCTGAATGGCAACACTCTGCATGCGCGCTTTGAATACACCGAGCGAGGGTCGAATGTGGCGCTCAACGCGACGCTGCGCATGAAGCCGGATCTGACACCCGAGCAGTATGAAGCGCACGGACGCAGCTACCGCCCTTTCAAGGTCGACGTCTCCGTCACGCCTGCGAATGAGACGGGACCTTTCTTCACCATCGACGGGTACGCACCACTCTCGGTTCAGATGATGATGCTGCGGTACTGGCTCGGCCATGGCAAACCGAAGCGCCTGCGACAACTGCCCGCCGGCACGAAGGACGACGACCTGATCATCGAAGAAACCGGCCGCGACGGGCCGCTGACGCGCTACTCCATCGGCAACGTCGTTTGGGGACGCGAGTCGGTTTGGCTGAACGATCGGCAGGAAATCGCCGGGGCGGTTACCTATGCCGGCAATCTGCCGCTCGAAGCCGTCCGCGAGGAGTACCGCTCCGAGCTACCAAAGCTGATCAGAAGCTCTATCGCGGACCGCATCAAAGAACTAGGCACAATTCCGGCCCTGACCCAACGGGCAATCGCCGTCGTTCACGCGCGCTTAATTGATGGCAAACGTGATACGCCGATGGAGGACGCAACGGTTCTGGTTCTCGACGGTCACGTTGTCGAGGTCGGACCGAGCGAAAAGGTCACCATCCCACGGGGCGCCGACACGATCGATGCCCGCGGCAAAACTCTGCTGCCTGGTCTATGGGAAATGCACGCGCATTTCGCGCAGGTGGAATACGGCCCCGCCTACCTCGCCGCCGGGGTGACCACGGCTCGCGACTGCGGCGGCGAATTCGAATTCATCACCGCCGTTCGCGATCAGATTGTTTACCACAACGGGCTTGGGCCTTTCCTGGTTCTCGCTGGCCTCGTCGACGGCAGCGGTCCAGGCACGTTCGGCGTCAACTGGGCCGATACGCCGGGCCAGGGCCGGGACATGGTCGCGAAATACAGAGCGGCGGGCTTCGCCCAGATGAAAATCTACAACCAGATCAAACCCGAGGTGCTGTCGGCGATTACTGACGAGGCCCACCGCCTGGGCATGACGGTGACGGGACACATCCCCGCCGGCATGACCGCGTTCCAGGGCGTCGAAGCCGGCATGGACCAGATCAATCATCTCGGGCCGGTAGCACAGGAGGTGCGCGCGGTGGGGCTGGAAAAAGCGGTCCAGTTCTTCAAGGACCACCACACCGTCATTGATCCGACCCTCGCCTGGGGCGAACTTCTCTCGCATTCCCCAGAAACTGCCATCGACACCTTCGAACCGGGTTTCGCCAAAGCTCCGTTTACGCTCAGGTCCATGATCGGCTCGGCGTCGGGCCAAGGCGCTCGGCTGACGGAATCCTTCAAGATCGTGAAGGCGCTCTACGAAGCAGGCGTGCCCATCGTTGCAGGCACCGATAAGGCCGTTCCGGCCCACAGCCTGCATCGCGAACTCGAGTTGTACGTCCAGGCGGGCATTCCGCCGATGGATGTTATTCGCCTTGCCACCATCGGCTCAGCCCGCGCTATGGGTATGGCCCGGGACGTGGGCTCCATCGAGCCGGGCAAACGCGCCGACATGGTTCTGGTGGACGGGAATCCGCTCGAAAATTTCGGCGATTTGCGCAAGGTATCGCGCGTTATCGCGAACGGTCGCGTTCTCGACCCCGCGCAGCTATGGCCGCGGGCCGGCTTCAAACCGTAATCAATGCCAAGCGGCCGGTGGTGGAAGATGGCATGGACTTCGAGTGAAAGGACAGGCGGAACCGGTTGACAACCTGCATTACTCTGCTCGCAAGGCTTCGATTGGATCCACTCGCGCCGCACGGCGCGCCGGCATTAGCGCCGCTCCGAGGGCGATTGCAATGAGGAACACTGGCCCCACGACAAAAGCCGGCAACGTCGCCTCCATGCCCGAAACCAGGCTGCTCATGAACCGGATCCCCACGTAAGCTCCGATCAGCCCCACGACGATTCCGGCCAGCGTCAGTTTCAAGCCTTGACCTGCCACCATCCTCAAAACATCGCCTCGTTGTGCCCCCAGAGCGATGCGGATGCCAATCTCTCGCGTGCGCTGCACCACAAAGAATGCGATCACCCCGTACAACCCGATACTCGCCAGCACCAGGGCCAGGAACGCAAAAGCGGCCAACAGGAAGGTGGTGAAGCGCTGCCGCGACACGGCATTCGACACCAACTGCTCCATGCTCAAAACCGATGCCACAGGCTGGTCGGGATCAATCTTTGCGATCTCGCGTTTGATTGCCGCCGCCAGGTACAGCGGATCGAGACCGGTGCGCACCACCAGTGTCATCGCGGGCCAAGCCACCTGGCGATAAGGCAGGTAGAGTTCGTCGGAAGGCGGCTGATCCGGTCCCGCGAAGCGTACATCCGAAACCACCCCCACGACCTCTCGCATGAGGCGGTCCCGGGAATTCGCGAGATGCCGTCCCAACGGGCTACGCCCCGGAAAATACTTTCGTGCAGTGGTCTCGTTGATGATGGCCACGGGAGTCGAGTTCGCGGCGTCCTGTTCCGTAAACGCCCGCCCGGCGAGCAGCGGAATTCGCATGGTCCGGAAATAATCGGCGCTAACGTGCTTCACCCAGATCACTGGATCCCGGCCCAAACCGAGGCTGGGAGTTCCCTCGACAAAGAAGTAGAACCCATACTGGCCTGTTCCCATCGGAAGAAAGCTAATCGCGGCCGCGGATTGCACACCGGGCAGTGTCCGGATTCGCTCGATGGCATCGGTATAGAACCGTTCCTGCCGAGCGGGTGGGTACTTGTCAGGCGGCAGCGCCACACTTGCGGTCAACACGTTGTGATAGTCGAACCCGGGATTGACGCCTTCGAGGCGCACGAAATTCGCAATCAGCACCTCGGCTCCGATGAGCAGCGCCAAGGCCAATGCTGTCTGCGAGACCGCGAGAACGTTCCGCGTGAAACCGCTGCGCCGCGACTGCGAACTGTTGCGGCTCGCCTCCCGCAGGGCTGAATTCAGATCGAGCCGCGCCGCGTGCAGCAGTGGCGCCATGCTGAACAGCACCGCCGTAATTACGGACAGTGCCATGGCAAAAACAGCCACGGTCGGATCCAGACTCGTATCCTGCAACCGCGGCACGCTCAACGGACCGGTGGCGGAGAACAGTGAGATCGCCCACGAGGCGATAACCAGGCCCACCCCGCAACCCAGCGTCGACAGGATCAGGCTCTCCGCCATGAACTGCCGGACCAGGTGTGACATGGACCCGCCAAGGGCGATGCGAATGGTGGTCTCGCGTTCCTGAGCCGCCGCTTTTGCCAACAGCAAATGAGCGACGTTGGCGCACGCGATCAGCAATACCAGGCCCACCGCCGCGAGCAGCACAAGTAGCGCCGGGCGCACCGGACCGACCAGGTTATCAATGAACGGCTCGCAGTGCAGACCGTTCTTGGCGGCATCGACGTTGCTCCCGTAAGCCTGTCGGTAACGGACGTTGATGGTGTTCAGTTCGGCCTGCGCTTCGGCAATCGACACACCGGGTCGAAGGCGGGCATCAGTAAACAGATAACCCGCGCCGCTTCGAATCTCACGTTCGGTAATTCCTCCCGGCTCGAAAACCCGCGGCAGGAGTATTTCCGGCTCGATGGCAGAGAATTGAAACTTGAATTCTCTCGGCAGGACACCGACAACCTCCGTACTCTGTCCATCGACCGTAATCGGGCGGCCCACGATATTCGGATCGCCGCCAAAGCTGCGCTGCCAGAGCGAATATGACAATACGGCGACGGGCGCCCCACCTTGATGGTCCTCGGCGGAGTCGAATCCCCGGCCCAGCATCGGTTGTACGCCCAGCACCTGGAAGAAACTCGCCGTCACCCGCCCCCCGCGGATCTGTTGCGGCGTTTTACCGTCCGAGATAACAAAATCGCGCAGCGTGTAGGCCAGGAAGCCATCGAGAGTCCGGCTCTGCTCCGCCACCATCTGGAACTTCGGCCAGCTCATTCCAATGCCAAAGGCGTGGGTGTCGAGGTTTTCCGACGAAATGACAGCAAGCCGTGAAGGGTCCTTCAGGGGAAGAGGCCGCAGAAGTACTGCATTGCACACACTGAAGATTGCGGTGTTGGCGCCGATGCCGAGTGCAAGCGTCAGAACTGCGATGGCAGCAAAGCCAGGCGACTTGAGAAGAGTCCGCACCGCATACCGAACGTCAGGGAGCATACTGCTCAGACGTGAGTAGCGTGGGTTACGTAAGGCTTTTTCTTACTTGGATTGTAGTTTTCGGCCGAGGGTGGCAAGTCCGACCGCGAGGGCAATCCAAACCTGCCAATGTGAGAAGAGACCGTCGGCGATGAAGAACTCACCGGTCCAACCCACGTCCTGACCCAGCCGCCAAAACCCGATGATGAATGCCGTAAATGCCGCGGGGGCGACTAACAACGCAACTCCGATATTTGCTGCTCGTTGGGAAACCTGCGTAGTCCGCTCGATGGCGGGCTGTATACTTGCCGCAACCGCACTGGTGGTTCGCACCCATGCAGGTTGCCGCATTCCTCCGACTCTCTCTGCTGTCATATATTTTTTGGTCTCTTGTACTGCGTTGATAGATGCCCGACCCTAACGATTGGTTGCAAGCGTTGGTCCACTCGTAACTACATACGTAGAAAAGGTGGGCTGTGGATCGAATAATTCTACATATCGGTTGTTCTGCTACAACCGTGAGTCGTTTTGCCTCACGAGCCTACTTGGCGAGGGATGGAACCCGCTTATGGCCCTTACCTTCCGGGGGGCCCATTTCCAATTCTGGAATTTCGACCTCCGGATTGCCATAGCGATTCAGAATTACGGAGCAGAACTGCACCGCGAAGGAGATCGCCAGCCACACCTGCCAATGAGAAAAGATACCGGTCTGGATGAAGAAGCTGCGCGCGAATCCCAGATCGGCGCCCAGACGCCACATCCCCAGGGTGAAAGCAACAAGTGCTCCCGGGGTCAGTAAAGCCGCCGATGCCAGCGCGAGGTGGCGGTTCTTGCGAACCTTCCGCCGGACCTTCGGCCCGCGCTGTAACCGTATCCTGACACGCATTACAGTAGAATTTGAGTTTAGCAATTCTTGTCGTTCGAACCAACTAACCAGAGGACATATTTCACCATGCGAAAGATAAAAACGGCGATCATCGGCACGGGCTTCATGGGGAAGGTGCACACCGAGCAGATACGCCGGCTGGGCAACGTCGAGGTCGCCGCTGTTGCGAGCCTCAATGACGAACTTGCGAAGCAGTTTGGCGATGCGATGGGCATTGAGCGCACTACAGGCGACTACCGCACACTGCTCAGCGATCCATCCATCGAAGCGGTTCATGTTTTGACCCCGAACGCGCTGCATTACCCGATCACGAAGGCAGCGCTCGAAGCCGGCAAGAACGTGCTTTGTGAAAAGCCCTTTACGGTGACCGTTGCCGAAGCTCGCGAGTTGGTCGAGCTCGCCGCCAAAACCGGTCTCGCCACCGCACTCGAACACAATCTCAGGTATTACCCGGTTGTGCAGCAGATCCGACGTATGATCGAAGCCGGCGACCTGGGTGAGATCCTCATCGTTCAAGGCACTTATTCGCAGGACTGGCTGCTCTACGACACCGATTTTAACTGGCGTGTCAATACCAGCGAAAACGGCGCGCTGCGGGCCATGGGCGACATCGGCTCACATTGGATGGACATGATTCAGCACCTCACCGGGCTGGCCATCACCGCGGTTTGCGCCGACCTGAAGACGTTTCACACCACTCGCAAACAGCCCACGGGCGCGATCGAAACGTTTGCGGGTAAAACGCTTGCGCCGGAGGATTACCGCGCGGTGCCGATCGATACCGACGATTACGGCGCGGTGCTGCTGCATCTCGGCGAGCGGGCGCGGGGCGCATTCACGGTCAGCCAGATGTCGGCGGGCTGCAAGAATCGTTTCTCATTCGAGATCTTCGGGACGAAATCGGGCGCCGGCTGGAACCAGGAACGTCCTGACGAGCTGTGGATCGGACAGCGCAACACTCCGAACCAGATCATCATCAAGGATCCGTCGTTGCTTTATCCCCAAGCCGCCACTTTCGCCGATCTTCCGGGAGGACACAGCGAAGGCTACGACGACGCCCACAAGCAGGTCTTTAAACGCTTCTACGCACGCATTGCCGACCCCTTCACGCCGATCGATTATCCGACCTTCGAAGACGGCTTGCGCGGCATGATTCTTCTGGAAAAGGTCCTCGAAAGCGCTAAGACTCGCGGATGGGTGGATGTTTAACCGGCGGATTGGGGACGGTGCTGAGCTGCCCTGAGGAAGCTGTTTCGAGGATTTGAGAAGTGCGTCCGCGGCGGAAACCGGATTGGCGAGCAGGTATCTGAGGCTTCAGCGGCAAACTATTCGGGGGAACGAGCAGACTGTGGTTGAAGTCGGGCAGGCTGAATGCCTGGCTGAATGCCTGTAATACCGTGGCGCCGAAAGGGGGCGCAGGCGGTTTCGCCTGCGCATGCCGCTCTCAAAGACACTTTGCGAGTAGCGTATTCGGGCGATCCATGGATCAAGACCTGGGCAGCTTCTTTCTCTGCTGGAAGTAGGCCGTAAACAGAGATTGTATTTGAGAATGTGGGGACGTAAACGCGGCCATTAGCGATCGTCGGCGTGGCGAATTTGGCGAACCCGCCCATTGCATCCCGGCCGGGATTCATGTCGCTGGACCACAAAAGGTTGGTGAGGTCGAGCGCGTCGAAGGCGTACAACGTTCCTGGAATGTTGGCCATCGAGTGGTCGCCGCCGGTCATCCAAAGTATGCCGGTTCCGGCTTCGGATCCTTTGGCCGAGATGGCAATGCCCTCAAACGGATAATCCGAAGTGACAGGTGTTTGGGTGAATGGCGTCTCTGCCATGCGTCCGCCGGCGATCTGAAACGCGCCCGTCCAATCGCCCGGCTCAACCAGGTAAGCGATGGGCGCGGGATCGCGGTTCCAAAGGGCCAGATTGTATAACCCACCCGCGACGATCGGCTGAAAGATCTGCGGTACGGGCGAGCCGTCCGTTCCAAGGTGTCCCATGTTATCCGCGGGGATCACATACAGATTGCTGAGTTTGTCACCTGTTACGACCAGGTTCTGGCCGCGTACAAATATTGGTCCCAAAGAGCCAAGGTCGGCATCCTCGTCGCTCATCGCGCGCCAATCGGCCGGGGCAAACCAATCCAGCACCTGCAGGTTAGGGCTGAGTTTGACGAGGGATTCGCCGAAGTTGGCAACTCCGTCGTAGTCGCCATTTGCGGGAGTGGCCAGGATGTTCCCGGCGTCGTCAGTCGCGATTCCCCGCCCCGACTGCCACACGCCACCGTTAGCACCCTCGGGGGTCGAGTTGAACACGGCCACCTGTTGAAGCGTAGTCTGATCGTAAGCGAGTATCCAGCCATGATAAGGAGCGCGGTCAAAGACTGAACCGAAGGCGATATAGATCGAATGATTCGCCAGCAATAGTCCGGGCCGTTGCAGGTGCTGCATCGGGTCCAAGGCGATCGTGCCGCCCACGCTCGCGTCGCCGGTCCCCCCCACGGTGGCCTGAATCACTACAGGACCGCCGAACTTCTCTGCCCCCATGGAAAGGTCGAGGGCGTGCAATTTGTAAACACCTGCGCCATTCTCATAGCTTTCGGCCACCAGGTATGCGGTATTCGAAGCCGGATCGATTACTGGCGTGCCCAAAATGCCGATCTCCGGATTGATGTCGTGAAAATGGAGCAAGCTCGCCGGAAGGGACGGGCCCAGGTTTACCTGCCAGAGAGGCGCCGCCGACCGCGTGGGATCGGCGTCGAACCAGTACACGGAGTTGTGCATTGTGGCAATCAGCACATGTCCTCGCGGACTTCGGACGACTCCCGAAGAGACAACCAGCGGCTGCGCATAAACCTGTCCGTCGACGGTATACTGGCCGACCAATCCGAACTGGTTTGGGTTGACATTGGACGTGTTGAGGACTGCTTCATCCAGGTTGGCGTTGGTCCGGTCATTTCCGTAGTTCGCCGTCAAAACCTGGCCTTCTCCACCGACCAGACCAGGACAGAACATCGCCAGACTGAACAACACCAGGTAGACTCTCAAATAGGACCGCCTCAAACGCATGATACCGGTTCCCGAGGCGGCGTGAACCTTGAACAACCGGCGCGTTGTATCGGGCCGGTCGTTCTGCCTCAATTCAAACCGCTAAGTGCAACTCAGTGTCAACTAAAAGAGCCCAGCGTGGAACACGAGGACCTCAGCAGGTGCCGGTCCCTTCTATGGAAACGGCGCGCCGTGTGCCCAAACACAGCGAAAACCGGTGGTCACATTGCGAGTGCCAGGGGTTCGCTGGCCGCGCGCGGATACGCGGAGATCACTATCGGCTCTGCTTTGAATGGACCCGCCGCGGACCACCATCGCGTCCCCCGCTTCCGGCCCCTTGGGGTCGACCACGGGGCTTTCACGGTAATACCCCGCCTCGTACCAATCCGCCACCCATTCCCATACGTTGCCAAGCGTGTCGTGAAGCATGAACGCATTGGCCAGCTTGATGCCGGCGTCCCGGGGCCCCGGATTATTGCCCATTTGTGCGCGATGCCAGGCGACTTCTTCGGCGGGTCCATATCGCGACGCGGTACTTCCACCTCGCGCCCCGTATTCCCATTCCGCCTCGCTGGGCAGCCGGCCGCCAACCCACTTGCAATATGCGGACGCTTCGCTCCAGCTTACGTGCACGACAGGAATTCGAGTCCCTGCCCTTTCTTCGTCGTCAAGAACCGCGATGAAGGCCTGGATCGCATCATCGGATAACCTTCCGTGTGCCGAACGCAGATTCTCTTTCTGTTCCCGATAAGACTCCTCGGTTGGATCCCGGGCCCCCGTATCTCGCGAGAATTTAGAAAAGGCGATACGGGTCACCTCGGTCTGTCCTAACCAGAAGCCGCGCGAAATCGTAACCGGATGCGGCGGCATTTCGTCCTGGCGGCAATGTTCATCTCCCTCAGAGCACCCCATCCGATAGGATCCAGGCGGGATCAAAACATAACGGAGGCCGTCGATCGGATTTACCTGAATCTGGGGAGGCGTTACTGGCGGCGGCGCGTTGCCTTTGACCGGCAACTCGGGAGGTGCAGGCGCGGCAGACGTTACTGTATGCGCCGTTGTGGGACGGAAATAAAACTCCCCGATCACACCTGAATAGATGTATGGCAATTGTTCGCCTCCGGACGCCCGATCCACCTCGACTCGGACGCGGTTGAATACGGCGTCGAGAGAAAGACCGGGTTGCTTGAGCGCCTGGAGCAAATGCGTGGTGAATAGCCCGTTAGAACCAGCAGGGTCGTCACTCGCAACCTTGCCGGCAGCCGTGGCGAAAGCAATAAAGCTCCCGCGTCCTCCTTGCATCTGAGCCAGTCCGCCACCCATTGCACGGCTCACCCGGAATGGATTGCTGCGGCACGCATCGAGGATCACGATTTTAAGCCGAGCCCCAGTCTTATCCATTTTTTCGAGAATCCAGGAAGCAGAACGGGATTGATAGCGGATATCCGCTTCGTCACGCCCAGCGTAATCGACGGGAATGAGGTAATTTTCACCGTCGACTTGAACGCCGTGACCGGCATAGTAGAGCACCGCAACGTCCCCTGAACCGAGGCGTGACGCGAACTTGTCTACGGCACGGTCCATTTGTCGTAAGTCTCCATTAATGAGGAGTTCGACCTGAAAACCAACCTCCTGGAGCGCTCCGCTCATGGATCGAGCATCGTTGACGGCGTTCTTCAGTGGGCCCTTGGGATAGGCGTCGTTGCCGATGACGAGGGCAATATGATTGCCGCGCTCGAGGATGAGGTCTCGTTGAGCAAGCGCGTTGGTGGCAGTCGTCACGCCGATCGAGAGCGTCAGCGCTACAACACCCCACTTCGATTTAAGTTTCACTCAGTGAGCCTCTACATTCTGCTCTGCACCAGGTTGCCAGAACCAGATGCGGGAATCTGCCAGCGACGCCGCCACACGGGAATCGTCGGGCGAGAAGATCGCATGAACAACTGCACTCGGACATCCCTCCAGAATACGCACAAGGTGCCCATCGTCAGCGCTCCAGAGTCTGACGGTGTGATCGTCACCAGCCGTGAGAACCACCGAACCGGCATGAGAGAACTTTACATTATTGACAGCGCCCACATGTCCTTCGAGGCGTTTTACCGGGTTCCCGGTTTCGAGGTTCCAGAGCAGAGGGCCGTCCTTCGTAGCCATGACAGCTTTCGTGCCGTCCGGTGACAGATCAAAGCCAGTGACTTCCTGTCCCACTTGAAACGTGCTGAGCACCTGTCCCGAACCGACGTCGACGATCTGCATTCGCCCCGCCGCTGAAGGGCTCGCAATGCGCACTATAATCTTTGAACCATCCCCGTAGAACTCGAATCCATCGCCGCCATCGATTTGGTAAAGTCTTTGCCCGTTGCTCGCACTCGACACCGTCACTGAACCGCTACGGCTGTCCTGGTCGATCACGGCGATCACCTTTGTAGAGTCGGCCGAAAAGCGGAAGGTCCGAACGCCAATATTGCCAGCGCCGAATTCGGTCACTTTTTGGCCCGAATTGATGTCCCAGATAACAATGTAGTGGGAATGACGTCCGCCGTACTCAGAACCCCAAGCGATCTTGGACCCGTCGGGTGAAAATGCCACCCAACCGATGTGGTCGCGGAACACCGTGAAGGAACTTGTGACGGTGGGGAAAGTCTTAAGAACGTGCCCGTCGCGCAGGCTTAGAATCGCCGTCGTATTTCGCTCGTCGACCAAAGCAATCCTCGAGCGAAGCGAGTCAAATGCCGCAGCCTCGATCTTGCAGATTCGCGAAGCGTAGGCCGGGCATTCGCCGGGCGTGGTCCAATGCTGTATTTCGGCTCCTGTTCCGGTATCCCAGGCGTGAACGACCCCCTCGTCGCCGGCGCTATAAGCTCGCGAGCCGTCGAGTGAGAAATCGATCCCCTCAACCCAGCCGGCATGGCCCGTCTGCGGCTTGCCTGCATCGCGAAGATCCCACACCGCATTCCGAGTCGCCACCTGGTTACCATCCGGCGAGAATTCGAGCCAGGTAGCTGAATTCAGGCCCTGGCGGAAGTCGTCGTGAAACACGCCCTCGGTTCTCCCGCTCGAAACGTCGACAACACGCACAGTACCATCGCCGGGACTACTACACGCGTATGCGATACGGTTTCCCAGCGGCGAAATTGCAGCCGCCAAAGGATACCCGTCGCCGCAGGAAACAGCGCGAAGCGCATGGCCATTTGTAACGTCGATCACGTTTGCGTTATTCCTGCTAACCACGGCGATTCTCGATGCGAGAGATGAAAAAGCCACCGCGTGGATATCGTCAGAACTATCAGTCTTGAGTGGCCTTATTTCCTGGCCCGTCGCGGCGGACAGCATCACGAAGCTTCCCCTAGCGTTGCTGACCGCGATCGTTGATCCATCACTGGAAAAGACGGCATCGCTCAGCGGATATTCGGACTGCAGCGTCTCGAGACGATTTCCGCCGGCAGCGTCGAACCGAGACAGGCTTTTTTCATCGGCAACCTGCAGGTATTGATTGTTGGGAGCAAATGCCGCCGCCTTTCCACCCGCCGTCAGTTGCTCGAGGAGCACCGCGTTTTCGGGTTTGTAGATTTGAGTCTGCGAGTCTCCTAGGATCGCAACTTTCGAGTTGTCGTGCGCGAAAACCACCGCACGGGCAGCGAAAGTTATTGGAGTGTATTGCAGTTTTCTCCAGGTTCGGGCATTCCAGAAATATACGCCGTGGTCATCAACTGTGACCAGGTACTGGCCGTCCGGTGAGAAGGCCCCTGCCCTCGTTTGTTTGCTCAGGTCTCCCGCGGGATACTTCACCAGGAGCTCAGGGGGAACTGTGTCCGAAGACTGGGTTAAAGCCAGGATCGCCACGACCACGCCAGCGATGCAGACCGCGGACACAACGATGACCAAAAGTGGACGTTTGAGGCTCCGGACCGGCGGTTTAGAAGGCAGCGCGGGAGGCTGAGTGAGCGGCCTTCCACATGCGATGCAATAATGCTGATCGCTATCGTTGGTTTTTGCCCCGCATTCCGTACAGTACATGCCTTGCACGCGAGCCACTCTGATTGCAAGATGAGGCGGCCCAAACACCGGATGGACCCAGCGCTACCGCATTATAACGACTTAAGATCTGAGGACGCTCACCCGATGGTGTTGGGCTCCGGCATCGTTACCCGCGGCAGAAGTCTTTGAGAGCGGCATGGGCAGGCGAAAACGCCTGCGCCACCCTCATGGCTCAACCGGTTGTGAGCCATCATGTGCTACATCCGAAATTCCGACGCCGCAACATGATGTGCCAGGTGCTGCCAATGTGCACATCCACACTATCCCTATGGCGAAAATGCTTTGAGTAATTTAATCGAGCTTCTGGTGCACTACCCGCGTTTGAGCCGCGCCTGCAACTGTTCGCGGTAGCTGCGACTCAGGCGCAGGCAAGCGCCGTCGCGAAGCACCACCTCATGTTCGCCATTGGAATCGAGCCGTAGCTCCCGCACTCGGTCGAGGTTTACGATCGCGGAGCGATGGATACGGCAAAACGTCTCCGAGGCGAGCTCCTCCTCCAGTTCCGTGAGGCTCCGCCGCAGCAGGTGCGACCGGCCGCCCGCGTGCAGGCAGGCATAGTAATCGGCGGCTTCGATCCAATCAATCTCGCCGGTTTTGAGAATCGTCACGCGGCCCGCACTCTTGACGATCAGGCGCTTCTCGGGCGACGTTCGGCCGCGCGCCACGGCCTTGCCCCGCTCCAGCGCTCGGGCGAAGCGCGCGTCATCGAAGGGCTTTAGGAGATAGTCCAGCGCCTCGGCCTCAAATGCCTTGACTGCATAGCGGTCATAAGCGGTCACAAAGATGATCGCCCTCGGAACAGCAGCGCCGAGCTGCGCCAGAACATCAAAACCATCGCACCCGGGCATCTGCACATCAAGGAAGAGCAAATCGGGACGAAGTTCCCGGATCGCCTCGACGGCCTCGCTCCCCGAACCGCATTCCGCCACAACCTCGGTGTCCGGATCGCGCGAGAGGAGTGCCATCAAGCCGGCGCGGGCCAGTGGCTCGTCATCCACGATCACGGTTCGAACAGGCCCGCTCATCGTGCCGCCAGGTAGGGCACGCTCACCACGGCCTCTACAGCGCCGGCATCTCCATTCCGCAACTCGAGACTCGCGGCGTCGCCATACATGTTTCGAAGCCGGGCGCGCGTGTTGCCCACGCCCACGCCTTCGCGCGCCACATCGAGCGCGCCGTCGTTCTCGACGGACATTCGCAGGCAGCCGTTGTCGCGCCGGGCGGAGATCCAAAGCGATCCGCCTTGGACGTTAAGCGCGATTCCGTGCTGGATTGCGTTTTCCACCAACGGTTGCAGGATCATACTGGGTACACGCGCGTTCAACAACTCGCCAGGCACATCGATCGCGACGCGGAGCCGCCCAGCGAAACGTGCTTGCTGGATCTTCAGGTAGCTGTCGAGAAATTCCATTTCTTCGGCGAGCGTAGTCTCCGCCCCCGAAGCGCCATCCACCACTCGGCGCAGAAGATCGCTCAGGCCTACGATCATGTCCACCGCGGCACGATTCTGCCCGGAACGCACCAAGCCCGCGATTCCGTTCAGCGTGTTGAACAGAAAGTGCGGCTCCAACTGGCGTTTCAGTGCGTCGAGGCGAGCCTTGGCTAACTGTTCTTCGCGCTCCGCCAGCCGTTTGCGCGCATCAATGGTGTATCCCAGCGCCAGCACGCAGGCGTAAGCGATCAGCTCGGCAGGAAACCGGGCATACAAGAACTGCGCCAACGTATCCAACAAGCCCGGAGAGGGAGGGCCATACGGCTGGAGCATTATATTCAGCAGGTAAACCCAAACGCCATCCACCGCCACAATTCCGGCATAAGCAGCCACGTGAGTGGGCCAGTGGCGATGCGGCGGAAAGCGCCTTCCCAACGCGATCACCAGGGGGCTCACCGCCCCCCACACGACCCAGCTCAGCGCATAGCGTAGAAAGAGCCGGAACCAGGGATGCTGCATGCCTTCCGCGTGCATTCCCACCACTACCTGTGCGCCGTTCATCAGGCCGAAAGCCATCCAGATCGCCAGCGACCACAGGTGGGCCCGCGCTCGTACCATACCCCTCACTTTACTCCAGGACCACTGTCCTGAAAACCAAAATGCAGCCAATCCACCGCGGTTTGCAGGGAAATGACTGGCAGGACGGCGAGTTGCGGCGGATGATTGAAGAACGAATCGTATGAAGAACCTTCCACTCGTTCTGTTTTTCGCCGCGACTTCGCCGGCTGCATTCGGCCAAAGCGCCGCGTCCCTGCTGGTGGATGCCGACTGGCTTACCGCCCATCTCCACGATCGCAACCTGGTCCTGCTGCAGGTCGGCCCCAAAGAGGATTATGCCGCGAAGCACATCCCCGGGGCTCTCACGATGTCGATGAACGATGTGATCCGCCCCATGAGCCACAACATGGGCGATTCCGAAATCATGGTGGAATTGCCCGACGCTGCCACGCTGCGCGCCAAGCTGGAAACGTTTGGCATTTCCGACAGCAGCCATGTGGTGCTGTATTTCGCAAGCGACAGGGTTTTATCTGCGACTACGCGGGTTCTTTTCACGTTCGATTATCTGGGGCTGGGTGAGCACACCAGCTTGCTCGACGGCGGGTTGCCTGCCTGGGTCGCGGCCGGAAAGCCGGTCACCGCCGAGGAATCCGCGGCGCCAAAACCCGGCCACCTCAGTGTCCAGCCGACGAAAAACTCCGTGGCGGATGTGGACCTGGTAAAGACCATTTCCACGCGTTCGGGCTTCCGCCTGGTGGATGCGCGCGCGGCCGTTTTCTACAACGGCACTGAACCCACCTATAAGAAGAACGGCCACATTCCCGGCGCCGCCAACATTCCATTCACGGACGTTTTTAATGACAAGCTGCTGTTCGACAAAAAACAGGCCGCGAAGCTATTTGAGCAGGCGGGGATCAAGTCGGGCGACACCGTGGTCGCGTATTGCCATATCGGCATGCAGGCGACGGCCGTGATTCTTGCCGCGCGCATGCTTGGTCACCCGGCGATGCTCTACGATGGCTCCTTCCAGGATTGGGCCGTGAACAATCGCGGACCTGTCGAGAAATGAACCGGTCTCCGCAACCATACATCGATTCCTACTTCGCGGGCGTCGGCATCGGCCTCGTGCTCCTTGCCAGCTACGTGCTGGTGGGGCATGGCCTGGGGGCTTCAGGAGCATTTGCCAGCGTCGTAGCGGCAGGTACGGCAATTGTGGAAGGGTCGTCACGAGCTGGCGCATCGCAGGCGGTCGCGCCCTATCTTCCAAACGGTCTCATGAGCCCATTCCGCGACTGGCTCGTGCTCGAGTTGGCCGGAGCGATGCTCGGCGGCTGGCTTTCGGCATTCTTTGCCGGCCGGGCTCGCATCGCGGTAGAGCGCGGACCGGGCATCGGGACCACCACACGGATGGTGGCAGCCGTGGCTGGAGGCGTGCTCATGGGCCTGGGAGCGAAACTGGCACGAGGCTGCACCAGCGGTCAGGCGCTCACTGGCGGCGCCTTACTCTCGGCCGGAAGCTGGATGTTCATCGGCAGTTGTTTCTTAGCCGGATACGTCTTAGCGCCGTTCGCGCGGAGGCTTTGGCGATGATCACGCCTCTTCGGCCGGAAGGAGCGCTGGTCGCAGCGCCTCTGCTCGGAGTGGCCTTTGGCTGGCTGCTGGAGCGCGGCGGCTTAGGATCGGCTCCGCGGTTGGCCGGCCAGTTCTATCTCACGGATCTCCGAGTTTTCAAGGTGATGTTCAGCGCACTCGTTACGGCCATGCTGGGCGCCTTCTGGCTCGACCGCTTCGGCTTCATCGATCTGCGCCTGGTGGAGCTTCCCGAGACGTTCCTCCTGCCGCAGGCTTTGGGAGGCGCGCTCTTTGGCGTTGGGTTCCTGATCGCAGGATTATGCCCGGGCACATCGTGCGTCGCCGCAGCGGCGGGCCGGCTGGATGGCCTCGGCGTTGTCGGCGGAATGTTGGGAGGCGTCGTGCTGTTCAATGGCTCGTTCCCCTGGGTCGAGCGCTTTTACCAGAGCACCGCCCGCGGCGCGATGACGCTTTCCGACGTGATGCCGGTTCCGCGCGGGTTGGTGGTCGCAATGGTCACGGCAGCCGCGCTCGGAGGGTTCGTGGTTGCCGAACGCCTCGAACGGCGGCGATCATGACACGCGCGCACGCAACTCTCGCGATGGCCGCCGTAACGCTCGGCTGCGCGGCCGCAATCGCTGAACTCAGGCCTACGGAAGCACAGCCGGCCTCGCTCGCTGCCGAAATCGAATCCGAAACCGACCACATTTCCGCGCTCGAATTGGGCGAGCGGCTGAGGCGCGGAGATCGAAACCTGCTGGTGCTGGACCTCCGAACCGAGCGGGAGTTTCAGGAATTCCACATCGCCGGCGCAAAACAGGCTGCTCTGCGAGAACTCGCGCAGGAGGGGCTGCCCCAGACATCCGACATCGTCCTTTATTCGGAAGGTGGGGGGCACGCAGCGCAGGCCTGGGTGCTGCTGCGGCTGCGCGGTTATCGCCGCGTCTACTTCCTGCGCGAAGGCCTCTACGAGTGGGTTTCACGCGTTTATGAGCCACGCCTCGCGTCGGATGCAACGCCAGAGGAGCGCGCTGAATTCGAGAAAGCCGCCCCGCTCAGCCGTTATTTTGGGGGAACGCCACGATCCGACGTCCCCCGAGCCGAAGTTCCGACCGGCTACTGGACCGGCCACACGGGTGGCACCACGGTCGTGGCTCACCGGCGAGGATGCTGATGTCGACGCCACTGCGCGTTGTTGCGCCTGATTTCGCCGCGCTTCGTCAGCGCGAGTTTGCGCGGCTCGACGCCACAGGATGCGTGTACCTCGATTACACAGGCGCCGCGCTCTACCCGGCGTCGCTCGTAAGCCGGGATGCCCACCGCCTGGCCACCCGCGTGATGGGAAATCCGCACGCCCAAAGCACACCGTCGCTTGCCAGCACCGAAGCAATCGAGAAAGCACGACGGCTGACGCTGCGCCTGTTGGATGCGAAGGCCTCGGATTATGAGGTCATCTTCACTGCCAATGCCACCGGCGCAATGCGGATTCTCGCTGAGGCGTTTCCTTTCCAGCGCGACTCCCGCCTGGTCCTTACAGCCGACAATCACAACTCCGTGAACGGGCTTCGCGTACCGGCCCGCAAAAGGGGAGCTCAAGTAGATTACACACCGCTCGACGGTGAACTGCGCGCGGCCGATCCGTCGCCGTGGCTCACTCGGGCTGCGGGTCCATCACTATTTGCTTTTCCGGCGCAATCAAATTTCTCCGGCGCGCACCATCCTTTGGCGTGGGTTCGCCAGGCGCAGGAGAGCGGCTATCATGTTCTGCTCGATGCCGCGGCCTATCTGCCCAGCAGACCCATTTCATTGACCGAGGTCCCGGCCGATTTCGTAGCGCTGTCATATTACAAGCTGTTCGGTTATCCCACCGGCGTCGGCGCCTTGGTGGGCCGGCGCGAGGCGCTCACCCGCTTGCGTCGTGGATACTTCGGCGGCGGAACGGTGCAATTCGCCAGCGTGGAGAACCGCTTCGCGCGATTCAAGGACGGGGCCGATGGGTTCGAAGACGGAACCGCAAATTTCCTCGCGATGCCGTCGGTCTGTGATGGCTTAGAGTGGCTGCTTGAAATCGGCATGTGGAATATCCAGGAACACGTTCAACGTCTGACCGGGTTGCTGCTCGACACGCTCGCGGGGTTTGGCGATAAGGCTGTGGTCTATGGCCCTCGCAACTTGAATGAGCGCGGGGGCACTGTGGCGTTCAATCTCCGCCGGGCAGGCAGGGTGGTTCCGTTCGAGTCTGTGGAGGCAGCTTCCCGCAAAGACGAGATCGCCATTCGCGGCGGCTGCTTCTGCAATCCCGGCGCGGCAGAGCAGGCCTTTGACATCCCTGCCAATGCGGCTCGTGCGTGCCTGCAGGGCCAGTTCTCGATACCCCGTTTTCGGCGGTGTCTCGGCGGCCGTGCTGTAGGCGCACTGCGGGCCTCCATCGGCCTCGCGAATAGTGTGCGTGATATTCAGTTCTTCAGCGGCTGGATCTCGAAGACACTCGGAACTTTTGACTGAGCGGAAGCTATCTCGCGGGCCGCGTGCTGGAACAAAAATCCGACCGGGGCCGGGATTTGTGCGAGCGCGCGATATCTGGCGAGTTCAGACGGCGCGGCAGCAGACGCAGCCTTCAGGCTGCCCTAGGCCGGCTGAGGCCGGCGGCCCTCATCTCTTCAGGCGGTCGAAGACCTAGGTCTCGTGAAACGCCTGGTATTCGTCAGCGAAGAAGTTTCACTCGGCCTTCGTCGCTTGGGATCTGGCCTTCAACAGATTCCACGGCAGCAGATCCGCAATCCGGGTTGATCGGATGATCGGCATTGCGTCGCAGCACCGAACTCAGGTACTCCTCCGATCAATTCCGTTCAGTGTGGCCGATCCAAGCAGGCTGTAGATCGCCACGCGGCTCGTTCACCTCCGACATCCGATCCGGCAAACAGGCAGTTTGGGGACCCATAGCGAGGGCGAAGAGCGCGCTCTAAGCGGCATTGTTGTCGATCTCGACGCGCCTCTCCCCGTGAAAGCAATGCAGGGAGCGATCATGCCCGTGACATTAGCTGGTTCACATTCGCGTGATCTTCTAATCGACTCCCGGTCCCAAGCGATAAGGGAAATGGGGCAAAGGAGGCCCTTCCGAATGACAATCAGCCCGATTGACGATCGTAACGCCAGACACGCTTTTGACCAAGGCATCGGAAACTGATCGCTCAGAAGTACGCTGGTTCCGACAAGCGTGGACTCAGACGACCGCACACCAACGATGCTATCGAAATGCTCGTCATTCGAATGGCAAGCGAAAACCTCGACTGGGGTTATCGGCGAATCCAGGGAGCGCTTTCGAATCTCGGCCACGGACTGCTGGCAGGAAGCGCTATCTTCAATGACCGTGATCGGTTGTTCACGATTATCCTCAGTTCGAGGCAGCATTTCGTACTTGTCCTGGGGGGTTGTTCGGTCCGTCGGGCCGTGATCTGCTATCACGCTGGGATTCCGATCGATTTGGGCTTGCGGCTGGAGGTGTCACCGGGGTCCATCAGCGTGCTGGATTTGCAGGCGTGGGGACCCCGGATTGTCGAGCTGAACCGGACGATTTCGGCCCGAAACCAGGCCCTTCCCTCCTCGATGCCTCCCGGCGGTTCGCGGCTGACGCGCGGGGCCAGGTTACTTGGCCCGCGCAGCCAGCGAGCCCAATGTGAGATAGCGCGGCTTCGGCTGTTTCTGTTCCCAGCCAGTTGCCTGTCGAACCAGCTTGCCCGTTCCGGTAAACGCCGCCAGGGAGGATCTGCCCATCAAGTTCTTAGCGCATTCTATTCCCGTAACGCTGCCATAGGGTCTATGCGAGAGGCACGCGCCGCGGGAACGACGCCGGCAAAGAGCCCGACGGCGAGCATTACCAGTATGACCGCCGCAAGCGTTAGAGGATCGTTCGGGCTCACGCCTGCCAGGGTTGAGGCAATCAGCCGTGAAACCGCCATGGCCGCGGGAAGGCCGATTGCGAGGCCTGTGCAAATCAGCATCATCGTCTCGCCGAGCACCATTCGCATGACGTCGCGCCTGTCCGCCCCAATTGCCATCCGTAGGCCGATCTCATTGGTGCGACGGCCCGTCGTATATGAAATTACTCCATACAGTCCGTAAGCGACCAAAAGGAGCACCAGGACGCCGAAGAATCTAGAGAGCTCGGCGATCACTCGATCCCCGCCGATGTCCTGGTCTATAAGGATGTTAACCGGGTCGATGCCTGAGACCTTGAGCCCCGGGTCGAAGGACTGTATCTCGCGGCGAATTGCAGCGATCATCGGGGCAGCGGCGCCGAGCGTTTTGACCTCGAAGTTCAGCGTTCTAAAGGTATCGTCGCTTTGAAATAGAGGTCCGTAGAATCGCCGTTCCGTTTTGCTCTTCAGACTGTTTTCCTTCATGTCCTTCACGACACCAATTACGGTATACCGGTCGCCCCCATTGAGAAGATGCTTTCCGAGCGGATCGCCATTTCCGAAATAAAATCTGGCCATTGTCTCATTGAGGACTACCGGAGTACTCGCACTTACGTTTTCACGCTCGTCAAACTCTCGTCCGGCTTTGATGGGCACTCCCAAAACCTGAAAATAATGCGGCCCCACTTGATCGAAGCTACTCGACGAGTCATCCTTCCGAGTCGGAACGAAACCTTCAACTTGTAAAATGTCGGTGCTGGAATCCAAACGGCTGAAAATTCCATTTTGAGAGACTGTGACACCCGCCACGCCCGGTAGGGAGCGCAAATGTTCAACCAGCCTCCGCGATACGGGCACCCGTTGCGATGGCGGATAGCCGCTGCCGGCCAAATCGGCGGATATGACCAATACGTTGCGGCGCGAATAACCGACATCCACGGAATTCAGATGGGCCATGCTGCGCAGAAAGAGGCCAGCGCCAGTTACGATCACGGCGCACAACGCTAGTTGAGCCACCACCAGCACCCTACCCCAGTGCCAGCGGCCCTGGCTCACGCTTCGAGCGTTCTCCTTCAACGCTGGCGTGATATCTACGCGCGTTGAACGTAACGCTGGAGCCAAACCGAATAGAATCGCCGTTAAAACGGAGATCACCGCATTGAAACCCAGTACAGTCATGTTCGGGTGGACGTCCACTTCAAATGGAATCGGGTTCGGGCCCGAGGCCGCTGAGGCGAGTTGCGATAACAGTCGGCTTCCCCAACCTGCCAACAGAACACCCGTAATTCCGGCGGCGGCAGCTAACAATGCGCTCTCGGTGAGCAACTGACGGATGACGCGCGCACGGCCCGCACCCAGGGCCATTCGAAGTGAAATCTCCCTTTGCCGGCTGGCGCCGCGCGCTAATAGAAGATTCGCGGCATTTGCGCACGCAATGAGTAGTACAAGGCCTACCATAGCCATAAGCGTGAAGAGAAGCGAGGAATCGTTCTTCCTAATCCATGAGAGTCCCCGGCTTCCTGACGCGATATCCACCTGTTCGCTGCGAATCTCCCGAAGCTTATCGGGTGAACCGGCAGCGTTTTCGTAGTCAACCAGTGCGTTCTGGACGAGTGTTACCGTCTCGGCGCGAGCCCGTTGGATCGACACTCCGGGCTTTAGCCTCCCGATACACAGCAGCCAGTTCGTATCGCGCCTATCTAGTCTTGCGTCTCCTGGATTCACCAGAGCCTGCATGGACAGTGGAATCCAGATATCGGCAGGGCTTCCCACGACTTCGCCCGAAAAGTGAGGCGGCGCAACGCCAATCACTGTAAACGTCGAACCGTTTATCCTGAGTGTGCTTCCCGGGATTTTAGGGTCTCGCCCGAAATGATTGACCCAATAGTCAAAGCTGATCACGACGACCGGGCTAATTCCTGGCGCCCGATCCTCGTCCGGGTAAAACGTGCGGCCGACAATAGGAGTCACACCCAGTACCTGGAAATAGTTGGCCGAAACCAGCCGTCCGCGGGTCTTCTCCGTCTCGTCGCTCCCCGCCCCCACGTCAAGGCGTCCCGTTTGACCAGACGCCAGGAGCCCTGTGAAAACGTGGTTCTCGTCCCTCAGTCGTCTATAGAGTGGACAAGAGAACAGATTTGCCATCGGTCCACCACGCAAAAGCGCGGTCGGCCGCGACGCATCGCCTACCGATACAAGCTCCTCGGGCGATCGTACCGGTAACGAACGCAACATCACAGCGTCGATGAGAGTGAAAACTGCGGTGTTGGCGCCGATTCCCAGAGCCAACGAAATCACGACAATGGACGTGAAGCCGGGGCTTTTGCGGATGGCGCGAAAAGCATACCGCAAATCCTTCAACGTAGTCTCAACCATGGGCAATCCTCTTCGATCGCGGTAGCTCTCTTTGATTTGTTCTGTCCCACCGAACGAACGCTGCGCCGCCGACCAGGCATCTGTGGCGTTCATGCCACGCTTGCGGTTCGTTTCCGCTTCCATTTCGAGGTGGAAACGCAGCTCTTGCTCCAGTTGACGATCGAGCGCACTCTGCCGAGATTGGCTCCAAAGTCTCAACAGGAATCTGCGCAGGGGCATCTGTCAGGCTCCGGCTTCGAGAAGTCGCTTGATCGCTCCAGAGACCCTGTCCCAGCTCGCTCGCTCCTCCGCAAGCTGCTTGCGGCCGGAACGGGTAACCGAATAATACCGAGCTCTCCTGTTGTTCTCGGAGACGCCCCACTTCGATTGGATCCAACCTTGCTGTTCCAGGCGCAACAACGCAGGATAGAGCGTGCCCTGGTTGAGCTGAAGCACGTCCTCTGAGATTTGCTGGATTCGCTGGGCAATGCCGTAGCCGTGCATCGACCCCATGACGTCCAACGTCCTCAGAACGAGGAGGTCCAGAGTTCCCTGAAGCACATCACTTTTGGGTTTCATTTGGCGGTCTACATGAGCGTAGCGCACTTCCTGTTGGCGGTCAAATAGAACGTCGTAGCGGGGTACGGCGGGATAGATCGCGGGTAGTCGCTGCCACCGTTTCCCGGGTTTTGTGTACCAGCACGCCTCCGTCAGTGCCGACAAGAAGAGCATCGAAGTGACGTACGACCGCGCAGGGGTTCGGCCGCAGTCTGCTTGCGCTGCCATTTGCCTGCGCTCGGGTACGACCAACTCGCCGCACGAAAACAAGAGGGATCATTCCAACGTCACCCTTGCCACCTGCTTTCGTGAAGCTTGTCGCGCCTGTAATCGTGACAACCCGCTGCGCGCGAATAGATGAAAGCATCAAAACTACGAAGGAATGAACGTTGTTATATTCGGGTTGTAACGGTAGTATGCTCGACAGCGGCATCGGGATGCTTTGGCGAAGTTGATTCACCTGCGCAAAAAACTAGGCGGCGTGAACAATCCCAATTCCCCTAGGTCGGACCGCAGAGGCTTTCGACCCAGCTCGCGGGCTCACGACTCACGAAGAGGATAAAACGCGTTATCAGGAGGAACTGCTCCCGCTCACCGTTACCTCAGCAAATCGTCATAGTATTCTCTCGTGGACAGGACATTTTCCGCGAGGATGGCCGTATCATCAACCTGCTCTTACCCGTCCACATTGCGGCAGGAGGGCTTGCGATTGTTCTCGGTGCCGCAGGTCTGTTCGTGAGGAAGGGGGACCATCAACTGGCCGCAGGGGTTGCGATTTGTCTTTAGAGCCGTGGTTCGCATGCGGTCGGTTCCGGGCGGGTATCGCGTGACGCCGAGAACGGAGAGAGAAGAATAGTGGCTCCCCACTCTGGACACGTATCGAACCTTCGCCGGCCAATTGGTAGCTCATTCTAAAATCGATTCGCGCGAACACCGACTTGCGTCCATGTGTGGGCATGCACCTTGGACAGATCCCGGACTGGCAATGTTCTAAACTGTGCTCATGAGCTGGAAGCGAGGCTTCCTTGGCCTGATCATCCTCGCGTTCCTGGCGGCGTTCCCGTGGGGGCCGCTGTTCGCTTGGTCACCGGTGCATCCGGGGTACCGGGTGGCTCAGTTCTCACGTGGGGAAGTGTTATTTCCGGATTCTACGAGTTTGGATCCAGCATATTGCGAGCTTGACCGATACATCGCGGTTGCGGAGAGTTTTCACGAGCTTAAGTGCTCGAAGAAGATCAAGGTAGTGGTTTGCCGGAATTGGAACGACTGTCTCAGGTTTGCGGGGCCATTTCTACTGGGACACCGCCCGCTTGCCGTGACCGACCCAACCGGCACCGTGATCTTCGTTACGCCGGGGGCGGCTGGGTGGGCGGATATTGGCGGTTTGCTGCGCCACGAACTGTCGCACGCCGTGCAGAATCAGAACCGCTCTCTTGTGAGTGTTTTGCAGATGCTGCAACAGCCGTGGGTTTCTGAGGGTGTAGCGGGGGTCGTAGCCGCGATGGGTGTGACCGCACCGGGGCGACAGTTGATTAGCCTTCCGGAAACGGAGTTCTTGTCACGCGCAAAACCAGAGGACCTACAGGCGTGCTTTGCTGCCGCACCTCAGAAGGACTGGCGGTTCAGCTATACAGCGTGGATTTATTTCTGGGACAGGCAGATCGAACGAGGCGGCAAGGCCACATTCCTGAGATTCGAACGGACGTGCTTCTCGGCCCCGCAGCGCTGCCGAAGCAGCTTTGGCGACGTGTACGGGACGGACCTTCGGAGCGCGGTCGACGAATTCCAAGGCGAGGTGCGGTCGGGATGGGTAGTGGCACCAGAGCGGGCTGTGTTCTGACTTCCCAACCTAGGATTCACGTGGTTGCGAGTCGCGAAACGAGAGAATCGGAAACAGCGCTGAAGCTATCAAGGACGGCGGAAAAATCGATTGCGGAATTCGAATTGGCCACTGGATTTCTTGGCTCGATCGCCGATGTTCTCAACGCGGACACGGTTACCGACCGATCAGTCGTCAGCCGAAACGCTAGGCTCGGTCGCAGCCACAGGTAGGATTCGAACCTGAAAACAAAAGCATTCGGCGAAATCCTGTGCGGGACGCATCGTGTTTTCATAAGCGGGAAGATCGCCTCACCTTGGACAAACTTTTCGAGGACCACGTCAATGCTCAAACTGTTGGTGCTGATTTGCGTGGGCTCTGTTCGTACCGCCCAGGATTTGAGGCCGCGCGCAAGCGGGTGCGTGCCGGCAGAGACACATTGCATAGCGTGTACGTCAAACTAGCAGAGGGAGCGGCGCTGCTCTCAGCTTTCTGTTCGTCGCCGGTCACACGAATCTTCTACAACTCGATCGCCTCGGAAACCTATGGATCGGAGATGATGTCTCCGACGGTAGACTGAATTTCGACGGACGGCTCTGGTACATTTCGGCCGGCGACTTAGCCACCGTGCAGTAACGGTCGAATTGTGGAGGGTGCGATATAGCAACAGGTTGTGAACCAGGCGGAGCCTGCCCGACTTCCAACCAAGTCTGCTAGACCCTCTGAAAAACGCGGTCGAGGGCCCAACGGACGTTGGGCTGCCGGTTGAACCACTTCCAAATCCGGCCCGTTCGCAGATTCTCTGCGCTCAGCAATGTGATTCCCAGGTCGATGCCTACGACATCGGAATCCACCCATAGCGAAATAGGATGAAAGGCGTCAGCAAAACCATAGCGGCCATAGATGTGCTCGCCGAACCGTTCCCGCATGGACTGTAGCGCTGGAAGAGAGATCTGGGGCGTGAACATCAGCGAACCGCCGGGACCGCACGGGACCACCGTTCCATCGATATCTCTCTGCGAAAAGGCATTTCCCCAGCCGACGTATCCGATCTCACTATCGGAAGGAGTTATGCCCCAGAGGTTCTCCGAGTAACTAGGATAGGCGCTGCGCAGGCTGAGACAAAATGCGCGATGCGCATGGGTCGCCACAATCGAGTTGCGGAAGTAATCGATCCCGTAAGGCGCGCCATCGCGCAACCCGCGCAGATCGAGCCACGCTTGTGAGAATTGGTGCGTGAAGAGTGGGCCGGCGCCCACGTAGCGGTAGTCCTCGAACACCACCGGGTCGCGCGCGAACGCGTACCAGCTCCGTAATGGGATGGGGTGAAGCGGGGAGGCGATCGCCAGCACGTGCAGGATTGCATTCTCACGGTAGTTGATCCACGCGGACCGCAGGAATCCCGATTCGGGCCGCCAGCCCATGCGTAGAAAACCGGTATCGCCATCCAGCATCCAGTGGAAATCAACGCGCTGGTAGATGCGTTGAGCGAGACGAACAATTTCGGCGTCCGATTCGAAGCACTGCTGCGCCGTAAGCACTCCCGCCAGCAGCAGTGCCGTATCGATAGTTGACAGCTCGCATTTCCAGACGCGGTCGCCGGTATGCATGTCGACGAAATGGTAGTACCAGCCGCGTTCGTGGGCCTGGTTGTCGGCGAGATGCCGCAACGTGGCGCGGACCCTTTCGGTGATCTCGCCCCGCTCCCTCCATTGGCGCTCGTGACCGATACATAACGCGGTGAGTCCAAAGCCCGTCGTTGCCATGCTGGCGACTTCGCGGCTGCGCCCCTGGGTTTTCGCGCCGCCATTCAGGGCGCGGTCAAGGATGAGACCTGTCGCGGGGTCCGCCTGTTCCCAGAAATAGAGGAATGCACGGCGCGACAGATCCTCAAGGAACGCTTCTTCATTCCGCGAAGGGATGTAAGGGGTCTGGGCGGTGGCAACCGGCAGCACGGCGGCGGAGCAAAGAAAGGCGCGCCGCGACAAAATCATTGTTTCCAGGTGTAGCGGAATGGAGCCTCGAAAAGCAAGCGCGCCCGGAGAGCTAGAATATGGACACGGTTGAGTTAGCAACGTTGAAACGCATTCTTCTATTTCTTTGCGCCGTGCTGCCCGTCGCGGCGCAGCAGCCAGTCACGCCACCCGCTGTTCCTTTTATCCGTGTTCACGGCGATGCCACCATTTCGGCGCAGCCGGACCGCGTTCAGATGGATATCGGAGTAATCAGCCAGGGCTCGACATCCCAGATCGCAACGGACTTGAATGCCACGCAGTCGAGCGCCGTCGTCAATCAACTGCGGGCTCTCATCCCCGCGGCCAACGTCAAAAGCATTAATTTCTCGGTGAATCCGAATTACCAGTTCCCCAAACAAGGCGGAACGCCGGTCATCCTCGGTTACACGGCGAATAATACCGTGCGGCTGGAGATCGATGACCTATCGATGATTCGGAAAGTGATCGACACGGCCACAAAGTCCGGTGCGAGCAACGTCAACCGGCTGAATTTCATGTTGCGCGACTCGGCGGCTGTCCGCGCGGAGGCGTTGGGGAGAGCTGCCGCGCAGGCACGCTCGGGCGCGGAAGCGCTAGCTGCGTCCATGAAAGTCAAACTCGGCCGCGTTCTGAGCCTGGAAGAAGAGCAGCCCGTAGTTGTGTCCCCGGGACGGCAGATCGAGTTGTCGACGGCCAAGTCGCAGCCGCTGGAGATGAGTGACGTGGAGCCGGGAAATATCGATATTCACGCCAGCGTCAGCCTGACATTCGAACTGGTGCAATAGGCGATCGGATTGGAAGCTGGCCGTCGGGGCGCAGTTCTTGGGTACGCGTTCGTGTGCGGACAGACGCCCCCGGTAAAAACGTCTTCGCTTCCTTTATCGGGTGCCCCTTTCTTGGCCAGGTTGCAGTTGCGGAAGCTTCCAACGGCACAAGCCCGTGGCAGTAGTCTTTGAGAGCGGCATGCGCAGGCGAAACCGCCTGCGCCTACTGGACTAACACCGTTGTTGAATACAGAACTCCGCCACAAACAGAAGGCTTGGGCAACTTCCACTCGTCGCTGGGGAAAAATAACCTGCCGATATAAGGGGCGGCCATTTTCTTTATCGACTCACCTCACCAAGTTGAGCGTGTGGTCCTTCTCTCGGCCCGCCTTCCTCCGAGTTAGCACTAGAAGCTGAAACGAGCCTGAAACTCCACCACCCGTCCAGCCAGAGCCGGCTGCGTGGCGCGGCCGAACAGCGGGCTGTCGGCGAACGCCGTGGAATCAAAGAACCCGATCGGCGTCAGATTCAGATTGTTAAACAGGTTGAAGAAATTCGCGCGAAGATCGAGCGCCGCCGCCTCGCCCATATGCCAGTTCCCCGGAAACTTGATCACTTTGCTGATGCTGAGATCGGTATCCAGGTAGCGCGGGCCGCGGAAAGTGTTGCGTCCTATTCCGGGAGGTCCGTTGTCCGCAATGTCAAAATACTTGGCGCCTCCGCCGGGCCAGTTCGTGCCATTGATCAGAGCGTCGTTCGAGTTGCTGTAGATCGTCTGACCGTAGTATTCCGTCGGGCGGATGGGCCCGAGCGAAGGGCCGCCCGGAGTGCTTACCGATTGCCCGATTTTCACGGTATACGGGAAGCCCGTATGGTAGGTGAAGATGGGTGTGATTTCGAAACCTCCTAGCACCTTCCCTATGAAGCCTTCCTGTTTCTTGTACCAGGGCAACTCGTACTCTCCGGACAGCAGCACAAAATGGCTCACGTCATAATCGGAGGGGCCGCGCTCGGTACTGAGGTCTTGTGGATAAGTCTGGTTGGTATTAGCGCCAGGTCCTTCGCCGGAGAGGTCGTCGATGCTTTTCGACCAGCGGTATTTAGCCTGCAACCCCAGGCCATTCCGGAAGGTGCGCGTCAGTCCCAGGTTCAAGGCGTTGTAATTCGAGTTCACGTCCGGCTGTGGAAAGTAGACGGGGCCAAACGAAGGGTTGTTCGGATACAGGAAATTCTGGTTGACGATCCGAATGAGGTGATGATCGACGCTGCCCTGGTATCCGGCCGACGCCACCACCTGCCAGGGCAGACTATATTCGAAACCCCACGAATAGACGTACGCGTAGCCGGTCGGGAAATTCTGCTGTGCTCCCCAGACCTCGACAGTGTTATTCAGAATGGCCCCCGTTGCTGGGTCGATGCCTTCGGCGAGCCCTGGATTCGCTGGATAACTGTAGATGGAATTGCTGCTGCCGAGAGCATAGAGAATCTTGCCGCCTGCGAATGGCGAACCGAACGATGTCGTAGCGGTGCCGCAGCAGACGCCAAACCGTGCGAAGAACGGCGGATTGCCACGCGTGTTGGCGAAGAGCACGTCGGGCACTCGCTCGTAGAACACGCCGAAGCCGCCACGCATTACGAACTTCTTGTTGAATGCACCAGGATTGTAAGCAAAGCCGAAACGTGGTGCAAAGTTATTCTTGTCGGGTTTGAACAATTCTCCGACGTTCTCCACCTTGGCGCCGACTAGCGTGTAAGGAGCCGCATAGATCAGGTTTGAGACACGGTTGCGTGTCTCGGTAATCGGAGCGAAGTACTCCCACCGAAGCCCCAGAGTAAGCGTCAGGTTCGGCGTGACCTTCCACTCGTCCTGCCCATAGATTCCGTAGGTGCGGGTGCGGAAATACCGTTGGGCATCGGCTGGCGCTCCGGTCGTCGGGTTGGCATTGATTTGCTCGAAGATGGGGGTATCGTTGGCGAGGTTCCAGAGGCCTTGGAATGAGTAGAGTGGTCGAGAGCCGCCCACCAGGCTGTTATTGTCCTGCTCCCAGCGCACTTCCCCTCCGAACTTCAGCGCATGATTGCCGATTACCTTACTCAGGTTGTCGCGGAATTCGAATTGATTCTGCGCCAGCAGGCTGGGCGTTGTTTCGGCCTGCGGAGCCCCGAAACGAATGCGATCGGGCAGCGCCAGGCCCTCTACCTCGATACGTGGAATCCCGAAATTGACGTTGGAGGCATCGGCGAGCCCGTTATCCCCGAAACGCGTGAAATTGAAGCGCGCCTCGTTGAGCATGGTCGGTGAAAAGATGCGGTTGTAGGTGAACGTCGCCGCCGTGTTGAGCGGATTGAAAGGAATGTCGCCGATGGGCCGGGCTCCATTGGCCGCATCGGCAGAGATCGTATTCAAGCTCGTAATGTACGAGCTCACGGCGAAGGAATCGTTGGCCGTGGGGTTGAAATCGAGCCGCGCGTTGTACTGGTTCCCCTGAGTGCTGCCGGGAAGCGCAATCTGCGCAAAGGCGATATCGGGAATATTGTCGAGGCCGCCGCCGGTGGGATGCAATCCGATATCGACGTATTGGCCCGGCGCCCCTGTAAACGAACCGATGTCCAGGCCGCCCGACACTTGCTGGCACGTGCCCGGGGCGAAACCGGCGGGGCATGCCGCCGGAATATACGCGACGACGCGAGGTGTCATCCCGTCGGCGCTGAGCACTTTGGAGATTAGCCCGTTAGGCCGTGCCGCGATCGCCGCCTGCCGGTATTGCGGCGTTTCAACCCAGCTCGTCTGATAGTTGGTCGAGCTTTGGCGCAATCCTTCATAGGAGAAAAAGAAGAACAGCTTGTTCTTGATGACCGGTCCGCCCAGGCTCGCGGCAAACTGCCGCAGATACTGGTTGACGCGTATAGATGGCGCGCCGTTCGGCCCGCCGAACTTGTTAAAGGCGTTAAAAATGGGATCGTCGTATTTGAACACACCGCTGCCGTGGAACTGGTTCGTTCCGTTTTGCGAGACGACCTCAATCTGTGCGCCCGAGTTGCGGCCGGCCTCCGCGGAATAATCGCTGGAAGCCACGCTTATTGACTTGACGGATTCCTGGTTTGGGGTCAACACCGCTGCACCGCCCCACGTAAGGCTGTTGACGCTGACTCCATCGATCTGGTAGTTGTTCTGCGACAGCCGCTGGCCGTTAGCGACAATCGGGATCTGGTTTTCGGTCTGGAAAATAGAGCTGTTGGACCCTCCTGGGCCGTTGCTGTTGGGCAGGGCCAGCGATCCTCCACTGCTCGACCGGGAGCCTTCGCCGAATACCCCTGGCGCCAGCCGCAACAACTCGTACGGATCGCGGCCGATCTGAGGTAACGCCTGCACCGCCTCCGCGCTCAAGTCGGTGGACACGTTTGCCGTCTCGGTCTGCAGGGCGGGCGTAGTGTCAGAGGTCACGGTTACGCTCTCCGACATTGCGCCGGCTTGCAGCGTCACGTCCACGCCTTGCGTCGCCTCGGCCGCCACCACCACGTTTTGAACGACCTGAGTCTTCATCCCCGAGGCGGTAGCCTCAACCGTGTAAGTTCCCGGCGGCAGCCCTGAAAAGTGAAAGAAACCCTCGGCGCTGGTGGTCGTTTCCTGTTTCTTCTGGGTTTCGTTGTTACTGAGAGTTACCTTCGCGTTCGGAATCACTGCTCCCGTGGTGTCCTTGACAGTGCCCTGAACTGCCGCGCGGAACTGGCCGAAAACCGCGTTACATGCGCCAAACAGCAATGAGGCGCAAACGAAAATGCGCATAAGCGCGACCCGTCGAGCTGACATGGCTTGACTCCCCATCCTAAAGCGAACATTAGACTCGTTCGGCAATTAAGTGTTACGGGCAGGCTCCGAAAACTCAATCTGCCAACGCGCCGCTATCGTTGAGTGGACGATGGTGCAGGAAGCAACACAAATGTTTGGCGACTGCAATTGAGCGAGGATGGCCGCGGAGAGCCGGGGATAAGCCCGGCAAAGATGTAACATTTTGCAGTGTCGTTAGATAGCGGCAACAACTTGCTGTAGAGCAGTATCCGTGCCGCTTGGTCCGACCACTCAACATTTGCCTGGATCGTCTCCGCCGTGGGGTCGAGCCCTTCGGTTATGCATTCGCTGTTACGACCGTCGTTTCAGTTCGTATTCATTCTCTCGTCTTGGCTGCGCTGCCCATGGGGATACGTTCTAATGACAGTCTTAAGCTTAGAGGCACTTCATCCGATCTATTGCGAGGCGCGTGCGGCCGCATACCTCAACCCGAAGCCCTGGCGGAATAGGGGTTTGTCGAGGTCGTAAGGTACGTCTTCCTTCTGCTTGAGAACCGACGCCATGTCTCGCGGCAGATCGAAGGGGAGTTTACCGCGTAGCTCGGAACGCCCGAAAGCGATGTCGAGCAGCGCACGATCATCGGAGTTGAAGTGGACCAGAACAGCGGCGACTTGGTCAATAAACTCGGTCAGCACTGCCGGCCGGTCCAGGTACATGTAGACGATCGTGGGTGTCCCGGATGCTGCGAGCTTTTCGATGGCGTCCAGTTCATGGGCGTTCTCAGCGCCGGCATACGCGAGGGTGCCTTCATGCGCTCCGCGAAAGAAACCGCCGCCTCCCTGATGCACTGCGTATGGCGCATTCACCTTAATGATGGCTACACTGGCCTGCTTGGGGTCGGACACAACGGTGCCGTATTGCTCCGCTGCCGACTTCTCGAAGCCTTCAACGTACAGCGTGCGCTTAGCTGAGAGGGGCAGCAGGTTCGAACTGTTCTTCAGCAGCACAATCGATTCGCGCTGCGCACGCTCGCCGGCCTCGCGGAACACCTTCTTCGCAACTACGGATTTCGTATGGTCGGGATCGACATAGGGATTTTCGAAGAGCCCCAGCTCAAACATGGGCGTCAGGATGCGGCGCGCCGATTCATTGAGGCGCGACTCTGGTACCGTACCCTCTCTCACCAGTTCGAGGATGTATTTCGGATCGTTGTCGCCACCGATCTGATCCACGCCAGCGTCGAGCATCTTTCGTTGCCGTTCTTTCTCGGACAGCGACTCGACACCCCAAGGCATATTGCGCAGCCAGTCCGTCACAATCAATCCATCGAAGTGATATCGTTCGCGCAGCATGCCAGTTACAATTTTGTTCGAGAAGCTCATGCCAACAGTGTCGATGCCGACGGGAATTGCATAACCAGGCATGATGGCGCCGGTTCCGGCCTCGAACGCCGCCTCGAACGGAATCAGATGGTAGGCGAGGTTGTTGCCGGGATACACTTGCCATTTGCCGTACTCGTTATGGGGATCGAAGCCATCTTTCACCGGGCCGTCACCCGGGAAATGCTTCGTCACGGTCATGACGCTCGTGGCGACGAGTCGTGTACCCTGAAAGCCCTCGATATAAGCCTTCGTCAAGAGTGCATTGAGCGTCGCGTCTTCGCCGAAAGTCCCGGAGATGCGATTCCAACGCGGCTCGGTGACCGTGTCCGCCATCGGCGACAGGGTCGCTTGAATGCCGAGAGCGCGCAATTCCTGCGCGGCGATGCGGCCGAATTCCCGAACAACATCCGCATCCCCGATGGCGCCGAGTCCGATCTGTTCCGGCCATTCGGAGATGTTAGGCGTTTGGGGACGCGGTCCGCTGATCGGCCCTGCGCGCGGAGAATGCCGCGGGTCTGAGCTAAAGCAGATCGGGATTCCCAGCCGCGATTCTTCGGCCATTTCCTGTAGAGCGTTTGAGAATCGAGCGGTGGATTCCGGCGGCTCCATCACATTCGGCCGCACCAGGATCCATCGCACGTTCCGTCTGCGAATCAGCTCCGATGGATTTGGAGAATCGAGGGGCGTGACGCCGGGCCTTTCGTTAATCATGGGTCCTCGGCCACCCGTTCGCACAGGAGCATCCAGTACGATTCCGTTCGGCCCCGTGAAGCCCATCAGCGATGCATGAACCATCAGCCCGGCCTTCTCTTCGATTGTCATAAGCCCGATAAGATCGGCAACCCGGCGGGCAACCGGCAAACGCCAATCCTCGTATGGATCGAGCTTGCCGTTCTTATTCAGATCCCGAAACACCAGTCCGTCGGCCTTCAAAACGGGAGCCTTGCGGAAGCCGAGGTCAGGCTGTGTAACGGAGCCCGCCCAAACGGCAGCGCAGCAGACTATGGCGGTCGTGTACAGCCTCATAGCCTAACCCACGACTGCCCGCTCCTCTTTGTCCGGGTTCTCCTTCATCTCGCACTTGTTGTCGAAGATCATCGTGGGGACTCTCTCGGCTGTAAATGCCGACCACTTGGGCAGACCTTTGTGATTGGGATCCCCGGTGCGCGCGAACTGTATCCAGGCTTCGCTGACCTTCGCGCCGAGCAGCCTCGCGTCCGGACCGCCGCCCGTCATTGTCTCGCAGCGATCCGTGTTGTCAAACACGAAGGCCAGCTCGGCGCAGTGGAAGGCTCGTGGACGACCGTCCAGAATGGGGGTCTGCCACGTGAACCAATACAGATATGCCGGCGCGGCGCCCTGTGCGGCTTTTCGTTCCGCCTGCGTAACCGCGTTTTGACGGACGGAAGCCGTCGAGATCAGCGAGTAGATGTCGAACGGGTGCGCGTTGGGATGCAATCGACGATAGAGTTCGATAATCTTGTCGCTCTTGTCGCCGTGAGCGTCCGCGACGCGATTCTTCAAATCGACCTCGCTAAACGAGTCGACGTCAGGCTTGCCAATGCCGTTCGTGAATTCGTTTAATACAGTGCCGATCAGCATCGGGACATTCGCTGAGATCGCAGGAGCTGTGGGATCGAACGGATGGGCAGGCAGCACCTTACCGTCTACGACGGGCGACCAGCCGAGTCGGCGGGCCATGCGGCGGAAATCGGGTGGTCCAGGTTGCGGGGGTGATACTTTACGAAGCGCGGCTATGCTCGCTTTGATGAGGTGATCCACGGGAACATCCTGGAGCTTTTCAAGTTGCGAGCTGCTGAGATCCAATTCAGCAAGAACCGCCGAGGCGAGCTTCGTCGAGTCTTCGGGGACTCCGGCGCGCAGCATGGAACCGCTCTGAACAGCGGCGCGGTGGAACAAGCCTTTGGCCGCGGGCATCGCCATCAACGCGCCGACTTTGCCGCCGCCTCCGGATTGGCCAAAGATCATGACCTTGTCGCGATCGCCGCCGAAGTTGGCGATGTTGTCGCGCACCCACTCGAGGGCCGCAACAATGTCGAGCATCCCGACATTGGCCGACTCCGCAAACTTCTCGCCGCCGGCTTGCGACAGATCGAGATAGCCGAGCACGTTCAGGCGATGATTGAGACTGACCACGACCACGTCGCCACGATGACAGAGGTTCTCACCGTCATAGGACTTGAGCTCCTGGCCGGAGCCCGCGGAGAATCCGCCGCCGTGCAGCCATACCATGACGGGCCGCTTGCGATTGTCATTGACACTCGGTGTCCACACGTTCAATCGCAGGCAATCTTCACCGGGCTGCCCGTCGTCCCAATCGAACATGAAGGAGTTTTCGTCGTCCGCCCAACCGGCGCGAGGACCTTGCGGACTCACCGGCCCGTAATGCATCGTGCTGCGAACACCGGCCCAGGCGGTCGGCTTAACAGGAGGCATGAAGCGATTATTGCCGGCAGTCGACCCACCGTAAGGGATGCCCTTAAACGTATAGATGCCGTTGCGCGTGTAACCGCGGACCTTTCCGGCCGTGGTCTCCACCACGCCCCTGCTAGAGGACGCGACGATCGAACCGCCGCTTGCCGATTTTGGCTTAGGGGCGTCGGAAATCTTGGAACCGGCCTCGGCGGACACAAGTACTGTGCCCGAGACCGCCGCTCGTAACAGTGAGCGGCGGCCGATTTTATCAATAGCCATTTTTGATACCTCCTGGCTCAGAATTGTATGCGCACCAGTAACTGTAAGATGCGCGGTGCACCGGGCAATTGTGCGGTGTTCGAGGTGATTTGAGTGTTTACGGCCCCAAACCCGCTCTGGTTGACCAGAACGCCTGAGGAATTGTAAGGATTATTCGCGACAGTCAAGTTGCCGGGATAGGAACCGCTGAAATTCACGGTCGTATTGAGCGTGGTGAAATTCGGATGATTGAATACGTTGAAAGCATCGGCTCGCAATTGGAAGCGGACGCGCTCCTTGACCGTGAACTCCTTCATAAGCGACAGGTCGAAGTTGATCAATCCGGGTGCGTTCAACCAGTTGACGCCAGACTCGAGTCCCGTACTGCCCGGCTGCGGCGCGAAGAAGCAGGACGCATTCAAGCGATTCCATGGGTCGCTTGAGTGCGTATATGGATCGCATCCTTTGACATAGCCGATTCGCGCGCCTTCATACTGTGCATTGGCGACAACGTTGCCCGTGATGTTTTGGCTGTTCACGCCACCCGCAATACTGTAAGCCGGAGTGAACGGAGCGCCCGTGTAGGCCTGAATAACACCGGAGAGCTGCCAGCCGTTTGTCACCGCGTGAGTGAAGGCGTTGCCGGACCGCAGAGTCGGCAAGTTATACACGTAGTTACCCGCGAATACCTGGCGGCGATCGAAGTTTGCAGGTCCATAATCGGCAGCGTGCGTGAGGCTGTCGGCCCGCACGAACGTCGTATCGGATGTGGCAGTCGTCAGCACCTTACTGTAGGTATAGGAGATGCCGAAGAACAACCCCGTGGTCGCACGTTTGTTGAGCGCAATCTGCAGAGCGTTGTAATTGGATGTTGCGGCACTCTCATACAGATTGATCTGGCCGTAACCGCGATACGGACGCAGGAAGTTCGGTCCAAGCGCATTGTTGCCCAGCAATGCGTTGGGGTTTGCTGCCACCAGCGTCGGGTCCTGGTTTTGAGGCAGGAAATCCGCGCCGTAAGGCACCGGGTTGATGTTACGGTTATCTTGCAGGTGCCGGCTGATGCTGCCGACATACGCGGTGGACAGCGCCATGTTCCATGGCAGTTTCGATTGAATGTCGACCTGATAGCTGTAGGTGGTGGGCAGTTTCCCTTGAGGATCGGCCGCGTACAACGTCAGCGGCGCTAACAGAATGTTATTCGGGTTGATGTTCTGCGCGTTTCCATAGAGCAGTTGAGGATCGAGTCCTTCCGGTGGATTCCGCACCATGTCGAATACGCGGTTGCCCTGGAAACGGTCATAATAGATACCGCCGCCGCCCCTGACCACGAGGTTCTGTTTTCCGGTAACATCCCAGGCAGCGCCAAATCGCGGCCCCCATTGCGGACCTCGATTATCTTGCAGGTACTTGTTTGCGCAGTCCGGCGCCTGGCAAACGCCGTTGAACGGATCGCCGCTATTCGGCACCTCGAGGCCAATGGCATAGGCCGGCAGTACTTGTCCGCTGACAGGATCCACGGCCGATCGTACGCCGTTGACGATTTGCGGCTGGAACAGGCGAGGCGCCTTTGCGGGATTCCAGAGAGACGGTACGAACGTGGAGGCTTGCAGCGACGAGTCGTATTGAGGCTGGTACCATGCCCATCGCAAGCCGTAGTCGAGCGTTAATCGAGGCGTAATCTTCCAGGTGTCCTGGACGAAGCCCTCGATGTTCCAGTAGCGATACTGTCCGATGACGTAGGAGCTGGCCTGATCGAACGTCTGGTAAACGCCGAGTAGTGCATTGGCGTATCCGTAGCCGGTATCGAGAGGATTCTGCGACGTATCGCCGAAATTGTAGAACCCGTTGTTATTCCCGAACGAAGACTGGTTCTTGCGGCTGCGCTGCAGATACATGCCGGCCTTAATCGTGTGGGCGCCTTTCAACCAGGTAAGGTTATCGCTGATGTCGATGGTCGTATTGTAGTTGTGGAACGGCGCGTCGCCGACGGAGTTAAACACCGGCGAGTTCGCCAGGTTCGTTCCTCCGAAATTAAATCCCGGAACGTAATCGTCTTGAACCGCGGAAGGATACAGCAGCGGCAGGGCAATGCCGGAAGCGGTCCGCGTCAGCGTCTTTCCGTTCTCAATAATGTCAATGGAATTGTGCGTCATCCCCATGTTCACCTCGTTTGTCATCGTGGGGCTGATGATGTACGTAGCTCCTCCGGCATAGCTGGAGCCGGGATTCGGGTAAAGGATCGGCACCACCGGGACGTTGATGCCCAGTACGAAGGACCCGTACGGATACACAATCGGCTGCGCGTTATTAATGTAGTGTCCGAAGACACGCCACTTTTGGGAGAGATTATAGTCCATGCGCAGCAGGTCTTCACGCCGCGGCTGGCTGCCCGAAATCTGTGATGAATAGTTGTAACCGATCTGGCCCGCCACGTTGGGCAAAGGGAACAGGTTCAGCAGCGCGACACCGGGCGCGAACAACTGGTTCGCTGGGATCATGTTTCCCGAGAATGGCAGACCCGTCGCCGGGTTTTTTATCGTAAGCGGCTTTCCGTTATTGTTGACGCTTTGGCTGAAGTCGCCTTTGCGCTCGAGCGCCGTGGGCAACATGATGTTGCGAGGCGTGTTCGGAACCAACTGCTCCTGCCACTCCTGGCTCCAGAAGAAGAACAGCTTGTCCTTCTTAATCAGTTTGGGGATGAGGACGGGGCCGCCGACCGTATAGCCAGGATCGTTATAGCGATACAGGGCGCGAGGCAGGCCGCGGGCGTTGTTATACCAGGTGTTCGCGTTCAGGTCGTCATGTCGATGGTAGAAGTAGCCGCTCCCATGAATCTGCTCGGAACCGCTCTTGGTGACGACCGAGATCTGCGCGCCGGCATTCCGGCCGTATTCGGCCTGATACATGCCCGTCAACACTTTGAATTCCGACGTCGAATCGAGACTAACCGTAACGTTTTGACTACCGTTCGAGCCGGTATCGAGGTTGCCGATGCCGTTGATCATCAACTGATTGGCCGAACCGCGATTACCGTTCGCCTGGATGTTGCCGATCCCGCCGGCGCCGGCCACCTGGAAAGTGGCCGTGTTTACGACGCCCGGGATGAGTCGGGTCATGTCCAGTGGATTACGGCCGTTCACCTCGATGTTCTCGATCTGGCGGCTATTGATCGTTGCGGAACGCTCGACGCTTTCGGTCTGGAGCGAGGTAGCCTGTGCGGAGACTTCAATGGATTCCGCCAAGGTCCCAACCTCCATTACAATCGTGCCGAGGGCCAACTTGTCGTTGACGTCCAACGCGATGTTCAAACGCTGAAACTTCTTGAACCCGGAGACTTCAGCGACAACTGAATATGTGCCCGTAGGAAGCGCCGGGAAAACGAAATCCCCCTGCTCGTTGCTCTTAGCCGTTACGGCGACGTTTCTAGAGGTTTCGCTCGCGGTTACGGTGGCGCCGGCGATGGCCGCGCCCTGAGCGTCGACCAGGCGACCGGAAATCGAACCGCTGATCACCTGCGCGGATGCGTACTGGAACAATGCCAATACGAAAATCGAGACGACTAAGGCTCGCTTCATAAACTTCCCCCCTTGACCCGATCCTCAACTTTCAAACACGCAAAAACGAATGCACAAAAGCATAATGAGTTTCGGCGCCCTTAACAAGATTGATACGGTATCGAGCTTGGGTAAGTGGGCAATGTTTGCAATGTTACAGGGTATGTAAACGGCCGTAACGATACGGTAAATTCCGTTAGTTACATGGATGACGCAAATGGTTTACACTATACCCAATTGAGGGATGCCAATGTCTCACGTCAAGACCCTGGATGCTCCTCGTATGGCCGCCGGGAGGTGGTCTCCAAAAACCGAAGAAGAGCGGCAGGCGGTTCTTAATCAGTTGGAACACGTCCTGTCAACCCCATATTTCAAGAACAGCAAACGCTATCCCGGCCTTTTGCGGTTCGTTACGGAACGGGCCTTGAGTGGTGAGGCCAGTCACCTGAAGGAGCGCAGTCTCGGCGTAGCAGTCTTCGGTAGAGACCCGGATTACGATACGAACCTGGACCCTGTGGTGCGCATCACGGCCGCCGAGATCCGGAAACGGCTCGCTCAATATTACCAGGAGCCGGGTCACGAAAATGAGATCCGGATCGACTTCCCGGCCGGGTCTTACACGCCGGAGTTCCAGCCCCAAAAGGATGCGGCGCCTCCGGCTCCCCCCGCGAGAGCATTACATAAATGGGTCATTCGTCTCGCCATCCCAGCGGCACTAGTGGTTACGATGGGCGCCGCCGTCTCGTTGTGGCCCCAGACGAGAGCGCTCGACCGATTTTGGGCCCCTGTTTGGGACAGCTCGGGGTCCGCATTGTTGTGCCTGGGCGGAGCCGGGCTGGCGCCTGCCGCAGGCACTCAATCTCCAGCACTGCAGACACCTGCCCCGGCCGTGACCATTGGGGAGTTGCAGCGCCAGGAATATGTCGCGTTTGCAGATGCCGTCACGCTCGCCATGGTGTCTGGCCTATTCTCTTCGCTTGGAAAGCCTTTCCATATCCGGCGCCATGGATCGGCCGATCTTGACGAATTGCGATACGGTCCGGCAGTTCTAATTGGAGCTTATAACAATAGTTGGACGATGCGCTTGGCCCGGGAAGGCCGTTTCGGCTTCGAAATGGAAACTAACACCTATTGGATTCGTGACCGTCAGAAGCCTGGTCGCAGGGAGTGGATCATCCACTCGGATGTGCCGTATAGGAACATCCCGGAAGATTACGGATTGATTTGCCGAATGCAAGATCCGATCACGAAACGTACCGTGGTTGTGGCGGCAGGACTGACCAAATTCGGGACCCGCGCTGCGGGCGAGTTTATTACCGACCCCTCTTACATGCAGGCTGTTACACAGGAAGCACCTCGCGACTGGTACCGCAAGAACATTCAGATCGTGATTGCGACGAAGCTGGTGGGCGAAAACTCTGGTCCTCCGCGCGTTGTTGCCACCTTTTTCTGGTAGTTTGTGGTTCGACACCGGCGATCAACAAGGGGCCGCCCCAATCCCGCAGTCGCACCCCATTGCGGCCTGGCGAACCGAATAAGGATGTGACACATATTCTTATGAGCGAGACGACAAGCTATCCATACGAAGCGCGGCTGAGTATTTGACACCCTGATGCTTTCAACATGCCTAAGAACTCGTCCCTAAACGAGATAGGAGCAGCATTGATGATGTTACAGTGGTACATAGGTACGCATATATCATGCAACATACCGTACTGGAAGGGAGCGGCCACAAGTTCGAGCAGAAACCGGAACGCGATTGGCGGGCGGCCGTTCGCAGGGCGACATCCAATATGCGGCAGCGTCTCTCCTTTATGACGCCCGACCACCACGCCGTGAGAAACTTCGCCGTGAGAACCCTGCCAACAGTGCAAAGGCCGGTGCCGGTCGACGAGATAGCGGGCGCATTAAGGCTGCCGCGTTCTCGTGTGCAGGATATCGTCGAAGAGTTGGAGCGGCATTTGTTCTTCCTGGTGCGCAATCCGGCAGGTGAGGTGGCATGGGCTTTCCCCGTTACGGCTGATGCCACGCCGCATGAAATCGAATGCAGCCGGGGCTATTTGACCTTCGGCGCCTGCGCGGAAGATGCTTTCGCAGCGTCATTCGTACTCGGCCACCTGCTTCGCCGACCCCTGAAGGTTGACATTCGATCGGTCTGTGGCGAGTCCGGAAATCCTCTCCAGCTTACCGTGGGAAGCGATCGCTCGTGGCGCGTCAAGACAAAAGGCGCTCAGCCGCTGCTATTTGTGCCAAGCATAAACTGGGAAGGATTCCATGAGCCGAACATCATCAACAACTATTGACGCCGCTGCGTCTTCCTCTGGTCTGAGGAACAAGCCCGTGCCCATCGCAGCAAGACAGGTCAGCTGGATGGAGCATACCTTACGATGGAGCAGACCGCGTACATGACGAAATTCTCACAGAGCGCTCTGTTCGGATGGGAAGTCTAGATGCAAGAACGCGGAGGCAAACCTTCGGAGGGCTGCTGCTGGTTGCTGCCGGAATCCTCGGCGGCCTGCTGTTGAGCTTTTTTACGCCGCCCAGGCGTAGCGGCGGGCGGCGACATTGTCGATGGAACGTTGATGATGCTTCTCAGCATTTATCCTCCTGAGACTATGAGTTCAGGCGGGCTATGCGTGCGATCACGATGATCAGAACGCGAACAGCCAGGAACTCATAATCGGCCCGTGGCTGTTTTTGCAGGTAGCGCAGGCCTTGTCTCACGGCCATTAGCATTGCCTGGAGATACGGCCATCGGCAGTCGAGACAAAAGCGGAAATCGCATTTTTCGCCTTGCCAATCCCCGCGCCGCATTCCCGGATTTGCAAAGAGCCGGGGCGCCCCGCGATCAGCGGGCGAGCCGAATGCGCCTATTGCATTTGTGGTACACTGGTACTTCGGTACCATCTCCGCTTTGGGAGGCGATCGCAATGAAGACGAGTCTTGCCGCAGTTTCCGTTGCCCTGCCCACCGTGGCTGCTCTCGTGGTTCTGATCAATCCTTTGCACGCACAGACCGCTGCAGCTCTGGCGCATAACGAAAGTTCGTTCGACCTGGCCTTTAAGGCGCCCTACTCGGTCGTTGCGCCCCTATTCGGCGCGGAGGGCGAACGGTTGTGGGCCGGGGCGGAATGGAATCCGCAGTTTGCTTTCCCGTCGCCGGGGAAGGATGTGATGGGAGCGGTTTTTGCTATCGAGAATAGCGGCCATAAGTCGTACTGGATGACTGCTGTTTACGATCTTTCGGCACGCCACATTCAGTACATATACATTACGCCGAGTGCGATGATGAACAAGATTGACATCACGTTCCCCGAAACCGGCCCGGATTTGACGAAGGTCCATGTCGCGTACACGCGCACAGCGCTGCAACAGGAGATAAACCCGCAGGTTGAGCATGCGGCGGCGCAGGACTCGCTTCGGGCGCATGAGTGGCAGCAGGCGATTGATAAGTATCTCGCGGCTGCCCGCAAACGATGATCCCGGATCTTAAATCATCTGCTACATATGAAACCAGATCAATTCGTCGAAGTGGAACGCATCCAGACCGGCGTCCGCCTGGAGAAGCGAGTTCTTAAAGTGCTTAAGGCTGTCGCTGAACTCAAGGACATGAGCCTGGGCGACCTCCTCGAGGGAATCGTGCTGCATGCGTTCGAGGGTAAGTCAGCGTTCTCTCCGGAAACACTGAAGCAGATCGCGGATCTCAAAGGCATTTACGGTTTGACGCTGAAGGCCTCCGATAGTCATCAACTCAGTGAGCGGACGAATCGATCGGGCAAGCCGGACAAGCCAACGGCGAAGAAATGAATATCATGACGACCACATCAGGAGTGCCCCTTTCCGATGAATCATGGGACTGAGTGTTTTGCGGCGAGGCCCCAGAGTCAAAATGGCGCGCATAGTCCTATCCGGGGCGAGCTACATAGATAAGCCATGGCGGCACCGGTTTCCGTAAGCCAATTGTAGGGTTCGTGGTCGCGTCCAAGCGCCTTGTGCTCAACGGCCACATCGACGTCCGATGAGCCAAACAGTTCAAGGCAGTCTCTGCGGAACCACACAAGGTCGGCGACTGGGAGCCGATCCTCGACGTCTTTCATAACAATACGGGCGACTTTATGTTGGTTGATCGGCTTTCGAGTTATTCCGGAGGGATTCCGGTGTCGCGTTTCTTAAATCAACTCATGGATGCGGTCTTGCCGTGGTGTTGGTCATTATGAGTACGGGCCCGGAGCACCTGCACCAGCAACCGGGGATTCGGAGCGAAGCGGCCGCTTGTGATGGCATGAACCGTTTCGACGATGGCGGCGTTAATAGGTGCGTCCAGCCCGACTTCCCGGGCCATATTCACCACGTATCCGTTGATGAATTCGATCTCGGTTCTTCTCCCGCGCCGGAAGTCCTGAAGCATGGATGGAGTGACGTCTCCATAGGCTGTCAGCACCTTGGCGATCCAGGCGTCGCGCCCCTCGCTGGCGATGCCGTCTGCATGCCATCCCGGCGGGATCGGCTCTACAAGCATTGGTTCCGGTTGCGCACCGGTGGCCAGCGCCACTGAAAGTGCTTCATCATAGGTTCGGTTGAAGAGTTCGCTGCCTTCCGGCGAGGCCATGTATCCACGCATGGTGCCACCGGCGATAGCGCCGATTGTGGTTACCGAACAGTTCACGAGCAGCTTCGACCACACCGCGCCCCGGAGGTTCCTAGTCGCGCGGACCTCTACCGCGCGCTCAAGCCAGCGATGGACCCGCTCGGTTCGTTCGCTTTCGCCTCCCGCAAGCTCTCCGATCAGCAGATGGCCTGCATTGCGCTGCTCGTATATGCCCGGCGCCTCCATCGTCGCACCCAGGTTCGAAAGCCCGCCAAGTACGCAGTTTCCCAATCGTTCCGCAAGCATCTGGGGAACGCCGCCGTTCTGGATCGGCAGGAGCGTGGCATTCGGTCCGAGGAGAAGGGATAACCTGGGCGCCGCCTCGATCGCATCGTGGGCCTTGGTGGCCAAAAGGACGAGTTCAAACTTGTCATCCGCTCCGTAGGCATCCCAAGGGGCGACAGCCGTGGCCTGGACAGTAACGGCACCTCCCATTCCTGTCACCCTGAGCCCGGAGGCCCTCAGCCTATCCGCCTGCTCCGCATCGCGCGTGGCAAGCCAAACCGGAAGTCCGGCTGCGCGAAGGCGTGCTGCGATCAGTCCGCCCAACGCGCCCATCCCGATGATCAACGTCTTCATGCTGGTTCCGAACATTTCCGGCGTTAGCATCTCCAAGCGCTCTCGCACCGAGAGAGCGTCCAGGCACCGCCCTTCGTAAATCGCAGGCGTACGCAACCAGATCAGCGGCGGCGTAGCTAATGAAGCAACACCAAGGCAGTGCCAAAACGGATGGAATGTCCCGCGGAGGGCGTTTCCATCGCCGGCGTAAACATGCGCACGCGAGCCACGAAATCCGATCGCGTTGCCGGAAGCACAAACGAGGTTTCCTTCGAGTTGAGATCCCACGCGGTCTTTTGTATGGCCGCGGCGTCAAACTCCGAGGTCTCCCAGGAAAACCGCCAGTGAATTTCCTGACAACGGCTCCGCTGTGAAAAGATTACAACGATGTATGGGAATGATTCGTCCGGATCATTGGTCGTGAACCTCCGCGATCAGGTCTATCTCCACACAGGATCCGAACGGCAGTTGCGCCGCGCCAAACGCGCTTCGGGCGTGCATGCCTTCCTTTCCAAACACTTGGGCGAGCAGTTCCGACGCACCATTCGCCACAAGGTGCTGCTCCGTGAATGTTGGTGCGCTGTTCACGAGGCACATGAGCTTGATGATTCGCCTGATGTTGTTCAGATCACCGACGGCAAGATTTAGTGTTGCCAGCAAATCGATGGCGACACTCCGAGCGGCTTTGATTCCGACTTCGGTGGTGATACTCAGGCCAAGCTGCCCGACCCACGGCTTACCGTTCTCCTTGGCAATATGCCCTGACACGAAAATCTGATTGCCGCTACGGACAAACGGGACGAAGGCTGCCACTGGCGGGGTAACTTCGGGCAGCTTGATGCCCAATTGAGCGATCTTTTCGTAAACTGACACGCCTCTCCTCCAAATTTGTGTTCTCGTGGACGGCCAACTGTTTTGGTGAGACTATTGAGGCGGCAGGCCTTCCGCCATAAACATGCGGCTTACCGAAGCCCCCTGCCGGATCGGCTTGATGGCCTCATAAGCAGGCGAGTTATACCAGGCAAGAGCTTTCTCGGTGCTGTCGAACGCGATCACCACGATGCCCTTTGGCGGTTGGCCCTCGAGAGCCTGAGTCTTGCCGCCACGGACGACATAGTGGAAGCCGCCCCTGAAAGGCGTCAGCGTTTCGGGAACCTTTTCTGCGTACTTCTGAAAGGCGGCGCGGTCGGTTACCTCGGTTTCCGCGATGAGATAGGCGGGCGGCGTTTTGGCCTCCTGCGCGTGAATCGCCATGACGCTCACTGCCCCGATCGAAACGCCTGCCAGCACCGCCAGCGCTAGGTTGCCGTTCGTATTCATTACGTGCCCTCCCTCTCTGTGTCTGCCCCACACAGACAGAATACGTTGAGGTCCGCACTGAAGTACAGTATCAGAATATGGCTTTTATAACCATAACAGTTTCATTGCGCAATTCTGTTATGCTCAAGCCATGCCGGGTCGCGGGCGAAGTAACGTGCCGCTCTACGTCAGGATCGCGGAAGCTTTCACTCGCCAGGTAAATACCGGCGCTCTGAGGCCGGGAGACCGCGTGCCATCACTCCGAAAGCTCAGCCGGGAACAGGGCGTGAGCCTTTCGACCGCCCTGCAGGCGTACGTGTGGCTGGAGAATCGCGGCTATCTGGAAGCTCGGCCACAGTCGGGTTTCTATATCCGCACGCCTTATGCAAAACTGATCCCGGAGCCGCAGCCCGAGATGCTCCAAAGCCAGCCCATCGCCATGGGACCCAACGCCGTGCTGGAAGACATCATCCGGTCAGCCGGCGATCCGGCATTTGTTCCATTCAGCGCGGGATGCGCAAGCGCGGAGCTGTTTCCGAACCGCAGGTTGAATCTGATCGCGCGAGGAATTCTGCGCAAGCTGCCGGCGCACAGCGCACATTACGATTTACCGCCGGGCGTCTCTGCTCTCCGCCGGCAGATAGCCAGGCGTTCCTTGACCATCCGCTGCGAGGTGGCGCCGCGCGACGTCATCGTCACTGCCGGGGCACTGGAAGCCATCAATCTGAGTCTTCGCGCCGTGGCAAAACCCGGTGACGTGGTTGCTGTCGAGAGCCCGATGTACTTTGCGATTCTGGGGAGCGTCGCATCTCTCAACATGAAGACCATCGAGATTCCCACGCACCCTCAGGAGGGGATGGATTTGGAGTACCTGGAGAGAGCCATCCGGAAGCACAAAATCAAGGCGTGCATCACGATGACCAACTGCCATGACCCTCTCGGATATGTCCTATCGGATGAATTTAAGCGGGCCCTGGTAGATTTAACCAGCCGGGCAAACGTCGCGGTCATAGAAGACGACTCATATGGGGACCTCGCCTATGATGCTGCCCGTCCCTCAACGGCAAAGTCGTTTGATCGTAAAGGTCTCGTTCTACTCTGCTCGTCGTTCTCGAAAACTCTATCGCCGGGATACCGCATCGGCTGGATGCTGGCAGGACGGTTTCGGGCAGAGGTGGAGAGGCTAAAGCTGTTCACTAGCGTGGCGGCCCCGTCGCTGCCGCAGTTGGTGGTGGCGGAGTTTCTCGAGTCTGGCAGTTATGACCGTCACGTGAGGCGGTTGCGCGCGACGCTCGCTTGCCAGATGGAACGCGTGCGGCAGGCCATAGCGAGGTATTTTCCGGCGGGCACCCGCATCAGCCGGCCTGCGGGTGGTCACATGTTATGGATTGAACTGTCCCCGAAAATCGATGCTCTTAAACTGCATCGGGCCGCCTTGGCGGAGCGCATTAGCATCTCGCCGGGAGCCCTCTTTTCCGCGACGGGTCGATACAAAAACTACATTCGCATCAATTGCGGACACGTCTGGACGAAGAATCACGATCAGGCGCTGCTGACCTTAGGCCGCCTTTGCGAGAGGCAGGGGTAGGGTTGATCCCACCCAGGAAAACGTAACTGTACCCGTCTGGAATTCTCTTTTCTGTATCTGTACTCCTTGGGTGCATGCACGATAGCATCTCCGTGTGGCCACCAGGCACGGGGAGTCAGGGAGATCAGCAATGGACGGTTCAGGCTGGCTGGAGAATTTTCTAAACGATTGTCGCTATGCGGCGCGCAGATTGCGCCGAAGCCCTGGTTTCGCGGTGGCGGCAATATTGACCCTTACCCTCGGCATCGGCGCGAACGTTGCGGTTTTTACAGTCGTCCAGGCGGTTCTGCTTAACCCCTTGCCATATCCCCATCCCGAGCAACTCGTGCGGGTCTTCGACGACTTGCGCGGCTCGAACAGCCGTGACGTTGGGATTTCAGCGCCGGAGTTGTGGGACCTCCGCGACAAGTCCGATGTTTTCGAGGACATTTCCGCAATATACCCCTCCGATGGGAATCTCACAGGGGGTGAAAAACCGGAGCGCGTCGAACTGCTCGGGACGAGCGCGGATTATTTCACGATGCTCGGGGCGCGGCCCGAGTTGGGCCGCATCTACACCGCGAGCGATGAGCAACCGGGGTTCTTTGAAGGAGTAGTGCTTAGCGACGGTTTCTGGCGGCGTACGTTCGGCGGTGATCCGAAGGCTCTTGGAAAGCAGATCCGCATCGATGGCGACCTCTACACCGTCATTGGCGTGATGCCGCCTGACTTCAGGCACCCGGGCCGGTCGCTTGCCGGTGACGTAGAGGTGTGGCTGGCCGTGGGATTTAGTGGGCTTCCCTATCCCGTGCCCGCCCGGAGATCTCTAAGAATGATTCCAGGAGCCATAGGGCGGCTACGGCCGGACCTTACCATCGCTCAGGCGCAGGAACGCCTGAACATATTTTCAACACAATTAAGCCAGCAATATCCTACCGACTACCCGGCGCCTGCGCGGTGGGGATTGCGGCTGGTTTCCGTGCAGGAAGACCTGGTCGGCAACATGCGAGCCGAGTTGTTCGTGCTGTTCGGAGCCGTGGGGTTCGTTCTGCTAATCGCATGCGTGAATCTCGCGAATCTGCTGCTCGCTCGCTCGGCTGGCCGTCAACGCGAAATCGCGGTACGGCGGGCCCTCGGCGCCGAAAGAACGCGGCTGATCGGGCAATTGCTCGCGGAAAATGTTTTGCTCTCGCTGATCTCGGGCGGACTAGCCTTGGGCGCCGTTGTCCTCATGAAGACATGGCTTCTGAGCCTGGCGCCACCCGAACTTCCGCGGCTAAGCGAAATCGCTCTCAGTCCGGGAGTATTGTTATTCGCATTAGCGGTTTCGATCCTGACGGGAGTAGTGTTCGGCCTGATGCCCGCGCTCGAAACGGCAGGTTCCAACCAGATCGTTAGCCTCAGGGAGGGCAGCCGCGGATCGGGAACCAGCAAACGTCAGAAAAACACCTCGCGTGTCCTGGTGGCCGCCGAGGTTGCGCTCTCCCTTGTTCTGCTCATAGGCGCGGGCCTGCTCTTGCGAAGCTTTTGGAACCTTCTTGAAGTGCGACCGGGCTTTGACCCGCACCAGATGATAACCGCGAGAATATGGCTGCCCGTCCCGAACGTTCCGGAGGGCGATGCCTATCGCCTGATCGAGAAGCGCGCGGCATATTATCGGGAAGTTCTGCGCCGGGTCGGCGCTCTGTCCGGCGTGGAGCAGGCGGCTACCGGTAGCGCCGACAGTCTTCCCTTGGGCAATAAGCGGGCAAAGAATACTTTTACGATCGAAGGACGTGCAGCCGAGTCCGAGCGAGTCCCGGTAGCCGAGTTCGCCAGCGTAAGTTCGGGATACTTCGATGTCCTGAAGACCCCTCTTCGAAAGGGGAGATTGTTCACTGAGCACGACAACTCAAAAGGTCAGCGAGTCGCGGTGATCAACGAAGCGCTCCAGCGCGAATATTGGAAAGACAGCGATCCGGTCGGTCAGCATATCCAACTGAGTTGGGGACGGGCACTACAGCTCACAGCCGCCGATTCGCGCGCACCGAGCCGGCAAGCTCCCGCCGGCAACGTCACCATAGTCGGCGTCGTCGGTGACGTTAAGACCGACAGCTTCGATGCGGGCGGCACGCCTCATATCTACCTCCCCGAGCCCCAGGCCCCATCTTACAATGCGGTTGTTTATCTCCGGACGGCCGCGGACCCTGGTGTTCTCGGCGAGGCAATTCGCCGCGAAGTGCAGGCGGTGGATCCGACGATCCCCGTCTTCGGAATTCAAACGATGGACGCGGTCGTCGCGAAAAGTATGGCGGCGCGCCGATTTGCTCTGGAGGTGCTGGGGATTTTCGCGATTATGGCTTTCGTTCTGGCCTGTGTCGGAATTTACGGAGTAATGGCTTATGCGACCAGCCAACGCACCGGTGAAATCGGTCTTCGCATGGCGCTGGGCGCCCGGCGCGGCGACATTCTAAGAATCGTTTTGAGTGAAGCCGGGTTTATCGTGATCGCCGGACTGGGTGCGGGGCTGCTGGGATCCCTCTTATTGACGCGATTCCTGCAGACCCTGCTTTTCGACATCAAGCCCACGGACCCGCTGACCTTTGGGGCGCTGACGATACTGTTGGCCGCCGTCGCACTATTGGCCAGCTTCATTCCCGCGCGGAGAGCGAGCCGGATTGATCCGCTCGTTGCACTGCGCCATGAATAGCAAGAAACCAATATGGCTGTCGGTCTTATCGCAGGATCGGATGTTGTTCGGTTGGCGCGGCTGTCTACAAAGCCGATGATGTGATACGAAACGAAAGGACTTCATGATAAGAACTATTCGAATGGGAACCGTGGGATACGCGGCGGCGATCGCGGCGCTGAGTCTTTCTTCATTACAGGCGCAAACCGTTCAAGCGTCGCTGGCCAAGGAAGCCGGGACACTTTCCGATAAATTCAGCGGACTGGCTCGCGTCATGGCGGGTAAGTATGATTGGAAGCCAGGTGAAGGCGTGCGATCGGTAAGCGACGTATTCAACCTAATCGTGGCCGAGAACGGGGTGCTCGCCAGAACGCTGACCGGCGCAGCTGCCAGCGGCCGGCCGGCGCCGATTACCGATCCGGAAAAGTTGCAGGAGGCATTGAAGACGTCTTATGCGAACGTGCAGAAAGCTATCGAGGGACTTTCGGATGCGGATCTAAAGGCTCCAGTGAAAATATTCGGGAAGGACATGACCAAGGAAGACGCTATCCGGTACCTTTTCGGGGATCAGCACGAGCATCTTGGGCAATCGATCGCTTATGCGCGCACGAACGGCGTTGCCCCGCCCTGGTCGAAATGAGTGTGCTCATCCAGGCACGGCGGCGCCGAAACTTTCCACGTCCTCGCGATAGCAGTCGCTATTCACTTACTACACGGCCAATATGATGTCGGAAGCCTCGTGGTTTATGGCATGGCAGTACGCGTTTGCTTGAATTATGGGGAGACAGTCAAGGTGCCGCATGACCGATGACGAATTCATCGCGACCTTCGAGGATTGTAGCCTCGCGCCCGATAGTTTTCATCACGCCGACCATGTCAGAATGGCGTTCCTTTATTTGGGTCGCCACCCTCCACTGGAGGCGCTTCAGCGTTTTTCCTCCTCCCTTGTGAAATTCGCCGCAGCACACAACAAGCCTACGCTCTATCACGAGACAATCACCTGGGCTTTCCTGCTACTGATTCGCGAACGGATGGCGCGCGCTGGACGTCAGCAGACGTGGGCTGAATTCTCGGCTAACAATGATGATCTGCTGACCTGGAAGGATAATATCTTGAAGAAGTACTATCGGGAGGAGACCCTATCGTCCGACCTGGCGCGAAGCACATTTCTGCTACCGGATAAGGCTGTGACCGAGGAGTGAGCCGTGTCTCCACAGCCCCTCTTGAAGATGAAGGGAAGCACGAGGATTTCTTTAGCGGTCGGCCGCACGTCGTTCCGGGATCGCCGGGCGTGGCGCTGGGCGTCGTCATAACGCGGATCGCAGCTTTCCAGATACATTCGTCCTATCCAAGTGGCCGCTTGAGTGTTACGACTTGATTGAGAATCGGAGGGTGGAGACGATGTGGAGGATGATCTTGGTATTGACGGGGGTTTGCAAATGGCGAACGGGCAATCGGCGATCAGCCGGGCGAATGCGGAGCACTACACGTGGGGACAGGGCTGTGATGGATGGTACCTGGTCAAAAATGATCAAATGACCATCATCGAAGAGCGAATACCGCCTGGAAGTGGTGAAACTCTTCATGTGCATGCCAAGTCACGCCAGTTCTTCTTTGTGCTTGCTGGCACAGCAGTAATGGACCATGGGGGCATGACCACGATACTTGGAGCGGGTACTGGGCTGGAAATTCCGCCCGGTGTGGCTCACCGAATACTGAATAACGGAAAAACCGATCTCTCACTCGTGGTAACGTCATCGCCGCCGAGCCACGCCGACCGGAGGGAAATCCATTCTCCGGAAAAGGAGTAGCCACTGGAGTTCGCCGGTAAAGGTGATTTTGCAGTGTATAGAACAAGTTGGCTGTTGCTGCGTGGGGTGACAGTAGCGAGTTTGTTGGGTTCTATGCGATCCTCCGATTCTTGTTTACTCCCGGACGCGTATGGCCTAGCTGTTGGCTGAAATCGCGCGCAACACGATCGTCGCTATCAGGCATTGCTCAAAACCGCCGCGCTTCCAGCCGGCAGCGACAGAAACGTCCACTTGTAAATCAGCGGGGCGCCATTCACATCGGTCGAATGGCTCCCATCCAAGCTCACCACGTCGTTCACACTCACACCCTGCGGGCCGCCTGCGTTCGCCACCGGCGCAGTCTTGGAAGTCGTCAACGTTACCGTCGCCGCGCTCGTCAGCGACCCATCTTGCGCCAATTGCTGAACGCGGTTTGCCCACCACCGACCAGGCATATCCCCTACAACATGCCGGTTAATCCCGGTGCACTTGCAAACCTGCCTTACCTCCGCTGCGTCAGTCCCTCTTCCGGAAAACTAAGTAGCATTGGGCTCAAGTCCCCTCCACCCTTAAATGACACTGAAGACGTAATAATCGGTCACTTGCACCGTCTTCTACCCGTGGGAATCGTTCAGGATTTACGATATGGCGCGCGCACATTGTGGCGGAATCGCGGATTCACGGCCGTGGCGGTGCTGGCGCTGGCTCTCGGCATCGGCGTAAACACGGCGGTCTTCACTGCCTACAAGTCCATGGTGGCCCGGCCTTTGGATGCCCGCAATCCAAGCGAGATGGTCAATATCGCGTTGGCCCGGCAGTCTGGAAGTTCCGACTTCACGTTCAGCAACCCCGATTACGAAGCGGTCCGCGATTCAGTGCACTCCTTGAGCGGGGTCGGCGCCTTTGCCCCGGAGCGAATGACCCTGACGAATGCCGGTGGGGTGATCAGCCAGCGCTCGTCAGCGAGCGGCTCGCAATTGGGACGACTGGGACTGCTTGCTCCGGGAGCCGGTAACGCCGAATTTGCCAGCGTCTACGTGGTCTCGGAGAATTATTTTCAAGTTCTCGGAGTCGGCGTCGTTCGTGGGCGCAGTTTCGACTCCATGAGCGCGGCCAATCTGGCGGCATCTCCTTCGGTACTCATCAGCGAAAACTACTGGCAGAAGCGTTTCGGAGGCGATCCGGCGGTGCTCGGCAAAACGATTCGTCTGAATGCCGCATCGCTGACCATCATCGGAATTACTCCTCACGACTTCGTGGGTACCAACGTCGCGGTGCCCGACTTCTGGCTTCCGCTCAGCCTGGAAGGCCTGGCGCATGGCGACGAGAAACGGTTGCACGATCGCGAGAATCGATTCTGCCGCTTGTTCGGACGGCTTGCTCCCGGCGCTGGCATCGCGCGGGCACAGGCGGAAGTGAATCTTGTAGTCAACCACCTTCGCACCCTTCACGATCCTAATTTCGAAGCCGCGCAACCCGTCACTGCGATGGTCTGGCCTGGCTCGCCGTTTCCCCTGCCCATCGACCAGTACCCTGGCCTGCGATTGACCATCGTCCTCGTCATGGCGGCGGCTGCAATGGTTCTGCTGGTGGCCTGTGCGAACGTTGCCAGCCTGCAACTGGCGCGCAGCCGGGCGCGGCAGAGCGAGTTGAGCACGCGCCTGTCGCTCGGTGCAAGCCGTCTACGCATCATCCGGCAGCTTCTGACTGAGAGCGCGCTTCTTGCCCTCCTGGCGGGCGTTCTGGCGCTCGTGTCCGCGTGGGGACTCATGAAGGTCTTGGCAATGCTGGCGGCAGACGCCTTGCCCTTAGACTACGTAACGCTGGTGTTCAACGTGACGCCGGATATCAAGGTGTTTGCATATGTCTTCGGGATTTCGCTGCTTGCGGGAGTGCTTTTCGGATTGGCGCCGGCGCTCGAGAGCTCCCGATCGGCATTGATGGTCAGTACAAGATCCGGAACCGCATCGGTGACCAGCCGCCGTTTGCAGGACCTGTTGATCACAGCGCAGGTGGCACTTTCGCTCGTCCTCATGATCGCCGGAAGCATGTTCATCCGCAGTTCGATTCACGCACTTAAGGCGGAAACTGGTTACGACAGCAAACACGTGATCGCTCTGACCCTCCAGTTTCCGGAGACAGCGAAATACAACCTGGCGCGCAAGGCTGCCATCATGCGAGAGCTTCGCGAACGAGTGATGGCGTTACCGGGCGTAACCTCTGTGACGATCTCACAGCCGCCGGACCTCTCCTTCCGGACCGCGGTTGTGGCGCTCAATGGACAGCGCGGCGGGGTTCAGTCGACGCTTTATTACACCTTCGCCGAGGCCAACTACTTCCAAACCACCGGCATTCCCCTGTTTCTCGGCCGCGGCTTCAAGGGCGCGGCGGAGCAGGCTGTAATTCTTAGCGAATCGGCCGTGCGACAGCTCTGGCCCGGCCAGAACCCGATCGGGCGCAGCATCCGGTTGGGCGCTACGGACGAAGGGAGCCAACCGGGCCGCCAGCGCACGCTTGTTGCCGATGGCGCGGCGTATGAGGTGATCGGTGTTGCCCGCGACACGCGAGGCGTACAGTTCGATGGCAGCGATTCCAAACGGGCATACCTGCCGTTGACCGAAGATCGGCTTGCCGGCCGGCCGCTGCTCATCCGCACGCAGTCTGGCACAGAGCCGGTGACGAAAGCACTCGACGCCGTCCTTTCGGCCACCGATCCCGACCTGGTAGGCTCCGCTTCGACGCTCGAGGAAAGGCTTCGCCAGAGCCCGCCGTTCTTTGTTTCCAGCCTGGCCGCTATCGTGGCTTCGACTGTTGGCCTGCTCGGCCTGCTGCTGGCATCCATGGGAATCTACGGCACCGTGAGTTACATCGTCGTTCTTAGGACCCGGGAAGTCGGCATCCGCATGGCGATTGGCGCACAAAAGCTAGACATTCTCCGACTGATTTTGCGCGAAAGCACCAGGCCGGTGTTTGCCGGATTGCTAACAGGGCTCCTCTTGGCAACGGGGGCCTTTTATCTGCTGCGCGGCATGTTCTACGGGATCAACCCCATCGACAGCATCTCCTTCGCCTCCGTCTCGGCGTTGTTCCTGGTCATCGCTCTGGCCGCCGCTTACCCGCCATCGCGTCGGGCCATGGGCGTCGACCCTATGGTTGCGCTCCGATACGAGTGAGGTTCTTCGATAGCCGCTCCAGGGTCTCGAGCAGCGACTTATGGTCGAACGGTTTGGTGAGGTAACCCTTCATCCCCGCGGCGAGGCATTTTTCTTCGTAGCCTTCCATGGCGTGTGCGGTCAGCGCAACGACGGCGGGCGCGGAGGGCGCCGGACAATTGCGTAGAATCTGACTGGTGGCCTCGAAGCCGTTCATGCGCGGCATCTCGCAATCCATCAGAATCACATCGTAGGAACGGGCCAAAGCCAACTCGACAGCCTCTATTCCGTCTTTCGCCAGATCGGAAGCGCAGCCGTATTTTTTCAAAAGAGCCAATACCAGTTTCTGGTTCACGGGATTGTCTTCCGCCAGCAGAACCCGCAATCCTCGAAGGTCCGACGCAGCATTGCCGTCAGGGCCGGCCGGGCTGGCCGCGCCGATTGCGTTCTCGGGACATTGAAGGGGAAGCTCGATCCAGAACCTCGATCCCTCCCCTGGTTTGCTTTCGACGCCGATTTCGCCGCCCATCAACTTCGTTAACTGCTGGGTAATGGAAAGTCCGAGCCCGGTTCCTCCGTAGCGGCGGGTCGTGGAACTGTCCGCCTGCGCGAATTTCTCGAAGATCTGGTCCAGTTTTGCAGGATCGATGCCGATGCCGGTATCCTGCACTTCAATCCGTAAACGGCCAGAACCTGACACGCCGACCCGCAACGTGATTCGGCCCGCCTCTGTGAATTTCAAGGCATTGCTCAGCAGGTTTAATAGGATTTGACGCAAGCGCGTTGGATCGGCGACGATCCACTCCGGTAAATCCGGCTGAATCCGGGCCTCGAATTCCAGGCCTTTCGTGCGGGCGTTTGGTTCGATAAAGGCGATCGTGCTCCGCAAGTGCTCGGCGAGGCTGAATGTGACCGGTTCGATGAGCACCTTTCCCGCTTCGATCTTGGAGAAGTCGAGGATGTCGTTGATCACCGATAGCAACCCGCGTGCCGACTCCTGAATTGCACCCGCGTATTCGCGCTGTTCGCGATTGAGGGGCGTATCGAGCAGGAGATCGGACATTCCCAACACACCGTTCATGGGCGTGCGAATTTCGTGACTCATACAGGCCAGGAAGTCGCTTTTTGCGCTGGCCGCCTCTTCCGCCCGGGTTTTGGCCAACTCCAGTTGCCGAACCAGCTCCGCTAACGCTTCTTCTGATTTCTTTCTCTCCGTTATGTTGCGCGCAATTCCGATGACCCCGGCGATTTTGCCATCGCGGTCCAGGTGCGGAGAAAGGCTCGTCAGGAAAGTCTGGCCAAGCGATGTGAGGGTGACCTCCATGCTGCGTGTCTGCCGTAGTTTCATGACGTCCTGCTCGTGGGCGGTTACTGTGGCGCCGTCGACGGGGCCGAAAAGGTCGCCGGCTGTCCTGCCGAGGACGTCCTCTTGCAGGAATCCCAGGATTTCGGTGTAGGCCCGATTCACCATCAGGTAGCGGCCTTGGGTGTCCTTGACATACACCGGGTCGCCGGTGCCTTCGACAACGGCCCGGAAGAAGGTCGACGCCTCGTGCGCCTCCCTGGAGGCACGCTGAATGCTGGCAACCTGCGCCTGACTCTGTAGCTGCAGCGCCTGTGTCCGATGCAGCGTCCGGCGGGAGAATTCGTGGACGACAAACGACAGCAACACGCCGTTATAAACGGCGAAGCTGTAGTGGATGGATACGGACGATTGAATCCATGGGAATGCAGTCCAACCGATGATCACCACGCCTGCAACCACCCCGAACCAATAGCGAGAGGTGAAGAACACGCTGGAGGTAAAAACCACAAGCAGCAGGTTGACGCTGAGATGGCCGTCCCCGAGCAGCAGCATGGTGCTGAAACAGCTAGTCAGCGCGAAGCCCGCCATTACGGCAACAAGCGGATTGGCGTTCCGGCTGGGAATCTGCTTGGCGGCGGTCAGCCGCCACACGGCGGTGTAGGCAATGGCGACCAGAAAGGCCACGGTTGCCGCAATGTGCGATATCGAGCGCGGCAGGACGGCCAGGTCTAACGCCGCGTAACTAAAGAAGATGAGGGCCAGCGCGAACGCGGTGACAGGAATGCGTTCCATGAGGACGCGGTTCATTCCCGCTTCGATCGGATCCTGGGTGCCTGGCTGCAATTCGCTGATTCCTGGAGCCTTCATGCACTCCTTCTTTATCCTTATCGGGCGGAAGGTTCAGGAACATGAGTGGACGGGCGGCGCAGGCGGTTTCGGTTTCGCCTGAGCGTTCTTGGGTGGATCTTTCGAGGACGCTGCGGGTTTATTAAAACCCCCTGCCAGCAAGCAGTACTGTCCTGACTACAAATTCGTGGCAGGCCGCAAGGAATCGGCTAGACCTACGTTGGCGGTGTATTCAACAACGACCGTTGCGGACGCCGGGACCCAGCGATAGGTCGGGACTCCAAACAACGAGCCGCGCTCGATCATCGCCCGGCGGCCCTCGGCGAACGGCGAGACGCCGAATTCGACGCCTCGTGTGATGGTGTTGCCCTTCCAGGGTGGAATCGTACGGCTGCAGTTCTCTTCCCACAGAGAAATCCAGGGAAAATCGGACCGGCGCCATGTATATCTGCAGAACACTTTGCTCTGCGGATGCCATGCCACAAAGAATGATTCCTCACGATCCTCATCAACGACATGACATGTAACCCCCGCCGAGTGTTCCCGGGCAGGAAATACACTGAGATCGAGAGTGCCGCCATCCTTCGTGGGAGCTACGGGCCAGGTAAACTCCGCGCCGGGACGATAAGGCTGGTGTTCGGGGCTCAGGTCGGTCGGATAAACCATGGAGCGGTGTGCGGGAATGCGCAACTGCGTCACGCCGGGTTCGATAAAAGGCGGACCGAGCGTCACATGCTGCGTCCAGGCGATGGGGCGGTCCATGGCGGTCAGGTTCGTTACCGTTTCGCGGATGCCAACCACTCCCCCCGGCCGAATATCGATTTCCCGGCTAAAGTCGAGCTGCGCCAGCGGCAGATGAGCGCGCGCGGTAAGCCGCTTCCCCTCCACATCGATCTGGTACGCGACCACGGAAGCTTCTCCATGGACCGTGATCCCGGCGGTGTACTCCTCAGGCGACGGACCACCGAAGATATCGAGCGCCAGATTGTGTCCGAGAATGCCCGCCAGCAGCTTGCTTTCCGAATTGTCGCCGTATTCCGGATGCGCTTCCATGGACCATGCCGACGGTTCAATGCTAGGCCAGGGCGGCGACCACAAGGGATTCACGCCAGTGCTCTTTTCGATCAACTCGGCAATGTGCCCGCCCTCCACCGACACGGTGACCGCGACGGCGTCGTCCTCGATTCGAAAAGCGCGGCGTCCCCGGTACTCAGTTTCTCCAGTGGCCATACGTCAGTAGTTTCGTGCTTTCTCGACCTTCGGGCGGTCGGCACGGCTCATCGCTTTCGCGCCAGCGAGCGCGGGATCCACGGTGGTAAGTTCGTGGATGTTCTTCATTACCTTCTTCACCGCTTTCGCGACGTCTTCCACGTCCTCTTCGCCTCCCAGCAGAACGAACTGCGGGATCCAAATCGATTCGTGATAGGCGGCCCGTTCGGAGATCGGGCAGTGGGCGGTGGAATAATCAACAGCGGCCGAGCGCCCCATCGAGAGCTGCGGCGAAACCTCAGGCGATGCGTAGAACAAAGCACTGCGGTACACCGCCTCATAAAAACGCCCGTCGCAGCGGATACCTTCAGCGTCGACCGCCGCGGCGAAGAGGTCGCGCGAGACGCCCGATTCCTCGGCGCGGTACTGAAAGACGTAGCAATAAATGGTGTCGCGGGTGATTTCCGGCTGCGGCGGCAGCGGCCGCACGCCTTCGATCTCAGACAATGCGTCGCTTAGTAAAGCCGCCGACTGCGCGCGCCGCTTGGCAAACTCAGGCAGCATCTCGAGCTGTCCCAGCAGAATCGCCGCCTGCAGGTCGGTCATGCGATAGTTCGAGCCCAGGACCTTCTGCTTGTATTGATCGGTCAGGCTGGCGCGGCCGCAGTTCACCTGCGACTGCATGTGCTCGAAGTGCTGCAGGTTGTTGGTGATCACTATGCCGCCTTCGCCGGCGGTCATGAGTTTGCTTTCCTGGAAGCTGAAGCACCCGATATCGCCGATCGAACCGGCGCCATAACCTTTATATTGGCCGCCGTGCGCATGGGCGCAATCCTCAATCACCTTAAGGCCGTGATCGCGCGCCAGGTCCATCAACGGGTCCATGTCGACGAAACGCATGGCCAGATGCACAGGCATGATGGCTTTTGTACGCGGCGTGATCGCCTTGCGCACCGACTCCAGGTCGAGGCAGTAGGTATCCGGGTCGACATCCGCGAACACCGGAATACCTCCGGCGAACAATACCGCTGTGGCGGTACCGTCCCAGGTGTAGGCCGGCACGATGACCTCGTCGCCGAACCGCACGCCAACGGCTTGTAATGCCGCCACCAGGGCGATGGTCCCATTGGTGAGGCAGAGACCATATTTCGCGCCGTGCATTTCCGCAAAGCGCTCCGCAAATTCGCCGCAGTACCGGCTGGGGACCGGGAAACCTCCCCAATGGCGGCTTGTCAGCACTTCCTGCAGACGTTGCGCATCGCTTTCCTGATATTGCGGCCACGCCGTGAAAGGGCGGCTCCGCACCGGGTCGCCGCCGAGAATTGCCAGTTCGCTCATGATATTAGGACCTCATTCCCTGATGACGAGAAGATCTTGTGGCAAGCTCATGCTCGCCGAACCCACGGCGAGATGTTAACAAAAGTCCAGGATGGTCCAACGAGCAGTTTTATGATTTTTTGACCACTCCCTCGCCAGGGCATATGTGTGTTTGAAATATCACAAAAGTGCACGCCTATATTTCGGCCTCGGCGCTATACTCCGAACGCAAAGGAGTCGGCGGCAATGAGGACACCTCGCACGTTGATTACTGTTTATGCGCTGTTGTGCGCATTTTTTTGGCTGCCTGCGATTGCACAGGACACCGGAAAGATCGTCGGATCGATCTCCGATACGAGCGGCGCCGTCATACCCGGGGCGACCGTCAACGTTAGCAATATTGGGACGAATCAAGTTCGCACTTTCACTACGAACGAACAAGGCCGGTTCACGGCCAACGATTTGCTGCCCGGCGAGTACCGTCTGGAGGCAGAGTCCCAAGGCTTTAAGCGGTACGTACAAACCGGCATTACGGTCCGCGTCGGGGACAGCATCGACGTTCCCGTCAGGATGGAACTCGGCACGGCTAGCGAATCCGTCACCATCACGGGCGAAACACCACTGTTGCAAACCACGAATTCGTCGGTTGGGGAAGTGATCGAACGCCAATTGGTGGCCGACCTGCCGCTGAATGAGCGGCAGGCATTCTCGCTCGTGATTCTGACGCCGGGCGTCACCGCGGGCCGGCAGATTTCGAACGCCGCGCAGCCCTTCAATCGGGCGCCGAACTTTTCCGTCAGCGGCGGCCGCGGCGACACCAACGAGATTCTTCTCGATGGCACGCCCAACACGGTTGCCGAGGGCAGCACCGGAGCGTTTCGCGCTGTGACGATCTTCCCGACTGTGGAAGGCACCCAGGAATTCAAGGTTCAGTCCAATACGTATGCGGCAGAGTTCGGAGGCTCGGGCGGCGGCGTGGTCAATATTGTGACTAAGACCGGCACCAATAGTCTTCATGGCGCCATGTTCGAGTTTCTCCGCAACAGCGATCTGGATTCCAACAGCTTCTTCAGCAATGCCCGGAACGTTCCGCTGGCCAGCTTCAAACGGAACCAGTTCGGCGCGGCCGTCGGCGGACCGATTTACATCCCCAAACTGTATAACGGACGCGATAAGACTTTCTTCTTTGTATCGTGGGAGAGCCTCATCCAGCGCGGCGGCTTGCCCTTCACAACCAGTGTCCCGACCGACCTTCAGAGAGCCGGCGACTTTAGCCAGACGTACGACGCGAAAGGGAACCAGGTCATCATTTACGATCCCAATACCACGACGTACAACGCTGCAACTGGCGCCTTCACTCGCACTCCGTTCGCGAACAACACCATTCCGGCCAACCGCATCAATCCGGTCGCCGCCAATTTCATCAAGCTCTTCCCCGAGCCGACCGATCTGGGCGTCGCGTTGACTCACGCCTCGAATTTCAACAAGACGTTAACCCAGCCCATTGACGACCACCGCATCGACATCCGCGGCGACCAGAATGTTGGCGCCAACCAAAGGCTATTTGCGAGCTATGCGCAGGACCGGCGCACCTGGCAGTATCCCAACGCTTATGGAACAATCGGCGACCCGGCCTTCCGGACCTATCCATCGAATCCCACCAGCGTCAAGTTCGGCTACATGAACGCCATTAGCGCGACCTGGGTGGGCGAGTTCCGGTATGCCTACAATCACCTGTATTTTGCTCAACAGCCGGGCAGTACCGGGTACGACATCACGCAACTCGGTTTCCCGCAATCGCTGGCGAGCCAGGTTCAATCGAAGGAATTTCCACGGCTGGTGTTCTCGGACTTGACGGGCACGCTTGCGGGACTCGGCCATACGTCAAATACGATGCACGGCGACCAGAACTCCAACATCTTCGGCGGCTCGATCAGCCGGGTGACCGGAAATCACACGCTGAAGTTCGGAACCCAGGTCCGGCGAGATTATGCCAACCGCCTCACGATCAGCCCTGGAGATCTTGGTTTCGTATTTGCAAGAACCTACACGCAGGGGCCGAATGCGCTGGTGGCTTCCACAAACGCCGGCAGCTCGGTTGCCGATGCGCTGCTCGGAATACCGGACACCAACAGCAGCTCACGGCTGTCGCTGGCGAATCCCGTGATCGCGCATAACTGGACGCAGGCCTACTATGTTCAGGACGATTGGCGCGTGAATCAACGCCTGACCATAAACCTGGGCGTTCGCTGGGACCTGCAGTTCCCGATGGTGGAAGAGAAGAACAACTTCGACTGGTTCGTTCCGGCCGCGGCGTCTCCGATTGCTTCACAGGTACCCAGCCTGAATCTCCACGGCGCGGTCACCTTCGCGGGCGACAATGCGCGCAATCCTTATCAAACCAACATGCACGACTTTGCTCCGCGTATCGGCATCGCCTACAAAGTTACGGACAAGATCGTGCTGCGTACGGCTTATGGAATGTTCTATGCGCCGAACACCTACGGCACATCGGCAAACAATGGCATGGGATTCTCGCAGTCGACGCCTTTTGTCGCCAGCGTCGATGGCGCCACCCCCATCGCTACGATTTCCAACCCGTTTCCGAATGGCCTGGCACTGCCCTTCGGACTCGGCGCCACGCCCAGCGCAAACGCAAACCTGGGGCTGGCGATGACGTATGTCGAGCCCAAGACGCCAACTCCCTATGTGCAGCAATGGAACTTCGCGCTGCAGCGGCAGATCGGACAATCGTGGCTGGCAGAGGCGCGCTATGCCGCCTCGAAGGGTACACATTTGCCCGACGTCGGTTACTACCTGACGCAGTTAACCCCGAGCCAGTTGGGTCCGCAGATTAGCCAGACGGTGGCGAATCCGTTCTACGGCATCATCACGGTGGGCAGCCTCGCGAACAAGACAGTCCGTTTGGGCCAGTTGGAGACGGCGTTCCCGCAGTATTCCTCGGTTGGTGTACAGTATCCGACCGCGGCATCGTCGATTTACCACTCTGCACAGTTCAAGCTCGAGAAACGCATGGCGCACGATTTCACGTTCCTGATGGGCTACACGTTCTCTAAGCTCATCGATGACAACTCCGGCACTATGTCATGGCTGGAGCCCGCGACTCCGCACCAGAACGGTTACGACCGGGAGGCGGACCGCTCGGTTTCTGATCAGGACGTGTCGCAGCGGTTCCTTTATTCGTTTAGCTACGGACTGCCGTTTGGCAAAGGGCGGCCGTTCGGGAACAACTTACGGCCGATCGTGAACGCCTTCCTGGGCGGCTGGCAGATTACCGGCATCATGACGCTGCAGACCGGTGTGCCGCTGGCTCTGACGACCACCGACACTTCGCAATCGGGAGGCGGCGTGCTGCGGCCGAACAACAACGGCACCAGCGCCGCGTTGTCAGGGTCGTCGGAAAGCCGCTTGAATCAATACTTCCTAACCAGCGTTTTCTCGCAACCGGCGCCGTACACTTTTGGCAACACGGCGCGAACGCTACCGGATGTGCGCGGTCCCGGAACGCATAACCTCGACTTCTCGCTCTATAAGGATTTGGCGTTCAAGGAGCGGTATCACCTCCAGATCCGCGGCGAGGCGTTTAATCTGACAAACACACCGGAGTTCGATAATCCAGATACCAACCTGCAGAGCCCGACCTTCGGGCACATTCTGACGCAGCGCAATACGCCAAGGCAGCTTCAGGTCAGCATGCGCTTCGCCTTCTAGTAGCACTGTAGGGCAGGTTTCCAACCTGCGGCGGATTTGTAACCCGCCGTGCGCAGGTTGAAAACCTGCCCACAAGCCAAAACACAATCATGCTGAGACGACGAGATTTTCTGAAAACCGCGGCCGTCCTGCCGCTGGCAGCACAAACCGCATCCACCATGCGCGCCGGCACCGCCAAAGTGGACGTCACGCCCACGAAGTCACACGTCTGCGCGAACGGACGCAAGCCCGATCCACCGGTCGCCTACCATCCCATCCATGCGCGCTGCCTGAGCCTGTACGATGGCGCGAAGCGAATGGTGTTCGTCACGTACGACTTCAACTGCCTCGACGTCGCCACGCCGATCCTTCGCGAACGCGTCGAAAAAGAACTCGGCATCCCACCGGCGTACCTGATCCTCCTCGGCACCCACAATCACCAGGCTCCCATCCAGATCGTCCCGGACAACTTCGAATATGGCCGCCAACTCGCCGAGAAGATTTTCGGCGTCATTAAAGAAGCGATCGCCAAGGAAGACGGACCGGTCGATCTGCACTTCGGCTTCGGCCATGGTTACTTTATCCGTGCCAGCGGCAGCGCCCATGCGGACTATGAAGTTCAGCTACTGCGCGTGATCCGGGCCGGCAAGCCGGTTGCATTTCTCTTTAATCACCCCACTCACCCGATCGAGGGCCCGCCTGGATATGGCCCTTCGCATCCGGGGTTCGCGATGGACGACCTGGAGGAGAAATTCCCCGGCTCGCTGGCGCTCTACGCGGACGCCTGCGGCGGCAACCAGTTCTGCATGCCGCCCGCCGGCATCACCGACCGGCTGGCAGCCTGTAAGCAACGCGGTCATGACCTTGCGGACGTGGTTGCCGGCATCCACCGAGGCGCCATGCAGGATGTCACAGGACCTCTCCAGAGCGACCTGAAGTTGATGGATCTGCCTCTCGATCCACCGATGCCCTATGAGAAAGCGCTGGAGCTGGCGCGAGGCATTCCGCTCGACATCGGTTTTGTTCCCTTCCCCGATCCGCGTCGGCCGTCGAACTGGATTCGGGCGCTGCTGAAGCATTATCAGCAAGGCATCCCTTTCCCGACCAAATCGAGCGACTACGTCTGTACGGATGACGCGTTTCTGGTGGCCAAGCTTCCGGAGCCGCGCAAGTACGAATGCCGGTATGTGGAGACGGTTGCGGCCAGAATCGGTCCGCTGAAGCTGGTCGCGATTCAAGGTGAGCCCTGCGCTCCCATCGGGGCGCGCATCAAAGATGTCCTGCGGCAGGACGGCCCCGCGATGGTGTTCGGGTATTTCGCCGAGCACAATCTTTATATCCCAACCCGCGAAATCGTCCGCGAAGATGCCTATCAATCGCAGGTGATCCGCATCCAGTATGCCTCGCCAGTAGGATGGTCGCCCGAAGTCGAAGACGAGACCGTCAAACGCATATTGGCCATGCACGGCGCCGAGCTCTGGATGCGCCGCCGAACCTGACTGCCCACCGGATGCGTTACAACGGTGTTTAAGCAGATCAGCTTCGGGAGGTGATTCGGTGGCAACCGCACCTGGTATCGAGTTTCTGCCCGTCGACGAGCAGCAGTTGTTCGCGCAGGAGTTTCAGAAGGACGTTGAATTCTTCCAGCTCCTGATCCTGATGATCAGCAAGTCGTGCGCGACCGGCAGCGTCGACATCACGTGGGTCGACGGCCCGGATGGGCTGCGGAAGGTCATCGGCACTACCCAGGCAGCGAAATCGGCTTGTTCGCGTTACCTGCATTGGGACCGTCAGGACCCCAGTCAGCGTTTCTGCAACATCGTCAGCGATTACGGGCGTCGAGCGGCGGAATCGTGCGGCGTCTGCGAGAATGCCGCGGAGAAACGGGTTGGCGCCAGCGGACGGGCCCAAGTCTACCGCTGTCATGCCGGCTTAACCGACATCGCGGTGCCCGTCATCACCGATGGCCGCCACATTGCGACGTTGTACAGCGGACAGGTGCTCACGGCGCCGCCCTCCGCAAACGGCTTCGAGCGCGTCTCGAGCGACGTCAGCCGGCTCGCGTACATCGATCGAAGCGAACTCGAGAAGGCGTATTTTGAAGTCCCGGTGGTGTCGGAGGAAGACGTCCAGAACACGGTTCGGATTCTGGAGCTTTTTGCCGAATACCTGGCGCGCTTCTGGAAGCGGCTGGGCGATACCGTGAAGGCCGAACGGCGCAAAGTGCGAGCGAGCCAGGTTGCCGCGAAAGAGTTCGCCTACATGATCCTGCAGCCCGAAGTGGAGGATCGCGGGCGAATCTCTTACCTTATGAAGGAGCTGGGTTTCACGCAGCCGCCGAATCGCGTGATGGTGACGGAGCTGCCCGGCGACGATGAAGTCGACGCTCACGCTGATTCCTTCGAGCTCGTGGTGGCGACTACCTTGCACGCCATGGAGGAAATGGCGGAGAAGACCAAGGACATGACCGTGGCCTACCTGCGACATCGCGGAGTGTGCGTGATTTTCCGCGATTTCGCGGAAGGCGCTTCGGCCGGGCTGCGCGCCCGCTCTCTCGCCGAAAAAATCCTCTATGAAATCTCGAGCCGCTGCAGTGTTCGCGCCCGCGTTGGAATCGGCGGACTGAAATCGGGTTGGGGCAACCTGGCCGAATCGTATCACGAGGCATGCCTGGCCCTGACTGGGTCTGACGATCTGATCGCGACGTGCTCTGACGATTCGCCGGGTGTCTCGGAGCTGACCATACAGGTCGAGTCGGCGTGCCAGCAACTGGCGGCGCAACGAATACAGGACGCGCGCCTCACTCTGCGGGCATTGCCTTTGTTGGCAAACCGCCGCCTGGGTCACAGCGCGCTGACGGACCATCGCAATTTCTTCTCCTCCAGCCTGGAGTCGCTGTGTTTTATGGCTTTGAAGGCGGGTTGCGACGCCGAGAGTATTGTCCGGATTCGCACCGACACACAGTTAGAACTCGTGCGGGGCGCAACTGTATTTGACGTGCAGGCGGCATTTCTGGAGGCGGCGGAGACAATTGCCGAAGAGGTACGCCGGCTGTTGATCGGCAAACACGAGAAGGTGATTTCGCGCATCCGGCAGATGATCGACCGGCGGTTGAAAGAGGGACGTCACGACGACACGTTCTCCCTCGCGGATGCCGCCAAGGCTCTGGGGTTGTCGAACGGGCATCTCAGCCGGACGTTCCGGCGCGTTACGGGCATGACGTTTCGCGACTATGCCATATCGCGGCGTATCGAGCACGCCAAGCGGCTCCTGCTGGATCCGTTAAACAACGTCAGCATCGTCTCGGAGCGATGTGGTTTTTCGACTCCGGCTTATTTTGCACGTGTGTTTCGCAAGTTTGAGGGATGCTCGCCGACGGAGTTTGCCAACGATCCGCGGCGCAAGAACGGGCATTCCAGTGCGATTTTCTAACCGAGGTGAATCAATGTATCGAGGCCTGTTCAGGGTCGCGCAGATTGTGGAAGGGTGGAGCAGGCGGTTCCGCCTGCCTTTGAACCTCACCGGGAACGCGCAGGCGAAACCGCCCGCGCCACCTTGTTTTCACTCACATTTGTGGACCGGAAGCCTGCTATCTCCAGTCTTTCAGACGCTGGTTTTTGTGGTGCTACTTATGGCTCTCGCGAATCCTGTTTGGGCCGCGGGCGATCTCCAGGTAGCCACCGCGAAGGTCGATATCACCGCGCCAGTCGGCTATCCGATGGGCGGCTATGGCGCGCGTAAAGGCGTCAGCCAAGGTATTCACGATCCGCTCCTGGCAAAGGTGCTGCTGATCAAGTCCAATGGCCGGCAGTTCGGCATTGTGACCTACGACCTGGTTCTGTTCGTTTCGCCCAAGGTGGCGAGAGAGGCGCGCGAGACGCTGGGCATCGATCCGGTTCTCCAGATCGCCAGCCATACGCACTCCGGGCCAATCCCCAAAGATCTGCACGCCATGGATAAGGACCCGTGGTACCAGGACGTCGAGACGAAGGTGCTGGGCGCGTTGAAGGAAGCGCAGGCGCATTACCAGCCGGCGTCGTTCTCGGTATTGGAAAGCTCGGCTTACCTCGGGCACAACCGCCGCAGGGTGAATGACGACGGCACCGTCACGATGTTCTGGCGGAACGCAGACCGCATGCCGACTGCGCCGGTCGACCCTCGCGTCGGCATTCTGAGATTTACCGGGGCTGACGGCCACGTGCTGGCGCTGCTCGTGAACTATGCGTGTCACGGCGTCAACCTCGGACCGGATAACCTCGATTTCAGCGCCGACTGGCCGGGTTTCATGTATCGCAAGCTGGAAGGAGACCTGGGCGCGCCGGCCATGGTGTACTTCATTCCGGGCGCGGGTGGCGACATCAACCCGTATGACGACAAGCAGCCTCGGACGCAGGATGCCTTCGGGGTCGCACAGAAGACCGGCGAGACGCTTGCAGCGACAGTCCTGAAAGCGCTCGGCGCCAAGGCGGCTCCGGCTGACGATTTCAACGTGAAGATCTCGGCGGTGACGTACGATTTCAAGGATCGCTTCCGCCCCGACCAGCGTGTCCCCACGCGGGCGGTGCGGATCCTTATCAATAACGACGTCGGCATTCTGGCGATGCCCGCGGAGCCATTCGTCCGGCATCAGATGAATCTGCGCGACCAATCGCCGCTGGCGCACACGTTCATGTTCGGGTATGCCTACGCCGGCGAGGGCGTGTTTACGGGCTACATTCCGACCATTGAAGCTGCGATGCAAGGCGGGTATGGGGCAAATTACGCTACTCGCGTCGAGGTAGGGGCGGGCGAGCATCTGGTGGACGATGCCGTGATCTGGTTTTACGAACAGCAGGGCAAGCTTCGAGACGTGCCTGACACGAGGCCCTAGGCTAGCAGCCCTGGCAGAAGTCGGGCAGGCTGAATGCCTGCCCCACCTTGGCTTGCAACCTGTTGAGCCATAAAGGCGACGCAGGCTCCCATGAAAGGAGAATTTATATGCGAATACAATTCCTAAAAATCGCAACCCTCTGCGTGCTGACGGCCGCGGCGGCCGGTGCGAGAGACATTCAGGCTGGCATTGCTACTGTCACATTTCACCCCCTCGAAGGCATGCTGATGGCCGGCTACGGGGCGCGCACTGCTGTATCCAAAGGCGTCCTCGATCCGCTGCAGGCGAAAATCCTGGTGCTCGAGGGCAAGGACAAGTCGGTCGCGCTGGTGACTATGGATCTGGTCGGCGTCCTGCCGACGCCGCAGCTCGATGAGATCCGGGCACGCGTGAAGGCGTCCAGCGGCATCGACGATGTCATTTTCAATTCGAGTCATACGCACTCCGGTCCATACATTGTGGAAGATCCTCCGGAATGGCAGAAGCAGGCGGCCGGCGACATTGGTGCCGGAATCGAGATCGCCTGGAAGGGACGGCGCCCGGCGCGGGTCGGGGTTGGCCGCGGGTCGGTTTTGATCGGCCACAACCGGCTATTCTTCATGTCGCAGGGCCAGGGCAAGATGCTTTGGCGCAACGAGACGCGCATACCGACTGCGCCGGTCGATCCGACGGTGATGATTCTGCGTGTGGACGGCGAGGACCACAAGCCGATGGCGATTGTCGTCAATTACGCGTGTCATGCCGTCGTTCTTGGGCCCGAAAACCTGCAATACTCGGCCGATTGGCCGGGCGAGATGAAGCGTACCGTCGAGGCGGCCTTTCCCGGGACGATCTGTCTTTTCGTACAAGGCGGGGCTGGGAACATCAACCCCTACTACGACAAGACTCCGCTCATCGACAACGCGGTTGGATTGATGCGCGAGACCGGGCGCACGGTCGGGCAGGAAGTGCTGCGCGTCGTGCCCACCATCGAGACGCATGCGCTTCCCGATGTCGAGATGCACCTTTCACGGGAGACGTTGACATTCCCCGGCCGCTGGAACCGCGACAAGATTTTCGCGGCTCTGGGGGTTCCGCTCAGCCAGCTTTCCTTCGATACGAAGAACCGCATCGAGCGTGCGACCAAGCCGTCCTACGAAGCTCCTGTGACGACGCTGCTCGTGGGGCGCGAGTTCGCGTTTGTCGGGGTTCCGGCGGAGATTTTCGTGGACTACCAGATCGATATCCGGTCGCGGGTGCGCGATTTTCCGATTCTGTTCGGCGGCTACACGAACGGAAATCTCGGGTACGTCCCGACGATTAAGGCGGCCGTCGATGGCGGGTACGGAGCCAACCAGATCGGCGCGTTCATTGCGGTCGGCGCGGGCAATCGCATGATTGATACTGCGATCATCCGTTTGGGACACTGGACAGGCAAACTTAAGGATCAGTCGGCACCAGCAACAGAATGACCAATCGTAGAGATTTTCTGAAAGCCGCGGGCGCCGGGGTGTTAGCCGGGCCCGCGGTCGCTCAAAACGCGTTTCGGCGGATGAATGTGGGCACCGCCCGCGTCGACGTGACGCCCGATAAACCGCGCGTTTGCGCCAGCGGGGACACGCCCGACCCTCCGCGTGCGTACGCCCGGCTGATCTCGCGGTGTATGACGCTGTTCGACGGCACGCGGCGCATGGCGATCGTCAATTATCCGTTCAATTGCCTCGACGTCGCGACACCGATCCTGAGGGAGCGCTGCGAGCGGGAACTGGGGATTGGGCCGGAGTGCCTGGTTCTGTTGGCTACGCACAATCACCAGGGGCCGATTCAGATCGTAAGCGAGAATTTCGATTACGGACGGGAACTGGCGGAGAAGATCTTCGGTGCCATCCGCGAGGCGATCAAGAATGAGCAGGGTCCGGCCACGCTCCTGTTTGGCAACGGCTACGGATACTTCACGCGGGCGCAGCTCAGCTATCCTCCCGATTACGAGATCCAGTTGCTGCGGGTCGACGTGGGCAGCCGTCCGGTGGCGCTGCTCTTCAATCATCCGACGCACCCGCAGCTTGGGCCGCGAAACATGTACGGGGCTTCGCATCCAGGCTTCGCCATGGATGAGATTGAAGCCACGTTCGCGGGCTCGACGGCCATCTATGCCGATGGGTGCGGCGGCAATCAGTACACGTATGCGGCCGACGGCGCAGACGCGCTCGCGGCGTGCAAGGCGCGGGGGCACGAGTTGGCGGAAGTGGTCGCTGGGATCGCTCGCGGAAAACTCGAGGAAGTGACCGGGCCGATTGAGAGCAAGCTAAAGGTGCTGGATCTGCCGCTCGACGACCCGATCCCTTACAAGCGCGCGCTGGAATTAGCGGAAGGCGTGCCCCTGGACAAGGGCTTCAAGGCGTTCCCCGATCCGGACCGGGACACGAACTGGATTCGGGCGCTGCTGAAGCACTACAAAGAGAGCATTCCCTTCCCGAAGAAGCTTTCGGATTACATCTGCACGGATGAAGAGTTCCTGGTGACGAAGCTCGGCGAGCCGCGGAAATACCCGTGCCGGTTTGAAGAGGTGCTTGGGGCGCGGATCGGCAAGCTCACGTTTGTCGCGATTCAGGGCGAGCCTTTGGCGCAGATCGGGATGCGGATTAAGGAGGCTTTGCGGGCGCGGGGGCCGGCGATGGTGTTCGGTTACTTCGGCGAGCATAACGTCTATATCCCGACGCGAGAAAACGTGCGGCTCGATTTGTATCAATCGCAGGTGCTCCGGGTGCAGTATACGTGCCCGGTCGGTTGGTCGCTGGATGTAGAAGAGGAGATGGTGAAGGGGACGCTTGCGGTTGTCGGGGCCGAAGCTTACCCCGACGTCCGCAAGCAGAAGTCGTATCCACTACGCAGGATGTAGGGCGGGTTTACAACCCGTCGACATGGACCTGAGCTTTTGCCGCTTCCAAGCGCCTCGACAGGCACGGTAACAAACCGGTGCGCAGGATGCATTTCAGTCGTAGAAGACTAAGCGATGGCATCCTGCCGCCGGTTGACAACAAGTGCTGGTCGGGGCGATCGGCTTCACTGAGGGCTATTTAACAACCCTCCGCCGGCTTCCAGCCTACATCACTGCTGATTGAACTCCGACGCGATACGATAAGCCTCGACGTAATGGCCGTCCTTCTTGGCAGCGCGGGCCTTGAGCTGATTCTTCAGCTTGTCGCGGACCGCCGAGTCCCAATCCGGGCGGTACTTCGTAATCGACGGCTCCCACTGGCTCACGTGGGCCAGCGCGGCGTCGATCTTCAGGTCGGCCACCGAATCGATGTTGACGTAGTAATTCGCATCTTTCGGCGTCACGTAGAAGTACGCCTCAATCGGAACCTTCCAGGGCTGCAGACCATCGTGCAGCCGTTGGTTGGGAAAATACAGATGCCATTCCGCTGCCCGAATCGCATCCGCGGTGTTGTTGGCCGACATGCGATGGTCGGTCTTGTGCCAGCGGACCTCCTCGGAGCCTGGGTCGATCGACATCACCACGTCGGGACGGAAAGCGCGGATGATCTTCGTCACCTCCTCCACAAGGTCGCGAGGGTTGGCGTATTCGAGCATGCCATCGTGGTATTCGAGCCACTGAATATTCGACTTGGGAATTCCGACGATGCGGCAAGCCTCCTCTTCCTCCGCCATGCGGATGCGCGCCAGGTGTTCGCTGGTCATGTCCGGATCGAGAGAGCCCTTGTCGTCGTTCGTATAGATCACGATATGGACGTTATTGCCGCCCTTGCTGAGCAACGCCAGTGTGCCGGCGCAGCAGAAGGTATCGTCATCGGGATGCGGCGTAAACAGGAGAATCTTCTTCCCCTGCAACTTTTCGAGCTGGACCTGCTGTCCGCTCAGAATCAGCGCTGCCGCGCAAAAGAGGGCCGCGGCGGTAAGTATCGTTTTGAATTTCATAAAGACTTATTCCACCATCCTGTGTCAAGCACCGGTTTCTTCCCGGCGAGATCCGATGTGTTCAGCCGAACCGTCAGTGTACGCGTTTCGCGGGGCATCAGCAGGACGTAGTTGTCGCTCCAATACGCCGGAGTGACCTCGTCGCCGCCGTCGCCCTTGCGTACGCCCGAGTGGACCATGAACGCGATGCCGTCGCCGGCATTCGACAGCTCGATGTGCCCGACGGTTTCGATTCCCTGCGGCTCAAACCGAGCCAGGGCCTTCACCTGCGCGGGCTTGAGTTGCTGAAGGGAGGTGAAGTCGGCGATGGATTTCTGGTTTGCCTGGAAGATGCGCTCGCCGATGCCCTCGTGCGGCTTGCCAGGTATATCCGGTACCGTCGAAAGCCAGTAGCGATTGTCCGAAATCAGTTTGCCATTAGAATCCTCGAGCTTCAGCAGCACGAAGAACGTCTTCGAAATATCGTCCGGCCACGAGACGCTGAGTGCGCTGGTTTTGCCGTCAGGCGCAACGTCGACGATGGCCGATTTCGAAAAGCGCTCCGCGGCGTTCAGGTCGAGAACGCGCGCCGTAACCTTCAAGGCTTTCCGCTCTGCCGACTCGTTGTTCACGACCCATACGGAGCGGTCATCGTAGGAGTACTGCACGTGTAGCGGCTCGCAGGCCTGCTTCGCGCCGTAATACGCGCCGCCGGCCATAAGGTACCAGTCAATGTATTGCCAGGTTGGCGAAGCCGGCCACGCGGCGTCGTATTTCCAGGTGGTGATACCAGTCGACGAATACTTGTTGCGCCCGTAGGCCTCATACATTCCGCGGGCGCTTTCGTAATTCATCGCCTGGCCGCGCAGGCAAAATTCTTCAATGCCCGCGGGCTTGCCATAACGCGCTTCCAACGCCTTCACCATTTCGGCGAAGTAGTTTCCGCCCTGGATCACGGTGTGGAACGACCAGGCCGGTGTAAATGGCGGCCACAGGTCTTCCTTGCTCATCATCCGCCGCATGCTCTCATAGGGCGCGATCACGCCGCCGATGCCGCCCGACTGGGCGAAGCCCCAGGCGCCGTCTTCCTTCTTGAGGTAATAATGCGCCGGGCTGGCATACGTCCATAGCTCCCGCGTACCCGTTCGCGTGCCGCCCGTCTGGAAACGGTCGCTCACGTTGAAGGCGCCCGAATGCGGCTGATAGCTGCGATCCGGAATCAACTCCGCAAGCATGGAGCGATACGCCTTGTCGAGGGTTTCGGTGGGGAACGTTTCATCGTGCCCGAGGAAATGCACCAGGCTTGGATGGTTGCGAATCCGCAGCATCATATCGCGCACGCACGCGATGGCCAGTTTCTCATCGGGGATGCTGCGCCCGAAGATCTGCTGCGTCACCATGACGCCATAACGGTCGCACAGGTCGTAAAATTCGTCGGTCTCGCGAATGGAGAAGCCCTCGGACCGTAGCATGTTCAAACCGCCTTCTTTGGCGTATCGGATCAGCGCTTCGTACCGTTGTGGAGTGAGCCGGAGCATCATATCGCTGGTCATCCATGCCCCGCCACGGACGAGTACGCGGCGCCCATTGACCCAGTATTCGCGCCAGCCCTCTTCGTTGAGTCTGGTCGTGGCATCGCGAATGCCGAAGTGCAGGGACAACGAATCAGACACCTGGCCCGCAGTTCGAAACATCAGCGCGGCGGAATACAACTCAGGCTTACCCAAGCCGGCCGGCCACCATAGCCGCGGCTGCCGGAGGTTCAATTGCGCAAACCGATCCGCTGAGAAAGTGACGACCTTTTTCTCGAGCGGCCCAAGTCGCACGGGCTCCGAAAACCGTATTGCCTCGATTTCGCCGGCCAGTTCGCCTTCGACCGCTTTATTCTCGTGGTTGTCGACTTCCACCGAAACGGTGAGGTGCGCGGCATCCAACCCAGGCAACTCTAACTTCGACGAGACATAAGGATCACGCAGGGACACCGGCCCGGAAGCGCTGAGGTAAACCTTCCGCCAGATCCCCATGTTCAGGTCGGGCGGCTCGGGGTTGTGATCGTCCCACCCGGTGGTCGCCTCAATCTGCTTGCTCCGGTATTGCTTGTCTTCGCCCTGTCCGGGCGCAATGATTTCAACCGCAAGCACGTTGAGCTCGCCGGATTTTACAACCTGATCCACGGAGAACTCGAAGCGCCGGAACGCCCCGATGCAAGTTTTGTCATCCGCGATGCGCTTCCCGTTCAGCCAGACGTTAGCCTGATAGTTGATGCCGTCCAGGTGCAGTGTCAGGTGCTTGCCCCGAAGCTCGGGAGTAATGGTGAACTCCTTGCGGTACCACCAGGAGGACCGGAAGGGGCTGTCCTTGGGCATCACCAGCCAGCGGCCTTCCTTGAAGCCCGGAACGGACTTCATGTTCAACCCGAAATACGGGTCGGGATACACCTTGTTCTCGACCAGCGCTGCCAGGATCGTGGTCGGAACGCTGGCGCGATACCAACCTGCGGTATGAAAATCGATGCCGGAAATTATCTCTCCCGTTTTCTGAATCTTTGCAGAAGATTGGATCTGCCAATCGTCCCGCAACTCGAGTACGGTGGCACATTGAGCGGAGAGCGCCGCCAAGCCAAGCGCAAGCAGTAGCTTCATATATCCGCGTGGATCTTAACATGATGCTCATCCACGCAGGACTGCGATTTTATGATGTTTTCGTCACTGATTTGCGCGGCTCGTTGCCATGCCGTTCAGTGCAGCGTGTTCCCGGGTTTTCAGCACCGAACTGACAGCAATTTCGAGAAAATCGTTCAGCGTTTGTTCGGGCGACAGGCGGCCGTCCTTGCGGTACCAGCGCGAAATCCAGATCACCATTCCGAAGAGGCTGAAGGTGGCGACGGTGGGATTCACGTCACGCAGCTTGCCTTCGACGGCGAGCTGTTCCAGCGTCTGGCGGATGAGGTCGAAATACGCGCGCTCGCGCCCGCGTATGATGTAGCGATGGGCGGGGGTCAGTGCCCACATTTCCTCGAGCAGGATTGTGACCGCTCCGCCGACTTCGAGGATTCTGCGGGCGTGCCGCTCGACGATGGTGCGGAGCCGGGTTTCGGCATCCGGGATTTCGCGGGCGGGTTCAATGACATCCTGATCGATCATGTCCATGGCATAGCTCATGATTTCGAACAGGAGCTCTTCTTTGCCGCGAATATAGTGATAAATGCCGGCTTTGGTGAGGCCCACCGCATCGGCGATGTCATTCATCGAGGTGGCCTCGTAACCCTTCTGACACATGATATCGGCGGCCACCCGATAGATGTGGTCGGCGCGATCTTCTTTACGCCAATTGGGGGCGGAAGTCCTGGTTTTTGCTTGCTTTTGCAGACAACACCTCGGGATCGCAAAAGTCTCGTCCGGCTGGCCGGTAGGTACGCTACGGATTGCGATTACATACTATTCTGCCATGCCCGGCGGGTGGCTAGTGGGGGGGGCTCCAGCCCGGACGGAATTCTGACGATAGAAAAATAACACTCTACGAACGTCGGCCCGCTCTGAGGGTTACATTCCCCCTGGCGGGCCTTCGCTTTTTCAGCATCCGGTAATGGGGCGCTAGACTGTGCATACGGAGGAAACCGTGTCCATTCGACCAATCAAGCGCGTCATCAAATCGAAACCAACGCTGGAAGGAGCCGGAGTACACCTGAGGCGTGCGTTCGGCTTCGGAAATACAACCGATTTCGACCCTTTCCTGCTTCTCGATGATTTCCGGAACGATGTGCCCGAGGATTACCTGGCCGGGTTTCCCTGGCATCCCCACCGCGGAATCGAGACGATTACGTACGTGCTTGCGGGCAAGGTGGAGCACGGCGATAGCTTGGGAAACCAAGGCGCCATCGGGCCCGGCGACATTCAATGGATGACGGCGGGCAGCGGAATTATCCACCAGGAAATGCCGAAAGGCGATGCCGCGGGGCGAATGCATGGGTTCCAGCTTTGGGCGAACCTTCCGGCGTCGCTCAAGATGACCCCACCGCGGTATCAGGAAGTGAAGTCGGGAGACGTGCCCGAAGTCACGGATGATGACGGTACGCACGTTCGCGTGGTGTGCGGGACTTTCTGGGGCAAGACGGGTCCGGTGGACGGCACCGCAGCGGAACCGATTTACCTCGATGTGTCGCTGCCGCCGGGGCACAAGAAGACACTCCCGGTGGAAACGACGCGGCACGCATTCGCGTACGTGTTCGCGGGTGGCGGCAAGTTTTGCAATGCATCGGGTCCGCTGGCGGCTCCCACGGAGGGTGTTGGCTGGTGGGATACGACGCCCCCGCTCGAAGCCGACAACCGTTCCCTGATCTTGTTCGATCGGGGCGACGAGGTGACGCTGCAGGCGGGCGAGGACGGGATCCGGTTTCTGCTGGTCTCGGGCAAGCCGTTTGAGGAGCCGGTGGCCTGGTATGGTCCGATTGTCATGAATACGCAGGAACAGCTTCGGAAGGCGTTTGAAGAGCTGCAGCAGGGGACGTTTTTGAAAGCCCAGGAAGGCTGAAGTCGACCCTCCGGGGGGCGGAGCGGTTTCACCTTTGTACCAGTGAGGTCCAAAGTTAGGCGAAACCGGCGGCGCCGCAAAGCCGCAACCAACGGAAACTCTCAGTTTGGAAAGGTATTACACAGCCTCAGATTCTTCGCGCCTCGCGAATATTCTGACATTGTGGAAGGATGCACAGGCGACCGCTTGCGCCACCCTTGGGTTTCGCCTGTCCTTTCTCGGTGAAGTCGAAAGGGCAGGCTGAAGGCCTGCTCCACCCTTCCACAAAGGCCGCCAAACGATGGCGCTTAGAACGTGAAGCGGAAGCCGAACTCGCCCCAGAGCGAGCGCGGGATGATGGTGCTGCTCGGGTTGATGAACCCAACGGCGTGATCGAACGTCGCTGAGCTCGCGATGCTGTTACCGAAGTTGTTGCCGTAGTTGGCGCGATTGGTCAGATTGAACGCCTGCGCGATGAGCTGGAGGTTCATGCGCTCGCCAAGCCGGATGTTCTTGGCCAGGCGCAGGTCGAGTTCAAAGAATGGGTCGCCGCGGAGAGGGTCAAACTTCGAAATGGTGCAGCTCTTGGACACACCATTCAAGCCGTAGAAGCAGTTCTGCGCGCCTGTGTTGTTGCCCGCATAGGCGAGGTAATTGGACGGATCGCTGATGGGAACGACAACGGCGAGGGCTGTTCCGCCCCCCGTATTCAGGGTATTACCGGAGTTTGTGAGAGGGAAAGGCCGGGCGGAGCCGTACTGCAGGATCGGCGACAACTCGAAGCCTTTAGGCAAATTCACAAACCCGCTGACAGTGATGTGATGGCGCTCATCGTTCGGATTGGGACCCCATTCGTAGCTCGCGAATGGATTGGTCGCGAGCCTGGGGTAGTTACGGAACGAGGTGCCGCCGGCATCAAACGAATTCGCCCAGGCCAGGGTGTAATTGGTGTTCAGCGAGAAGTTATGGGTCATGCGCTGCCGAAAGCTGAAATTCACGCCATCATAGTGGGATCGGCCGATCGACTGTTCGTCGCGAACGCTGGCCAATAACGGCTGGGTCGAAGCGTTAAACGCGGCATTGAGCGGCGCGGTACAGCAGACGCCGTTCATTGGAATCCTTTGATCGATGTTGATGGTGCGGTTTTCATGCAGGCTCAGAACGTGTGTGTACTCGGTTTCAAAAACCGAATTTGTATTGATCGACCAGCTATAGCCTACGTTGAATTCCTCTGTCACCGGATTACGGTAATCGGGATCCATCAGTCGGCCGACACTCCCGGAGGCAAGCTTTGTCGATGGTGGAGGAATGACCGGCATGGGATCGACGCCGTAGCGCCAGTTGCCCAGCGTAATCCCGGTTCCTGTCACGATATCGCCGGGAGAGGTCAGGCTGATCACGGCTTGGAAAACCGTTGGATTGCTCATCTGCTCCATAAACAGCGGAATGTTCTGGAACACGTTCCCGTAGTAGAGTCCAAAGCCCCCACGCAGGATATGGCGAGCCTTGCCGGTGACGTCGAAGGCAAAGCCGACGCGCGGGCTGAAATCCTTGCTGTCGTCATGCGGCAGACGGCTGACGTAAGGGTTCGAGATGGGGCTGTTGAGCGCGACCAACTCCTGGTAGGTGCGGCTATTTTTGATATCGGAGAGCCCCACCATGTTGTAGTCTTTGTCCCAGCGCAAGCCAAGGTTGATCATGAGGCGCGGGCTGATTTTCCAGTCATCCTGGACGTACAGCCCAAGCTGTTTAGTGGACACCAGGAAATAAGGATCACCGTTCGCGACGGTCATTCCGGTCACCGCGCCAGGGGTAGCAAACCCGTTGGGATAAGCCGTGTGATTGCCGAGGATGACGCTCGGGTCAGCGGCGAAATCGATCTCCAGGGTGGAACTGAACTCAAAGAAGCCGCCTTCCACCGGGTTGTGGATGTAGTCGACACCGGCTTTGATGGTGTGCTTGCCGATCGTTTTCGAAATATCGTCCTTGAACTGCCATTTCTTTTGGAAGGACTGCTGCGGCACGTTGGTGTTTGTGCCGTACGAGGCATCGGGGAAAGTCACGAGGGGCGCGCTGATGTTGCTGGCGATCAGGTTGTTCCAATACTGATAGCCCAACGTGAGCTGATTGACGGTGGTGTTGGTGAGAATCGAATTCAACGTCACGTTGGCGGCGATCAGGTGGTTAACGGTGTAATTGCCGTTGGTCAGGTCGCCCGTGCCGTTGGATTGATCGTTCAGGCTGTCGTTGTTCTGGGCGCTATAGGAGGTATATAGGGTGTTCTTGTTGTTAATGGTCCAATCGAGACGCCCGTTGTAGCGAGTTTCATAAAACGGTCGCGGGATGGTAGCGGATGGCTGCGCCGCAAGACCGGCGTTCTTGGCAAGCACGAGTTCGTTATACGCGGTGGTGTCCTCGGCCTGCTCCTGGTTTTCCCTCTCGCGCTCCCAGGCGAAGAAGCCGAAGAGCTTGTCTTTCTTGAAGGGGCCGCCGACGGAGCCGCCAAACTGCTGGCGGGTGTAATCGGGGTGCGCGGCGATCTGACCACCGCTGCCGTCAGCCTGTTTCTCATCCGTTTCGAGGCTCGTGTCGCGGAAGTAGCCGAGCAAGGCGCCGTGATAGTGGTTGGTGCCCTGCTTCGTGATCATATTGATGGCGGCGCCTTCGGAGCGGCCATTTTCGGCCGAGAAACGCTGCGTACTGATCTGAAACTCCTGGACCGCCTCGAGTGGCATTTGCATCACCGGGCCACCGACGGTGTTGTCCTTGTTGTCCACACCATTAATCGTGACGTTGACGTTGCGGCCGCCTGCGCCGTTGACGGACAGAATGGCGTACCGGTTCTTGGTCGGGTCGTAGGAGTCGGCAGCTTTCACACCCGGAACCAGGTAGGCGAGGTTCGCAACATCGCGCCCGACCATTGGCAACGCGGCAACCTCGGTGGGTGTAATGTTCTGACTCACGCTGGTTTTCAGAATGTCGACAATCGGCGCAGCGCTGGTGACCTCGACGATCTGCGTCGTTGATCCGGGGGTCAAAGTGGCGTTGACGGTCGCGGTTTGGCCCACGAGCAGGTCCACATTTTCGACAAGGACGGCGAATCCCTGCTTAGTGATTTTGACGGCATAGCCGCCGGCTGAGAGCAGATCGAAACGGTAGGAACCCGATTCGTTCGTGAACACTGAGCGTTTCTCGCCGGTTGCTTTGTTGGTGATGGCCACCTCCGCTTCGACGATCACAGCCTGGGTCTGATCCACAACAGTACCCTGCACTGTGCCACTGGCCGTGGCCTGCGCGAACAATTGATTCCCACAAATGCTGAAAAAGGCTAATACAAGGGCCGCCCGCAAGACGTCGGAACGCTTGAACATAATGTCTCCTGTTTGGGCTGCGGTGATGCGACTCGTGGTACTCCGCACGGTCGACGTGCCCTAGGACGGCGCTTGGGACAGCCGGAATCCGATGACAGATTCGCTTCGCCAGCCGTTTACCCCTAAACGGCTGAGACAATGCAGAGGGAACAAAGTTGGAATCGGATAATCGACATCCAACTTGCGTGTATGGATGCAATGATAACTGAGGTTGGGGCGGACGGGAAGGGGTTTTTTCGTGATCGGGGTCATAACGGCTCTGGCCCTCCCGGGCGGACTCGGATTTAGCCGTGCATCGGACGACGCACGTGGAATAAAACAGGCCAGGAATTTTTGCTTCCGGCGAAGCCTTCACCATCTGCCGGGGTTCCGACGTCTGGTCTGTCAAAACTTAAACGACGCGCAGGGCAGAAGACGGTTCGATGCCGGTGGCTCGCCGCGCCGGCAGGAATCCGGCACTCAACAACACCGCCGTCGGCACCACTGCCGCGGCCAAGAACGTCGGAACGTCCCAAGGCCTGATCCCGAACAGGAGCGACGAAAACAGACGGGTCGCGGTGAGCGCAAGAGGCAAGCCAACCCCCAGTCCAGCGGCTCCCATCAGGAGAACGTCACGTAAAACCAGCCCCAGCGCATCCCGACGATCCGCCCCGAGGGCCATGCGAATTCCCAATTCCCGCGTCCGCTGGCTCACACCAAACGAAACCACGCCATACAAACCCACCGCGGTAAGAATCAAGCCGAGCATCCCTAACGCGCCGACCACCTCGGCGGTCACCTGATAGCGAAAGGCCGAGAAGTTGATCAGTTCGTTTTGCGTCGTGATACTGAGCGGGTCGATACGCGAATCCACCGACTTGAGAGCACGGCGCACCGGTTGCGCCAGCGACGCTGGATCCTCGCGAGTCTCGATCATGAACGTCATCTCTTCTTCGAAGTTCGCCCAATAGTCGAGGTAAAGGTACGGCTCGGGAGGCTCGCCGATAGCGTTAATCGGCGCGTTCTTCACGATCCCCACCACCCGGTAAGCTTTGGGCTCGCGCCCGCCCAGCAGGATGATCTTGTTCAGCGCATCCTCGGAGGGCCAGAACCGCCGCGCCATGGTCTCATTAATCAACACTGCGTTCGTCCCGGGATTCTCGTCGCGCGTCTCGAATCCCCGGCCCTTGAGAATCGGGGTGCCCATGGTGCTGAGGAAATTCGCGCTGATCGAGTTGTACTTGATCTCCATTGGCGGCGCGTTCGCCAGCTCCGGCCGGTCGGGAAAACGGACCAGGCGGGACATTCCACTGCCGGACAGGCTGAGAGGCGCCCGCACGGCAACCGCAACGTTCTTGACCCCCGGCATACCCTCGAAGCGGCTGATGATGTCCCGGTACAGCGCTGGTTTCGCCCCGTCCGCCGCGAGGAACACGTTGAGCAGCGGTTTTCTGCCAAACCCGAGATCGCTGACCCGCGTGTTGGCAAAGCTACGCACCAAGATGCCCGCCGACGCCACAATGACTAACGACACCGCGACCTGTATCACCACCAGCCAGTTCCGCAGCGGCCACCAGCGCCCGTGCGACAGGCCGAACGCGGCCTCACCCTTCAGCGCCGGGACGAGATCGGGCCGCGATCCTCGGCAGGCTGGGGCCAATCCAAAAAACAGGACCGTGGCCAGGGACACCAGGATGCTGAATACCAGAACCCGCGAATCGAACTGAAAATCAATCGCGACGAACATGCCTGGCGGCTGCACCATCAGCGCGGGCAGGGTCGATATCAGCCAAAAACCCATTGCCAGGCCGAGGATCAGACCCGCTGCGCCTAGCAGGAAGTTCTCAATCATCAACATCCGGATCAGGCGTCCGCGCGCGGCGCCCAGCGCCAGCCGGACCGCCATCTCGCGCCCGCGAATTCCCGCCCTCGAAAGAAGAAGATTCGCGACGTTCACCGAACAAATCGCGACCACCAGCAGCACAATCGCGAGCAGCCCCTCGCCCACGCCGCCCGCCTGCTCGATGCGATAACTCAAGTCGCCGACAACACTGGCCCGCCTCCCGCGATTCGTGTCCGGATACGCCTCCGCCATGTGATGCGCCAGCGCCTCTATCTGCGCATTCGCGGTCTTTACGTTCGAGCCCGGCGCAAGACGGCCAAGCACGTGGAACCACCGCCCACTCCTTCGTTCCAGCTCCGTCACGTCACCCAGTTGCGCCCAGGTCTGCCGCGGAAACCACATATCCCGATCGCTGCCGTTATCGATCTCCCGGAAGCTGGCTGGTAACACGCCGACGACCGTGACAGAAAGCTCTCTCATCCTCTGAATTCGAATTTGACGGCCGATAATATTCGGATCGCCTCCGAAGCGGCGATGCCAGAAGCTGTTTCCGAGCACCGTGACGAGTGCCCCGGGCGACTCCACCTCATCATGCGGCGTGAAAACGCGGCCTAACTCCGCTTGCACGCCCAGCGATGTGAAGAAATTGGACGACACCAGGTTTAGAAGAAACAATGGATGGCTGTCGCCTTCCATCAACAGCCCTCCGCGTCCCCCGATGGCCACCACGTCCTTCAACGATGTCGCCTGGCGTTGGATGTCGAGGTACTCGGGATACGACAACATCGCTTCCGGATCCTGATCGGTAACCGAGAATACCCTGACAATCTCACCCGAATGAGGTACCGCCAGCGGCCGGAACCACAAACCGTCGATCAATCCGAAAATCGCCGAGTTGGCCCCGATCCCTAGCGCCAACGACAAAGAGGCCACCAGCGTGAACAGCGGCCGCGAGGCCAGAGTCCTGAAGGCAAAGCGAATGTCCCGAAGCATAGGGCACCAACCCCCTGATTCTGTAACGACTCAGATCCGATTAGGTCGCGAAAAAAAGACGCTATTCGTCTTTCGGCGCCTTGCCCGGCAGGCCCGCCGGGTTCTCGTGAACGCGCTCGCGAAACCGTCCGCCCAGAGCCGCCGCCAGCGAGACACTGCTTTCTCCGAATTTGTCCCGAAGCTGGTCGACCGCGGTCAGCGCCTTTCGCCAGCGTTTCGTCTTGTCCTCGGCCATCAGGTTGAGCTGTCCCTCGTCATCTTTTAGACCGGATGCCTGGACACCTAGCAAACGAATCGCCAAACCCGGCCGCCAGTTCGCCCGAAACAGCGCACGGGCCTGCTCGAAAATTTCCGTGTCGAGCTGGGTGCCGTGGTCGATGGAGTGCGCGCGCGTAATCGTTGAAAAATCGGAATAGCGCAGCTTTAGTTGGACGGTCCGGGCGTACAGCGAGTGCTCCCGCAACCGACGCCCGACCATCTCGGAGAGCCGCGCCAGCATCGCCTCGAGCTGTGCGGCGTCGGCTGTGTCCTGGTTGAAGGTGTGTTCGTGACTGATCGATTTTGCCACCGTATGTTCGCCGACATCATGGCTGAACCACGCCCCGGCGTCCAGCCCGCGAGACTTTCCGGCCAACGCGAGGCCCCACTGCCCGAAGCGGGACGCCAGGAAATCTTCGTCGAGCGCGGCGAGGTCGCCCACCCGCCGGATGCCGCAGTCGTGCAGCGCTTTCTCCGTAGCCTTCCCGACGCCCGGAATCTTGCGGACCTCGAGAGGGGCCAGAAAACGCGCCTCCTCGCCCGGAATCACCCACAGGACGCCGTTCGGCTTTGCCTGGTCGGACGAAATCTTGGCCACCAGCCGCGACGTCGCCACACCGATGGAATTGTTCAGCGAAGTTTCCCGCCTGATCCGCTCGTGAAGCGTGTTCGCGGCACGCAACGGCGGACCGTGCAGCCTCTCTGTGCCTGTGATGTCGATGTAGGCTTCGTCGATCGAAGCCATGTTGACCAGCGGCGAGAAGCCTTTCAGCACCTGGTACACCTTCCGCGAATAATCGCGGTAGCGCTCGGGATGACCGTCGACAAAGACCGCATGCGGGCAGAGCCGGGCCGCGGTGCGCAGCGGCATAGCCGAGTGCACCCCGAATTTCCGCGCCGCGTAGGACGCAGCCGACACGACACCGCGCTGATCTCGCTGGCCTCCAACCACCACCGGCTTGCCCTTCAGCGAGGGGTCATACAGTTCCTCGACCGACACGAAGAACGCATCCATGTCGACGTGGAAGTACGTGCGCATTTGCGTTCTCGGTACCAGGATACAGGTATTAACACAGCCTCTGACTCCTTACGCGCCGCGAAGATTTGAAGAATGTCGGAGGGTGGAGCACGCGTTCAGGCGAAAACGACTGTCCCACCTTTTCCAGCCTTCAGATTCTTCGCGCCTCGCGATTATTCTGACATTGCGGAAGGATGCACAGGCGCGACAGACTGGTGGGGCAGGCGGTTTCGCCGCCCCACCTAAATCAATCGCGCCACGAGCACACGAGGCAAACCTGCAAGGTCCGAACGAACCTCAACATCCCGCCAGGAGCCGCCCAACATATCCCTCACCGCCTGCAGCGAATTGTATCCAAGCTCGACCATGAGCCATCCCCCGGGCTTGAGCACCCTCGCCGCGTCCACAACGAGCCGCTCATACATCTCGGTCCCCGTCGCACCGGCAAACAAAGCGACATGCGGCTCGTAATCGCGCACCTCACGCTGCAGCACCGACTCATCGCCACGCGGAACATACGGCGGGTTAGAGACCAGCACGTCGACGCTGCGGCCGGCGATGGGAGCGCAAAGATCGGCGGCCAGGAACCCTACCGCGGCGTTCAGCCGCCCGGCATTGCCCCGCCCCACCGCGAGCGCGTCCCTCGAAATATCCACTGCGAAAACCTGTCCGCGCGTCTCCAAGGCCAGCGTAATCGCGATCGCGCCCGACCCGGTGCCGACGTCCAGAACGATGTCGCCCGGCCCGACCCGCTCGATCGCCGCCTCCACCAAATGCTCGGTCTCAGGACGTGGAATCAGCACCGCCGGACTTACCGCGAATTCACGCCCATAAAACTCCTGCCGCCGGGTAATGTACTGCGTCGGCATACCCTTAAGCCGCTGATGCAGATAGCGGCCGTAGTGAATCCACCCGACCTCACTGAGTTCCTCTTCGGGATGTGCGTAGAGATAAATCCGCTCGCGCCGTAAAGCGAAACTCAGCAGGACCTCGGCGGTCAGGCGGGGAGCGGCGATACCGCCTTCCTCAAGGATCCTGGTCCCTTGAAGAAGCGCGGTATGGAGGGTCACGCGGCTTCGGGCGGCTGTTGCTTCAGCTTCTCGGTCTGATAGTAGGTGGTCAACGCGTCGATAATCGGCTCGAGATCGCCTTCCATCACGCGGTCGAGCTGGTGCAGTGTGAGGCCGATGCGATGGTCGGTCACACGATTCTGAGGGAAATTATAAGTGCGGATCTTTTCGCTGCGGTCGCCAGTGCCCACCATGCTGCGACGTTCCGCCCCGATCGCCTCCTGCTGCTTTTCCAGCTCAATTTCGTAGAGCCGCGAACGCAGGACACGCTCGGCCTTGGCGCGATTCTTGATCTGCGATTTCTCGTCCTGGCAGGACACCACCAGCCCGGTCGGAAGATGCGTGATGCGCACCGCCGAGTAGGTCGTGTTGACCGATTGGCCGCCCGGACCCGACGAGCAAAACGTGTCGATGCGGATATCCTTAGGATCGAGCTTGACCTCAACCTCGTCCGCTTCGGGCAATATCGCCACTCGAATCGCCGACGTATGCACCCGCCCCTGCTGTTCGGTCTCCGGAACCCGCTGAACACGGTGTACGCCTCCCTCATACTTCAGGTGGCTATACGCCTTATTTCCGATCACCAGCGCCGTGACTTCCTTGATTCCGCCCACCGGCGACTCGCTCACCGACGTGACCTCGACCCGCCATCGCTTGGTTTCCGCATAACGGCTGTACATGCGGAAAACTTCGGCCGCGAAGAGCGTCGCTTCATCCCCGCCGGTGCCCGCATGGATTTCCAGCACAACGTTCTTGTCGTCGTTCGGATCCTTGGGCAGCAGCAGGACTTTCAGCTCTTCCTCGATTTTGACGAGCTCCGGCTCGAGGCGCTCCACCTCTTCGCGGGCCATTTCGCGAAGATCGGGGTCGGAATCCTCCAGCATCGCACGGCCCTGTTCGTAGTTCTGGCGGGTTTGCTTGTACTCGCGGTATTTCGCCACCACTTCCGAGAGATCGCTGTGCTGCTTGGTGACCTTGCGGTAGTTCTCCGAGTCGTTGATGACCGCCGGATCGGCCATCTGGTGCGTCAGGCCCTCGAAACGCGCTTCAATCTCTTCTAGTCGTTGTGAATATTGCATGGCAGGAATCCGTTTCGCCCGTTAGGCGATCACGAGTTCGCCGCCCTGGGACTCTTCAAGGGCCATGGCGCCCTCTAATGCTTGAATTGCCACTGCGGCCTGCTCATCGGTGGGAGGTTGAGTCGTGATGCGCTGCAGCCACAATCCGGGAGTCGTGATCATAGCCAGCATCCCCTTGCGGTGCTTCGCGGCATACCGGATCACTTCGTAGCTCACTCCTACAATGACCGGCAGCAGAACCACCCGAGCGGCGAGCTTGGCGGCAAAACTGTCGAACGGCAGGAGCGGGTACAGGCATAGCGAAACGAGCATGACGACAATCAGAAAGCTGGTGCCGCAGCGGGGGTGCCACGTGACGAACTGCTGGGCATTCTGAACGTTCACCGGCTGCCCCGATTCGAAATTGAACACCACCTTGTGCTCCGCCCCGTGATACTGAAATACGCGGTGAATGTCCTTCATGCGTGAAATCAGGAACATGACCAGCAGGAACAACCCCAGGCGGATGAACCCGTCGGCAAAGTTAACGGCGATCCGGCTGTGCAATGCGGGAACGACCGAGCCAAGCTTTGTGGCGAGATACAAAGGGGCGAACTTGTACAGAAAAAGGAATCCCAAAAGGGAAATCGCCAGGTTGAGGATCATCGCCCACTGCGGGATTTCCTTGGGTTTGCCCTCGGGAGCCTTCCCATCATCAAAGGCGGCGTTGAAAGAGAACTGCAGCGCTTTGAACCCCAGCGTCATGGCTTGTCCCAGGGTGCCGAGGCCCCGCAGAAAGGGATATTTGAAGGCGGGGTATTTATCGGAAACCTTGGCCAACGGAGCCGTCTCCGTCACGATTTCGCCGTTTTCTTTACGCACGGCGACACAATAGCTGTGGGGAGCGCGCATCATCACGCCCTCCATTACGGCTTGACCGCCAACTAGTGTCTCTTCACCGCTTTCGAGTACAGGCAGTAACTGTGCGTGTGCGCAAAAGCGCAGGAACTTCCGGATGGACAAGGCTATGGGACTCCATCCACCAGTATAACTGTAAACCTGCTTTATTTCGTGTCGAATGAGGCGGCGGGAGCAGCGCCCGTCCCCGTCTCGCCGATCTCGGCCAGCAACTGTTGTGCTTGAGCACGCGCGCCCGAGTCGCCCGAATCCAGATACTGCTGCAGTTCGGTCTTGGCCTCGTCTTTGTGCCCTTTACGAAGGAATAGTCCCGCCAGAGCCAGGTGTGCCCGTGGAAACCGCTTAACGGACTTCATCAGATGCGCAATGGCTTCATCAGCGCCTTTTTGCTGCGCCATCAGACTCACACCCAGGAAATAATGCCCCAACTCGTTCGATCCATCAATGTCCAACGTCCGCCGCGCCGCATTCTCGGCATCGGGATACCGCTGCAAAGCAACATAGGCTGAGCTCATTCCGGCGTAGGTCGTGACGGATCGCGGATCGGCTTTCAGAATCTTCTGGAACTCCGCGATGGCTTTGTCGTCCTCGCCGGTTCTGAGGTAGCAAAGCGCCAGGTTCCGCCGCGCGAATAGGTACTCAGGATCGATTTCGAGCGCCTTCTCAAGATGCACGATGGCTTCCGGCAGGTTCTTCTTAAGAATGGCTTTGTCGTATTTCCGTGCTTCCGTCGCAGCCTTGGACGGAACCTTGTGCTGCAATTCCGCTAACGAAATGAAGCCCGAAATCGGGCGTTGTACCTTGCCTCCGGCCAAACGCACCTGGACACGTCCAAACGACGCACCCACCTCGACGAGTTGTTCGCTGAGGACGGCGCCAGAGCCATCCGTAATGCGCAGATTGCAGGGACCGGCAGGGACGCCGCTGAGCGTAAACTCCCCGTTTCCCGAAACGCTCGAGCGGTCGATCAGGCTCCCGGCGGCGCCGATCTCGTAAATTTCCGCATACAGATCGGAAAAGATCACGCCGGAGTCACTTACGATTTGTCCACGGAGATCTTGTCTCCCGATGGAGAGGTTTGAATTCAGGCCCTGATCATTGAACTGACCGAACACTGTAGGGCCCCCAAGCACGCTTAAAAGTAGAACAAGAGCGACACGTAACCCCATCACCGATTCCTTTGGTTTTCAAATTTGAACGGATTGGGTTCAACGTGCGTCGATTAGGGGACGCAACGGTTACATTCAGAGCAAGTGACTAGCCATACTCACGAAAATGCGATGAATATTGGAGAGGAGTACTAAGTGCCCTGAGCTTGGCATTCCGCAGGTGAGCGTATTACCTGAGGTCCAACCCACGCTTGTCGCTGCCGAAGGCGTACCGTGGCGAAGCCACGGGTGAGAATACTCACGTTGTGCGCCATTTTGCGGTGCGGTGTCGCTCGGGCGCGCTCCACAGTCCTATGCACGCTGTCGCCGCCGGGACAAAGTTAATCCTTGACGATGTCTTTCGCTTACCTGTAGATTGTTACGAAGGACAAAATGCGCACATGGGGGGTTCTTCCCGGCATTCTTCTGGTCGGAACGTTGGCTTGGGCGTGCGGCGATAAGCTCATGCTGGTCATGGGGTCGCGGGCGTCGCAAATCAAACCGCTGTATCCGGCCGCCATCCTGGCCTATCCCGGACGCTCGGCGAGTGCCCCACTGATTCGGAGCTTCGAATCCCAACCGGCTTTCCGAAAAGCGGCCTCCGGTTTGAGGTTGTGGAGGATACGCAGGCACTCGACAGCGCATTGAAGAACGGCAAATTCGACTTGGTTGTCGCCGATGTCGCCGACGCGAATGGGCTCAGCCAGAAAGTTTCATCCGCGGCTTCCAAACCAGTCCTGTTGCCCGTGGCTTTCGAGGCCTCCAAACAGGAACAGTTTGCCGCCCAGAAGAAATACCACTGTCTTATGAAAGCGCCAGGAAATATCGAGAATTACCTGGATGCCGTCGACCGCGCCATGGAGTTGAAGCTTAAAGAGGCGAAACGGTAGCGGCCGTTCCGACACAAAACCATCATGCGCTGCGCGATACTCCTGTTGCTAGTGTCGTGCTTCCCGGTTTCGTCCCTGGCGCAAGCCTGGCTCTCAGCGCAAGGCGACGGAACCGTCTCCGTGTTGTATCAGTACGGCATCGACCGGCTTCACTCGTTCGATGATGGCCGAACCAAGGATAAGGGCCATATCTTCTCCGACGCCGTATTGGTGAATACTGACTTTTCCTTCACCGACAGGCTTGCGGTAAGTGTCGGGCTTCCCTTTATTGCCGCTCAGTACGTGGGAGGCTCGCCGCACCTTCTTGTCCGGGGCGACCCGAGCACCGCCGTGGCGGTGGACAATGGCGACTTTCATGGCGGATTCCAGGACTTCACGCTGAATGTGCGCTACGCCGTGACTAAGCGGCGTGCGCTGAAAATCGCGCCGTTGTTCCAGGTCACAGTCCCCAGCCACCAATATCCAAGTTTCGGGCACGCCTCGATCGGGCTCGACGAAAAAGAGTATCGGGTGGGTGTAAACGTCGGACGGCGGCTGGATCCGATCCTGCCGAGGGCATTCGTGCAGGCGCAATATGCCTTCGGAATGAGTCCGGAGATAGCGGCGGGTGTCGCGCCAAAACGAAGCTACGGCGAGTTACAACTGGGGTATCTGCTCAATCGACATATCTCATTCGAAGGATCGACTGTAATCATTTATTCGCACAACGGTATCTTGTCCGACTACAACCTGTTTCCCAACAATCTCACCGTCGATCAATACCTGAATCACGACCGCATAGCCAAGGTCACCCTGGTCGATGCCGGTGTTTCGATCGGATATCAGCTCAACAGGTCCACAAATTTCTTTGTCTCCGTCGGCCATTCGTATTACGGGACGAATACCCACCTTCGTTTTTTGGTGACGACAGTGGGCTTTACGAAGGCCTTCAGTACCCGGCTGTCGGCGGAAAACTCGGCCGCCAACGCGGTACTTCAGGACTCCCGGAAGGCAGTGGTGTGCACCTGCGCCAAGTCCAAGTGACGCGGCTGGGTTGTCAGATCAGGCCGACGCGCCGCATTAAATCCTGAAATCCATTCTCCGGCCGAATTCGGTCGAAACGCGGGTCGATTTTCAGCCAGGTCATGATGGATGAGTGCTGCTGGTAGGCCTTTTCCAGCCATTCGAGGATCTGCGGCCGCTCGTCCAAAGCCGTGTATACGAGCGCGATCATCCCGGGCGAGACGGGGTTGTCTTTAGCCAGCGCGAGCAGGCGGTTGAGAACCTGCCGGGTCTGACCGCGTTTCCCGGTCAGGGCGTCGACATAGGCCAAATCAGGCGACAGACTCGGAGGTACGCCGTCGGCAGCCTGGCTGCTGCTCAGACTCTGGATGCCCTTGTCATATGCACCGCTGAACACGTACGCCCAGCCCAATTGATATTGCAGGGTCGAATCGCCAGGGTGAAGTTCAAGGCCCCTCTGGAACTGTCCGATCGCGAGATCATAGCGGCGCGCGCTGACATAGGCGTCACCCAGCATCTGGTTGGAGAGCATAGACAGCGGATCTGCCTCCAGCCCGAGTTTTCCTTCGGCGATGGCCTCGTCAAACCGGCCGACGTGGCGCAGCATATTGCAGTACAGCATGTGGGAGATGGAGTTGCCGGGGTTGAGGGCAATGGCCTTCTTCAACTCGCTCTCGACGCCTTTCCAGTCCCACTCCTGGTATCGGACCATAGCCACGGCGTGGTGGGATTCAGCCAGCGAATCGTCGAGAGTCAGAGCCTTCTCCGCCGCCGCCCGTGCCTTTGCAATCGTCTCTTCCCAAGGCCTGGAGTCGGAAAACAGCAAGCTGCTCCAGCATGTAGCAAGGCCGCCATAGGCAGCGGCGTAAGTCGGATCGATACGGATGGCCTGATTGTAATAATCAATGGCCTTCTCTATGGTTTCATCTTTGAATTGGTCCCAATAGAAGGAGCCGAGAAGATAGGCATCCAAAGCCGCGGGTACGACCTTACGGTTGCGCGCAAGGCGCCCAGCTTCGTCGGTGGTCACCCGCGCCTGAACCTCGTCAGCAATGGCTCGCGCCACGCCGCTCTGCAATGTGAGCACGTCGGTCAATTCGCGCTCATAAGCTCGCGTCCACATCTGTTGACCGGTTACCGGATCGATCAATTCCGCGGTGATGCGCACACGAGCGCCGGAGGATTGCACACTACCCACAACCAGCGCCTCGACTCCCAACTGCTTTGCGATTTCCGCAAGCGGCCGTTTCGTTCCTTTGAACTGCATCACGGACGGCCGCGAAATCACATGCAGGGCGGCGATCTGCCCCAGGTTGGTAATCAGCAGGTCCGTCATTCCGTCCGCAAAATACTCCTGTTGGGCATCGCCCGACAGGTTCGCGAGCGGCAACACTGCAAGGCGCGTAAGGCGCGGAGCAGCGGCATGGAACAGCCCATTGCGCCAGCGGGCGGGCGACAACGTCCAGATCACCGGCACGGCAGCGAGCGCCGCCGCGCTTGCGGCCGTCTGTAAAATGCGGCGTCGGGGCAAACGACGATCGACGGCGCTTTCCAGCCGGTCGCGCTCTGCTTCAAGATGACTGGCGACATCGGCTGCTGACTGGAAACGTCGCGCGGGGTCTTTCTCGAGGCAGCGGCGAACCAGCCGGTTCAAGCCCGGCGTTGCCAGTTCCTGGGGCTCGCTGTTCAGGATCGAGGCAACGATAGCGCGCGAGGACAGTCCATGAAAAGCACGGCTGCCGGCCAACATCTCGTGCAGGATGGTGCCGAAGGAGAAAATATCGGTGCGATGATCCAGCGGTTCACCTCGCACCTGCTCCGGCGACATGTATCCCACGGTTCCCATTACGGGGTCCTGGCCAGTCGACGCTGCTGCGCTGGAGAGGTCGAGATCCGTTCCCTGCTCGGACACTTTCGCCAGGCCGAAGTCGAGGATCTTCATACGGCCTTCCCCGGTGACCCAAAGATTCTCGGGCTTCAAGTCGCGATGCACAACGCCTTTTTGATGGGCGGCCTCGAGCCCGTGAGCAATCTGTACGGCGTATTCGAGCGCAGTGCGCTTCGATAGTACACCGCCGTTCAGCCGCGCCCGCAGAGTCTCACCCTCCAGATATTCCATCGCGATGAAGGGGCGGCCGTCTATATCGCCGACGTCGTAAACCGTGCAGATACCCGGATGGCTCAGAGCGGACGCTGCGCGCGCCTCGCGCTGGAACTGCTCCACGGCCGCAGCGTCACTCAAAAATTCACTGGCCATGAACTTGAGCGCGACGACACGCCTCAGTCTCGGATCCCACCCTCGATAAACTTCTCCCATGCCGCCTGCGCCGAGCAGCGCGTCAACCCGGTAAGGCCCCACCGTACGCCCCAGAAGCATCGACGCCGCTTCAGAAGCCAAAGCCTTCGCCGCAACTTCAAGCGCCGGTTTTTCGAGAAACGTCTTCGCCTGAATTTCTTGTGCCAGTAGCGAATCGACTTCACCGCGAAGTTCTTTATCATTGCCGCACGCCGAGTCCAGATAGTCTGCGCGACGCGCGCCCGCGAGTGCGAGCGAGTCGAGGACGATTTCTTCCACGCGTTCGCGGCGATTCGAGCCTTGCTCGGGCATCAGGCGAAGTATAAACGAGGCGGCCGGAATTTCGAAAGCTTTTTCTTGAGGGGGACTTCCGATGCAGCGCTATCCCGCTCTATTGGCCCCCATCTCTCGTAAGAGCCACAGCTTCGCAAGCTTCCAATCGCGTAAGACCGTTTCCGGCGAAACCTGCAAAGATTGTGCGATTTCGTCCGTTGAAAGCCCGCCGAAGAACTTCATTTCCACAACCCTGCATTTCCGGGGATCCTCGATAGCTAGGGCACTGAGCGCACCATCGAGAGCGAGCAGCGATGTGTCGGAGTTTGTCCCCAGATTCGCGCATTCATCAAGAGAGACCGGCTGATCGCTTCCACCGCGTTTTTGGCGATCCCGCGAGCGCGCGAAGTCGACCAGCACGCGCCGCATCACCTGCGCCGAGATCGCAAAGAAATGGACTCGGTTCTTCCATTGCAGGTTGTGCAGGGCGGCCAGCCGCATGTAAGCCTCATGCACTAACGCGGTTGGCTGCAGGGTATGATCTTGCCGTTCGCGCGCCATATAACACCGGGCCAGGCGGCGCAACTCGGTATAGACGATCGGCGCCAGTCGGTCGAAGGCGACCTCGTCTCCCTCGCTCCAGGCTTGTAGAAGCCGTGTGACTTCCTCCGGAGACTTCGAAAGTGCGTCTGGGGTCATCACAGGTTGATGCTCAGTATACAACGGTGAACATTCTTGTAAGGACGTTACAGTTTTGGCCTCAAGCCGGCGCTATTCCCAAATGAAGGCACCGACTGGTTCGGTAGCAAATTTCAATTTGGAGGTCTTTCATGACTAAGAATGCTTTACGCATCATCCCGATGCTGATGTTGGCGCTAGGCGCTAGCGCGACGGCCCAGGTCCCGAAGCATATGAAGTTTTCCGGCACCTTGAGCGACTATACTGCCGCCGACGGTACTTCGGGTCCATGGGAGGTTCGCGGCACCTGGACTATGACGGTAAGAGGAAACTCAGGCAAAGCAGACTTTTCGGCGGCTGTGAACATGGTCCGCTCCGATCTGGGCGTCATGCAAAACGGAGGTGGCGATCTGAATAACCCCACGAATCGCAATGCCCATACGCATCACATTACCGTCCTGGATGCCACCGTCACAGCGCTGTCCACCGGCGGATTTCAAGTCACGGGGGCAGTGACAATCACCAGTAACGGAGCTTTCCCTGCGCCCTTTGGCGGGGACTCCAACGTCGTCATTACGATCACCGGCGGGAACAGCGTGACCTACTCAAACATGGCTATGACATTGCAGGGCGATGCGGTGAAACATTTCGGTACCACGGACTTGCATGGCGTGATTCGCTCGGCGACGGGGTCGGAATAACTTGTAGAGCCATGCTTTCAAGAACCGTCATTCTGGCAGCTGTATTGACGTCGAAACTGCTGCTGTCGCAAACATTCACGGCGACTCTCAAGATCGATGTTGCGAATGTGGTCGAGTACCAAGTCGACATCAGTGATCCTCAACAGTTCGCAAGTAGTCCCAACGCTACCGTCGGAGTGACGCCCAAGAACTTTGGGACCGCGACGATTATCGGCGATATCGTCGCGGTGAACGGCCAAGCCGTGAAAGGAACATACGTGGGGAGATCGCGCGGCATTCAGGCGAGTCCGACGCCTTACGGCTCAGCAGCGATCACCGACATCACACGCGCGGCGCTTCGAGAGCAGGCCTTCGAGATCCTGAAGACTGATGGTACAGCTATCGGGACCATCCTGAGCATGGGGTTGAGCGGAGGGCCGGCGCCCCCGGGGGCGCCTTCGAGCGGGAAGGGGAACTGTGCCATTGTCGGAGGAACGGGCGCGTACCTGGGCGCGCGCGGGCAGGTGAACGTGATGAACGGACCCGGCCGCATTGCATCGGTGGCTGAGAACCCCTCCAACCGGCGTACGATCGGCGGATCAGCTATTTCGTTTTATGTTCAGATCATCCCGATGTTTGTTCCGCAGGTCGTGGTTACGGACGATGGACCAGCCGTCACTCACCTCGACTACACCGTGGTGACCCCGTCCAATCCTGCATCGCCGGGCGAAGTTCTCATAGTCTATGCGACCGGGCTTGGACCTGTCACCGGCGTCGATCCCGGCACACAATATCCGGCAGACCCGCCCGCCCCGGTCAACTCACCGGTGTTGGTGAGCGTCGATGGAGAACCGGCCGAATTGCTTGGCGCGGTCGGCTATCCCGGCGCGATAGATGCGTACCAGATCAACATTCGCGTGCCCATGGATGTGCCAATCGGAAGAGGGAAAGCAGTGCTCCAACTGACCGCCGCCTGGGTTTCGGGCTCGCCGCTGCTCATCGACTTTCAATAGGATCCGGCCGCGCATGATACAACTGTTGATGCTATGGCAACCAGCCCTTCCGCGATCCCGTCTGTTAACCATCAAATCACGCTTGCCGCACGTCCCGTGGGCATGCCCAAAGATTCTGACTTCCAGCTCGTCGAGGCCCCATTACGTGCTCTGGGCGAAGGCGAACTGCTGCTGAAAACGTTGTACCTGTCGGTGGATCCCTACATGCGGGGCCGGATTAGCGGCGTCAGGTCTTATGCCGAGCCGGTCCCGATCGGCGGCGTGATCGAGGGCGGCACCGTCGGGGAAGTCATTGCGTCCAATCATCCCAAGTTTCAGGCCGGGGACGTTGTGAATGGCATGTGGGGATGGCAGACCCACGCGATTTCCGACGGCACCGGGTTGCGCAAGCTTGATCCGAATCTGGCGCCGGTTTCTACCGCCTTGGGAGTTCTGGGTATGCCCGGGATGACGGCGTACTTTGGGTTCCTCGATATCTGCAAGCCCAAGGAGGGCGAGACGGTGGTCGTGTCCGGAGCCGCCGGAGCAGTCGGCTCGCTCGTCGGGCAAATCGCGAAAATCAAGGGTTGCAGAGCCATCGGCATCGCCGGCGGGGACGACAAGGTGAAGCACCTCACCGACGAATTAGGGTTCGATGGCGCATTCAACTACAAAACGACGACCGAGTATGCCGCGAAGCTCAAGGAACTCTGCCCGAACGGCATTGACTGCTATTTCGATAACGTCGGCGGACCGATAACCGATGCTGTGATGTCTTTGATCAACACGCGTGCGCGCATCTCGATTTGTGGCCAGATCTCTCAGTACAACCTGACGAAACCCGACCTTGGCCCCCGCCCGTTCACCACGCTCCTGGTGAAACAGGCTAAGGCCGAAGGCTTTCTGGTGTTCCAGTTTATGGACCGGTATCACGAAGGCATCCCTCAAATGGCGCAGTGGTTGAAGGAAGGGAAGCTGAAGTACCACGAGCACGTCGTCGAGGGGTTTGAAAACACTCCCAAGGCGTTCATCGGCATGCTCAGCGGCGAGAATATCGGGAAGGCGTTGGTGAAGGCATAACCAGGCTGCTGGTAGGGTGGGTTGGCTCAACCCACTCGTGGCCAGGCACGCTGTGGAAGGGTGAAGCAGGCGGTTTCGCCTGCCTTTGGAGCTCTGCGGGAACGCACAGTTGAAACCTGAACCGCCGGGCCACCATTGTTTTCACTTCACTTTCGTCGTCCCAATCCGGGCGAATTCTGTCGACACTTCGAACCGCCTGCTTCACCCACGTCTTGCTTTTAAAGACTGTCTTTATATAGATTATCTTTATATGGACGTCCTGCAAGGAACGCTCGAAATGCTGGTGCTCCGGACCCTGGTCCTCTCACCCCTGCACGGTTACGGTATCTCCAAAGCGATTCGTTCCAATTCGAACGATGTGCTCGACATCGAGTTCGGATCCCTGTATCCGGCCTTGAAGCGCCTCGAGGCGAAGGGATGGGTCTCGGCGAAATGGGAGGTATCCGAGAGCAATCGCAAAGCGAAGTATTACCGCCTCACGCCGCAGGGCCGGAAACAGCTTCAGCGGGAGCATTCCAAATGGGAGGAGTTTGTTTCCGCGGTCTCGCAGATCATGGGCCCGTCCGTCGAAGGAGCCAAAAGATGAGTCTCCTCTTGAAGCTCAAATCCCTTCTCCCGCGGCGGCGCTCGGCTCTGGAACAGGACATGCGCGACGAGTTGGAATCGCTCGCGGCTCTCGCCGAAGCAGAGGGCAAGCGTTCGGATGTAGGTAGTCTGACGCGAGTCGCCGAGGAAAGTCGAACCGTCTGGACATGGACCTGGGTGGAACAGCTTGCGGCAAATGTTCGGTATGCCTTTCGTGCCATGAAGCGCAACCCGGGAGTAATGTTCGCTGCTGTGTCGTCGCTCGCGCTTGGCATTGGCGCAAACACCGCCATCTTTACGCTTCTCGACCGTGTGATCCTGCGGAGCCTTCCCGTTAAAGACCCCGGCGAACTTGTCTTTTTCAAAGACGGCGGCCCGCGGGCGGGCAGTGTGTTGGCGTCCTACGACTCTGATTATTCGTTCTCAGATCCGATGTACCGGGATTTCCGTGACCATGGACCTGGGTTGGCGGGAGTCATTGCATGGTTTGCAACATCGGCCAGTTTGTCGGCGAACGGCCACACTGTTTATGTCCAAACCAATCTCGTCAGCGGCAATTTCTTTGATGTTCTGGGCGTGAAGACAATTCTGGGCCGACCGATCTCGCCGGCCGACGATGGCAGCCCTGGAGCATCGCCTGTCGCGGTCTTGGGGTATTCCTTCTGGGTCCGGCAATTGGGCGCCGACCACAGCGTGTTGAACCAACGGCTGATTGTGAACGGCCAGCCAATGACTGTGATCGGTGTGGCGCAGCCTGGATTCAATGGATTCAGCGTCGGCGATGCGCCTGCCTTGTACGTGCCTGTGTCCATGGAATCGCAAATGTTACCAGGCCGTTCAACGCTGGAAAACCGCCGCAGTAGTTGGCTCAACATCGTCGGCCGGTTGAAACCCGGCTCGACTCCTGCCGCGGCCGAACCGGCGCTGAATGCATTCCTGCACCCGATTCTCGAGGCCGAGTTGAAAGAACTTGCAGCGTCGTCGGCTCAGACTCGTCAACGTTTCCTGAACCGCCACATTTCTCTCGTACCCGCCAGTAGCGGCCTCTCGGCCCTGCGTGATTTGTTCGAAGTACCCCTTTTTATCCTGATGGGTTTGGTGGCATTCGTCCTTCTGATTGCCTGCGCGAATGTCGCGAATTTAATGCTTGCGCGGGCTGCGGGACGGACGCGCGAGATTTCCATCCGCTTGGCTTTGGGAGCAGGGCGCGGAGACATCGTTCGGCAGGTACTTGTGGAAAGCGCGATGCTTTCGGCCGGCGGAGCAGTTCTTGGAATCGCACTGGCGGCTTGGGCCGGTACGCCGCTACTCAGTATGCTTCCATTCAGCGGTGTTACCGAAGCAATATCAACCACTCCGGATTTGCGCATCCTGGCATTCACCACAATCGTGTCTGCTGTCTGCGCGATCCTGTTTGGCTCCATTCCAGCCTTGCAGTGGTCGCGGTCCGACGTCGCCTCGGCACTCAAGCAGCAGACCGCGAGTCTGGCAGGCGGAGACGTCCGGGCCCGGAAAGCGCTTGTGGTTGTTCAGGTAGCGCTCTCCTGGCTGCTCCTGATCGGAGCGGGACTATTCATGCGCAGCATGCAGAATTTCAAAGCCATCAATCCCGGCTTCCGCACCGATCACCTGCTCTCTTTTGCGATAAATCCAGCACTCAACGGTTACGATGGCCGCCGCAGCGCCGCGCTGTACACGCAGTTGAACGAACGGATGGCCAGCCTCCCCGGAGTCAGCGCCGCGACTCTGGCGAACATCGCCCTCCTCTCAGGATCGAACTGGATGGCCTCGGTTGAAGTTCCTGGCCGCGAAGCCAAAGATAACGACGTAACGCCAGATGTGGATCCCGTAGGTCCAGGATATTTTTCAATCATCGGAACTCCGCTGCTCGCCGGCCGCGAGTTCAACGCCGGTGACGGAGCCCGGGCGCCCCAGGTCGCAGTGGTTAACGAAGCCTTTGCGCGCATGTATTTCGATAATCACAATCCGATCGGAAAGATCTTTACTTTTCGGGGCGCGAAGTCCACCCCGGTAGAGATTGTCGGCCTGGTCAGAGACAGCCGCTACGACAGCTTGATGGATCGAGGGAGGCCCTTCATCTTTTGCCCCTACTGGCAACGTGGGCCTTCCGAAGGGATGACTTTCTACATCCGGACTCATGAGTCTCCTGAGAACCTGGTGTCTTCAATTCGTGAGACGGTCCACGAGGCCGATCCCGATCTTCCCATCTTCGCGGTGAAAACGATGGACCAGCAGATCGACGAGTCTATCTTCACGCAACGGATCATCTCGCAGCTCTCCGGATTTTTTGGAATGCTGGCGGCGGCCCTCGCGGCCATCGGGTTATACGGAGTTATGTCGTATCTCGTCAATCGCCGCACTCGCGAGATCGGGATACGCATGGCCCTCGGTGCGGGTCGCGCGTTGATGCTGCGGGGAATGTTATCGGAGGCCGCCGTGCTGATCGCGCTGGGAGTGGCCATCGCACTGCCGGCGTCTTTCGCCCTAACCCGACTCGCCAGGTCGCTTCTATACGGAGTCGATGCGCACGACCCTTGGGTAATTGCTGCCGCGACTTTGCTGCTGGGATCGGTTGCACTACTTGCGGCATACCTTCCAGCCGCCCGAGCCGCTCGCGTGGATCCGATCAAGGCATTGCGCCAAGACTGAGCCGGATGGACGGCGAACCCGCCTGCGCCACGCTTTGTGACTCGACAGGTTGCGAGCCAGGGTGTCAGCCTGCCCGACTTCTGCCACGGGCTGCTGCTAGTCTATGCATCCCAGCTTTTCACCTGTCGGACCAGCTCCCACATCATCCGATCCACGGCGCCGCCGGTATCCCCGCCCGATTCGCGCGAATTCGCCAGCGCCGACCAGCAGTATCCGCTGGCAGTTCTGACCATAATCGTGGTGGTCCCGGGCAGGCTTCCCCCGTGCCACCAGTTGTTGAATTTGTTCACAGCCCAACCTTTCGCGTATCCCGGGTTTGCCTCGGAAGCCGTTGTCATCTCCCGAATCGACGCCGGCTTGAGAATATCGGGAGTCGTTGGAAAACCGTCCACGTGTACCGCGAAACGGACCAGGTCGGCCGCCGTCGCCAACCAGCCGCCGTGCGAATCCATGCGGCGCACATTCATGTCGTACGGGTTCTGCCCGCCCTGACCGTAGTAAATGACCTCCTGAACGGCCCGGTCGGCACGCGTGTTTCCGCCGATACGCATGTCTCGAATGTCGCACCGTTCGAAAACCGCCTGCCGGATGTACTTCTCATAAGGCTGCCCAGTCGCTTTCTCGATCACGCGCCCAAGTATGCAGTAGCCGAAATTTGAGTAGGCATAATGCTCGCCGGGCGGGTTCTTGAGCGGCACGTTGGCGAGGGCCCACGTGATGAGCTGTTTATGATTCATTTCCGGATTTCGGAACATAGGATCGCTACCGTCGTTCTGCCATCCGCCGCAGGTGTGCGTGAGCAGATGCCGCAAACGGATCTGCCCCACGTATTGCTTGTACGGCGGTTCGCCAAAATCGCCACGCAATAGTCCACCCGGTCCGAACACGAGGTTATCGAGTTGGAGCTTTCCCTGCTCGATGAGCAGGAAGATCCCAACCGATGTGAACGGTTTCGAAACGCTGGCGATGCGGAACAGGTTCGAGGGCGTCAGTTTCTCACGGCGATCCCGGTCGGCGAAACCGAACGCCTCTTCGTAAACGAGTTCACCATGCCGCGCTACAGCCAACGATAGGCCTGGCACGGAATGTTCCTTCATGAATGCAGTGGCGACGCCCTCCATCGCATTGCGTTCGGCAGGTGTGGGAGTAGCGGGCGCGGCGAGCGAGGGAATCGGGGCAGCCGCCGCCAGCAGCGCGCTTCTGATGAAGTTTCGTCGCGAATGATCCATGGAAGACACACTCGCAGTATACTTCGCCGCTGTATAATTCCAATATTCACAAAAATGTCCGTCTTGAAGCTGGGAAGTACCGGGCCGTCCGTCTCTGCTTTGCAGGATCGATTACGCGAATTGGGGTTCGATCCGGGTAGCACCGATGGGGATTTCGGACCGGGCACACAGGCTGCGGTCATCGCATTCCAGACTGCAAAGGGGCTGCAGCCGGATGGAATTGTGGGATCTCTCACCGTAGACGCCCTCAGTGAAACCAGCCCATCAAGTACGGGCCAGGCATTTGCCGGATTTGACACTTCCATTTATCCCGGCGACCAAAAGATGAACACCTGGAAGCAGTCTTCTCCCTACGGCTTCGTGGCGTATTACCTGGTTGCGCCGTGCCATCGCAATTCCTCCTGGATGGGGCGGCGTTCCGCGCTCCTCGCCATGGGTTGGAAGTTGTTGCCCGTCTACGTCGGCCAGCAGGTTGCCGGTGTCTCGCCCTGCTCCTCGAGTATCCTCACAAACGCCCAAGGCAACGCCGACGGCGCCGATGCAGCCGGCAAAATGACCTCGGAAGGTTTCCCGCCCGGCGCGTTCGTTTACCTGGATATTGAGCGGACCGACACGTTTTCACCGGCGCTCGCAGCCTACATCGATGCGTGGGTTTCGATCGTTGCCGCGACTCCTTACCGGCCCGCTGTTTACTGCCATAAGTTCAATGCCGATAACGTCCGCGGTGCCGTACTTTCCGGCCTGGCTGGGCATGCGGCTATTCAGCCCCGATTTTGGGTCGTGGGCGGCGTCACGTCGCAGTTCGATGTCGGGACCAGTAAACCCACCGACGTCGGCGTTTCTTTTGCGAACCTCTGGCAATGCCCGGCGAGCGTCAATCGCACATTCGGAGCCGTCACGATCAATATCGATGAGAACGTCTCCACCTGGGCCGATCCGGCGGCGTAGAGGTGAAATTCTGGATCACGAAAACCGGCACTCTTCCCATTCGCGAGCAACTGGCGCGGCAGGTGATGCTTGCCATTTTGAGTGAGGACCTGACCGCGGGGCAGAAACTGCCGAGCATTCGCGCTCTCGCACGCCGCTACCACATCCACTCAAATACGGTGAGCGCGGCTTACCACGATCTCCTGGATCGGGGGTGGCTGGAGTTGCGGCGCGGCAGCGGACTGTACGTTCGGTCGATGCCTACCTCGCCCGGCGAGGCCGGCGAACTGGATGTCATGCTCGCCGACCTGTTGCGAGCTGCACGCATGAAGGGTTACGATCCCGAGGCGGTGTTACAGCGGCTGGAGCATCTGATCCTGCCGCGCGAATTCTCGCGAATTGCGATCGTAGAGCCGGATCCCGCAATGCGCGAAATCCTGCTGGCGGAAATTGGGGAATCCTTGCGTATCCCGATCGAGGGAATCGCGCCAGCCGCGATTTCTGGGGTCACCGACGACGGCGGCGGCTGCCTGGTGGCGGCACTGCCGACGCGAGCGATGAGTTTGCGCGGCCGGCTGCCACGCAGCACGCCGTTATTGACGCTGCGGCTACGGTCGGTTCGGGGGTCGCTCGAAACCCAGACACGCCCGGCAGCAAACGCGATCGTCTCCATCGTTTCCCGGTCGGCGGAGTTTCGCTTCTGGGCACGGGCGATGTTGATTGCCGTCGGGCTCGACGCGGAGTGTTTGTGCGAAGTCGACGCCAACAATCCTGACTGGCAGGAACGCGCACGCGCCGGAGCCCTGGTGGTCGGCGACGTAGTAGCGGCTGGCGCGGCGCCTGCGGGGTGCGAGGTCCGCGTGTTTCGGGTAATCGCAGACTCATCGCTCGCGGAACTCCGGCAGATGGCGGGTTCGTGACACCTCGGAAAAGTGCCACAATCGCGGCCGTCGGACCAGTCAGCGAGTCTTATTCTGGACTCGCTATGAAACACATTCCACTCCAAGCTGTTTCGCTCTTAACCTTTTTGGCTTCTGTCCTGCCGGTAGCGGCGGCGGAACCCGTGGTCGTTCCCTGGAACGAGGTATGCCGCACAGTATCGGGCCACGACCTGGTAGTGACGACGTCCGGCGGCGAGAAGGTGGAAGGCTATTGCGTTTCCATCGACGTGAACCAGATGACAGTACAAACGAGGGATCATGGCGTGATTAAGGTCGCGCGGAAGACTCTCTCGCGCATTGAAATGCAGCGAGCCAAGGGACATCAGCTCAGTTCACTCCGCAAGGGTGTGCACAAGGCGTTGAAAGATGGATTCGACGCGCTATTATCCCCGTGGGCTCCAGCGGGAATTATGATGATCCCGGGAACGCTGGCCTGGGGCGCCGTCGCGACGCCGTTCTGCATCCTGGGCGATTTGCGCGCGAAGCTCACCGGCACTACAGAAATTCGGCCAAATTAGAACACGTCCGCCCTACAATAAGGATTCGTGCGGCTGCGTGACCTTTCGCTCACCGGATGGCTATTGGCCTTGTTACTGGCGTTCGCCACGTCCACGGTTTTCGTAACCGGAGCCTGGGCGGTTCAATCGTTCCACATCGGCGTTTTTCTTGTATTTGCGATCACCATTATGAGGTCGCGCCGCGGAACGTGGCCCGACATTGTCGTCCTGGCGGTTCTTGGGCTGCTGGTTTTGTGGGGGATTCTGCAACTGCTGGCGCATCAAACGGGTGCGCCGTCCGACACAAGAGAGGCCATTCTGCATTGGGGCGCCCTCGCCGCCGTGTTCCTCGTCGCGCGGCGCGAGGGTATGGACTATTCTGCGCGGCACACCTTTTTGGGCGTCTTTCTAGCCTTTTCGGTGTTGCTCGGCATCCTTTGTTTACTGCAGTTATTCACGTCCGAGGGGCGAATTCTGTGGCTCATTGACTCTGGACACCCGGAGATCTTCGGGACATTTCCCTCGCACAACAATTACGCGCAGTTTGTGGAATTAGCATTGCCCATCGCTTTGTGGCAGGCATTAGCTGCACGAGAAACTGCATGGGGCTACGCTCTGGCAGGCGGCGTGCTGTATGCATCTGTGATCGGATCGACATCGCGTGCGGGCGCGTTCCTGTGTAGCATCGAGATCCTATTGCTGCTGGGCCTCAGCTTTCGTCACCTTCGCCGGTCAGGAGTTGTTCTGGCGCTGGTGCCGGCCGCGGCGCTGGTGTTCACTTTGGTTGTCGGATGGGACCGGCTGTGGGTGCGGTTTCAACAGCAGGATCCTTATGTAGTCCGGCGCGAGTATATGGAGACGGCGTTCCACATGATTCGGGACCGTCCACTCCTCGGATTTGGGTTAGGAGCATTCCCCAAAGTTGCGGATGCGTATGCCATCAAGGACTTTCCGTTTTATGCGAACCACGTTCACAACGATTGGCTGGAATTCGGGGCAGATGGTGGAATCATTTTCGCACTCGCCGTGCTATACCTCTTCGCCTCGCGTATCCCCGCAATGTTTCGCCATCCTTGGGCGCTCGGGTTGCTGGCGGTGATGCTGCACGCGTGCGTCGACTACCCGTTTCCCCGCCCGGCTGTTTCGGGATGGATGTTTATGCTTCTGGGACTGTTGTATGCTAGCGAGAGCGAATAAACCCGAAAATAATCTGAGAATAAATCGCGCAATTGGGCACAGAGGATACAAGGCAGGGCATAAAGAACCGAGCTTGGATCGAGCCACGAATGAGTTGTCCGAAATGCGGTAGTAACGACGTCCGGCGTTCCCGCCGTAGCAGGTGGGTAGACACTTTCTACGCGGTTCAACACCGTAAGGCATACCGGTGCCGCGAGTGCCGCGCCCGGTTCTACGCCACTGAATCGGATCGCCCGGCGGAGACCCGCGCTCCCGTGCCGAAAAAGCGCCGGACGCACGAGCATCGCACCGGCCCGCTTATCGGCAAGCGGACGCGGCGGCGCCTGGTGGAGTTGGTGATATTCGGCGCAATGCTCGTTTTGTTTCTGTTGTTCCTGCGATACCTGACGCGCGAAACGATGCCGGGACCGGAGTCGGGAAAGTTTCCGCTCGCCAGTCAGGCTCAACTAAACGTTTAAGCTTCGCGCGAAGCAGTTGCAACTCCTGGGAAGAAGGGATTCGGGCCCGGTTGGCAGAACTCTTTGTGATCGGCATGCGCAGGCGAAACCGCCTGCGCCACCCTTTATGGCTCAACAGGTTGTGAGCCAAGGTGGGGCAGGCATTCAACCTGCTCGACTTCAACTAGAGCCTGGGCTATTGGCATGGACTCTAAAGCATAACGCCCTGAAAGCGAATATACTGGGTCACAGCGTCGCCCGTGACTCTTCTGTTCCAGACTCTGTTGGTTGTCCTGATCGTAGCCGCAATCGCGCTTGTGTTTGTCGCGGTCGATGCGTTAATCAGACGTTGGCGCAGCCAGGGATTGTCTCTAGAGCGCTTGAGGCTCCTGTTCAGTGGCCGGCCCCTTTACCAGGTGCTGCCTGACGCGGTGGTGGGCGTCGATCAGCGTGGCCTGATTCGTTCCCTGAACGAGGCGGCGGAACGCATGTTCGGCTACGAAGAAGCCGAAACCCTCGGTCAGCCCATCTCCGGATTGCTGCGCGGAGCCGTTGCCTGCGGCGGAAGCCCGAAAGGCGCAGCCACCCCCATTCCGCTGGCATCGGGCTCGATGGAGACGCAGGCGGTCCGAAAGAACGGCAGCCGTTTCCCGGCCGTCTGTATACCGCTGCGTTCAGTGCTGCCCGGGCGGTCCTTTGTTCTCGTGGAAGACGTTTCAGAGCGAGATGAGACGGATCAGTACCGTTGGCGCTCGGAACTTCTTACCAAGGCCATCAAGACCGTGGAGACTCCGCTCGTCGTACTCGACGGCGCTGGGCGAGTGGTGATTTTCAACCGGGCTTGCGAGGGCGTTTTCGGGCCCCCGCTCGTCGAAGGACGGCATTTGGCCGACCTCGGCATTGTCGCCGATGGTGAGGTTTTTGAGCATCCGTCAGGCTATGTGTTCAACGTCAAGGCGGCTCGCGGAGGCTTAGCGGCTGATCATTTGATTCTGGTCGGCACGCGTAAGAACGGTTTGGCGCGTGCTGGAAATACCGAACACGTGGCCCGGCTCGAGGATCTGCTCACCGAGATGAACGGGTACGCCGAATTGCTGCTGTGCGGATTGGAAGCCGACAGTCCTTACCGTGAGGACATCGAGCATTTGAGCAGCGTGAGCAACGAAGCGATCGCGGTTCTGAAACAGGTTGTCGCTCGAAAGGATCGGGCTCACCAAGCCAGGGCATAACTGTCGCCGCGCGGATCGGCGCCGGCGCAGAGCGTGCCCCGATCGCGATCGACCACCACGGCGCAATTCGCGCCGAGAGTCCAGGCGCCTTTCACTTCAACTGTGTGACCCCGATCCGCGAGGGCGCTTTGCACATCCCCCGGAATGCGCTCCTCCAGCGCAATTTGACAGGGGTATACCGTGTGCGGGAACTCTGACGCTGGGAAACTGGTCGTGCTCCAACGCGGGGCCTCGATAGCCTCCTGCACGTTCATGCCGAAATCGACCATGTTCAGGAACGTTTGAGCGATGCGCAGCGGCTGGTCGTCGCCGCCGGGGCTTCCCAGAACCATGCTCAGCTTGCCGTCTCGCATCACCAGTGTCGGGGTCAGCGTACTGCGGACGCGCTTGCCGGGCATCATGGCGTTGGGGTGGCCGGGGTCGAGATGCCAGAAATCGCCGCGGCAGTTCAGGATGAGCCCGGTGTCGCCAATCACTACTCCGGTGCCGAAGGCGGAGTGCAGGCTCGGCGTGAACGAGACGGCGTTGCCCTTGGAGTCGACGATGGCGAGATAGCTGGTGTCTCCGTCGTGATTCGCATGTCCGGCGGCTTTTGCCATGGGCATGGCGGCCCGGTCTCCGATGAGTGCTCGACGCTCGGCGGCGTAGTCCTCCGAAAGCAGCCGATCGAATGGGATTGGAATGAAGTCGGCGTCGCCCAGGTATTGTTCGCGGTCGGAGTAGGCCAGCTTGGCGGCTTCCGCGCAGAGATGAATATATGCCGGGCTGTTGTGGCCCAGCGACTTCAGGTTGTAAGCGCTCAACAGATTCAGCAGGATCAGTTCTACCGGCCCCTGATTGGCGGAAGGGTTTTTGTAAACGTCGTAGCCGCGGTAGCGAGTCGAAATCGGAGTTTCGACCTTCGCTTCGTAGCGCGCGAAGTCCTCATAGCGAAAAAGGCCACCATTGTGTTCGCAGAATTCACCGACGGCGCGTGCGATATCTCCACGGTAGAAGCAGTCCCTCGCGGCACGGAGGGCGACCCGTCGTCCCTGGCCCGCGGCCTGCTCTTCGGCATCGACGATCATCCCCAAGGTTCTGGCAAGATTCGGGTTCCGTAGTACATCACCCGCCTGCAGGCAGCGGTTTTCGGGGAAATACAGAGCCGCGCTGGTTGGATACTTCTGCAGCTTGGGGGCGGAAAAATCCAGGAAATCGGCGAGGTATTCGCTGATCGGAAATCCGCCCCCGGCGAGTTCGATGGCGGGCGCCAGCAATTCGCCGAGCGTCATCGTTCCCCAGCGATCGAGGAGTTGATAGCAGACGTCGAGGACACCAGGCGCCGAGGCAGCCAGAAGGCCGTCATTCACCGGGATCCGGCTGCCATTGTAGTCGCGAAACCAATCGATGGTACCGAGGGCGGGCGCTGAACCACCGCCATTGACGGACCATACCCGGTCTTCATTGGCACTGTAGACGAGAGCGAACGCATCGCCGCCGATCCCGGTCATGGCCGGATCGGTGACGGCAAGGACCGCGAAGGCGGCTACAGCAGCATCGAACGCGTTTCCGCCGGCTCGGAGAACGCGCTCACCGGCCTGTGTGGCTTGCGGCTTGCGCGTCGAAATGGCGTAGCGAGTACCTCGAATGACGGGCCGGGCAGTGCGCGCCGACGGTTGTTCTGACGGGACGTTCAGCATCAAAAGCCATGATAGAACGACCCTCTATTCCTGCCGCAGAGCCTGAATGGGATCCATGCCGATGGTGCGCATAGCGGGAATTGCTACCGCGACGATCGCCGACGCTCCGAGTACGGCGATGGCCATCGCCAAGGTGCCGGCCTCGAGTTCCCGGACACCGTACAAAAGGCTGGGAAGCGAATGGCTCACGACTTGCCCTCCACCGATACCCAGCACGAGCCCGATGGCGACCATGGTCAGGCTTTGCCGAAACACCATGCTTACCAGGCGCACTGGCCTGGCGCCAATCGCCGTCCGAATCGCGAATTCGCGGCGACGCTCGGCAACCAGGTACGACATCACGCCATAGAGTCCGAAGCCCGCCAAAACCAAAGCCAGGGCCGCGAACAGAGTCAGGAGGGTAGCCGTGGTACGGGCGTAGGCTACCGAATCGGAAACGACGTCCTGCATCGTCTTCACGCGGTAAACTCCCGATTGTGCGTCGATATTCCGGATCTCGCGGCGAATCAGCGGCGCAAGCTGGTCCATCGGGAGTTGCGACCGCACCGCGATGGATTGCGTGGTGACGGGCTCTTCCAGAATCGCGATTGGCATGAACATTTCAGGCCGCGGCTTTTCTCCCAGGCCGGTCTGGCGGACATCGCGAACCACGCCAACTACCGTAAGCCCTCCATCCATCAGAATGGTAGACCCGAGCGGGCTGCGCTTGTCCCAGAGGGCGCGGGCCATCGATTCGTTAATGATGACGGCTTTGCGTTTGCCGGCGACCTCTTCCGGCAGAAAGTTGCGGCCGCTCACCAGCGGGATCCGCATGGTCTGGAAATACTCGCCTCCCACCCAGCGAAACTCCGCGAAAAAAGAGCTCGCATGGGGAGGCAATCCAGCAACCTGAACATCGCCGTTATAGCCCGCTTGCTGCACCGGAAGCATGTTGATGGAGGCGACGCTCTCCACGCCCGGCATAGCTTGAATGCGGTTCACGGCTGTCTGGAAGAAATTCGAGACGCGTTCAATGGACTTGTAGTGAGTATCCGGAATCTGAACGGTCATCGTGAGCAGATGTGAAGTGTCGACGCCGACCTCGGCCTGCAGGAGTTTCTGGAAACTCCGAATCAGCTCGCCCGCGCCGGCAAGCAGGATCAGGGCGAACATCACTTGTGTGATCACGAGCCCTTGCCTCAGCGCGACACTCTTACGGCTGTGCCCAGACCGCCCGCCTTCGCACAAAGCTCCATTGAGCTCGCGCGAACGTTCGTGCAATGCGGTGGTGAATCCGAACGCGATGGCGCCCGCCATGGTGGTGCCTACGGTGAACAATATGAGATGCCCGTCGATTCCAATCTCAAACGTGCGGGGAAGCGTGTTGTTGTACACAAGGACCAGGAGCCGGACGCCCGCATAGGCGACGGCGATGCCGCAAAGGCAGCCGAATCCCGCGAGCACCATGCTCTCCGTAAGGTGCTGCCGAAGCTGGCGCCAGCGCGAGGCTCCGAGAGCGGCGCGGACGGCAAACTCGCGGCGGCGGCCGGAATATCGGGCCAGCAGCAGGCTTGAGACGTTCGCGCAGGTCATCAGAAAAATCGCCAAGGCCGCGCATTGCAGTACCAGGAGCGGGCTGGAGGTGGAGAACGTGAACCAGTCTCGGAGCGGGAACATCAGCCCGCCGCGGTCGCGATCCTCATCCGGATACTGCTTCGCCAGGCGATGCATCACGTTGTTGATGTCGGCCCGCGCCTGGTCGATGGTAACCCCTGGTTTCAATCTCCCGATCATGGGAAAGCCATGCCAGCCGCGCTGCATGCGCTGCTCGTTCGTGGGCGCTAGAGGCTCCCAGATGACCGCATTTTCCCAGGGATAGCGGAACCACGTAGGGAGAATCCCAACCACACTGCATTTTCGGCCATCGACTTCGATCTGCTTTTGTAGGATAGATGGATCGGCGTTGAGGTTGGTGCGCCAGTAGTCCTCGCGCAGCATGACGACATTGTCGCGGCCCTGCTCCATCTCGGCCGTTTCAAAGAGGCGGCCCGCCACCGGCGCCACACCCATAGTGGTGAAGTAGTCGGGCGTGACCTTGGCGCCGATCACCCGGCGCGTTTCATCCCCCGCGCGCATCAGCATTCCGGAGCCATATGCGAAAGCCCCGAGGGAGTCGAACACGTGATTCTGCTCGCGGAGATCGCGCTGGTCGAGCCACGAGGGCGGACTGTCGCCTCCCCCGGGCAACTCTTCGAGCAAGACCAACAGACGGTCCGCATTGGGCACGGGCAGCGGACGCAGGACGATGGTGTTGAGCAGTGTAAAGATAGCGGTGTTGATGCCGATGCCCAGCGCGAGCATGATGACAGCGGCGGCTGTGAAGCCGGGGACTTTCGCGAAACCGCGAACAGAGTAGCGCAGGTCCTGAAGGAAGGTTTCCACGCCGATCAGCAGATCGCGGTCGCGGGTGCGTTCGCGGTAGAGAGTGGGGTCTCCGAAACGTTGCCGGGTTCGCCGCCTGGCTTCTTCAGAGCTGGCCCCGTCGCCGCGTTCTTCGTCCTCGATCATGGCCATATGAGCCTGCAGTTCTTCATCGAGACTGCCGTCAAGCCGCGAAGGGCGGACGGCGTTCCACAGTCGCTTGACGATTCCCATAGGTTCCTCATTCGACGAAACGAAGCATGCGGGCGACACCGTCGGAGAGGTTCGCCCAGTTCCGTTCTTCTTCTGCCAACTGCTTACGGCCGGCGGGTGTGATCGCATAAAAGCGCGCTTTGCGATTCGTTTCCGTCATGCCCCATTCGGCTTTGAGCCAGCCGTCGTGTTCCAAGCGATGCAGCGCCGGATAAAGCGAGCCTTCCTCCACGCGGAGTTTTTCGCTGGACCAGGCGTGGATGCGTTGCGCGATGGCGTAGCCGTGGAGGGGGCCGGAGCGGTGAAGGGATTTCAGGATCAGGAGGTCGAGGGTTCCCTGAAGACGGTCATTGGAGTGTTTGGGCATGATCTATTCCACCCCCACTTTTCTAGGCATAGCTGGCTTTGTATTATGACGCGAAGGCGGAACGATGTCAATCGAACATCGCGGCCCTAGGTCTGTGGAAGGGGTGAAGCAGGCGGCTTCGAAAACTGAGCGCGGACTACAATGCCAGTGCCGCCGGCTTCAGCCGTCATATGGGCAGACTCAAGGCTGCGTTACGCGTCTTCGTGGACCAGCGGTCCGTGACGGTGGGTGATTTACTGAACCTGGCTCTTGATCTTTGAGACCGCGTCGTCGCCCGGCGCGCCGTTGAACCGCCAGCGTATTTCGCCGTCCGGTCCGAGGAGGACCAGGTACGCGTCATCTGCATTCGAGAAGCCGGCGGTTTGCTTCAACACCTTCTCGTCGCGGGTCAGAATGAGAAAGCGATCCTGCTGATCCGGCGGGAGGTCATGCTTTAATCCGCTTCGAATCATGGGACGAATAAGGCGCGGCGCATCCTGGAGCACGGCGATGGAAAAGATACGCAGTCGCCCCTCGTCGGGGAATTCGTGCCTCGCGCGTACACTCCACTCCTTGGTCTGGCTCTGCGATCCGTGAGTGAAACCGATGATCAGCAGCACGAATTCCCCTTTTGCGTCGTCCGGCAGCGCGAGATGCTTGCCGGAAAGGGTCTCACCCTCGATATGCGGCAGTTGCTCCGCTGCTGCCAACACAGCCCAGGCCGCGACGATGAAAAAGCGAAGCATCCGGTTAACGGTTCGACGGCGTCTTACTCGAAGGGTTCAGCGCGTTCCAGGCGGCCGCTTGCAGATCGATCTGATGGACCGCATCCTGAAACACCGCCGCGGCTTGAGCCGGCGGTCTACGGTCCGATGAATTCACCACACCTAGAGCCGCACTTAAATCGCGGCCCGCAGCACTCAGTCCGGAATCGATCGCATCGACCTCAGTCGATTGACGGTGCGCCCGGCGAATCTCCTGCCTGAGATCGGCTAGACGACGCATCTGGCGTAGAATCTTCTGGCCGAGGTCGAATTGCAGCGCGAGATCCTGCGGTGTTGCGGTCGAGCGGGGGTCGAGAACAACCTTGAGTGGTTGTGTGTAGGTCTTTCCGCCGGCGGTCAAACGAACGTGATAAAGGCCGGGCTTGACTTGTGGTCCGTTGGCGCCGCCGCCACCGCCCCCACCACCGCGGCCACCTTCAGCGCCGGCTGGAAGCGCGAAACGCAGATCCCACACGAATCGGTTCATACCCGCCTTACCCGCGAGATGCGGAGGCGGAGTGATCCAGATGTCTGCGATTGCCCCACCGCTGCGTCGGGGGCGTCCCGCATCCTTAGTGGAATAACTCCTCACGACCTGGTTCTGGGCATCGAGAATGTCGAGCGTGACCTCCTCGGCGGCGGACTTCAGGTAGTAATCGATAATCGCACCATCGGGCGGATTCTGGGCCTTAGGCGTCTCCGGCGGGAAGGGAGTTCCCTGGAAGGGTTCGGGGACCATGCGAATCGCCGGCGACGGTTTGTAGAGCACGGCCTCCTCGGTGGCGGCCGTCGCGCTGGCCTGGCGGAGTGGCGTGATATCGTCCATGATCCAGAACCCGCGGCCATGGGTCGCGATGACCAGATCGTCGCCGTGTACCACCACGTCGCGCACGGAGGTCACCGGCAGGTTTGCCTGCAGCGGCTGCCAATGGTCGCCATCATCAAAGGAAACGTAAACACCGGTTTCTGTCGCGGCGTAAAGCAGTCCCTTCCGGGTGGGGTCTTCGCGGATGGCATTCAGAAAAGCCGGCTCTTCGATACCGGAGGTGATTTCCATCCACGTTTTTCCGTAATCGTGGGTGCGGAAAAGGTGAGGTTTGTAGTCATCCAGGCGATGGCGATCGACAGCGGCGTATGCCGTGGCTTGATCGAAGTGCGAGGCTTCGATGTGGGTGATCTTGCTCCAGTCGGAGAGCCCTTTAGGCGTCACATTCGACCAGTCTTTACCCCCATCGCGCGTCACGTGAACAAGCCCGGTGTCGCTGCCCACCCAAATCAGAGGTGCGCTCAAAGGCGATGGACCGATCGTGTAGATCACCCCGTAGCCGCGGCCTTTGGCATTCTCCACCGTCGGCGGGCCGCTTGGCTTGGTCTTGGTCTGCAGGTCCGTGCCGGTCAGATCGGGGCTCGCCTCGATCCAGTGCAGCCCTCCGTCCACGCTCTTCAGCAGATATTGCGAACCATAGTAAAGGGTAGTGGGATCGGCCGCGGAAAAGACCACCGGCGCGGTCCACGGAAAACGATACTTCCTCTGATTAATCTCGGTGCCGAAGCCCGGCTCGGGCCACGGCGTGATGTTCTGACCCTCAGACGTACGCCGGTCGAACCGCGTCAGCGAACCGTTGGTGTTGTTGACGTAAAAAATGTTCGGGTTCTTCGGATCGACCGCGATGTAGCCGCTCTCCGCGCCCCCGACGCTGCGGCGATCGTATTCGTTGATCTGGCCGTGGTCGGTGCGGCTGGGTAGAGCGACCGTGCCGCTATCCTGCTGCGAAGCGTAGACCCAGTACGGAAACTGATTGTCGGCGACGACATGATACAGTTGCGCGGTCGCCTGGTTGTACCAGGGTGTCCAGGTCTGGCCGGTGTCGAGGCTGATGTTCGTGCCCTGATCGCTGCCCAGAATCATGCGCGAGGACAGGGTCGGGTCGATCCACAGCGAATGGTAATCGTCGCCGCCGGGCGCGCCCTTCAGGACGCGAAAGTTCTTCCCGCCGTCGCTCGACTGGTAAACGGCCACGTTCGGGATGTAGACGAGATCGGGGTTGTGGGGATCGACGGTGATGCCGCTGAAATACCATCCGCGGCTGGTGATGCGGGTATCGCTACTGACCTCGGACCAGGACTTGCCGCTGTCGTCGGAGCGAAAGAGCCCCCCGGGTTTCGCATCGACCAGGGCGTAGACACGACGTCCGCGGGTGCCTGCGGCGACGGCCACACCAGCGCGTCCCCATTGACCCTCGGGCAGGCCGTTTCCGGCCAGTTCCGTCCAGGTATCGCCACCGTCGGAGGTTTTGTAAAGACCGCTGCCGGGCCCTTCGAGCGGGCCGTACTGGCTCCACGGCGGCCGGCGGCTGTTCCACATCGCGGCGTAGATAACCTTGGGGTTTTCGGGTTCCATCGCAAGGTCCGCGGCTCCGACCTCGGGACCCTTGTCGAGCACCTTGTCCCAGGTTTCGCCGCCGTCTTTCGATCGGAAAACGCCGCGTTCGGGATTGGGAGCGTAGGCGTGCCCGAGCACGGCAACATAGACGAGGTTGGGATTTTTCGGGTCGACTGCGATGCGGGAAATCTGCCGTGAATCCCGCAGACCAATATGTCTCCAAGTCGCGCCGGCGTCGGTCGATTTATACATGCCGTCGCCGAAGGAAATGGCGGAGCGCATATCGGCTTCGCCGGTTCCTACATAGATCGTTTTCGGGTCTGACGGCGCGACTGCAATTGCGCCGATTGACGCGACATCCTGGCCGTCAAAAATCGGACTCCAAACGGTGCCGGCGTTGGTAGTTTTCCAGACACCGCCGCCGACCGAACCGAAATAGAAGGTGGTAGCGTCCCCAGGTACGCCGGTTACGGCCAGGACGCGGCCGCCGCGGAAAGGGCCGATGAAGCGCCAGGTCAGGCCATCATAGAGGCCCGCCGGGAGCTGAGCGAAAAGGGGTGCAGCCAATAACGGCAGAAAGCAAAGATTTCGTATGAGCACTTATAGAATCTTATATCTGGTTAAGGGGTGTCCGGGAATGGAACGAATTTAGCAGCGCAGGAGTTGGGAGTGGGCTTGCCGGGCGAACCAGTAACCTCAACATCCTCGCCCGTGGGGTGGAGATTCGCCGCACCCGGTCCCAACGTGATGCGGGCGTGGACCGCCGTCATCTTGATTTCGTCCGGGTTTTCGAGCGTCACGTTGTCGAAGCGAATCGCCAGGCGATGGGACTCGTCGTAGCCGTCAAGGGTGATCTTTCCGCCTCCGAAGATGTGCACATTGCGCAGGGTTATGTCTTCGAACGTGGGGAGCTTGTCGCGATCCTGGCCGAAGTAAGAATAGTTCGAATCCATGTAGATGGGGTTGCGCGTGTCGCGGATGCAGACGTCCTCGTAAACGACATCGTGGACCAGCCCGCCACGGCTGGAATTGGATTTGATTCGAATACCGTTGTCGGCGCCATCGATGGAAAGGTCGCTGACCCGGATCGCGCTGGCGCCGCCGTCGGTTTCGCTGCCGATCGACATGCCGTGGCCGGCGTAGAAGTGATTGTGGGCGATCGTCATGTGGGTGGTGGGATTGCCGTGCCCGGCTTTGATGGCGACATTATCGTCGCCGGCGTGAATGTAGCAATGCGTGATGGTCACGTTGGTCGAGTTGCTCGGGTCGATTCCGTCGGTGTTACGGGCGCCGCGCTGTGGTGAGAACAGAACCACGCCCCACGCGGTAAAGCCGTTGCCGTCGCGGTAGGAAACGTGGAAGTTGGGCGAATTGCGGAGGTGGATCTTGTAGAGGGTGAAGTTGTCGCAGTGCGAGAGGACCAGGATGCGCGGGCAGTTCTGGGCGCCTCCGGCACGGGCTTTCTCGGCGAGGTCCCACCAGGTCACGTCCTGGCCCAGCAGCTTGGCACCCCCGCGTCCATCGATTGTGCCTTCGCCCATGACTGCCGCATCGGGGACGCCGTCGCCATTGATGAGGGCGCGACAACCTCGGCCGTTCTGGTCGACGACGCCACAACTTCCGGGACGGCGTTCGTATTCTTTAGGGTCGCGCGAGCCCAGCAGGATCGCTCCTTTGTCGATGAGTAGCGTCACGCCGCGCCGCAGATCGAGAGGGCCGGAGAGAAACGCATTGTGGCTGCCCTCGGCTTTCAGGACTACGGCTTTCCCAGACGTGCAGTGGTCCAGCGCTTCCTGGATTCGTTGGGTGTCGAGTTTGCGCTCATCGGCGTCGGGAAGAGTCGCGCCTTTCGCGGCGAGGTGGGCATCGAGGGTCGCGCATGCGGGCGGGAAATGGGGTTCGGTTACCGTGCGGGTGTCCTGGGCGTGAGCGATGGAGATGGCGAATATCAGGAGGACGGCTTTCATCTCGCTTGCACTTTACGGCGAAGTGGCGGGAGAGGTCAATTCAGGAGATTTGAGGGGTGAATTCAGGCGGGCTGAGGTAATGGGTGGGGACAGCGGTTGCGCCTGGCCGTCGGGAAGTTCGCACTGGCAAGTTGAGCACGAGTTGAAAACCCTGGACCTCACGGGGACGCGCAGGCGAAACCGCCTGCGCCACCTTGGTTTTCATGCACCTTCGTGGATCCGCGGCCCACTGCGACAGGTTGAAACCCTGCCTTAGTCAGCCGGTCTCTGGACCACGCCGAGCAACAGCAATAAGAGAGACCGGACCCCAGGGCAGAACCCTGTCCATACGTCGCCACAGCCACACCATCCGATCGAATACCGCCAGTTGAAACCGCCCGAAGGTGCGGCGCTTCAGCAGCCGGCCATTGAACCACCAGCCCGGCCGCGTGACGCGATTAAACTTCAGCATCCGTTCCACCACAAAACCCGAAGCCTCGAGTTTGCTCCGTAGCTCAGCCTCGGTATACCTCCGAAAATGGCCCAGAACCTCATCGAGCGTGCCATAAACGCCGGGCCCCTCGGGCACCAGGATCACTGCCCTGCCCCCGTCCTTCAGCGCCGTGCGAATATGCTTCAAAGACCGCATATCGTCGTCCACATGCTCGACGACATTGAGGCATACCAGCGATTCGAATTGACCGCTGTTCTGTTCGAAAAAGCTGGGATTGGAGAGGTCGCAATATCCAACCGAAACGTTGGGTGCACTGGAGAATCGCGTCCTCAGGAAATTGAGGTGCTCGGGTTCGATGTCGGTCGCGACATAGTCGGGAATTCTTCGCGACAGGTGGGCACACAGGTTTCCGAGACCCGCGCCAATCTCGACGGTGCGGCCATGCAGGTAGGGCCGGACGACGGACGCCATCCAGCGGTTGAACCGATCGGTGTTGCCGAGGCGGCCGAGGATTTTCGCCCCCGGGTCAGTGTAGATATCGTCCTGCAGCCAGGTAGCAACGATGACGGCAGCCGCTTGAAACGCGTCCTTCAGGCCGATCTTCTTGCCTTCGTCGTAAGTCCGGCCGTTATAGCGAATGGGGACCTCGTAGACGCGGGCATGGCGCTGCGCCAGCTTGATAGTCAATTCCGGCTCGATGCCAAAGCGGTTGCTGCGCAGCGGAATGCTCTTTAGCAAAGAAGTGCGGACGGCCTTGTAGCACGTTTCCATGTCGGTCAGATTAAGATCCGCCGCCATATTGCAGAGCGTCGTCAGGGCGTGATTGCCGACGGCATGCCAGAAATACAGGACGCGCCGTTTGCCCGAGGTCGCGAAGCGCGATCCGAAAACCGCATCGGCTTCCTCGTCGAGCAACGGCTGCAGCATCGCCGTGTAGTCGTTGGGGTCATACTCCAGGTCGGCGTCCTGGAAAATGCAGAGGTCGCCGCTCGCATGCTCTAGCGCCGTGCGGAGAGCAGCGCCCTTCCCCTGGTTTTTCGAATGCCGGAAAAGCTGGATACAGCCGGGATGTTCGCCGACCAGTTGGTCGACCGCGGCGGCCGATTCATCAGTCGACGCGTCATCGACAACGATGATCTCGCGGCTCACTCCTTGTGGCAGCCGCGCCCGGAGCACCCGGTTTAGCGATTCCCGAACCAGCGATTCTTCGTTATAGAGCGGTACGAGTACCGACAGAAGAACCGGGCGCACGTTTACTTGCCTTCAACCGAAAACGCAAACATGATGTTGCCGGCCATGCCGCCCAACGCTCCGTAACCGGAGTTGACGAACAGCATCCCATCGGCGATTGTCGGGCCGGTTGCGCTGAGCGAACCGCCGTGCGCCTTTACGCCGTTAACCGTGGCAAACTCGGGTAGAGTGTCGAAGTCCCAGACCACGCTACCGTCCTTGGTCGAGTACGCGCGGAGATGCCCGTCCATGGAACCGGAGAAAACCACGCCGGGAATCAGCGTTGCCGGGGCCATCTGCGAAGGGGTGCATCCAATCTTGCCGGCGCAGGCGGGCTTGGCGGGAGGCGTATACCAGACCTTTTCGCCGTTGGCGATCTTAATGGCAAACATTCCGCCGCCGCTCAGTCCCGACTCGCCGATCTTGGAGCCGCCGAAATCCGAGAGGGGCACGTACACCGTGTCGTCGCTCGCCGCGGAGCCCCACATGATGCCGCCGAGCGCGCCGCCTTTTCCGATGCGCGTGCTCCAGGCCACCTCGCCTTGCTTGTCGGGATCGAGACCCCACACAACTCCCGACTTCTGTCCGACGATCAGCAAGTCGTGGCCATGGCCCACCGAGCGGAGGATCGGCGACGATCCGATATCGGTGTCTTCGCCGAGCGAAGTGGGGCAACTTGCCTTGTTGGGGGAGATACAGGAGAAATTCCAACCATCACCACCAGTCAACTGCTTGGCCCATTTCATCGACCCCGTGTCGAGATCGAGAGCCAGCACCGCATCGCTGTATTTCGACGGCGGATCGGAGTATTGGTTGCCGGTTCCCACGTAGAGCAGCTTGCGTTTTTCATCAATGGTGGGCGAATCCCAGATCGCGGCTCCGGCAGGTCCGAAACGGTCGGCGCCCGCGGAGTTTTTGCCTGTCGACGACGGCGCGTCGGGGATGCTGTAGGTCTTCCATAGCTGCTTACCGGTAGAGGCGTCGAGCGCCACGACGCTGCCGCGGAATTTGCAGCAGGCGTAGCTCGCGCTGCCCGCGGAAGCCTCCTCGATCGAGGACACCGGCACATACAGCCGGCCCTTGTAAAGCTTCGGCGCTCCCGTGATGCGCGCCACCGGATGATCGTCGACCTTGATCTGCCAGACCTGTTCGCCGGTTTGGGCATCGAGCGCGTAGACGTTGGCTTTGATGTCTCCGAAAAACGCGACGTACCGCTTGTTCGGCATCGTCGTCAGCGTGATGGCGGTTCGTACGGCGCTGGGCACCTTGAAGGTCCAATAGGTGCAGCCGGTGCGCGCATCCATCGAATAGATGGTCCCGTCGGCGCTGCCGAAGAAAAGGCGGCCTCCGGCAATGGTCGGCTGCCCATAGACGACTCCCCCGCCGCCCTTGAATCCGAACGCCCATTTCACTTTGAGGTTGGGGACCTGGTCGGCGGTGAGTCTGGCGGCGGCAGCCGGCTGGAATCGTGAGTTTGACTGATCGACGCCCCAGCCATTCCATCCGGCGAGGCTCGTTAGAGGCGGTTTCGACGGGCATGTATTCGCATCGGTGCTCACGGGCTCGGCAGTCGTGCTCTTAGACAGGAACCTGGCTATGGCCAGCCGTTCGGGGGCGCTCAATGCCGCACCCTGCGCTTTCATCGAACCGGTTTCCAGGGCAGCGACGATCGCTTGCGGTGGCAACTGCGCCAATACATCTGGGGTCGGAGTGCGGTTCTCGCCGCCGGGCTTGTGGCACATGGCGCAGTTCTTCTGAAACAGCGCCTGCCCTTCTTGCGCGGCGGCCAAGCCCGCGGAACAAACCAATAGTGTCAAGATTCGTTGCATCAAAGGTGTTTGGGGACTATTATAACGGCCCTGCCGACGTCTCAAACCGGTGACACCGAGACGGCTAGAATAAAAACCGTGACGGAGACCGTGGATGCCCTTATTCTCGATTTGCTGGAGTGGCTCTCCGGTAAGAATCGAACGTATGAAGAAACGATGGATGCCTGGCGGACGTCGTGTCCGCGTCTCCCGGTTTGGGAGGATGCAACGGATCGCGGGTTGGTTCACGTCGAGAATGGACGCGATCGATCGCGCGTTCATGTTACGCCGGCAGGTCTTGAGCTTCTCCACAAGATGAGACCGGACCGCATCGCATGAAAGTCTCCATCCTGGACGACTATTTCGATACGCTTCGAACGCTCGATTGTTTTCGAACGTTCGATGGATACGAGGTCGAAATATGGAACGACCACGTCGAGGATCTCGAGGTGCTGACAACCCGGCTCAAGGAAACCGAGGCGCTGGTCCTGATCCGCGAACGAACCAAAATCACCGCGCCATTACTGGAAAGGCTTCCGAAGTTGCGGCTGATCAGCCAGAGAAGCGTTTATCCGCATATCGATATCGACGCGTGTACGCGGTGCGGGGTTATCGTGTCATCCAATATGCATGCTGGGACGCCTTCCTATGCCACCGCTGAGCTTACTTGGGGACTGATTCTGGCGGCAATGCGGCAGATTCCGCAGCAGATGGCCGCTTTGAAGGCCGGTGTGTGGCAGACTGGCGTGGGCCGCAGCCTGCGCGGTCAAACGCTGGGTATTTATGGGTACGGACGAATCGGTGAAACGGTCGCCGGGTATGGCAAGGCATTTGGCATGAAAGTGCTGGTCTGGGCGCGGGAGGCTTCACGTGCGCGTGCCCAAGCGGACGGTTACCCGGTGGCATCTTCGAAGGAGGCGTTCCTCGAGAGTTGCGACATCGTTTCGCTGCACTTGCGGCTGGTGGATGCGACGCGTGGGATCGTGACCTCAACCGACCTGGGGCGCATGAAGGAAACAGCGTTGTTGGTCAATACCAGCAGGGCGGGTTTGATCGAGCCGGGCGCACTGATCGAGTCGCTTCAGCAAGGCCGTCCCGGCATGGCCGCAGTCGATGTTTTTGAACAGGAGCCGCTCCGCGCGGGTGGCGCCGATCCACTCCTGGCGATGGACAACGTCGTCTGCACACCTCATATCGGGTACGTTACTCGAGATGAATATGAGCTTCAATTCTCCGACATTTTTGACCAGGTGGTGGCGTTTCGCGCGGGGACGCCCATCCATGTTGTCAATCCCGAAGCAGCCCACAGGGTAGCGGATACACGATAAGCCGCGAGGGTGCGCCCTAAGCGCGCCTTGGTTTCAAGTGTTTCGAAGACACTGGAAGATACAACGCTCGAGTAGGC
>Ga0209168_10000025_pt1 | contig 166943 bp, 172 predicted proteins | sample Coa_R1_FD_187156 | JGI IMG/M metagenome (GOLD analysis project Ga0209168, IMG submission 187156) | Surface soil microbial communities from Centralia Pennsylvania, which are recovering from an underground coalmine fire - Coalmine... | ecosystem: Environmental > Terrestrial > Soil >...
CGGCAACCTAACCATAAATTCCGGCGTGACTTTGGTTCCCAACGGCTTCATGATTTTTTGGACAAATACTTTTACCGTCAACGGCACAGTTGCTTACAACGGAAATAATGGCAATAACGGAAACAGCGGCCCCGGAGGCACTACTCCCGGCGGCGGCGGATCAGGCGGAGGTGCTTTGGGCGGCAGCACAATTAACGGCGGATCCGCGGGTGGTGGCGGGGCTGGTGGTGGCGGTGGAAATATAAACGCTGGTGGAAGCAGCGGAGGTTCTTCATCGGCCGGCAGCAGCGTCACAAATTCTCTTTGCACTAATAATGGCGTATCCGGCGGGAGTGGTGGAACCGCTGGCAGTCCCAGCGCTGGAGGCGGTGGCGGGGCTTCGGGCGGAGGCTCTGTAAGCCAAGCCAGCCAGGGACCATACCAAATTCCGCAGCTTATGGTTTTTTGTTCTATTTCCAAAGGCGTCTTTACCGCTTACCAAGGCGCGCCCGGATCATCAGGCGGCGGAGGCGGAGGTGGTGCTGGGAGCGGTGGAGGTGGAACTAATCAGGGAGGTGGCGGCGGAGGCGGAGGTGGCGCGGGAAGTTCCGGCGGCATCATTCTGATGATTGGAAATATTTTAATAGTCGGCGCAACCGGCGTGATTCAGGCTAATGGCGGCACGGGAGGCAATGGCGGCAATGGCGGCGGACCAAGCGGAGTCTGGAGCAATGCTGCCGGCGGCGGTGGAGGTGGCGGAGGCGGAGCTGGAGGAAACGGCGGACTTATTGTGCTTGCTTACGGATCATTAATTAATAATGGCAGCATACAGGCAAACGGCGGGACTGGCGGCACGGGAGGTTCTGGCGCGGGCGGTATGGCTGGCGGCGGGACTGGTTCAAACGGAGGCGCTGGAAATACCGGAGCCGCGGGAACTATCGTGCAAATCGTAATTTAAACCTTATGACTCAATTTGACCCAACTTGGATTATCGCAGCCTTAGGAATCTTAGGCACAATTTTCGGCATCTACAGTTATTTTAAAGAGCCGCAAATTAAATCGGATAAGGTTGACGCGCTCATGGCGCAGAATATTAAGGCCATCAGAGATGACATTGTTAATATTCGGGACAATCACATCCATTCTTTAAGCATGTCTTTGGATGAAACTAATAAACAGGTAAATAACTTAAACGTGAAAGTGGCCACCCTGGCCACAATCATCGACGAAAGGATACCAAAAAATGGAAACAAAAATTAGCATTCCTGGAACTGGCGCTGTCCGGCGGACTGTAACCGTGGCCGATGCGCAACTTATAGGCTTTGCCGCGGCTGTTGCACCGTTCGACTTTACCAAGTCTTCCAATCTCCCCCAACCTCCAGACCAAGACCAGAACGGATCGGGCAGCTGCACTGCTCAAGCGGCTGGCAATAAATTCTGGCTCTCTACGGGAATAATGATCAGCAGGCGCGATCCTTACAGCCACACTTTTATGCCCGGTGGCGGAGCTTATCTGGTCAGTCCTTTTGACTGGCTAAATGGCAACGGCTATTTAGACCAAGGCAAGTTTCCAGAGCCAAATCCGGAAAGCGAGCAGGCCATGGAGACAATAATTCAGGTTCAGGATGGCGACAGGGTTAGAACTTTCCAAGTGCAGCGCATTGTTAGCCCGGTTATATCCATTGATGCCGCGGCACAAATTATTGACCAGTATAAAGGGGTGGTAATTGGCATTTGCGGCTCGTGGTCGAAGGGCTGGAATGGAAGTTGGACTGATCCAAGCTACCAAGGACAGGACGACTGGCAGCATGCGCTTTGCGGTTTTGATCATGTTATGCGGAACGGCAAAAAAACCATTGCCTGCAAGAGCAGCTGGTGCGACCATGTGGACTTTTTGGGGCAGCCTTCAAAAGTCCATTACATCAACGAAGATTATTTTAACGCAGGCGGCGTGTTTGAAATACTCGCTGTCAGCATAAGGGAGATTACAAATATGGAACAACATTTCAAGGTTAATATTGGCGGCCGAGCTGGACTTTTCCACGTCTACGGCGACGGCGGCTGGTTCGAAGTCGCTGCCAACGAGCAGGAATATCACGACATGGGTGTTAAATATAATGTCGATACCTGCGATCTGGTAAACGGCAAATGGGTATTTCAGCCGTTTGATTTTGAAAAATAAAGAAAGGATAAAATATTTATGAATATTTTAGGATCAAAGGCTTTTCAGTTCAACGGATTGGACTGGCAGGCGGTTAAGCGCACAATATATAGAGGGATTGGTGGTATTATATTAGCCATAATACCGCCTTTGACTGATCCAGCCGTCCACTACACACTAACTATTAAAAATCACACCTTTGATTATAGTGTGATTGTAGTAGTTATTGGCAGCGCAATCGTTAGAGCCGTGGAAGCTTACCTAACCGACAATTCAAGCGGTAGCGTTAGCTAGTTCTACTATTTTACTCTGGATTTGGTCTTTTTCAATTTTATAATTGGAAAAGGCTGAATCCTGCTCGGAACAAACCATAAAATTACTGGTATTAAAATCTTTAGTGGGCAGCATAAAAAATTGATCGATGGGATCACGCTTGTCCAAGACTATACTAACGGCAAAAACATAATCGTATTGCCGCAAGGATTCGTCTATTACAAAACACCAGTGCGGCACCGACTCACGGAAAAAGCTGATACTGAAAGTGATGGGAATCTTAGGCAAGACTGATTCCACTTCCCCAGCATTTAAACCGCGTTGGTTTAATAGCTGTTCAATTTCGCTTAGCGCCGATTCTTTTATTCGATTGATTAAATTAACGCCCCTATTCCATTTTGAAGGCATGAGCCAATAAAGGTGTTCCTGGGCTTTGGCAAACATGTCATAAGTGATAACGCCGTCAAAGGCATTAGGTGTAACTACCCATTCGGAGCGCGGGTTATCCCTTTTTCCTTGTTTAAGCCTGCCCCAAGTCTTATTGTAGACTCTGGTGCCGGTATAAACTTCGTTGCTTAAAATTCTCATTACCTTACCGCGATTCCAAAGGCCACCTTTGGCGGACGGGATTCCTTTTTCATTCATGATTTCGGCAATTTCTTTCGGGCTTTTCCATTGATTTACCAACAGATCAAACATATCCTGAACCGCCTTGGTGGTTTCATCGCCAATTGGGGTAAAAGTCACGCGCTGGTTGGAAATCATTTTATGCTCACCTTTTTTAAGCATACTGATTGGCTTTTTATTTTCATCTAGTAGCAATCGCGCCATGCCGTAACACGGGGTGCCACCGGCTGAATAGCCGTCCTTAGAAACTTTAATGGCCCCATACCAAACTTTCTCGCTCAAGACTCTCGAATATTCAGCCGCCATAAACCTATCTATGGAGTCAATAAGACTGGTGGTCAGTTGCTGTCCTTCTTGGGGAAAACCGCGTGAGACATTTACCAAAGTTTTTCCGTGCTCCTTACAGATAAAAGCATAATGCGCACCTTCATTTTGGTCTTGGAAGCGTCCCCAGCGAGAAATATCGTAAAAAAATACATAATCAAATTGAGGCGCTTCGGGATTTTGCACCCAGTCATTGAAAAGCCTTTTAAAACCAGGGCGGTTAGCGATCAAGCCACTGACACCCTCATCAGCTTCCTCATGGATAATCTCAATATTATTTTTAAGGGCAAATTTTTCGGCGTGTTCGCGTTGGATGAATACAGAGTTTTCCTGTTTATCCTCGGCTGAATGGCGGTAATAGCAAACCGCTTTTTTATTTTGTTTTGAAGTTAATATTGAAAACATTAGAAAATTTTATTTAAAAGGATTGCGAGTTGTTTAAGTAAGCCCTCTTCTTTGGAGCTAAATGCTACGGCTGTTTTTCTCTTGGATGTAATTTGCTGAATGGCCTGTTCGATAACTAAAGAAAATCCGGACTGTATGGTTTTTTGGTCAAGTTCGCTAACCGTCATGTCTGGATCATTAAGGAATTTATAAATCTCCTCCTCGTTTGCGGCCGCTCTGGCAAAAATTTTACTTAATTTGCGAAACTCGTGGGAATTTCTGATTACATCGTGTTTTATTTTTTCAAAAATGATTCTTACAATATCGTCGGTTTCAAAATTCTTAATTTTCCGCAGTTTTGGTTTTAGCCGGATGAATTCAATTTTATAGCTTTCCGTCAATTGGTATTCCGCAAATAAATCTAAATATTCGACTTTTTGTTCCCTAATTTGTAACGAGTTGGAAACGATTGTCACGGATAGATGAAGTAGCTCGGCCAATTGCTTATTGCTTTGCAGTCCTAAAGTCGTTTTTATTCGATGCAGCGAGTTGGATTTTTCAAAAGGCTTCCAGTTGCGGCGGTTGTTTTGGATTTCGTAGCGCCGTGCCTCGAACTCTCCCAGATCCATATCCGGATAAATTATGCATGGAACGTGCGTCCATTTTAGGATGCCGGCACATGTATGTCGGCGATGACCGTCCATAATCTTATACCTGTTTTCCTCAACCTGCATAACTTTAATAGGCTCCTCAATTCCATAGGTTTCTATGGACTTTAAGAGCCTATTTAATGACTGTTCGCTTTCCGACCTAAAGTTTTTTCTGGGCTGTTCTGAATCCTGTTCTACCTGGTCGATGGGGAGTTCCTTAAAAATAATCTTATAGTTTTCCATTTACAAAATCGCTTTAATGATAGGGTGCAAAAACTTTCGCGATTTGGCCAAAATTTTCGCTTTTTATCATTTTAGCATATATTTATAGGGAGTCAAACCAAAAAGTGCTATAATATAGCTATGTCCTATCCCCCTGGATTTAATCCTAAAACGGATCGGAAAACAGACTTCAAGGAAATCGAGGAAATACAAGCCTCTTTAGCGGGGCTAAGTTTTGATTTAACCGAAATAGGTTTAGATTTAATGAAACGTCCCGTGGCAGCCTCTCTCTTGGCTCTAGGTAAGTTTAAAAAAGATTTGAATGTTCAAATCAAAAAATTAAAGACAAATAAATAATAAAATACCCTTATTTTATGGGGATATTTCAAGTGTTGACAAGCTGGTAAACAATCGTCTATAATATTGATATCGGAAGTAATTCTGAATCGATATATACACAGGTAAGATGAATTAGTGATCTTGCTAAACCCTCCCGGCTCTGTAACAGGACCCGGGAGTTTTAAATACCTGAAACAAATGCAAAAAAATCTTATTATCTTTGACGGCAGCAATTTCTACCATGGAGCTAAAAAACTAGCGCCGGATATTCATTTAACTTCTTTTAATTACCGAAAACTCGTTGAATGCATAACGGGTAATACGGACAATAAAATTCAATATTGCGTCGGAGAGATTAAGCGTGAGCGCGACAATCCAAAATCCGCACGAATGTATGCCGGTCAGCAAGCATTGTTTTATAATTTGGAAAAACAAAATATTGCAATCAAAAAAGGCTTCATGTTGAAAACAGAAGGCACTTACCACGAAAAAGGTGTAGATGTTAGGATTGCAATTGATATACTTTGGGGCGCATTTAAAAACGAATACGAAAGATGTTTTATCATATCCTCTGATACCGATATTATTCCGGCAATCCACGATGCTATGGATTTAGGCAAAGCGGTAATTTATGTCGGATTTGAAACTTTTATGAGTAGAGCTTTAAAAGCTAATTGCTCTGATACATTTATCATAACCAAAGATATAATGCGCCGGTGCGCTTCTTAATTATGAGCTGGGAAGATACTTTTACAACATGGTCACAAGCTCCTAGCGATACTGAACTAGAAAAAGCTAAAAATGCTGAAACAGTAATTTGTGAGGCTTTAAATAATGATCCTGAATTAGCAAAAATGGATATCTTGGTTTTTGCACAGGGATCATACAAAGCCAGGACGAATGTGCGTCAAGATAGTGATGTTGATATTTGCATAATGAACAGAGATCAGGTCTTTACTCAATACGCAGATGGAATAAGACAAGCGGATGTAGGACTTGTAGATAGCGATTACACTTACGCAAAGTTTAAAGACATGGTGCAAAGAGCCTTAGCCAAAAGATTTGGTACTGGGGTCTCGCGTGGAAATAAGGCGTTTGATATTCATGCCAATTCTTATAGATTAGATGCTGACGTTGTCCCAGCGTTTGAACATAGATGGTATACAGGACACAAGGATTACAGAGGCAATTACACTTACCATAAGGGTATAGCATTTATATCAGACAATGGCTACCGAATAATTAATTGGCCAGAACAAACTCACGAGAATGGTAAAGATAAGCATGAGAGGACAAACAAAAAATACAAAAAAGCGATAAGAATCCTAAAGCGCTTACGCAATTCCATGCAGGAAAAGCAGATCTCCGCAGCAAATGATATAGGCTCCTTTGTTATAGAGAGTATGATTTGGAACGTTCCCGATGGCCATATAAATACCACAAATTATAAGGACATGATTCAAAATGTCCTTGCTCATTTATATAATGAAACTAAAACAAACGAAAAATGTGCAGAATGGGGTGAGGTAAGCGAACTTAAATACTTATTCAAATTTGACGAGCCAAAAAGGATAAAAGCACATAATTTTATTTCAGCTGCTTGGGATCATATAGGCTATTAATAATAAATGAAAAATATTAAAGACGAAGCGTTAATCTGGATGCATTTTGGTGGCGTCTTTATTATATGGCTAGTAATTTTGTTTTTTTCAAACAAGCATTTTAACATTGACTCAGAGGCTCTAAAAAAAATACCGGATGCCGTAACCACTTACGTTATAGTTTTATTTATTTTTACAGAATGGGCATGGAAGCTTAAAATTTTTAAAGGGTGGCTAGTCCCATTCCCAAATCTTGAAGGAACTTGGGAAGGGAATTTTACAACCACGTGGGAAGGCAGAGGTAATGTCCCGCAGTCTATTCCTATGATTCTAGTAATTAAACAAAGTTTTAATTCCATTAGTTGCTGTCTATATACAAAAGAGTCAAGTAGCTATAGCACAACTGCTCAAATTAATGAAGATGATAATAGCGGAATTTTTCGGTTAAGCTACAATTATACAAATAGGCCGAAAGCCTCTATCCGTAGCCGGAGCGAAATCCATGATGGCGCAGCAATTCTTCGCATTGTAGAAAAACCGGAAAAATCTCTAGAAGGAGAATATTGGACGAGCAGAAAAACAACTGGAGATGTAAAACTTAAATTTAAATCGGCAGAACTTTTACAAAGCTTTCCTGAATAATATGTGCGGCGCATATTCTCTCTCAACTGATTTTGGCAAACTTTCAAAGCGGTTTAAGACAAAACCGCCCAAAGTTTCGTATCCAAAAAGGTATAATATTCGGCCGAGCCAACCGCTCGTGGCCATTTTAAATATAGATCCGGAACAAATGATTTTAGCCCAATGGGGTATAGTTCCCTTTTGGGATAAAACTGGCAAAAAGCAAATAATCAACGCCCGCAAAGACAGTTTAGAAAAACCAACTTTTAAAAAATCTTTTCTTGAGCGCAGGTGTTTAATTTTGGCTGATGGATTTTATGAATGGAAGGCAGAAAGTTCAAAATCAAAAACACCATACCGATTTACATTAAAATCAGAAAATCCTTTTGCTTTCGCTGGCATATGGCAGGAACATGCAGAAGATCCGCAAGTAGTAATTATTACGACAGACCCGAACAAAATAGTCGAGCCAATCCATAATCGCATGCCAGCCATATTAAGACCAGAGGAAGAAGATCAATGGCTAAATCCAGATCTAGAAGCTGAACAGCTATTGGAATTATTAAGACCTTACCAGGCTAGTGAAATGGATGCTTACCCAGTGTCAAAATCGGTAAATTTGCCAATTAACGACAATTACGATATAACTAAGGCTGCCTAAAAAACCGCTCTTCATTGCGGTTTTTTAGTTGCAATATTATTAAAATCGGCGTAAAATAAAATCACAATTAAATTGCCTAAACCTATAGAAATATAGGCATGGCGAAAAAACCTTGAGAGATACTGAACCCCGCGTTCAGCGTCCTCTCAAGGTCATGCTCGGAAACGGGTATGTGGCCGCAAGGCCTCGCTGGCGTGGGGCTTTGTGTAGCTGGCTTTAGTGAGAACTAAAATTACTATATGCTTTACTTCATAGTTTTAATTTTACTTGCCATCATCGTCTACCTTTTATATCAGCAGACACAATTAAAGAGACAAGCGGTTGCGGTAACAGGGCAAGAGAAACGAGAGTTAAAATTTAAAGAAAAATTTCCTAATTTGTTTGTTAAAGAAGAATTAAAAGAAGAATTGGAGTGGTTTGAGACACGGTGGGGTAAGGGCAATGGATTAGGTATGGCCTATGATCCTTACGGGCTAGAAAAATCAATATATAATTTTGGTGGCGAAAAGTTTTTCAAACAACATCTAGAAGAAGAGGGGCGCCTTTCTCCAAATTGGACATGGACTACCTATGCTGAAAATGTAAAGGTAGAATATAAGTCAGATCCTGAAATGCTAGAACGCATTAAAAATGAAATACAAGTGTCACGAAATTTTAAAGATAAAGTCAAACACTCCAAATTAAGCGAACTTGAAAAAGATTTCCTTTTATATTATTACTGGAAAAATCGTATAGATTGGGAAAAAACTGCAAATGACTTGGCTCGTGTTTATAATTACACGGAGGCCGCAGAGAAAGGCCTATTGGACGATAAAGGCATCCGCCTATACGAGATTAGTGATGGTGACGTCAGCAGGTTTGAAAGGAAATAATAATTTAAGTTTGGCATATACCATTTTATTTTTAACATATCAGTATGATTACATACGACGTCGACAATTTAAACCCAGAAGAAAAACAGGCTTTAGTGGAAGCTGTTAAAGAATTTAATACCCTGGTTGAGGGTAGAGAAAATTTTAACACCTCACAAATGTTAGAATTACGCGACTACATTAGAGCTCGGACAGATTTAGATAAGGCAGATGATAAATTGACTGCTAGAGAAAAAGCTTGGAAACAAATATTTAAGAAGTACAGCGTTTTGCTTGGAGAAAGAATAGGTGCTGCAAAATTAGCAGAACTTGATCATATAGAAAGTGTTCAAAGCAAATTTGGCGTTATGCAAGATAAAATGGCGTCCTTACTAGAATTGGGTAAGGAAATTGCATTATTATCTGTCCAGCAGTATTCATTTTTAGTTGTTTATGCCGATAAGGACCACCCAGAAAATAATTACCAAAAAGGTAAAACACAATTTGAAAATTTGATATTTCGCACAAAAAACAGTAAGGAAGAAAAAATCAAGCAATGCTATGCTTTAATAGATTTGGTTAATGCTTATAAAAAAGGATTGGTAGGAGGCTTACAGAAAATTAATGATCAGATACAAAAAAAGCTAGCCATTTTTGAGAAGGAACTTGATTCATTTCCAGAACAATATGCAGTTGATATAAAAGAACGGGGTGCATTATTTATAGATTTTTTGGCCGAAGCAAAAGAGTGGTTAAGACTATCCAAAGAATCTAATTTAGCCAGAATAATGGCGACTAACTCAGTAATAACACAACTTGAATTAGATGCATATCTGCCTGACCGTGTGATTAAAAATGATGGTGATGTAAGTGGGCAAGAACCAGAGGAAGAAAGAGAGTGGTATAAAAATAAATTGATATCTTACGGCACTCTGTGGGCAACTGCCAGCGAAAAAGAAAAAGAGATACAAGAGAAAAAAGAGGTTTTGGCGAAACATTTATTCGGCGATTTTTATAAAGAATTACCTACAAGTGAAAAAATCAGGCAAGATTTTGGATTACCTAAAAAAGCTCAAGCTCCGCAAAAAAAGAAAACCAGCTTTTGGAATCTATTTAAAAAAACTGCTTAACTATGTTAGCCCTAAGATAAAATTTGTTAAAAAAGTATATGGAGATTAAAACACTTAGTTACTTAAATTCAAAGGCATGGTATAGATTTTTAAAAGTCGTTTTTATCCTTGGCCTTTTGGTTGCATTAGGGATTTTGAATTTTATTATTTTTTCCGAAGGTATTAAAACAATAAATGAAGCCGGCACAATAGTGCATTGCAACATCGACGGAGAGAAAACTTTTACCGCTGCAAGTAAGGGACTATCTTTAGATAGTTCAAATTTTGTAAATGGGCAATTTGATTATAAAAACTATTTTGAGGGTTATAATGATATAGATGGAATGACAATACTAAAAGGATGTGTGGCTGATACCAATACGACGCTTAGTAGCGATATGTATGATGAGCAAAAGATAGGAGAAATAATAAATAAATATGGTCTTATTGGGGTTATGAATAAAACTCCAGCACAAGTGAGCGCTATAAATACAGACTTCACTGCCTATCAGCAAGAAACAAAAGATTTATTCGGAAGTGCCAAAGCCCAATACTTGGATTTTAGTTTTCATTTATTTGATATAACGCCTGCATATACTTATACTCCATTTTTAGAACGGTTTTTAGTGGGTAACTTTTTGATCCTTATTGCTTTTGAAATTATAAGACGAGTTTTTTACTATATAGTTTTAGGAACGTTAAGACCAAAAAAACATAATCCAGTTTAAACAATGAGCAGAGAAAGAGGCTTTGGAGAAAATCCAGAAAAACCAAAAAAGAGAGATTACTACGAAGTAATCGGTGTTGGACGTGATGCAGATGAACAAAGTTTAAAATCTGCTTACAGAAAATTAGCGAGAAAATACCATCCTGACTTTAACCCTGGCGATAAAGCTGCGGAAGAGAAATTTAAAGAGTTGCAAGAGGCTTACTCCGTTTTATCAGACACAAAGAAAAGACAAGAATACGATCGTTTCGGGACTGATCCTGGCCCCACTCCTCCTCCCGGCGGCACACCACCTCCACCTGGCGGCCAATCCAGAAAAAAACCAGGACAAGGTTTTGGTACGGGGTTTGGTTTTGGAACGGATTTCGATTTTGGGGAAGATTTTGATTTTGAAGAAGAATTTAAAAAAGCACGGGCCAGAACAGGATACCAGCAGCGGCATCAAACCAAAGAAGATATACATGAAGAAGCTAGAAAGAAAAAAGAAGCCATAGAAGAGGTATCTAGGCAACTGCGAGAAGAGCTGGAGGAGTTATTTAAAGATCCTATAAGAAATCACCAAAAAATACAAAACTTTTCCCAACATTCTCAAGAGAGGATGAGGCAAGCCACTGAAGACCCGGATTCAATTTTAAAAGGATCAAAAAGGAAAACATCTTCCTCCCAAGAGAGACCGGAAACTGGTTATACACCGCCTCCGCGGCAAGAGCAGGAACCACAGCCACATGGTAGCAGACTTAAAATAAAAATCAGTGGTTCGCATTATATGTTGGTTGATGAACGCGATCGTAGCGTTGGCTCCTGGTATAAAAAAATCGAAAATAAAGGCGGCCATTTTATTGGAGAATTTAGCCCAGGTATGTGTTACCTGTTAGATTCAGACACAGGCCAACAACTAGGTAGCTTTTTTCGCAGAATTGATGTAGTAAATGGAGCAGTCATAGGCTATAAAAGCGATACTCACAAAGTTTTGGTGGATCCCAAAACCGGAAAAGAGATCGGCAAATGGTATGTTGCCATTGATATTATTGACAATAGATTTGCAGCGGGAGAATTTTCTGGCGGAATGTGGTACTTGTTTGATAGAAAAACCGGCAGAGAGGTTTCCAGTTTTTACAAAAAGATTTATAAAAAGGGTGATAAAATTATAGGTTACAATGGTTCGTGGGAAGATGAAATAAAAGTATAAAAAAACCACGCCCCCAGATTAAACCCTGGGGGCGTTTTAGCGTTCAGACCTTTTGCAGAACTACCCAGCCGCCCTCGTTAAGTCGGAAGCCAGGCGGGAACCGGTAGAGATCAAAACAAGCGTACAGTGTGCCGTACTTCTCGCTAGAAACCTTGATAAGTCGCATTGCGAGGTAAAACTTTACCTGCCTGCCCGGCTTGTCCCACCTTTTCTGACCGGCATCGCCCCATTGATCAATCATCTGATTCAAGTACTCGGCCACGGTAGGTATTTCCTCACCGCCCTCGGTCACGAAATCAGCTCTCAATTGATCTTCCCCGTCGAGGCGATACAGAATTGTGTAACGGATCACCGTTCGCACTGTATCCATCCACTGCCTCATATTGCGATCGCACGCGTCGCTCCAATCTTCGGTGGTTTCAACTGTCGCCCCCCTAAATTGGGGACGCCATTTTGGATCCAGCGCTTCAAATGGATGAAAAACGATATGTTTTACAACTCGTTCCACCCACCGACGGCGCGCTTTAGCCAGCTTCGATTGATCTTCGATTTCGCCGAAGTTGTGTTCGCCCATAGCCCCTAAGAGCCAAGGCTCTTCTGCAAAAATCTTTTCTGCTTTATTCCACTGCATTGTAATTCCTCCATCCCAGAGATTTTGGATTCAGCGGTCGCCCCCGAAGGACTTCCGCTGGTCTATTAAAAGACCTCAAATAATAACATATTTTGGCCATTACGTAAAGGGTGCCAATAATTTGACACCGTATTTAAAGCGCGATAATATAGCGAAAATCGAATAAATTATAACCTTGAGGCCCATTCGGGCCAACCCTTAGAAAGGGAGCTTGCAGGCCAAGATTGCAATTTTAGTGTTTTTCGTTATAATACGGAAAATCCACTTTTTGAAACCTTTGCCTGCAAGCTGGGGAGTAAAAGAGTGGGTTTTTTGTATGTATCTGCGAACTCTGCACACTGAACCCCACACACTGAACTCAACCCATTTGCCTTAAACTTTATAAAATCTTTAGAATTTCTTTATAAATAATTTATTTAGCTTTTATTTAAGTCTTGTGGATAAACATGTCCTGATTTTGGAAACCTCTAATTAATTTTAGTCATTGTATTTTAGTGGACGTTCGTATACCATAAATACATGACCATACAAAAGATCTATGGCAGTAATCCAATCGGAAAGTTTGCGGAAAACCCCTTCCAAGTCTTTCGTGGCTCATACCTTCGAAAAGATATTTTCTATGGGCAAAGACACCAAAACCTTCGGCGAGGTCGGCCAGGATTTTATATACTGGTCGCAATTTGGCAGGCCGCTTCCAGTTGCCAAAACTACCTTGAAGACTTACAAGCGCACCTTGGAATTAATAGCCAAGCATTTTGGAGATGCCCCCATTACGTCCATCAGCATGGACCATATTACAAACATTCGAAAGGACTTCATTGACCGCGGTGCCAAGATTGGTTATTTGAATAAAATTTTAATGCTGATCCGGCTGGTACTAAAATACTCATTTGAAGAACTACAATTAGATGTGATGCACTGGCAAAGAATAAAGTTACCACCTAAGCCCAGGTCAGAAGTAAGGTATTTGAGCCAAGGCGAGTTAGACAGAATATTGGCGTACATTCCTAACGACACAATACAGGGAGTCCGAACAAAGGCAGTCCTGACCACAATGCTAGATACCGGCATGCGTATTTCAGAAGTATTATCTTTAAACCGCGACACAATCGACTGGCAGGACAGATCAGCATTTATAATCGGCAAGGGTAGCAAAAAACGAAAGGTGCTATTCCAGGACTGGTCCCTATGGTGGATTAAGCAGTATTTGTCACTTAGGAAAGATGAGCATATAGCACTGTTCGTTTGCCACCAAAATGGCTACCCGATTGCCAGGCTGCAGGCAAACGATGTCCAAAGGGTTTTCCGGCGCATTTCTATTAATACAGGCATTGATAAGTTTACGCCCCATACAGCCCGAAAAACTGCCGGATCTACCATGTGGAATAATGGCGCTGACATTCAGGACGTACAGGTATTTTTAGGACATGAGAGACTTCAGACAACCCAAATTTATGTAGGCAAAAACTATGACAGAGTCAGAGAGGTGCAGAAGCAAACTTTACAGTATCGGGCCGCTGTGGATATTGGAGTTACAGCGGTTATGAAGTGGTCAAAAACCCATGATAAATGTGTTCACTGCTCCAAGACGGATAAGCCGCATGCCGGCCGCGGTTATTGCTATAACTGCTATATGAATTTGAAGAATGCGGCAAAGCGTGCCGAACGTGTAGAAAACATAGTAAAACCTATGGAAATTTCGACTTGACAATCGTATACCTACGCGTTAATATAGGTATATGAGGCAAGAGAATGTTATACGTAATATGGCAGTAGTGATTCTAAGGAAAGCTAACCCAAAAGTGTATTCTTTTGGCAGTTTAGCCCAATTATTCAGGGTTCAGAAGCATATGGTGCATAAGATATACCAGAGAGATAAAGATAAGTATCAGCTACCGGATGAGAGTATTAAAAAATAAAGCTGTTTAGAAATCGTATACCTTTGAAGTGAATAGTTTGCAAAGCTCTTTCAAAATCTGTATGCTTAAATAAAGCATTTTATAATATTTTGCACACAATACTGGGCGTATTGCTCAATTGTGCTGAGTTCGATCCCCACTCGACCCACCATCGCTAATGATGACTTCCGAGCCGTCTTGACTGAAAAATCCCTTGTAATTTTATTGGGGATTTTTATTTTCCTCTTCCTCAGAGTTATCTACAAACCGAATCGGAGGTTGAACTTTTGGCCGATTCGCCCTTCTCAATCCGCTCGGCAATGCGCCAGGCAGCATCCACGTAAGCAACGATTTTATACCCTTCCTCAAGTTCCTGATCTGAAGCCCGAGGATAAAGCTTACGCATTTTTTCGATAATCTATTTTTTGAACTCCTCCTCTTTTTCAGTTTGGTTTTGAGCCATGATGCTCTTTATTAATGATCTTGGCCTCAGTTTGACAGGTTTTTTGAGGAGCGCATAATTAATTTAATGAAAAGCTCGATGTCTAAAGGAAAAATAATCACCACTGCAATATTTGTTCTAGTAATAGCTGGCCTCCTTATAATCCAGAGACAATATCCAACGATTATATTTTCAAAAAATTATATTCCGAATATAGTGGTCACACTATCTGGCATTTTAGTTACTGTCGGACTTGTTGACTATTTAATAGAACGTGATAAAAAAGAAAAACAGAAAAAAACGGTCGATATAGTACATAAAAAATTAGTTCCGCATGTCGCGAGAATTGCCGAATTGACATTCCAGATGTTGAAGGCTTCTTTTGAACCTCACCAAGACAGAACATTATTACCTAGTACCTATGAAACACTGTTCACCGAAAGATATGTGAACCAATTGAGCAGATTTGATATGAACAAGGGCAATGCCCCTGTTTATCCATTTCGATCCTGGCCTATCTATATATCTACAGATATCAAAAATAGCCTTGACTCAATTGAACAAGTTATGGGCGCTTACGTGGCTTATTTGGAACCCAACACTATTGATCTAATTTACAATCTTCAAAATTGTATCTTTGCTATCATTTTAAAAAATATTGGCATAATTACTTCGGTATGGGAAAGGGAGGGTACCCCTATCACACACTATCCGCTGTTCGGAACAAAGCAGGCCACTGACTTTTGCAATAAACTACTCCGTGTGATTGAAGCACTGAATGATGTAAACCACGAGACGAAAATAATATTTGATCCTGCATTATATTCTGATAATATCTCTCCGAAAATGGGACAGAGTCGAATGAGCGATGCGGAATTTAAGGAATTTGAAAAACAATTAGCCACCCCCTTACCAGAAAATAAATCATCGCAAACCATGGTAGTTGAGGGTACATAATCGCTTAAAAAATTTATAAACCAATTTTCTTCAATCAAAAGAGAAAAATAATTAAATCCTTTTATCATGACGCCCTTAGACAAAGTCACTAAGCTACTAAACGTTATTCAGATGATAGTGATAGTAGCTGGTCTACCTATTGCAATCGGGGGTTTGTTTTACACAGCAATTCAAACAAAGACACAAGTTACCGCCTTGAATGATAGCCGCAAAGTGGAATCAGCCAAATTTGTTTTGGATGCATCTAATACACTTAGCAATGGCGACTACGGTGATATATTAACGGCTATTGAAGGAACCGATAAACCTCACTCAAGCTCATATCCCATTCTTAAAAAATCAGGGGGTAATTTTAATTCCATTGATATTGATGATTATTTGGGTCTATATAACGACGTCGGCGTTTTATATCAAGAAAACTTGGTCGATGAAACAATGGCTTATGATGAATTTTCTTATGATGTTGAAAAGGCATATTGCAACAAGGATGTGTCGTCAGAGGTAATGCGTCTTAGACAACTATCCAATCAACCTGATAATTCATTGTCTTACTATAAACCTTTTGAGATTCTAGCTAATCGTTTTCTTCAGATCGATGGATATACTTGTGCAAATTTAGATAGCCAATAGAGTATATAGCTGTCCAAAATAAACCGGCCTTCCACCGGTTTTATTTTTGATTCCAGTTATTCACACAGATACGACTCACGTGCCTCCGTCTTTCGTGCAGACTGCATAACTCGACCTATCAGTTTCCGCCAAAAATTTCGACTTGTGTCACGATGTGTCCCACCATGAAAAGCCTGGTGGCTAGTTGAGCAAAGCGAAACTGGCCAGCGGGCTTTTCATTTTTGGCCTGTCGGATCGAACCTTAGTTCAAGACCCGATCTCATATATATTTGTGTCGCATATCGAATCAAGCGGGCCGAAACGAGACGAAGGATTTTTATGTAGAAAAATTGCGGCCGAACGATCTGCGAATGTGAGCAAAAAGACATTTGCACCAACCCCGGACAACGAGGGCAGCAGCAAGCCGAGACAGAATCTCCACTCAAGCAAGATGCCGTTGACATCGTGAAAGTTCATACTAAAATTATTTGGTCAAGGTAAATCTCAACTTTGATCAAGATTTAACCGCCCCACCAGGCGGTTTTTTTACTGAACCCATTCCAAAACTTAGCCGGCTCATTTTCTAGGTGACTTCTGCCACAAAAACCAAAACCAGGTGCGATAACTCTCGGCCAGATCTTTGCTATGAATCACAAAAAAAGTAGTATTTTCGTCCATCTTACCCAGACTGATGCCGGTGTAAGTCAAAACATAATCGCCGATAATTTGGATCACGGAATTAGTAGAGTATTCTTTTGGCAAAAATCGATACTCAGCGGTTGCCGGAAACTTTTCAGCAAAACCCGGCAATTTAGTTTTTACTTCATCATCAAAAAGCAAATAAAATTTAATTTTCCTTCGGTTAGCCTCATTAAAAAAGGCTTTTCTGCTGGCCTCCAATCTAGAATCAAACCATTGCGCTTTTGCCCCGACAAAATGCGAATCTTTGCCGACCCTAACAATCAGCCGCCAAATATTTTTTAAACCTTCAAATCCTTTGTAAATATAAGCTTCTTCCGGACTTTTTTGTTCGCGATATTTGCCTGCGAGTATCGGCAAAACCTCCTGCAGCTGATTTTGTTTTTCAGCTAAAAGCTCCCTGAGCTTATCAGGATCAACAGGACTGTAATTATTCTTTGCACCGCTTAAAATTTCAAAACACAAGCCTTTGTCAATCAAACGATGTACGGCGTCATAAGCATTACGGCGATGGATTTTAGCTTTTACGGCAATATCGCTGATCGACGATTCTCCAAGTTCAAGCATCGCCTCATAAATCTTAGTTTCATTTGGACTTAATCCAATGCTTTGCAAAATTTCTTGAAACATTTTGGTACTTTAAATATTTAAGTGGTGGCGATAGTTACCCCATGGTTGTCTTGGCCACTCAAACATAATATTATAGAATTTACGGTTGACTGTAAAGTCAACGGACAACGGAGGAGCAATGCAAAAATTACTGCTGATTTTACTGACTTTGGTTGCGGCCACTTCCGCCCAAACCGTTAAATTCCAACTGCTAAGCACGGTCGGCCATACTGTTCCTACCGCTGCAAACGCCACCACCGACTCTTTCAATGTTGGCGCAGCGCTCAAAATTGATCTGAGCAAAAAATATTTCATCAGGCCGTTCTTTACCATTGGAGCGGTTCGGCCTGAAATCGCAAAGCCAAAATTGACTCCGGTTTTGCAGGGCTGCGTCGTAGCAGGACTCAAATTCAACCGGCTGTTTGGTGTAGTTGTAGGAGGCGGTGTCACCGATCTAATGCCCAGCAACAAACCAAACGCTTACCTGCCGACCCTGATCGTAGCAACCACTTGGCGGCTGACAAAGAATCTCGGATTTTTCCCGGGATTTTCCAGAACTTCAAGGGGCACAAGTCCTACCGCGCAGATCGCTTATACTTTTTTAAAATGATCAGCGGAAATTTACGAAAACCGACGGAGCATTAAATTGCGCCGTCGGTTTTTTTAAAAAAACCATCCCCAAAAAGGATGGCTTTTCTGCAAAAATAAGGCAGAAAAAATCTGTTCAGTGTGCAGCATGCCCGTTCATCACCCTTGAGATCTCGCCATAGTTGATCGGCGATGACAAGATCAGAAAACTTTCCGCGGACCCGCACGGACCCAGTTTATCAATGAACTGCTCCAACTGTTGGACTGACTTGAAATGGGCCTTGAGAATCAAGACGTCCTTTCCGGTGCAGCGATGGCACTCTTCCACCAAAATTCCCGGAAAAGTATTTATAACTGCCAAAGCCCGGCCAACCTGGCTCTCATTGCCTCTTTGCGCGGCCAGGCTCAGATGAATGAAAGTCTGAATCGACAAACCGATTTTGATCGGGTCAACTTTGGCGGCGTTCTTCTGAATAATTCCGACCTCAAGCATACGGTCATACCTTGCAACCACGGCCGGGGTAGTTAATCCGACTCTTCGGCCAAGCTCGGCATAAGAAATCCTGCCGTCTGCGTACAATTCTTGCAGTATTCTCCAGCCGATGCCGTCTAAAAGTTTGCTGTCTGCAATTTCACTCACAAATCCCTCCTTAAAATCTGATCAAGTATACAAATAAAACAGCTTTGGAGTGTAGCATTAAAAAAATTTTAACGCAATCCCAAATAAAAATGGCAGCACGAATGCCGCCAATTTAAAAACTTTGCAGAGATTTAAAGATTTGGATTATTGATCAGTCCTGCCGTCCCAGAACCTTTTACAAAATTGAGCAAAACCCGCGGCAACAGTATTGGTGAATTCATCCGCCTGACGGGTGATCACGTCAATGTTATCGTCGGCAATGTAAAGCTCAAACCAACGTTTTCCGTCATATTCATGTTGGTGGTTTGAAAGCAGCCGCTTGATCGGCGAACCCGGAGTCCCGGGTAAATCTACCAAAAACCTTCCCCCGCTGTCATCCCAGCTTACCGCACCCGGGATGCCAATATAATCCTCAAGCGCGTTTTTAAGCTGCTCTTTAGTTGGCCGCTCTTTCTGCCAATATACAAATCTATCCAATGCCATTGAGCCCCCTTTTTCAGCTGGGTATCGTAACATTTAACCGGCTCATTAACAAGTTCTTTTTGATTGACTTTAAAACCATTTATGATAAAATCATCTGTTCTGCCTTTTGATTTATAAAGAAGGCGGCACGACAATTTTACCGCACACTATTCGTATAAGGAGGCGCAAAGTGGAAGTAAAAAACGATAGGTATTCCGCTCTAGGACTGGCTGCTTTCCGCGAAGTTTTTGCGAAAGCAATTAACAGCCCGGCAGGCCGGAAGAGTCTTGAAGCACAGGGCCTGGCGCCCCATTTCAAAACTCTACAAAGCCCGCAACTCACCGAAAACAATCTGCAAATTCATACCAAAAAATTGAAAGCAGCGGGGCTTAACCTTCCGGAAATATTCTTCAGCGCCGCCAGGCGCAAGGTACAAAAAGACAAAAAAATTCCTGCCGAACTGGACAATTATGGCGCCTTGATCGCTGAATTAGAAAAAATCGGTGAGCAAGCAACGGTCATAAATCTGGCTGAGGCGATTGGAACCAATACCGCAACCCTGTGGAACTGGCGGAGCAAGAAAAGGATAATGAGTTTCAGTTTTATGGTTATTGCGATCCGAGTGGTCATCGACTACAGACAAACCGGGCATCTGTCGTTTACAACTAAACAGAAGCCCGACGGACCCAAGGTCGACAGTACTCAGACTCAGACTGAAACTGCTCCAAAGGCCAGAACAGCTGCTGGATTCCAACAAATCTCCCAGGTCATTACTGACCCTGATGCGTTTGTCAGGACAATCTTAAATACCATTGAGAACCAGGCGATCATGCTGGAAGCAGCATCACCTGCACTGATCAACGATGGTGGCCGGCTGCAACTTTTAAGAAACATCTTCAGATTGCTTAAGGCTGCTGACATTAACCCGAAGTGGCTCAGTCAAATGCGTGAACATCGTGTCTTTGGCCCGAACGACCTGGCAGCATTGGCCTTACTACAAAATATCAAAATTTGAGGAGGCAACGTGACCCCTGATTTTTCGCAAATGGAACACTACCCGATCAGTATCACCGGACCATTTCTGGCGCAGGAGCTGGCCTTAGATTTGTATGCGGATCCCGGTGCCTGCATGTTTGAAGGCATTCGTAACGGACTTATCGCCAGCATGGACGGTGACACCTGGGCCCCGCAAAAAGCGCGGATTGAAGTATTCTTTGAACACAACCATCCGCTTTGTCCGCAAACCAATGCTCTGGTAATTTTGGACCACGGCAGCGGCTTTACGGATATGAACATCAAGCGGTTCAGTACGATCGGCCGTGACCCCAAAAACGTCCTGGAGTTTAAAGGAGCCCAGCAAAAACGCATTGGGCGTTTCGCTATGCTGGCTCTTAACAAACAAACTGTGGCAGGAAACTACGAAACCGGTTTCTTTGTGATCACAAAAACCAAGCATCAGGCTAAGGTTCGGATCATTTATATGATCCCGAACTGGATCCAACAGGCGCAGAACTGGCTCGGAGAGCAGGTTCCCCACAACTCCGGCAAACTCGGTCGTTTGAAAACTATCGAGGGATCGTTCACTGCGATTGTAATTCCAAATCCTGTCCTGGAAACGGAAGAACAGATTCGCCAGGCGATCCGCTGGAAACTGCCGCGGAAAAAAGAACTGATGTTTGACCTTGAAGTCTGCGGCAAGAAGCTCTTGCCGCCTGCGCTGGCCAACAGGATCACAGTAGTCCAGGAAAAACCGCTTAAAGAAGGCGGTCGGATTGAGGCATACATTGACCAAACTCCCGAGAAAGAAGATGGAGGAATTTGGTTGGCTGATGCTGATACAGGACTTCGGGTGGCTGACCTGAGCAAGATGAGCAGCCATGTACCGCATCCGCTGTGGCGGCCAGAGCTTTGGGGCGATATCTTTGTTCCGCGGGTCTTGGGCAATCAGGATACCGGCAGAACATCGTTGTCCAGCCAACTGCTCAAAACCGCTTACTGGCGGAATACGGTCTACGGTTTTCTTTCGGCGAACGTCGCTCCAAAAGCCAGAGTGCTGATTGGAGACGAGGATGTCTTCAAAGGCAATGACCCGATCAGCAGTATGATTGGCGAATTTGTCGATAGCTGCAAAGCAGCTTTTGGAGATCCGGAGAAAAACTCAGGCGGACCGGCGGGACTGACCAGGACGGCAAGTCAAACTCATCGGACGACCGGACCCAGAAAAGAACCTGGGCCAACTCGGCCGCACGAGCCCGGCAAAACGCGGGTAATTCCGGTCAGGGTAGCCGACCAAGACTATTACCTGACTCCGCGCCAGCTGGACCCGTTGACGATGGCCGAAGCCAGCTTGGACACCAACAACAACATCATTTTCATTAACAACCGGGGGTATTCGGCACTGCCAAACAAAAAATTCGCAGCTCAAGAACACATTAAGCTACGAATCTTAGAAGCGGTAGGGCGGGCCAAATACCCGAACTCTGCTGCTCAGGTTTCACAGTTCATCAGTGAAAACCGGTCGAAGATGCAAAAATAATTTACTTTCCACAAAATTAAAACAACGGTCATGACCAGAGTCATGACCGTTTTTTATTTCTCTTTGGGACCGTTGCGTTTTTTTGAACGCAGCATCTCAACGCCTTCTTTAAAAACCTGCATGCCCGGAATTGTAAACAAATCGCTGACATCCCAAGGCAACTTTCTGCTGTTGCGCCGATAAGCCCGAACGTCTTGAGCAACTTCCCCAAGACAGTTAAGGTAAAGACCAACGGCGTCCTGATCAGCCGGGCTGCTGTCCCAATTAGACTGGGCTCTGAAAGCGGTTTTGAATTCAAAACCGTCCAACATGCTCAGTCGCTCTGCAAGATTCAACAAAATGCTGGGAGCAAACTGCGGTCCGCTTTCCAAATGATCCTGATCCGCAACCAACTCATATAAGCTTATGATCAAAAGCTGATTGGGCTTAAGACCATAGGCCTTGGCGATGCCTGCCGACGAACCGTCGTGCTCAGGCACAGAGTCGGGCACCGGCGCTGCTGGCTCAGCAGTTTGCTGTTCGACAGATTCTGATTCAATTTTAGCAAAACTGAACTTCGGCTGAAATTGCGATAACGCTGGCAGGTCCAAACTTAGAAACGCCTTAACTGATCCTGCTTTGACCAGTGTCGCGGCAGAAACAAACTCACCAAGCTTTTGAGTTCTTGCTTTGACGGTTCGTTCCTGGCTAACCAGCCCGTTGATATACTCCCCTACAGATTCAAGCTCAAGTTGATAGGACTTTTTCGAATCTTCATCCTCGCAGTCAAGCATCCGCAGTTCAAGGTCTTCGCGATAGCCTTCCGCCTGATCTTGAAAAGCAATAATTTGCCTGGTCCAATCGCTGATAAACTCAAGCTCCTTTTTGACCAGGCTCAGTTCTTCTTCAAATCCGGCTTCAGCAGGCTTGGTGCCGGCTTTAATATCGCCGAGCCCAAGAGTTTCAATAGCAGAGTATAGCGCCGCTTTAAATTCATCCACGGCGTTAACTTCGCTTTGCTTTTTTAGCAGCTTGCTGTTGAGTGCGGCCAGCTCCTGATTACGCCTGGCCAGACGCACGTTGTCTGATTCTTGAAAAGATGCTGCTGAACGCAATGCCTCTCGTTCATTTACCAGCTTTTGCAAGCTTTCAGAATCCGTAAGATTCAAGAGTTGAATCTCGGCGACACCTTTAGAAACTGAAATCGCATTGATCAGCGCCAGCACCGCCTGCAAACGGATGACATCGTCAGAATTTAGTCCTTCTTGGAAATCTTTTTTCCAGGAGGACAGGTATTCAACAACATCGTCTAGAATTTCCGATAAGCAAGCTTCTTTTTCAGGGCTTGCAACCGTTTTGGCATCAGAATTCGGTTCCACTTTTATCCTCCTCAGTAATTAGATCCAAGAAAAACGGATCATATTAAACTATCATAAATGGCATAAAAGTCAAGGAAGCGCCTTGACTAAGAGGCCCTTTTTTATTATCCTTTTAAGCTTTTGTAGTTTAAATTTTTCGAGGAGGAACTATGGAGTACGTTGACCCAAAGCTTACCATTCTTGAGTTCTTTCTCGAATGGATAAGCCGATACAAACCTTTAAGTTCCGCCCGCCTAGTAACACTTGGCGGAAATGGAATTGAGGCCGGACTTTGGAAAAAATACGGCATTCCGGGCGAAAACGGCTGGTTAATTGAACGCTCCAGAATCAAAAGCAAAAATCTGATCCGGGAAACTGATTACAGATATTGCAACAATCTCGGAATGTTGCGGACGGTACTGCAAGCACAATATGGCGATGCGGCCGTAATTGACGGCATCCATTTTGATTTTTGCGGCGCACTTGAACCGAACTTTCAGATCTTTGAACGACTGATTCCGCTAACCAACAATAGTGAGGGCAGGTCGCTTGCAATCACTGTTGCGGACATGCGCACGAACATTTCACCTGAAGATCGTGAAAATCTGGTTTCGCAATTGCAAGCAATAATGCCGGAAGAAACGTTGCGGCTGTTATTCAACCGACTGTTGACGCAACAGCTCAGACTACCGCGCACCAAACGCGCCACGCTTCCGCTGTTCATGAAAACCAAACCTTTTGATCCGGTCAAAGCAACCTGGCGAGAACTGAGCACTTTCACCTACGTCATGAAAGCGGTTCTTGCACACAATTGCCTACCGGATCAAATTGCCCGCTACGTTTATATTTCCCGATACGGCGGCAGAGCTTTCAGGATGAGAAGTTACTTCATCCACCTTAACGGCAAAACTAAAAGCGATTTCGGTCCTGCTGAAATTGCCCAGCTGTGGACCAACAGTCCGCTGCTGTTCATCTCAAAGGAAGGGAAGATTAAAGAAATGAAATACGAAAAACTTGCCAGACTCGTTAGCGCAAGCGACAATGCTGAGGTTGCCGACCAATTTCAAAACCTAGTAAGCGCCGCCAATCAAGGCAACGAGCTCCTGGATAGTCTGCAACGCTTTGTGCGGCAAGCACTGGAAAGCAAAAATGGCCAACCGGGATTGCCGCCAGCCGACACCGCAGCCTCCAAAAACCCCAAACCAGCTAGCCAGACAGGGTCTGCAGCACCGTCAGCCGACACCGCACCGTCAGCCGACAAGCAAACAAAACGCCGTGGCCGGCGCAAAGGTTCCAAAAATCTGCCCAAATCCGAAAAAAGAAATCTTGAAGCTCAAAAGGCGGTTAACCTGACGATTGAGCTGCTCGATGCCGCAATCCAAGGTCCGGAAGTGTACGCTACGGTTGAAGAAAAAGTAGCTCGGGAATTGCGGATCCTGCGGAAACGCAACCGACGCCGGATCACAGGTGGCATGCTAGCTCAGGCCAAAGGAAAATTCCGGCCAGCGTTCATGGAACGGGTCGGTACATACTTTGACAGAGAGCGGATTCCCGGAATCTGTGCCACACTCGCTCCAATTTACTCATCGTTGGAGAGCAAAAAAGTCACCGCCGCTCAGTTGGCAGAGCAGGCAATGCACTAGTTCCAAACGTACTTCACCAAAAAACCGGTCAGGATTTTATCTGACCGGGTTTTTTATTTTATTTCATGGAAAAACTATTGCTGAAACTGCCTGCTGCCGAGCGGCTGCGCCGCAAAACTTTCGGTCTTGCCGATCTTCGTAGCAAGCAACAATACTGCTAAGCACAAAACAACAATTAATCCGCAAACTGAAATTAGCACTGTATTTTCACTTTTCACCACTCGGTCCTACTGTGGTCGGAAACATGTCGGCCGATTAAAATTAGAAATACGATCGGCAAGAGCAGCCAGACAAACTGCGCCGTACTATTCAAAAAAACAAATTTAACCAGAGGCGCAAAAGTTGTTTTAATATCCGGCGGCAAAAAAGACAAAATCACGCTGATCAAAAAGCCGACCTGTAAAAACGCAAATAATAGGGAGAAAAACCAGGAACCAAAACCGCGGCTGTCTACTGAAGTTCGGAACACAAACCGCGACAAAACCAAAAAAAAGAATCCGAATAAAACCAAAAAAGTTATCAATTGACTCAGATAAATCACCGCGCCGATCCGCTGGCCCAAAGCTTGGCTTAGAAACGGCGCCTGAATGACCAGCAGCTCAGCCATATAAACCGACATTAAAATACTGACAATTCTGCCACGGCCCGCCGAAAAACTGTAAATAATTGAAACCGCAATCCAAAAGAAAAAAATAAAAGCATCCCAGCTGGGATTGTGGAAATTCACGGTGTGCAGTAAAGCAAGGTATTGTGAGGTGGAACCCATTTTTGTTTCTTTTTCTGAGGCCCTCCGGCTTGAAAATATTATACCATAAAAAGATGATTATTCTTCCTGATCCAATTCTTTCAGTAATTCTTTCTGCTTTTTATTTAGTTTTTTCGGCACAACAACATTTACCGTGACAAACAAATCCCCGCGCCCGCCGCGGTTAAGATGCGGCACGCCTTTGCCGCCGATTTTAAAAACTGTGCCAGGTTGAGTCCCCGAGGCAATTTTTATTTTGACATTTCCGTCCAGACCGGGAACTTCGATACTGGTTCCTAGAGCGGCATTACTGAAACTGATTGGAACATCTTTATACAGGTTAAAACCCTCGCGTCGCAGTTCTGGATGCGGTTGTACTTTCAAAACAATATACAAATCGCCGCTTTCAGAACCGCGATATCCGGCCTCACCTTCGTTTTTGATTCTGATCCTCTGGCCATCATCAATTCCCGCAGGAATTTTTATGGTAATAGTCTTCTGCTGGCGCTGCACGCCGCTGCCTTTGCACTGGGTGCAAGGATGCTCTGGAATTTTCCCGGCGCCTTCACAACGGTCGCATACGCTTGAACTGGAAATTGTTCCTAAAATAGTCCTGCGGCTGGTGCGAATCTGTCCCTGGCCATGGCATTTTGGACAAGTAATTATTTTTGTATCCGGCTCAGCGCCGTTGCCTTTACAGCGCTGGCAAGTATCTTTTTTCTCTAAAGTAATCTGTTTATCAACGCCAAAAGCCGCCTCTTCAAAAGAGATGGTCATAGGCATCTCCAGATCTACGCCGCGATTACGCCGCGCTTCTCGGGATTGCGCGCCGCCGAAAATATCTGAAAAAATATCGCCGAAATCAAATTCAACTCCGCCGGGGCCGGAAGCAGAGCCAAACCCGGAAAAATCAAAACCACCGAACGGACCGGAAGCAGCAGAGCCAAAACCTCCAAAGCCTGCGCCACCCTGACGCCGGGCCTGTTCAAAAGTGCTACCATACTGGTCATACTGCGAACGCTTAGTGCCGTCCGATAAAACCTGATAGGCTTCGTTTATTTCTTTGAATCGATCAGCGCTGCCGCCGCGGTCAGGATGATGTTCTGCTGCAAGCTTGCGATAGGCGCGCTTAATTTCATCGGTGCTGGCACTTTTTTCGACGCCCAAAATTTCGTAATAATTTTTTGCCACTTATCTCCGAATTGATTATTGAACTTTAAAACCAATTGTGTCGGTTCCTGCCGGGGCTTCCGCTTGCCGCACCTCGCCAAATTGCTGTTCATAGCGCTTAAGATTGTCCTGCATTGCCGCGACCATTCGCTTCATATGTCCGGGTGAAAGAATCACTTTTGAAACCACGCTGCCAAGCGCCGCGGTCAAATCAATGTTCATAAAATTGATCTGAAATTCTTCGCGATTATGCACAATCTGCGCCGCATTGGAATAAACCCCTTTAAGCACCTCGTCACTGACCTTTAATTGAACCTGGTTTTGAACGGGCTGGCCAGCTTGATTGTTTTCTGTCATAAGTTTACTACTTTCAAATTAAATTTTAATTGACCACTTCGGCATCAACCGAATTGCCTGTCGCACCCGAACCCGAATCTCCGGCATCTGCCCCCGGCCCAGCCTGCGGCCCGCCCTGCTGACCCTGAGCGCCCTGATACATTGCCGCACCGACTTTCTGGATTGCAGCAGATAGTTCGTCCAAGGCTTTCTTAATTGCATCAATATCATCCTTGTCTTTGACCGCCTTCAATGCATCAATTTTTTCCTGAGCCGCTTTGCGATCGGCCTCCGGAGCTTTATCACCCGCGTCCTTCAAAGTTTTTTCAGAGACTGTCAAAAGCGTGTCCGCCTGATTGCGGACTTCCACTGTTTCTTTGCGCTTGCGATCTTCAGAAGCGTGCGCTTCAGCTTCTTTCTTCATCCGCTCAATTTCATCCTTGGACAAATTTGAAGAGCCTTGAATGGTGATGTGCTGCTCTTTGCCGGTGCCCTTGTCTTTGGCGCGTACGGTCAGAATGCCATTTGCATCAATATCAAATGTCACCTCAACTTGCGGTACGCCGCGTGGCGCCGGCGGCAAACCGTCCAAAATAAATCGGCCTAACGACTTATTGTCAGCCGCGAAGTCACGTTCGCCCTGGAGCACGTTAATCTCAACCGAAGGCTGATTATCAGCCGCGGTACTGAATACCTGGGATTTTGAGGTCGGAATGGTGCTGTTACGATCAATCAAAGAAGTGCGGATACCGCCCAAGGTCTCAAGACCCAAGGTCAACGGAGTGACATCAAGCAACAGAATATCTTTGACCTCGCCGCCTAAAACGCCTGCTTGGATTGCCGCGCCTTTTGCAACCGCTTCCATCGGATCAATACCGCGTTCAACCTGCTTGCCAATGTAATCTTCCACAAACTTTTGAACAATCGGCATTCTGGTCGGACCGCCGACTAAAATAATTTTATCAATCTGGCTTGGCGCAAGCTTGGCATCAGTAATTGCCTGCTGCATCGGGCCGCGCATCTTTTCAATAATTGGTCTGACCAAATCCTCAAGCTTTGCGCGAGTGATTTTCATTTGCATGTGCTTTGGACCGTTTGAGTCAGCGGTAATGAACGGTAAATTAATATCAGTCTCCAAAGTTGTTGATAGTTCGATCTTGGCTTTTTCAGCGGCCTCGCGTACCCGGTTCATTGCCATTTTGTCGCCGCTGACATCCACGCCGCTTTCGGCCTTGAAACTCTGAATAATAAAATTGATCAGCGCGCTGTCCATATCCTTGCCGCCAAGCTGAGTATCTCCTGAAGTCGAAATAACTTCAAAAACGCCCTGACCAAAATCCATGATCGTGACATCTAAAGTTCCGCCACCAAGATCAAAGACCATGATTTTTTGTTCCTGCCCGACTTTATCCAAGCCATAGGCAAGCGCAGCCGCGGTCGGCTCATTGATAATTCTGACCACTTTAAGTCCTGCGATTTCGCCGGCGTTCTTGGTAGCCTGTCTTTGAGCGTCGTCAAAATATGCCGGGACGGTGATTACAGCTTTTGGCACCGGCTGGCCGAGGTAGCTTTCCGCGTCTTTTTTGATTTTTTGCAAAATGAATGCTGAAATTTGTTCCGGGGTATAGTCTTTGCCGTTCAATGTATATTTAAAATTGGTGCCCATTTTTCTTTTGGCTTCAAAAACCGTGCCTTCCGGATTTGTCACGGCCTGTCTGCGCGCCGGCTCGCCTACTAAAAGCTGGCCGTCCTTTGTAAACGCAACATAAGATGGGAAAGCCTTGCCGGCAAGTGAATTTCCTTCAGCCGAAGGAATAATCACCGGCTTACCGCCTTCCATCACTGCCGCCGCGGAGTTCGACGTACCTAAATCTATTCCTATAATTTTTGGCATAAATTCCTTTCTTACTAAGTTGACTTATTGAGCTTAATCAATTAATATTTTTTGATGTATAACAATCTGCGATAGGGGGTAAAATGCAAGAGATTAAAATGCTAATGCATAAATCCGAATCAGATCTCACCGAATGCTGGCCATACATGGCTTTAGGGCTGGTGCTGCTTCTATTTATCGCCATGATCTTATTTAGCGGCGACTGGAGTGGCATCGACCAACACATAATTGGACCCTTTTATTAAGGTCCGGAACGGAGCCAGCAATGAGCAAGGCGACGCTGCGCCAAAACCTTGAAGAAAAGTTTGCGGGTCATCCGGCTGATACCGAAGTTTCAGGATTTGGCTGGGCAATAATTTTTGGGATATTGGTTCTGCTGATTATCGCCATCTGGGCATTTAGTTAGCTGGTGAATCTTCAGAATCGTATTGGTTAATTCTCACCGAGCTCGATCGACAGCGCCACAGCACCTGGCGCTTTTTTTATTTAGCCGCCGATCTTGCTTATCGCTACTTGGGCCGGTCTTAAAACTTTGCCGTCCAGCATATACCCGGTCTGGTAAATTTCTGCGACCAAGCCGTCAGTCTCCCCCGAAACCTCTCGTACAGCCTCATGCAGGTTTGGATCAAATTTTTCACCCACCGCATCAATTTTTTTAATGTTCATTTTCGCAATAGCTTCGTCAATCTGCTTGACGATTCCGTCCAAGCCGTTTTTCCAGTTTTGAAATTTTGGATCTTCTAACTGCGGCGCATGCTTAATCGCCTGCTCCAGCGAATCAAGTACCGGCAAAATCTGGACAAATCCGGCTTGCTTGCCAAAGGCTATCCATTCACTGCTTTCCGCCTCCTTGCGCTTTCGATAATTCTCAAAGTCTGCTTGAGTGCGCTTCCAACCGCTTAAATTTTCTTCGGCTTTGGAAATCGCCTCATTTAGTTCCTGCTGCAGCTGGTCAACATCAACCGGCTGGCCGGAAACATCTGACAATTCTTCCATTTTAAAATCTCCTTTTAAAATCTCCAATGAATTAATAATGCAATTGCTAATCCGCTTGATAAAAATTTGGTGAAATACTCAACCATGCTGATATTCTTGTCGTAACGCATCGATTTCGGACCGATGATCCCGATCAAACCTTTTTGGCCGTCCGGCAACCTGAATTTTGAAACAATCATCGAGTAATCTGAAATCTGCGGTAAATGATGTTCGCTGCCAATTAATGTTTCCGGTCGATCAGTAAAAAATTTTATTAACATCCGGCCGGCATGTTCATCAATATTTTCAAAGAATTCCGCGACGTCAATCATTCCCTGCTTGTCTTCGGCGCTTTGCAAAATATTAGAAAGCCCGGCCGCAGCCGCCTCTTCCGGCAAAAGTGCAAAAGCGGCCTGTTCAGTTTTTGAGGCAAGTAATCGCGCGATCTTCTTACCAAACTCCTGATGCTCAGTCTGTAACTCAAGAAGTTGCTGACGCAAAAGCTTCTGCTCTTTCAAAGAAATCTCAAAACGCTTCATTAACTCATTTACGAAATAACGATAACCGCTGTCGGTTGGAATGCGTCCTGCTGAAGTGTGCGGCTGCTCAATAAACCGGGCTTTCTCCAAAGCCGCCATTTCATTACGGATTGTTGCCGAGGAAATATCAAAATTGTATTTATCCTGAATTTCCTCAGAACCAACCGGTGAACCGGAGTTGCTATATTCTTTGACAATTGCGGCAAGAATTTTCGCCTGCCGTTCACTAAGAGCTTTCTGCATATTTGGCAGTTAAATACAAAGTTTGCTAATTAATATTATAATTAGCACTCACGTGTGTCAAGTGCTAAAATAAATTTTTAATAATAAATTCAGCCAATAAAAAAGCGGCCTTTTCAGACCGCTGCGGCAAACTAAATCTAGCTGCCAAGCAACTCAACTTTAAAATTGAGTTTTTGAGTCAGAACCCGGAAAATGTTGGCATAACCTTCTGCTGTGATCTTGCAATGATCGTACCTGTCCTGAGGGAAATCATCGTAATGCCTGATCAGATGCAGATCAAAGCCGTTGATTTCCTTGACAGTATTGCCCTGATCCCAGAGATGGTCATTGAGACAAAGTTGTTCTTGATGTCTCTGGCCTTGGATGAAAATGAATCCGGGCTGATAGCCGAAGAATCCCCAAGAATCGGTGCAATCGACGTTTATTTCCGGACAAAACAACGGCCGCTCCCTGATAACTTCAGCGCTGAAAAAAGCGATGATCTGCTCTTCACTGCTTGCGTCATCAATCATTTTCATGAACTTCGGAGCTGCTTTGGGTTGATCGCGCCAAGATATAAGGTCGGTCATGCTAACCTCCGTTCTGTTCAGTGCCCCGCTGCCATTACCGGTCAAGGATTTGATTCAGCTCCCGAACCCCATCCTCGTACATTTTGACCAGCTTTTTACGCTGAACGAGATAGAAGAGCGTTACGATGCCGATGCCGACCCAAAAGCTTGTTGACCAAACCAGCGGCGGTCCGGACAACAGCATCGAGCCAACATGCACGATAACGCTTGCGATGCACACAGTAAGACCGAACGCAATCAAGACGACACAGAGAACGAACAATTTTCTGGCCATAGCTCCTCCTCAGAAAGTAATTAACAAAAGATTATAAATAAAATAAAGGTTTTTGTCAAAAGGGCGTGTCATCCGACACGCCCTTTTTTTATGTAAAATTTTAAAAACCTGCCCGAAGTTAAGCGGCAAAGCCTCCGGCTTGGATTTCCCAAAGTTTTTGATAAGTGCCTTTCTTGATTTTCAGCAGGTTTTGGTGGCTGCCTTCTTCAGCAATTTTGCCTTTATCCAAAACAATAATTCGATCCATTTGCATAATTGTAGAAAGCCGGTGCGCAATAACCACAGCGGTCTTATCATGCATCAGATTTCTTAAGGCATCCTGGATCAAATGTTCAGATTCAGAATCAAGCGAAGAAGTGGCTTCATCTAAAACCAAGATCGGAGCATTTTTCAAAATTGCCCGGGCGATCGCAACGCGCTGACGCTCGCCGCCTGAAAGTTTAATGCCGCGCTCGCCAACATAAGTGTCATAACCTTGGGGAAACTGCGAAATAAATTCATGGCAATGTGCAAGCTTCGCGGCCTGGATCACCTCATCTTCGCTGGCCTGCTGTCTGGCATAACGAATATTTTCCATCAAAGTGCGGTGGAATAAAATCGGTTCTTGCGGCACCATTGCTATTGCCTGGCGCAAACTGTCCTGAGTCACCGAAGCAATGTTTTGGCCGTCAATTAAAATTTTTCCGGACTGGATGTCCATGAACCGCAGCAACATTTTCACAAAAGTAGTTTTGCCCCCGCCAGAAGGCCCGATTACCGCAAGCTTTTCCCCGGCCTTGATGTTCAAATTAAAATTATCAAATACTTTGCGATCGGCATAATAGCCAAAGTTTACGTCGACAAAATCAATTTGCCCACGGCTGACCGCAAGCTCCGCAGCACCGGGCAAATCCTGAACTTCATGCGGAGTCATAAAAATCTCAGTCATTTCATTAGCCTCAGCAAAATTTTCATAGAGCTTACGAATGCTTCGGCTTAAATTCCAAAGCCAGTCAAACAGCTGGAACAAATAACCTTGAAGCAGTGCCAAATCGCCGACCGTCAGCTGGCCTTCGCGCCAATAGCGATAAGCAAAATATAAAATTGCAAACTCCAGCATGAACATTAAAGCGGCTTGTGCTGCCTCAAAGATTGCCGCGATATCCCAGGACTTAAGCCTGACCCAATAAAGTTTTTCAGTAAGCCCTTTGAATGCTTCCAGCTCATAAGACTTCGCGCTGAAAAGTTTTAAATTCAAATTGTTATTGACCGTGTCAGCAAGCCTGCCGGTCACTACCGAATCCATTTCAGTGCGGCGCAGATCAAACTTATTCCGGTATGACGCGGTAAAATAGCTGAAAATCGTATAAACCACGGTCCAGATCAAAGCCACCCAGCCAAACAAAGGCTTTTGAAAAAACAAAATTATTACAATCGCGATCGTAACTAAAACGATCGGACCCAGGCCAAAAGAAATCTGATCTGCAATATCTTCAAAACTGCGGTCAAAGCGGTTAACCTTACGCACCAGACTGCCGCTGAAATTATTTGTGAAAAAGGCAAAGGAATGATCGTGCAAATAATCAAAGCAGCTGTTGTTTAGATCAGACTTCATTCTGGACTGGAAGCGGTTGTTAATGAAAGTGGTAATTCTCCAGCCGGTCCAGAAAACCAAATGTGCAATTAAAAGCAGCCCGAGCAAATGCAGGAAGGTCGCCCGGGAAGAAGCACCGTTGAAACCGCCGGCCAAAAGGTTAAAAATGCCTTTATAAATAAACGGCCTGATGACCAACCCGACATTGGCGATCATTAAAGTGACAATTATCCAGAATAATTGCCATTTATGCTTTAAGACATGTCGCCAATAAATTTTGATTGTTTGTTTTGTTTGAGCTTTCATTTTGAACTTTACGAAAAATAACTTATTTCAGATACTTTTTTAGAAACTGTCCGGTGTAACTGCGTTTGATTTTAGCAAGATCTTCCGGCGTTCCAACGCCAACGATCTCGCCGCCCTTGCTGCCTCCCTCGGGACCCAAATCAATGATCCAATCGGCGCTTTTGATGATATCAAGATTGTGCTCAATGACAACTACGGTATTCCCTTTGTCGACCAGTTTGCTTAGGACGCTGAGCAGTCTTTTGACATCCGCGAAATGCAAACCGGTTGTCGGTTCATCCAAAATGTAAAGAGTTTTGCCTGTTGAAGCGCGCGATAATTCAGTGGAGAGCTTAATGCGCTGCGCTTCACCGCCGGAAAGGGTTGTCGCCTGCTGTCCTAGATGCATGTAACCCAACCCGACTTCAGACAAAGTTTCAAGCTTGCGATAAATCAAAGGCAGGTTTTTAAAGAAAATCTTAGCCTCATCAACGGTCATGTTTAAGACATCCGAAATATTCTTCTCTTTATAATGGATTTCCAGGGCTTCGCGATTGTATCTGCGGCCCTTACATTCCTCGCAAGTGACATAGACGTCGGGCAAAAAATGCATTTCAATTTTAATCACGCCGTCGCCGCCACAAACCTCGCATCTGCCGCCCTTAACGTTAAACGAGAACCGTCCAGCTTTGTAACCGCGCATCTTAGCTTCCTGAGTTGAAGCAAACAAATCTCTTATATATGTGAACACGCCGGTGTAGGTCGCCGGATTAGAACGCGGGGTCCGGCCGATTGGCGATTGATCAATAACAATTGCCTTATCGATAAAATCAATTCCTAAAATTTTCTTGTGTTTGCCCGGCTGATCTTTGGCATTATAAAAATATTGCGCCAACCCTTTGGCCAAAATCTCATTAAGCAACGTCGATTTGCCGCTGCCCGAAACGCCGGTTAAGCAGACAAACTTGCCAAGCGGCACGTCAACATTAATATTTTTAAGATTATGCTCTTCTGCTCCGACGATTGAAAGTTTTTTGCCGTTGCCGGTTCTGCGCTTCTTCGGGACATCAATGCTTTCTGCTCCGGAAAGATATTTGCCAGTAATTGAATTCTTATTTTTTTCAATCTGCTTTGGCGTTCCTTCCGCAATTACCTCTCCGCCATGCTTGCCCGCTCCCGGACCAATGTCCACCACCCAATCCGCGGCTTCAATGGTTTCCTGATCGTGTTCGACCACAATCACAGTATTGCCGAGATCGCGTAGACCTTTCAAGGTTTTCAAAAGCCGGGCATTATCGCGCTGATGCAGGCCGATTGAGGGTTCGTCTAATATATAGAGCACGCCGGTCAGGCCTGAACCGACCTGAGTAGCCAAACGAATACGCTGGGCCTCGCCGCCTGAAAGAGTGTCGGCGCTGCGGTTCAAGGTAAGATAATTCAAACCGACATCCTTTAAGAAAATCAGGCGGGCGCAAATTTCTTTCAAAATCAGATGTGCGATTTTCTTCTCTTTTTCCGAAAGTTTTTTGGTTAATTCCTCAAAAAAAGCATAAGCATCGTCAATACTCATTTCGGAAACATCAATAATTGATTTATCGCCGACTGTGACCGCCAAAGCCTCCGGTTTTAAACGCCTGCCCTGACAGACCGGACACTGGGTAATGCGCATATAATTTTCAATTTCATGGCGCATATAGTCAGATTCTGTTTCGCGATATCTGCGTTCCAAATTCGGGATGACACCCTCAAAAACCATGCTGCCGCTGTATTCGTATTCAAAATCTTCGTCATTGTCTTCGTCAACGTCAAAACGAGTTTCAGTCGCTTTAACTTCCACTTTTTTATCACCGGTGCCGTGCAAAACCACGTCCAAATATTTTTTCGGCATATTCTTGACCGGCGTGTTCATGGAAAAACCATATTCTTCGGCGACCGCAGCAAGCATCCGGTTATACCAGGAAATTCTGGAAGTAGTTTTACTCCATGGCCGGATCGCGCCCTCGGCTAAAGTCAGACGCGGATTAGGGATAACCAGCTCCGGAACAATCTCTAACTTAGTGCCCAGACCGGTACACTCCGGGCAGGCGCCATGCGGCGAATTGAAAGAAAAATTGCGCGGTGCAAGCTCCGGCATGCTCATATGCCCTTCAGGACATGCAAATTTCTGTGACAATAAAGTTTCCGAACCGGAATCCTGATTCAAAACCAAAACGGTTTCGTCGCCCAAATCTAAAGCGGTCTCAAGCGAATCAGCCAAACGCCCACGATCGCCTTTTTCAATGGTGATCCGGTCAATAACCACGTCAATTGAATGTTTCTTTTTCTTATCAAGCGTTAAGCCCAAGGCCTCATCAATATCCATGATCGTGCCGTCAACCCGAACCCTGGAGTAGCCGGCTTTTTTGGCTTCTTCCAAAACCCTGCGATGCTCGCCTTTTTGGTCGCGGATAAATGGTGCAAGCAAAACAATCTTAGTTGCTTCAGGCAGGTTCATCAGATGGTCAATCATCTGGGTAACTGTTTGTCCTGAAATTTTCTTGCCGCAAACATAACAATGCGGCAGACCGACCCGAGCATACAATAACCGCAAATAATCATAAATTTCCGTGACCGTTCCGACAGTAGAACGCGGGTTATGTGAAGCGCTTTTTTGATCAATTGAGATTGCCGGAGACAAACCCTCAATACTTTCGACATCCGGTTTGTCCATCAAGCCTAAGAATTGCCGGGCGTAGGCGGATAAGGACTCAACGTAGCGGCGCTGGCCTTCAGCGTAAATAGTATCGAACGCCAAAGACGACTTGCCGCTGCCGGAAAGTCCTGTTAAAACGATGAATTTATTTCTGGGCAAATCCAGGTCGATATTCTTCAGATTGTGCTGTTTTGCCCCGCGAATTTTGATCATTTTTGTGATTTCCTTTTTACAATTCCGCCGAATTCAAAGCTCAAAAAATTAAATTAAAAAATGGCAGAATTCTCAGAAACGAGCGCGCAATTTTACGCGCAAGACTGATGAAAATTCTACCACCTAAGTCAAGGCCGGGTCAAGCCTTGGACAAAAAAACGGCAGAATAAAATTCTGCCGCAATAAAGACTGGTGCCCGAACTCAGCAAGCAAACTCCAAAAACATTTGGATCATTTCAATTACTGCCATCCAAAGACCTAGCAGTTCCTGGCAGTTGCCGCATTGGGCGCTGTGCTGCTCAATACTCTGGCGTTCGGCTGGATTGACCCGGCGGGAACCGGTGCAAAAATCAAAGTACTTTCGCCTCAATCCAAATGAGCAGCGAACTTCAGGATTGGTCAAAGATTCTATGAATTTTGACCAAAGATCCGGGAACTGCTCAGCCGGCTGACCAGCCGGGATTTCCTGGCCTAGCACTTCGATCTTGCAAAGACCGTCAGAAATATTCTTCAGTATTTCAAAATCAGTTTGATGAAACACCGTTCCGCAGCTCTCTGTTACGATGGACTCCGCCTCAGTCCTGAGCTGCTCTAGACTTTTCCGAGCATCAGATAAAACCGGCTCGATCATTAACGAGATAAAAAGCCTGAGTTCGCTCTGACAACGAGCACAATTGCGCAAGTGCGCCTCAAGCTCAATCATCTGCTGATCACTGACGGTCTGATCCCCCGTTAAATAAAACGGTAACAAATTACTGGCCTTTGAAGTGCAGGGTAACGGCGGTTGGACTGATTCAGCCCCCAATTGGTTTACTGCTTGATTGGACATCTTTTGCTTCCTCCATTTCCGAATTTCCTATAATATTTGCATTAAAATTGCTAACAGTCAATGTAGTATAATCAACTCATGGCGATAAAAAATCCGCAGGAAAAATTAAAAAACGTCCCGCACAAACCCGGAGTTTATCTGTTTAAAGATGCTGATGGTCAGGTGCTTTATGTCGGCAAGGCGCGCGACCTGCGCAAACGTCTGGCACAGTATTTTCATATCGGCAAAAGCGGACAGCAAGGCGACGGCCGACTGCAAATTCCCTTTCTGATTGCTGACGCTACGGATTTTGAGCAAATTGTTACTGACAACGAAGTTGAATGCCTGTTTTTAGAAAACAACCTGATCAAAAAATACAAGCCGCGCTATAACATCATGCTGCGCGACGATAAAAATTACGCTTTTCTCAAAATTGATTTTAATTCTGAGATACCTCAAATTCAAATTATCAGAAACCCTGATACCAAAAACGCCCGCTATTATGGGCCGTATTCCTCAGCATTCAAAATCCGCGAAACACTGCAGATTTTGAGAAAAATTTTTCCGTACTGCGCAAATGATAAGGTCGGCAGCAGGCCATGCTTTTATTATTACCTGCACCGCTGCCCCGGAGTTTGCATCGGCAAAATCTCCCTGGCTGAATACAAAGAAAACACCATCAAAAAAATCATGCTGTTTTTGGCCGGCAATATTTCAGAAATCCGCAAAGAAATAAAACAACAAATGCAAACGGCGGCCAAACACAAACAGTTTGAACGCGCCGCAAAACTTCGCGACCAGCTGCATGCCCTGGAGGTAACTGAGGAGCGCCAAAAAGCCGTTTTCGCCCAGAAAGTTGATTGGGATTTCATTTCAAATTTTCAGACCGCCGATAAAAGCATTATTAATGTTTTCGTAATCCGCGGCGGCAGGCTTTTAGACCGTAAAAATTTCATTTTAGAAAGTACCCAAAATAAACCGGAATCCGAAATAATCAGCGCGTTCATTCAAAAATATTATTTGGAAAACAGCGACGTTCCCAAAGAAATTTTGGTGCAGCAATTGCCCGACGGCGACGAACCATTTTTAAAACAGCTTTTCGCCGGCAAAAAAATAAAAATTACCAAACCCAGCCGCGGCAAGAAAAACGGGCTGATAAAGCTTGGCCAAAAAAACGCCAAAGAATTTTTTGAAGCTTGGGCAACAAGCCAGGCCTCCGAACTTTCCAGGACAACCCTGGCGCTGGACGAACTGCAAAAAATTCTGGACCTGCCAAAAATTCCGTTCAGAGTCGAATGCTTTGACATCTCAAATATTCAAGGGACCAATTCGGTGGCGAGCATGGTGGTTTTTGAAAATGCCAAGCCAAAAAAGAGCGATTACAGAAAATTTAAAATAAAAATCGACGGTCAGCCGAATGATTTTGCAATGATGCGCGAGGCGCTGACCAGGAGATTCGGCAAACACGCGGCTGAACAACCGACTCAGACATCGCACTGGCCGCTTCCAGATCTGCTTGTGATTGATGGCGGTAAAGGCCAGCTTGGAGTGGCAACCGAAGTACTTACCGCCCTAAATCTGAAAATTCCGGCAATCGGCCTGGCCAAGCGCGAAGAAGAAATTTTTGTCCCTGGAAAATCCCAGCCAATCCTGCTGCCCAAGTCAAATTATGCCTTACAATTGCTGCAAAGACTGCGCGATGAAGCGCACCGCTTTGCAATAACCTTCCATCGCGCGCTGCGTTCCAAGCACGGAACCAGATCAGCGCTGGATCAAATTCCTGGCATCGGACCAAAAAAGAAAAAACTGCTTTTGAAAAAATTCGGTTCGCTCTCGCAAATAAAAAAAGCGACTCCGGAAGAAGTCGCTCAAATTATCGGTGAAAAACTTTCGTCGCAATTGTTTGAAAAACTTTAATCAGACAGTTGCGCCGGCTTTGGCAGACATCGCCCTAGCGGTTAATTGAGCCAGCGGTTCTTGCCAGCCCAGTTCCAGCATTGAATTTGCCGCCTGCGCCACCGCATCAACGACGCGTCTGCGGTAAGATCTTTCAAAACAGTCGTAATCAACGAACTGAATTTTCTTCGGCTGGTTATCCACGATCTCGCGCAATTGGCAGATCCGGACATCATCGACGCTCATTTTCTCGCCACGATGCCGTGCCTCGAAAATCCGCGCGGACGCTGCGTCAAAAGCGTGCAAAACCAAGGTCTTCTTTGCCCGTTCGCGATCAGCCTCTTCACAAGGAAAATGATGCCGCCAGATGAAACTGAAAATATTTTCGTAGCTTGGATCATTTTTCGGGAAAAGGTTTGAGAAACGCGTCAGGTACAAACAAGACAACCAGGAATGCCTACGGCGCAGTACGGTCAGCTCGCCATCAGTCAGCTCGCCATCAAGCCATGGCTCATTGCATTTGATCTTACCGACATCGTGCAATTGGGCCGCGATTACCAGCTCGTCACGATCACGTCCGCTTATACCAAGAATGCCGCAAGACATAAAGGTTCCAAGCGAAACCTGATAAGTATGCAAGTGAACACTTAAGTCCCGAAGGATTTTTTTGTTTTGCCAGCCTTCGGGGGTATGTCCGTTAATCCAGCGCAAATCGTTCTGCTCCAGATCAGCCAATGCCTTCGAACAAATCTCCCGATAAATCTCAGCGAAACCGAGTGGGAAACTTGAACGCATCGAGTCCAAAACAACCTCTCTGAAATTACTCAGATTTTCCACCTCTATCTCTCCTCCGTACGATCGATCTCTTCTTGACCCTTGTTAAGCCGAGATGTATTTGAATAAAGAATATTCCTGTGCAATCTTTAAAATCAGAGGCGAATCAACCAAAAGTAGGCGCCGATCGTTGTAAGAATAGCACAAAAATTTAAAGCAATGGTTGATATCTTTAAAAAGCCGATGTGCACTTCTCCCAACCTTAAATTTTTGACGAAAAAAGTCATTTTTGATATATTTGCTGCATGTCACAATTAGTCAGAAATTTGAATCTTGTTCAGCTGGCGCTTGGAGTAATCCTGATGGCAGTGGTTTTGATGCAAAACCGCGGCTCCGGTCTTTCAAATGTTTTCGGCGGCAGCGGAGCAATCTACCGCACCAAACGCGGTTTTGAGAAATGGCTTTTTTATTCAACAATCATCCTGGTAACTGCTTTTGTAGCTTTAAGCGTCGTGATTGTCCTGGCCAGACAAGTTTAAAGCACAATTTAAAATTTTGCCTTGAAAGAAAAATTTCGACAGTTGCTCGAAGAATTTAAAAGGATCGGACGCGGAATAAAAAATCTGCGTTTTTTTAAGTTTAAGCTGGTCCGCAAATTTTTTGGTATCTTCGGCAGGCGGGAAAAAATAACCTTGGCGGTCTTGGCGCTGCTCTTAATCGCCGACCTGGCAATTAGCGGCGGCAGACTTTATTTGAAAAATACCAGAGCTGTTCCGGCATTCGGCTCGCAATATACTGAAGCCGAGGTCGGTCAGCCGCAGTTAATCAATCCCCTGCTTGCCCAAACCCAAACCGATAAGGACCTGACCAACTTAGTCTACGCAGGATTGTATAAATTCGACGCCGAAGGAGGCCTCATTCCGGACCTTGCTGACGGCGGCCCGCAAATTGATGCATCAGGAAAAACTTACACTGTTAAGCTTAAGCCCGGACTGAAATGGAATGACGGCCAGACGCTTAATGCCGATGACGTAATTTTTACAGTTGAGACTTTGCAAAACGCCGATTATAAAAGCTTGCTGCGCCACACCTGGCAAAACATTACCGTTTCAAAAATTGACGACCTCACTATCCAGTTTAAAAATCAGGCGGTATCCGCGCCGTTTTTATCCAACCTGACATTGGGAATTTTGCCCGCGCATATTTGGCAAAAGGTCAGCCCGAATCAATTTCTATCCACCAAACTGAATTTGCAACCGGTTGGATCAGGACCTTATTTTGTCAAAGAAATTTTAAACGCCAGAGATGGCAGTGCTGAATCGATGACCTTTGAATCTTACTCAAATTATTGGCAAGGCAAGCCCTATATCGACCATGTCAAAATTAATTTTTATCAGAATTATCAGGATGCCTTGCTGGCGCTGCACAGCAAAGAAGTTCAAGGATTAGGGTCGGTTTCGTTTGATCAAAAAATCTTTGTTGATCCAAAGACCAGCCTTAAAATCAGCAAGCTTCCAACTTACGAATATCAGGCGCTGTTCTTCAATCTTGTTAAAAGCCATAACGTTTTAGGCGATCCGGCAGTGCGAACAGCACTGGCGCAATCAATAGACCGCAACAAAATCATAAATGATGTTTATCAAGGATTAGCCTTCCCTGATTATGGACCGATCATGTCCGGACAGGTCGGCTACAATCCGGATATTTCAAAAATAAATTCCTACGATCCCGCAAACGCGAAAAAAATTCTGGACCAGTCCGGCTGGACCGTTGATCCCAAAACTGGAATGCGCATCAAAGGCAAGCAGCCTCTGCAATTTAGCATTACCACCAATGATTTTGTGCTCAACTCCGATATAGCAACTGCTTTAAAAAACCAATGGCAGCAGATCGGCGTAAATGTAACCGTCAATATTGTTGCCAGCGCCGATCTTGAAAACAAATATATCAGGCCACGAAATTTTGACAGTTTGTTATTCGGAATCAAAACCAACCCAGACCCCGATCCATTTGTGTTCTGGCATTCTTCTCAGGCCAAAGATCCCGGCCTAAATATTTCGCAATACAGCAACACTTTGGCTGATAAATTAATCTCCAACGCCCACAGTACTTTTGATTTAAACAAGCGGTTCGCTGATTACCAACAATTTCAAAACGTGCTGGCAACCGATGTCCCCGCAATTTTCATTGCCCAAAGCGCCTATATATATGAGATGGCTCAGCAGATCAAAGGAATGCAATTACAGCTGCTTGCAAATCCCGAAAATCGGTTTTATGATATAGTGCACTGGTACATTCAAACCCGGAGAATTTTTAAATAACTTCAGCGCGCTCTTGCCCACGTGGCGGAATTGGCATACGCGTACGTTTCAGGTACGTATGGGAGTAATCCCGTGTGGGTTCAAGTCCCACCGTGGGCACCAAAAAAGCACCAAACGGTGCTTTTTAAATTTAACTTGTTAAAAAACAGGCAGCTTTGTTAAAACCAAAGCCGCCCTTTTTATTTGCCATTCCAAATCCAAATCCTCAGAGCCTGGTACCAAATGGGATGCGCGCCCCGACATTCAACAAGCTGGAACCATGAGCTTCCATGCCAGCCGGGACATTAACATTCTTATTGAATGTCCCGCCGACCACAAACACAATTCCCTTTCCGAGCATGCTGTTGGCAAAAAATGTCCGCTCAAGGTTTAACGTGTTTTCCAGCCGGGCATGATGCAAATTATCATTTGCGTACAAAAACGGCTGAAAGCGCAGGTTGGTTGCCTTGAATAATCGGACTGTCAGATCAGCATCAGCTGCCTGAGTGGCGTACGGCCGGCTTGGGCTGCGGAAAAATAACGGCAAGTCGCCGCGGATTCCGCGCCAGGCATTAATACTCAGACTGGGTATCCTGAACCTATTTACCAAAAAAACATGACCGACTCCGATCCGCATCCAGTTGATGTTGCTGGTCTTGGTTCGCGCCGCCGGGTCAACTCTGGGCAGGTTGTTCAGGCTGAAAATCTGATCGTTTCTCAGCTCCAAATCCAAAACTTTTAAAACCCGATAAGAAAATTGAAACATCGAGTCAAACCGATCAAAATTATCACAGCATTGTGCTCCGTGATAAGAACCGGCAACAACCATTCCAAACTTGCCGTGATTGACATAAAGGTCCAGGCCGCTGTCATTCGTTTCCTTGCGGCCAAAGCCTCTAAGATAAACTGGTACGCTGCTCGGTCCAATTCCGACAAAAGCATCCCCGGAAATTTCTGTTGCAGATTGAGCCGCAGGTTTATTTTCCTGAGCCGGCGCGCAAAGCGTCAGCAGCATAAGACAGAACATCGCTGTCCAAAAACTTCTGAAAATAGTCATACTTTCCCCCTGATTGCTGTAGTGTATCGTCTTTGATCTTCTGTGCAAGCTAAACTTGCTTGTGAGGAATATAGCATGTACTGAACCCAGGATCAAACCAAACTTTAGGCGCATTGACAAAAATAATATATTAGTGTACAATGCAAATACAAATTACTTTTGTTTTTTCTTTAAATGAAAAACAACTTAATAATTGTAAGTAACCGAATTCCTGTAATGATTCGGTTCAGAAAGCTATTTACTTAGATATGCTTAGAAACAGATCTACAGATCGATCTTCTGGAAAAGATCATGCCTATAACGGGCACAACAGCGCGGCGGCAAGCGCAAGAATAATGCCGCAACAAAAAACCGTTCAGGATCAAAAAACCGATCCGACAATAATTCACCAGCCGGCTTCGGTGGCAAACAGCGTCAATAGCACCAGTAAATTCACTTCTTCAAGAACCAGCCTGCGGGTCATCCCGATGGGCGGCGTTGAAGAAGTCGGTGAAAACATGACCGTGTTCGAATATGGCGATGACATAATCATCATCGACATGGGTCTGGCTTTCCCGGATGAAAGTATGCCGGGAATTGACTACATCATCCCGGACACCAAATGGCTTGAGGAAAACAAACGCCGGATTCGCGGCGTAATCATCACTCACGGTCACTTGGACCACACCGGCGGCATTCCTTATATTTTGCCGAAGCTCGGCGATCCACCGATCTACACCATGCCGCTTACCGCAGGATTCGTAAAAAAACGCCTGGAAGAATTCGGCCTGCTTGGCCGCGCTAAAATAAACGCCATGAACATCAACGATGTTTTGAAGCTCGGCGCATTCACAATCACCTTTTTCCGGGTCAACCACAGCTTCCCGGACGGCGTCGGCCTTTCAATTAAGACTCCGGTCGGAACTGTCGTTTACGCTACTGACTGGAAATTCGATCACACTCCGGTTGATAACAAACCCGCGGAATTTGATAAAATCGCAAAAATCGGCGGCGAAGGCGTTTTGCTTTTAATGTCTGACTCAACCAATGCTGACCAGCCGGGATATTCAATCTCCGAACGCGAACTGTCCGGCACAATTGACCGAGTTTTTTCCGAAGCCCAAGGCCGCATCATTTTCGCAACATTCGCAACCTCAATCTCGCGCATCCAGCAGGTTTTTAATTCCGCGACAAAATTCAATCGCAAAGTAATTGTCACCGGCAGAAGCATGGTCCAAAATATTGAGATCGCGCTTTCTTTAGGCTACCTCAAAATTGAACCAAAAATCGTAATCAAGACTGAGCAGGCCAAGAAATATCCTGACAAAAATATTTGCATTCTGACTACCGGTTCGCAGGGTGAAGAAGCGGCGGCTTTGGCAAGAATCGCGCGCGGCGAGCACAAGACTATCAAGATCAAAAAGGGCGACACTGTCGTCATTTCCGCCAAACCAATTCCGGGCAATGAGAAATCAATCGCTTCAGTGCGCTCGAATCTTGCCCGCGAAGGCGCCCGGGTGATTTACAGCTCAAACATGGATATCCACGTTTCCGGTCACGCCAAACAGGAAGACCTCAAACTGATGATTGCTTTGATCAAACCAAAATATTTCATGCCGATCCACGGCGAGCACTATATGTTAGTCGCCCACGGCGAACTGGCACAGACGCTGGGCGTGCCGGAAAGCAACATCTTCATCATGGATAACGGCCAGGCGGTCGATATAAATTCCGCGCAGCAAGCTAAACTGGTTGACGCCAAAATTCCCGGCGGCTACCTGTTTATTGACGGACTGGGAGTCGGCGACGTTGGCGAAGTGGTCATCCGCGACCGCAAAGTCATGGCCACTGACGGAATGTTCGTAATTATTATGACCGTTGACCACCGCAGCGGAAAACTGGTCAACCCGCCGGACATCATCTCCCGCGGCTTCATATATATGAAGGGTTCAGACGAGCTGATCCGCGAAGTTAAGCACGAGGTTCGCAAACTGGTTGAAAGCAAAGGCAAAGGCGAAGCAAACTATTCTTACATCCGCCAAGTTGTCCGCGATCAGATCGGCGAATACCTCTATCAGAAAACTGAACGCCGGCCGATGATTTTGCCGGTCGTGATTGAAGTGTAAAACGACACCGATAAATTTCAGCAAGTAAAAACCCCGGATTTAACCCGGGGATTTTACATTGCGAATCGACACCGCGGGAAAATTATACAAATATTCTCGAATATTTGTCAATTAATGGAGATGCAGGGAATCGAACCCTCAAATGCGGTGTCGACCCACAAACCTAGCACCAGCTAGCATCCCCATCCAACTACTGATACCCGCGCGGCGTTAAATCAAAATTAAATATGCTATAATTTCGATATGCAAAAACAGGGAGAAAAACCAACTTTAGTATCAGGGGTCAGGCCAACCGGACAACTCCACCTCGGCAACTATCTCGGCGCGGTAAAACAATTTGTAGAATTACAAAATGATTACCGCTGCTTTTTTATCATCGTCGATCTGCACGCGCTGACCACGCCGTTTGAGCCGAACAAGCTGCGTCAAAACACCCTCGAAATTGCGGCAAACTATATTGCCGCCGGACTTGATCCGAAAAAAGTGACAATTTTCGTCCAATCGCAGATTTCAGAACACGCCGAACTGGCTTGGATTTTTGATTGCATTACACCGCTCGGTGAACTGTATCGGATGACCCAATTTAAAGAAAAATCCGATCAACACTCTGAATCAATTAATGCCGGGCTGCTAACTTATCCGGCACTGATGGCCGCAGATATTTTGCTGTATAAACCTGACGTCGTGCCGACCGGTGAAGACCAGGTCCAGCACGTTGAACTGGCTCGGGTCATCGCACGAAAATTCAACAATAAATTTGGACAAACATTTCCGGAACCGAAATCAATTCTAAGCAAGGCGCTGCGAATCAAAAGCCTAACCAATCCTGAGAAAAAAATGAGCAAAACCGGCGATGAAGCCCTGCTTCTTTCTGACGAACCGGATGAAATTGCGCGGAAACTAAAAAAAGCAGTGACAGCCAGTGATGCCGGCGGCGCTTCTGCCGGCGTTGAAAACCTAATGCTGATGCTTCGCGAATTTGGCAGCAAAGAACAGCTTAAAACTTTCGAAGCCGCGCTGACCGATAACTCAATCCGATTTTCGGAATTAAAAGAAGTTCTAGCTCAACAAATTGCCGAGTACTTTGCGCCGTTCCGACAGAAACGCAAAGAACTGCTTGCAAATCCCGATAAAATCGTAGAAATTTTAGCTGACGGCGTCGAAAAGGCCGCACAAAAAGCCCAGCAAACAATGCAAGAAGTAAAAGGAAAGGTCGGCTTGTTATAAAACAACGCCGACCTTACATTTTTAACATTTATCGGCGGTAACAAACCGCTGTTTTTTTCTGGTCACTCTAATTCTAAGCGCTAACCTTCGCAGCAAGGATTGCCAAAACCTCATCGCGCCGAACTGCCACAATTTCCGGAGTCTTTGCCTCAATTGCAAAGCGCAACAACGGTTCAGTATTTGAGCCGCGCAGGTTAAACCAAAAATCCGGATATTCAACAGTTAAACCGTCAATCAAAATCTGCTTGCCGTCTTTAAAGGCAGCTTTGACCTGCTCAATCTTTTGGGCAACCTCAGCGCTGCTGCCAACCTTAAAATTTATTTCGCCGGAATGGCTGTAGCGCTTGAACGGCGCAACTACTTCGGAAAACGGTTTTCCGGAATCAGAAATATACTTGAGTAATTTTAAAACCAAAACCATCGGGCATTCAAAAGTGCCATAAGCCCGCTTGTAAAAATAATGTCCGGAGGATTCGCCGCCAAAAATCGCGCCATGCTTAATCATTTCTTCCTTGATCAACGAATGCCCAACCGGAGTAACTAGCGCTTTACCGCCGAATTCCTCAATCATATCTTTAGTGATTCTGCCGGGACGGATATCATAAGCGACCAGCGCACCGGGATTTTGCCGCAGCTCAATCTGCGCCATAATTCCGCGCAAAATAGACTGCGGCAAAGCCTGGCCTTTTTCATCGATAAAAAATATTCGATCACCGTCACCGTCAGGGGCAATGCCCAAATCGCAATGCTGTTCAACCACCGCTTGCCTAAGCTCGGCAGTATTTTCAGAATCCATTGGATCAGCCGGATGAGCCGGGAAATTACCGTCTAAATTAAAATTAATTTTTACCAACTCAACCTGCGGCAATTTTTCAAACAACGCCGCAAAATCCAAAGCCCCCATTGCGTTTGAGGCGTCAATTGCAATTTTCATTTTTTTAATTGCGGATAAATCCGGCAACACATCAAATTGATCACTGACCTCACTCTCAATGACATTCTGCCTGACGCTCAAAGATCCGCGTTTGCCGGCCTCAACTACGGGCACAAATTTTTCCTGCTCAATAATTTCACGCATCTCCATGATTCCTGAATTCTTGCTGACCGGAATGCCGCCGGAGCGAACCATTTTCAAACCATTCCATTCTTTGGGATTATGCGATGCTGAAACCTGAATGCCGCCGTCATATCCAAATTTTGCCACCCCAAAATAAAAGGTTGGGGTAGAGACCAAACCGATGTCAGCCACATCAAGACCGCTGTCCAAAAGTCCGGCGATGATCCGCTCTTTAAGCGCCGGGCTGGAAAGACGCATGTCCGCCCCGACCGCAATTGTTAATTTTCTGCCAGGGTTTTCATTGACAATGATAGTAGCGTAAGCCCGGGCCAGCGCATAGGCGCCCTGCTCATTAATCTGCTGCGGATAAATTCCGCGAATATCGTAAGCTTTAAAAATCGATGATTCAATTTGCATAAATTTATTATAATTTGGAGCATTCTAACAAGCAATAACTAAGGTAAACAAAAACCCGCTTTCCTAGCCATGGATTTAGCGGGTAGACCAATATTGGTCTTTTAAATTTAGGTAAGCAGCTCAGCTCAATGCAACCGGATCGATCGAACTGCCGGGTCTGGGAGATGCGCCATGTGTACCGTGGTAACGGCGGCATAAGCTTCTCTGCCGTTATCGTATTCGATCACTCCGCGGACGCTGTTATCGCTGATACGCCAGATTTTCTTGAATCTGGCATTATCTCCGACCCAGGTTTGATCTTCGGCCTGCTCGGGACGATGGGCTTTGGTGAAACCGGCCCCGGCAAGCACCTCTGTTGCTAGCTGTTTAGGCGAAGGCTTTGTCATTCTGGCCGATACTTTTTTCCGTCTTTCGAAGGAATATTGAAGCATCGGACCATCAAAGCCGGTGAAGACATCAACCGTACCTTTTCTCTTACACATATCTATATTTCCCTCTTCTCTGTCTTCGTCTTTGACTCAGAACCACGTCGTTGGCTCAAAGTTAACATAAATTTACAAGTTTTTTATATTTTCGTCAACACAAGGACAAGCCAGAGCGTAAGCGGTCCATTAAACCTACTATGTTGATAAAAATTCCCGGAAAAATTATAATTCCACCTGTATGTCTTTTAAAATCGGTATTGTCGGTCTGCCCAATGTCGGCAAATCCACATTATTTAACGCCATAACCAAAAGCAAGGTTGAGGCCGCAAACTACCCGTTTGCGACCATTGATCCCAATGTCGGCGTGGTCGCAGTGCCGGATGAACGTCTGGCCAAGCTTGCGGCACTGGAAAAAAGTGAAAAAATCGTGCCAACTACGATTGAGTTTGTCGATATTGCCGGGTTGGTTGCCGGCGCCCACAAAGGCGAAGGTTTGGGCAATCAATTCCTGGCAAAAATCCGGGAAGTAGACGCTATTTTAGAAGTAGTCCGTTTTTTTGATGATAAAGAAATCATCCATGTTTCCGGATCAATTGACCCAAAGCGCGATATCGAAACAATCGGCATTGAACTTGCGCTGGCAGATTTACAGACCGTAGAAAAACGCCTGGATCAAACTAATAAAGAAGCCCGCTCCGGCGACCGCGAAGCAATTTTACGCAAATCAGCCTTGGAAAAAATTCAAAAAGTTCTGGCAGAAGCACATTTTGCCAAAGAAGCGGTCTTAACTGATGAAGAAACCAAAGCAATCCGAGAAATCCAGCTTTTGACCAACAAACCTTTTTTATACGTTGCCAATGTTTCGGAAAACGCCGGCAGTGATGATCCTAAAAATATTGCCGCGATCCTGGGCCAAGCCGCCTCAGATCAGCAGCAATTCATCCCAATCTCCGCAAAAATCGAAAGCGAACTAGCCGAACTTGCTGACGAAGAACGCGCCGCTTACTTAAAAGAGCTGGGCATGAATGAATCCGGCCTGGATAAAATAATCCGTGCTGCCTACAAAACCTTAGGATTGATCACGTTCATCACGGCCGGCCCAAAAGAAAGCAAGGCCTGGACCTGCCGGGCAGGAACCAAGGCGCCGCAAGCTGCCGGGATAATCCATACTGACTTTGAACACGGCTTTATCCGCGCTGAAGTTATTCAGTGGCACAAATTACTTGAGGCTGGCGGTTACCCGCAAGCCCGCGACCGCGGCTGGCTGCGCGTTGAAGGAAAAGAATATGTAATTGCGGACGGCGATGTCGTGCATTTCAGATTTAATGTTTAACGGCTTAGCAATTGCCAGCTCTTTAAATTACGGCAGGGCATTCCAAAGCACGTCAAAAATTGAACGCTGGGTTTGAGCAAAATCAGCACTCTTGATCAAGATCATTACGCTTTCCCAATTTAAAGCAATAAACGCCACCAAATCGCCGCAAATTATCACCGTGTAAGGAAGCTTGTATTGAGCAGGTAAAATTTTTGAAACTCGATTTTCTTTAGCATCTTTAGCTATGATCTTTCTGGCATAAACAGAATCACTGATTAATTGTCGGCTATGAATCCCCAACTTATTCTTTGTTTTGATGATTTCCTCAACTACATATTTTTCTTTGACTACATTAAGGAAACTAGTGCCGTCAGTAATAATTTTGTATTCTTTTTTTCCTGATTCAAAAATTTTCTCCCAAATTTGCTTAAAACCCGAAGCGCCGCGCAAAAATAAGGCGTCAACGCGTTTCTCTTTCAAGAAACGCCGCTGTTCCAACGCCGGTAGAAATTCTTCAAACTCCTGGATATTTTCTTTGGTTCGTCTGAGCATCGCCTGCGGCGGTTCTGCCAGATAATAAATTTTTTTCTTGTGCCGCGCCTCAATCAACGCCCCGGTTTCCAAAAGCTCAGCGATTACGTAATAAATAGTGGTGCGCTTTAACCCGGAAGTTTTGGCAAGCTGCTGAATCGTACTCTCGCCGTTTTCCAGTGCGGCTAAATATATTTTTGCGGCCTTTTCGCTCAGGCCGATTTTTTTTAAGATCTCCATGAAATTTTCAGGCATAAACCAAATTTATGCCTATTTTAAAGCTCTGTCAAATTTTGTCGAAAATTTCGACAAAATATATAGCAATATTTGCTGCGCACGGTTAAGCTGAATTTGCTCTTTTAAAAACTTAGGAGGAACTGACCATGACCCTTTTCGAGTGGTTTGTGCTTTTTCACCTGCTCGGTGACTACATCTTTCAAACCGAGTACATGGCCCTGAATAAGGCACTGGGCAAATTCTTCAACCGGGCACTGTTTAGCCATTGTCTGGTTTACACCGCCTGCTTTGTTCCAATTTTCTGGGCTGACCACCTAAATTTTTGGTGGCTTGGTTACATCTTTGTCACCCATCTGTTTTTTGACCGCAGATGGCCGGTCATCTGGATCCGCAGAAATTTTGGATGCTGTTCAGAAACCGGCATTGAAAAAACTTTTTGGCTGACGATCGTAGTCGACCAGATAGCTCATCTGTTTGTGCTGGCTTCAGTGGTTGCCCTGCGTGCCCTGCGCTAAAAATCCAGGAAAGGAGCCGTTATGCCCGATGTCCTTGAACAATCCGTTTGCGCTGCCCGTACCAAAGCTGCCGCTGACAGCTCTGAGCTGCTAAAAATTAAGCACATGGCCGCTCGCTGCCTGGACATAGCAAATCAGCGACCGGAGCACCGGGTCTGGCTGTTCTATCTGCCGGACTTCACCGCCATTTTCAAAGATTGGTATGGATGCTATGTTGATGCGGTCGTAAACCTCTATGATCGCAATTCCCGGTTCACGATCCAGCGTGAACCGGATTTTTTAAGACTAGATTTCTTCGGACGACGCCCGAGTCAAATAATTTCAAACTTAGTAGAGAACGGCTGCTTTGAAGAAATTTCCAAACTGCTTGCAGCAGCGATCCAAGCACGTTGCAAATGCCAGTTGCAGCTGGATGCAGCCGAAAAAAAATTGCAAGCAGGTCGAATCCCAGACCGAACCTTGTTAATCAACACTGTCACCGAATTTTCAGCTTACGGCCTGGACCAAGTATTTCCGGAGCGCATTTTGATCCAACATTTTCCCGGAGTGGAACCGGCCCGGCTCTATTTCACCCCAATCAGCTCCTGGGCAATTTTGATCGAAAAAGTGATTGAAGGCCTGGAGCAGATTTATTTGCAACGCGCCAGCGAATCAGAAATTATTGGAAATTATGCCAAGAGATTCAGCCATCTGCGCTGGGGCGACATTGAACATCCCAATGCAGATCTATATTATTCAGAAAAAATCTTTGCTTCGTACAAATTGCAATTTCCGGGGATCAAAAACATTTGGCAAATGCGGGAAGAACGCAAGCAGCATCGCAGATTTTATGGTTCGTCCGGCGCAAACTACACTCAGTATTTAGAAAATTTTCGCAAAACCTTGAATCCTGGCAGCATTGAACTTTTTGACGCCTTGGCTCATTTCGCCGCGGAAGCCCAGCAATACAATGAATGGCGCAGGATTCTTTTCACTAAAAGCTTGCGGCTAATCCGGGAAATTGCATTTATGCAAAACCAGAATTTCCAAAAAGTTTCGCTTGTTGAATTTCTCAAAAAATAATCAGAAAGGAGAGCCTTCATGGAAAACCGCATGGTCAAAATTTTCAAAGGTCCCCGGTGCCATTAACATCCAGGACCATTTACCTGCCGTGCGCTAAACTCGGCAGGTTTTTTTAAAAAAATCAGCGAGCCACATAAGTGACTCGCCGATCTGCAATGCATGATGGAAGGTTTATTTTTCAATATTCTTAATCCGCAAAAAATTCGCGGGCGAATGGAACCCCGTCTGGTCAAGGTCTTGATTAGAGCAGCAGAAATCAACTCTGCGAGCCTCGCCCAGGTCCAGATACCGATCAAACCCTTCGTGATCTTCTGAGACCCGAAGCGTTTCCCGGATCTCTTCAGGTCCGAGACCAGAAGCGATCCTAATCAAGAAGTGCCATGTATCGTACCTATCCAGACCGGCCTGGGTCGAAACAATTCTCCAGGAACTCTTGGCAATACGCTCCGCCAAGGCAAAGTTCTCCTGTTCAGTTGCCGTCGCTGCCTGAAAGTCTTCATGATCCTCGTCCTGCTCGGATCCGGAAATCAATGGTTCAATTTTCGTCTCGATGTACCAGGAGAGCAAACCAAAGGCTGTGGACAGTACAAAAACTTTAATCAGGAATTGCCCGGCCTGATCTGTCAGAGCATAGCTGATCATCAGCCAGGCAAAGGAAAGAATAGAAACGAGCTTGAAAAAATTGGTGATTTTTCCCATCATGTTGTGCTCCTCCTACAATTTTTTTCTGTAAATTTTTTGATGACAGCTACTAAAATAGCATCATAAAATAATACCATAAATCAAGCTTTTCGTCAAGTATATGCCCATGCCTAGAAGCCAGGCCGCCGGCTTTTAATTCCCTTTTAATTACAACAGGGTATAATGAGGGCAGATCCTTAATAAAGCTTTACAAATTCAACGGTTCTTGTTACAATCGGACAGACAAATAAATAATATATTCGCTTGCGCAATTGGGCGGAAGCGATGATGAGAAAGGAATTTGATCATCATGCCAAAGTATGAATTGATGTATATAGTTGCATCAAGCGTTTCCGACGATCAAATCCCCTCTGTAACAGACGGGGTTTTAAATTTGATCAGCGGTCTTGGCGGCAAAATAATTAGGGAAGAAGGCTTGGGTAAAAAGAAGCTTGCTTATCCAATCAAAAAAACCAGAAACGGTTTTTACGATCTGGTTCAGTTTGAGATGGAAGGCAGCAAATTGACTGAGCTCAACAATAAAATCCTGACGACCGAAGGAGTCATTAGGCATCTAATCATAAATATCGAAGAGATGCTGGAGAGAATGGCCAAAGATGCGGTCGAACAGGAAGCGATGAACCGCAACCGCTCGGAAAAAATGCGTGTCGCCGAAGAGCAGCGCAAAACCGAAGCGCCCACTGACATTACCGATGAAAATCTCGATGAAAAAATCGAACAGGCTTTATCCGAAGATCTTTCTAAAAATGCCTAATTAACTAATCCTAAAATATATGGACTTAAACAAAGCTTTAATTATCGGCAGGCTGACTCGCGATCCGGAAAGCCGCACCACTCCAAACGGCGCCAATGTTTGCTCATTCTCTATCGCAACTAACTATGTTTATACTTCCGCCGCCGGGCAAAAAGTTGAACAGGTTGAGTACCATAACATTATTGCCTGGCGCAAGCTTGGCGAAATCGCCCAACAATACTTGAAAAAAGGCAGCCGGGTTTACATTGAAGGACGAATCCAAACTCGCTCTTGGGACGCCAAAGACGGCTCCAAAAAAAACCGCACTGAAATTGTTCTAGACAACATGATCATGCTTGATTCCAAAGGCATCGGCGGCTCGGCCCGTTCTGCTAAAAACGAATCCTCTGAAGCTCCTTCTGACGACCTCATTTCTTCTGCGGACCTGCCAACTGTTAATCAAGAACAACAACCCTCAGACTCCGAAGAGATCACGGTTGAAGACATTCCATTTTAATTTAATTTTGAATCCTTATGCCCACTCCACAAACATCTAAAAAAGTCTGCTATTTCTGCAGCAATAAAATCAATGTCGTTGATTACAAAGATGCCCAAACTCTAAGGCGGTTCATGTCTCCGCATGCCAAAATTTTATCGCACAATAAAACCGGCACCTGCCCAAAGCACCAGCGGATGACCACCTTGGCATTAAAACGCGCCAGACACATGGCGCTGCTGCCGTTTGTAGCAACATAATTTAAACTCATGGATATTTCAGATATCAAGCTAGGAACTATTTTGCTTTATGAAGGTCAGCCATGCCAAGTGATCTGGTCAAACCGGATGCGCACCGCACAACGCAAACCTGTAATGCAAACCAAATTAAAAAACGTTATCACCGGAAAGGTTTTAGAATATTCTTTCAAATTCGGTGAAAAAGTTGAGGAGGCCGATGTCGCCCGCGAACGTGCCAGCTTCCTTTACGCTGATGAGGCCGGCACGCACTTCATGAATCAGGAAAATTTTGAAACAGTGGACTTGCCTAAGGATGTTACCTTGGAACAAGAACCCTTGCTAAAAGAAGGTGAAGAGGTTCAGATCTTGCGTTTCAATGGCAATCCGGTATCAATTGAGCTGCCGATCAAAGTTGATTTGAAGGTTATTGAAGCGCCGCCAGGAATAACGGGCAACTCGGCAGGAAGCGTCACTAAGCCGGTAACTTTGGAAACAGGACTGATCGTCCAGGCGCCGATGTTCATTAAAGAAGGCGATGTGCTAAGAATCAAAACTGATACCAGAGAATACGTTGAACGCGCTAACAACTAACAATCTGTTAAATTAAAACCCCTAAAAAGGGGTTTTAATTTTGGAACATACCTTTTCATAAACTTGACAAAGAATAAAATATGTGTTAATATCTTATTTCACAGTACTGATCTCAAAAAACAAAGGAGCGGAAGGAATGAAAACTCTGATCACAATTCTGATTGTGCTGTTGGTGATTGCCAACTTCAGCACCATCCTCGGATTGTTGTTGACACTGATCAAGCTCAGCATTTTGGCCGTGATCATTATGATCGTATGGCGTCTCATCGGGCCAACGATCAAAAGTGAACTGCGGGACATTGACCGTTCAAGGAAATAACTCCATGAACGACGCGCCCCACCCCATCCTACCTGGATGGGTTTTTTTATAATTTATGATATACTATTTAAAATTAAACAATTAATTTAACAATAAAATGAAAGGGTTTTTTTCATACAACGGCAGACTTAATCGGCAACCCTATTTCTGGTACGGCTTGCTGATTCTGGTTATTTTTTCAATACTAATTGTAATCTTTCAGCATGTCAGCACATTACTGGTCAGAGTGTTGGACGTGCTAGACCTGGTAGTTGCTTCATTCTTAGTAGTCAAACGTCTGCATGATCTCAATCGCCCGGGCTGGCATTATTGGCTACTGATCATTCCTTTGTACAATATTTATTTAGGTTTGGTCTTGATATTCCAAAAAGGCACTGTCGGACCAAACCCGTACGGTGAGGATCCGCTGGGTCAAACTCCCCAGACTCCCGCTCCGGCAATGACTCCTCCTACCGCTCAGTAAAAAATAAGAATGACGGATACTACTCAAAACATCAATCCGACGAACAGCATGGCACCGGCAAGTCCGGTGCCTGCTTACAATCAGCCCGTCCCAAATCATAAACTTGCGCCGGTTGGCGACCTTCTTAAGGAAGCTTGGAAACTTTTCCGTTCAAGAATTTGGCGTTTTTTTCAGGTATCGCTGGCCTTGGTTATTTTGTATGTTCTTATTTTTGCGATCGTAGTCTTTGGATTCATTTTTTACAAATTTAGCCACGGAAATCTGATTTTTCTGATCGCGTATATTGTCATTGGACTTGCGGTCAGCATCTATTTTTATTATTTAATTCTGCGCTTGGCGATCACCCAACGCTACGTTGCAATTTACGAAAAACAAAGCTTCGGAGAATACTTTGCATTAAGCAAGGGCAAGGTCGGCCAATTTTTTTGGATTGGAATTTTGGTCGCAGCCAGCGTCATCGGCGGCACAATCCTATTCATAATTCCTGGAATAGTGATGGGAATTGCGCTGACCTTTACCGGTTGGATTTATCTGGTTGAAGATAAACGCGGATTTGAAGCTTTGCAGCAAAGCAGAAAATACGCCTATCTCAGAATGTGGGGAATTTTAGGAAGAGCCTTCTTGGCCGGGATTATCGCCGGCATTGCCGGTGCTGTGGTACAATTTATTTTTGCGGACTACAAAACTGTTTCATCAGTTTTAGGCGCAGTTGTTAATTTCCTAACCACCGGTTTTCTGACCAGCTTCAGCTTCCTTTTATATAAGAGCGCTGCTGAAACTGTATATCCAGATTTCCAACCAAAAGCCTGGCAGATTAAAACCTTAATGTGGATTTGCGTCGCTGCGATTGCACTGATTCTGGGGTTCAGCATTTACTCAATCTTTATCCACGCGCTGCGCTAACTTCAAAAAAATTGCAATTTTAAACCGCCTCAATTGAGGCGGTTTAATTTATTTTTGCTTACATATCTATGCCGCGGCAGACTCTTGGCTTATTTCACCGCGCTCGGCAAGAAAACGTTCAACGTCCAAAGCCGCACGGCAGCCGTCCCCTGCCGCCGTGACCGCCTGTCGATATCGCGGATCAGCAACATCTCCGGCCCAGAAAACTCCTTCAATGTTAGTGCCGGTGTGGCCGTGCGAAATTAAACCATAACCGCGCTGATCAAGATCAAGTTTGCCCTTAAAAACATTTGAAGCCGGGGTGCGGCCAATTGCCAAAAACAGTCCATCAACTTTAAATTCAATTTCCTTGCCGTCCGCTGTGCCGCGCAGTTTCAAAGCTTCAACATGGTCAGCACCGAGCACGTCGACTACTTCAACATTGGGCATGAATGCAACTTTTAGATCAGCCTGGGCCCGGGCGAGCATAATTTTGGAGGCGCGGAACTGATCGCTTCTGTGCAAAATTGTAACCTTGCTTGCAAACTTCGTCAGGAACGTTGCCTCTTCCATCGCCGAATCACCGCCACCGACTACCGCAACTTCTTTATTCTTGAAAAAGAAACCATCGCAGGTGGCGCAGGCGGAAACGCCATGGCCGCGCAGCCGTTGTTCATTAGGCAAGTTCAACCAATTGGCCTCAGCGCCGGTAGCAACTATCAAAGTTTTTGCGAAGTACTCGCCTTTTGAAGTTTTAACTTTAAACGGTCTTGAGCCTAAATCGACATCGTCAACAATTTCACTCAAAATCTTTGCGCCAAAACGCTCGGACTGCTTGGTCATTTTAAACATCAGCTCCGGCCCCAAAATTCCTTCCGGAAAACCTGGATAATTTTCAACCTCAGTTGTTTGCATTAATTGGCCGCCGGGATTTAGACCGGCAAAAACCAATGGTTTAAGACTTGCTCTGGCAGCATAAAGTGCGGCAGTAAGCCCTGCCGGTCCTGAACCGATGATAATTGTATTGTAAATTTCTGGCATAATTTTTTTGACTAAAGTTTATTATATCATACCTGTCAAATTGGTTGATAAATATTTAATTAAACATTATAATAAGACAAGTTCACTTACTAAATAAAATGCTAAGCGCCAAGGAAATAGAGAAATTCACTCGTTACATGGACAAGGACGATCGCAGACTGTCGATCATTTTCAATGCGCTCAGCGATGAAAAACGCTGCCGAATTTACCGGCTGTTCATTAAGAATCGCGGCAACGACCTGTGCGTTAGCGACATTGCTCAGATCATGAAAATTTCAATTCCGTCGGCTTCGCAGCATTTAAAAATCTTGGAGATCACCGGATTACTGCAAAAGCAGCGCAAAGGACAAAAAATTACTTTCAATCTCAGCCAAAACGACCCCGTAGTCAGCGCCTTAGTAAAATCAGTGCTTTAATTTTTATTTGGATCTGTTATTCTACATTGCCCTGGCTTGCCATGCGCCGCAAACCCTTGATTTTGCGGCGCTTTTTTGTTAAAATCATGAAGCAAATTTAATTTTCTATCGCGGCCGATTAATTTCCATCCGCGAACGTGGCCTTATCGTCTAGTGGTTAGGACACCAGGTTTTCATCCTGGTAACCGGGGTTCGATTCCCCGTAAGGCTACCAGGCAATTGATCCCAACGAAGTTGGGGGCAGTTGCCTGGTAGTTGGTTTGGGCAATCGAACGAAGTTCGATTCTGACCTCAAATGATAAAGCTGCCGAAGGCAGCGACTACAAAGGAAATGCATAGCGAGGCCGAAGACTGAGCGGCCATGCCCCGTATTAGGATTTATCACGCTTTAATTCTTCGGAAAGTCTAAAAACCCAAATCAAAACTATGCAGATTACTGATTGTAAAATGCCAAACTTGGCAAAACTAAATAAAGAAAAGATATTATCAATATATTTATCATCTTCACTAGTAGGAATCGGGCGAGGTGCAGATGACCGAAGATTAGATCGCTTCAAAGTTACCTACTCAAGATTAATTGATAAAGCAATTTACGAATATTGTTTGGTACAAGAAGATGTTATAAATGAAATCGAAGAACCAAAGAGATCTATAAAGGAATTACAAAAGGGTCGTAACTTTTATGCTCATTTAATTATGAATAACTTAGAAAATTGTATTAATTCTATTAGAAGATTATTTAATATCTTAGACAAATTAAATGGTGCAAAATACTACTCTTTGGATAAATTGGTAAAAAGATCTATAAATTTTGATTCCAAAAAAATAATTGGCATGAGAAATATGATAGAGCACTTAGATAAAGATATATTTGGAAACAAAATTATACACGGGGATCCTATAGCACCGATTGTTTCAAATGATGCCTCTTCAATTCAAATATCTGATGTAAAAATAAAAACAGCGGAACTTGCCTATATTTTGGAAAGGCTACATGATATCGGCAAACAAGTATCTACCCTATAAACTCATTTCATACTTTTGGACTATACTAACAATATGAAACAAAACCGATTTGAAAACTCAGCCAGTACTGCGGAGAACCCCGACATTCCATATCCTATCAATGTTTCAGAAATGGGAGATTTAAATTTTGAGCAAAGGATTTCTCAATTCTTAAATTCAGAAAACTTTTTAAATATCGTCAAAGAATTCCCCAGTGCGGAACGCGCTACAAAATTAGGGATGGTCATTGAATATTTTATTATTCATCCAGATGGCTTCGATCTTGAAAATTTTGTGCAACAATTACAAGCAAACCCTGCGATTAAATCAATGTCAGATGCAAACGAGCTTATCGTTGCTTCTATTGCACATAAATTAAACATCAAAAACACTGAGGATTCTGAAAATTCGGAGGCGATATTTCAATACTTTAATGACAAATATGAACGTAATGGGTATTACTTTCATGGATTTAATGGCAGCTTTCGCAATGATATCCAGAAAAACGGGCTGAGCGTCAAAGAGCGACATTGGAATTGGACAGAATTAGAAAAAATAATTGAGATAGCTAAAAAAGCAGGCCAACCGATGATATTAGGTTGGGCGGACATAAATTCGAAAGAAAGAATTTCTTTGGCAGCATCAGCCAATAATATTTACAGCTACGCATATGCATCACCTGAATGGTTTGCCGCATTTGTAAGTGAAGGGTCCCATGTCTCCGATGAAGAAGACCGCAAAAAAGCGTTCTATAGGAGAGACTATAAAACGGCAAAAAATAATATAGAAAAGTTGGTCGCTGCCCTGACTTCTAGAAAACAAGAAGACATTGAAGCAAAAAAAGCTTATCCGAACATTACGCCCCAAGAAAAGCAGGCAATTTTGGATTTTTTTGAAAAATACTGGAAAATCTTTGCCGAAGAAAAGAGCAAATTAGAAGGAGCCTTAGTCAAAAAGTCAGCTACAAAATGGGGTCGATCAACTCCGGTGTCACTGGCTGATTATAAAAAGCACTTTACCGGCAATAAAATAACAACCGTTCAAGATGTGATTAAAACCGAGCTTATTGGCGATGAGACCTTCCATCACGATATGCAAATAAATCACGACATCCCTCCCGAAGCCATAAAAATAATAGAACTCCCTAGCTACGACAAGGTGTTCCCCGAAACTTCCGAATAAATTCCGCTTACCAAAGCCACAAAACTTTCCCACTTTCCACCTGTTAACCCTTCGGCGAATGACGAACCTCTTATTAAGAAATAAAAAAGGCGCTCTTTAATGTATTGAGATTTTTGCACCTGTCTCGAACTTCGCTACCATCCAGCATTTTGTCTGGATTTTGAATCGGCATACGCTCAGATTTCTAATCCAGCTAACGGCCCGCGCCGATGGCACGCCGCATGTCACGCGCTAATTTTAGAAGCCAAGATTTTCTTTGACAAGAATCACCCGAACTTTGCGGCCCATGAAAGCCGGCTCTTGCTCAAAAAGTAAAATTTTTGCGGCAATAGTTCCCGCCGCCCCTGTCTTTTTCATCCGCTGATCTTCAAGCGGCACGACATGCTGATAAAGTCGCTGCATCGCGGTTTCGAGGTCTGGAGTGATTTTTTGAATGCCGATCACCAAAATAACATTTCGTGCGGTAAAACTGAGCGGCGCAATTTGACTGCCGGATGCTGAAGCAATAACCATTTGGCCATCTGAACTCAATGCGTGAGCACTGCCCAGATAATATTCCGCAAACAGCGCGCGATTGCGCGCCTCGGCCTGCTTGGCAAGATCTTTCTCGGCGATTACTGCGGCGTGCAAATTATTCCAGCCATGCCCATCACCCTTAAGATAATCAATTAAACCTATTTGCTGGAGAGTCGTTGATGAACCATTATTAATTGAAGCGCCTTTCGGAATCAATTCTTTTATTTTTTCCAACGCTTGCTCTTTGGTTTCGACCACAATCGCTTCAATGTTTCTCGATTCCAAACCCGCGACGGTTTTTTCAATAGTTTCTTGCGTAGCCAGTTCAGTGAAAATCATTTTTAGTTCCTTTCTTATTTAATTAAATTTTGAACCCATTTTCCCAGTTCCCCCACCACCTTTGGATTCAGTTTATAATAGCGGTGCTGGCCGCTTTTTTCCTGTTCCACCAGCCGCGCTTCACGAAGCACTTTCAAATGCTGGGAAATCGCCTGCGGGCTAATCTTAAATTTTTCGCAGATCTCCATCGGGCAGGAGCGTCCCCGACGGGCAAGCAACTCAATAATTTGCCGTCGACTCGGATCGCCTAAAGCGTAAAAAATATCCATATAAGCATATTAAAGTCTTACCTTAATTAAGTCAATACTTAAATATAATACGAGGGATATTAGAAAAGAGTCATTTTGAAAATAATTATGTTCAAATGTACATGCGTCTATCAAGTCGATACAAACGTCAAACCGCGAACGCCGAAAAAGTGCGAAGAACGTCTCAAGACCGAGCATAGCTGGGTACATTTGAGGCCATGTTTCACTTGTGGCCACGTCGGCTGCTGCGACAACTCCTAAAATCACCTTGCTAAAACAGAATCGCTGGAAAAGCGATTTTTTGTTATGCTTCAGCTATGTTTTGGAGCAGAAATCCTGAAATCCAATCCCTGGGATTAAACGATATCGAAAAAGCAAACCATCCTAATGAGAAATCATTTGAGGTTCTTCATCATGACCAATACGATATAGTGATTAATAAATCTGCTGAGAGTAAGCCAGAACTAAATGACGCAGAAATAGATCAAATAGAAAAAATTCTCAATTCTGGTTTAGTTCAACCAAAACAGATATTAAACCAAGACGGTCAATTCAGATTTGTTTACATAAAAAAGCGAAGGCACGCTGGCCAACACACTGTTAAAAAAATAAAATCAATTGAACCAAAAAAAATGGAAAAAAGAGTGGAAATTCAGCAAACAAGCAAGCTATGCATTCAATAGCATTATAAATGAAATACAAATCTCCCCAACAATAAATCGCCTGCTCAAAGATCCCCATTTTCAAGAGCTAGTCCAAGAATACGGTTTTAAAGACATCAAATTAGTACAGCCTTTAGCGGGATTAATTAGAAAAAATCCTGATGAATACGGAGAAAACGAAAAATTCGCGGTTTATGATTACATCAAAAGCGACGTGGAGGACCCTAGCTCAAGCAGCGCAAATGTAGAATTTAAAAGGCTCGAGCAATTTACTACAAAACTGACTAAGCTTTTTAAAAAATACGGGATCCAACCCAACGACCTCCTTGCCAGACAATTTATACTTACAGGACCACCTGATCAAAGATCTCTAAATTTAATTGACATAGAAGGTTTTGTGGAAAGAAAATAGATTTTTTTATTAAGGTCATAAAAGTTTTCCAATTTAATATCCTGATCAGCCAGAGATCAATTTAAAAAGGTTTTCCATTTTGGAAAAGATTGCACTCACGAAAGGCTTTTAAAATTATTTGGCTTAGATTAGCGGCAAAAATCGGTTTTCTAATAAGATTGGTCAGTCAAAAAATATACGGATTTTAATTAAAAAACATATTTTCTGATAAAATTACAGATATGAAAGCTTTTAAAATTTATTTGCTGCATGGGTTTCTTCAAAACTTTACCCAAACTGCGTTCTATATTTTTGGCTCGCTGCTGCTCTATGTTAAAACCGGATCAGTATTAATTGTATTGATTTATGGTTTAATCCAAAGTGTCGTAGCCGTACTAATAAAAAGCTGGCTAATTGAGAAGTATTTAAAGCTGGTTCAACGCGTCGGTTTTATCCCGACAATTGGCGGCAGTTTGCTGCTCAACGGCATTTCTTTAATAGCTCTTTTTTATTTGAAGATCCATGGCCCGCTCTCTCTGATATTGCTATTTTCAATTGGACTCGTATATTCGGCCGGCAACGCCTCTTATTGGATGCTCTCAAATTCTTTGATGTTTAACTATGTCGGTTCTTCAAAATCTCCGGGCCAATACAGCGCACACTATTCGACAATGACCATAATTTCAACTGGCCTGGCTGGTTTTGCCGGTCTCTTTTTAAATTTCCAAAATAATTTTTTACTATTATTTATTCTGAGCGGAATAATGCTGGTCGCAAGTATTATTCCCTTGCACTATATCACTCCCCCGCCAATTCAAGTAGTTTCTTCCCGGGAGTGCATCAAAAAACTTTCAAGAGGCGCATTTTGGGCGAATTGCAATCCTGATCATCAAATTACAACTACCGCCATACCGCTTATAATTTTATTTTTGTTCGGCTCGCTTTCAGAATCAATCTGGATTAATGTTACGGTTGCGTTGCTGACAATTATCTGCGTTTATGCGGTTGGTAAGTCCAAAGATCGCGATAATAACCGCCTGCTCTGGTTTGGGGCTATCGCTCTGTTTCTTTCATTTATTTTCTACGGGTTCATAAAAACCCCAACGCAATTCATTATTCTGGGCGTAATTTTTGGCATTGCCGGAGGAATTGTCGGCACTGCCAGGGAAGCACGCTTAGGCAGAGAGGTCGCAAATACAACCAAACCGATAGAAACAACTGTTGCCGTTGAATTTGTCAGATCATTGGGCGAACTAATTGGCTCAGTCATTCTAGTCGGTACTTTTTTGCTCTTCGGCAAGCTCTGGCAGCCCATTCTGATAATTGGTTGCTTAGCAGTGTTGCCCAAAATTATTTATGCCCTAAAAAATATCGACGGCATGAACACGGCACTACAGCAGGCCCATAAGCCATAAAAATTTTCCAGCTGTGTCATCGCTGAAAAGAGATTTTTTTGTTATCCTGTAATCATGAATCAACAGCAGCCAGAACAACATTTTACCGCAAGTGATACTGTCCGGGATATTATTATTGGCATGTCTGACGGCTTAACTGTCCCCTTTGCTCTGGCGGCCGGCCTTTCGGGCGCGGTCAGTCAGACCAACATTATTGTTATTGCAGGTCTTGCGGAAATTGCGGCTGGCTGCATCTCAATGGGACTTGGCGGTTACCTAGCAGCACAAAACGACGCCGAACATTATTACAGCGAAGAAAAAAGAGAATATCATGAAGTACAAACTATTCCCGAACAGGAAAAACAGGAAGTAATCAATATCTTTAAAACTTACGGTTTGACTGCAGCACAAATAGATCCGATAATTAAAAATTTTGAAAGCCATCCGGCGATGTGGGTCGAATTCATGATGCACAATGAATTAAATTTAGAAAAACCGGATAAAACCAGGGCGCGGAACAGCGGTTTAACCATCGCCTTCTCATATTTAATTGCGGGCTTCATTCCTCTGGCGCCATACATTTTTATCAAAACATCCCATAACGCTTTAATACTATCTGCGACCGTAACTCTTATAGCACTTGTGATCTTTGGATATATAAGAGCAAAATTCATTGGCAACAACCCTTGGCAGAGCGCCTGGCGTACAGTATTAATTGGCGGCGTTGCGGCAGGAACAGCTTATCTGATTGCCAAGGCGATTGCATAAATTTACCTTGCTAGAACCATAAAAATTTTTCACCTTTTTCAACTCGGTCTACCATATCAAAAATTCATGATTTAAGATTTTCCAAATAAAAAAGGGCTTGCCAGGCCCTGAATCTTTTGCGATGCCTACTTCCTGAACTTCAACAAGAAAATTTCGCGCTTCAAGTCTCTCGCTGAGATTCTAATCCTCGCTTCCTGCAGATCTTCGCTCATTATATCTTGGTTGAAATTACGGTCTCTGGGAGGCAAAAAGTATATCTCATTTGCGATACATTGCCGTACTCCGTCATAACATACGCCTCGGCTACCATACTTCCAATGGTCGCCGCTGATAACAAATTCTATCGTCGGGGCTCTTTTTGAGTTATCGATGATTAGTCGCAACTCACTGGTGGGTAAGGTAGTCAACAAAATCTCACCCGGTCGTTGTTCCCACCAAAATTGTAGGTTTGGATCAGAAGAAACGCTCATACTTGTATTAATAGCCGAAAAGAACAGGCCTCCTTCTGAAGAAGCATTAAGGGTTCCGTGCAACAAAATCATCGCATCCGGACGTTTAACTAACTTATGTTCTCCAGTAAAGTTGGCAGCGGCTAAGTGCTGGGCTAAGTTCTGCCAATATTGATCTTGAAATTTTTTCCACTCAGGTTTCTCAGCCACAGCTGGCTTGGAATCAGTGGATAAGTCCTCAATCATGCTTTTGAAACAGATCACGGACAGAAGGCCGATGATAAACACAGCAAAAGCAAGGGATATCGATTCTCCTACTGACATACTGCGTTCTTGAGTTGGCATCTTCACTACCTCCGTTCTTATTATTTTAATGTTCCAATTCTGAAGATAATATCCTACATTTGACTAAAATGTCAATAAATAATAGTATATTTTTGTATTATCGACTTATACATTATGAAAATAGACGAAAAATTTCTTTTAGAAGCACTTAAAATAGTAGGCGTCTCTGAATTTGATCAGCGGGTTTATCTTGTGCTAGTTAAAAAACCAGGGCTTTCAGTTGCGGGGCTTGCAGCCCAGCTTAGTGTCGAGCGCCCGACTATTTACTCTGCGCTTGAACGGCTTCAAAATGCTGACCTGATCGCGTCAAAACGACAATTTTCTCGTTCAATCAATGTTGAACCTCCCAACCGCATCTTGGCTTTGATGCGCAGACATCAACTTGAATTTGATCAAAAAAAGAAAAACTTTGAAGAAGTTCTGCCTCATTTCATGGCTGATTTTTCGGAAAAAACTCGACCCCGGCTTTTTCGTCTTTTTGAAGGGCAGGATCAATTTTTAACCATGTTCGAGGAATCAATTCTAGACGCACAGGGAGAAATTTTATATTTCGGTGATGTGGCAGCGCTTGATCAATACATCGGCATCGAACGTGAAAACGCCTGGATTAAAAAAAGAGTAGAAAAAAATCTTCCATTAAAGATGTTAATTTTTAGAGATAAATCTGCGGTGCAACGCTACGCTCTGCGGGATAAAAAAGAATTGCGAGAAACTAAATTTATTAAAGGTAACAAATTTAAAAGCTCATTTATGGTTTACGGTACTAAAACACTCCTTTGGAATCCCAACGCTGAACGAGCATTGGTCATCGATGATCCGGAAATAACCGTTATGTTCCGTAAAATATTCGATGACGAATGGTTAACCGCAGAGAACCCCAATTCGATGCGTTAAATACAAAATTTAAACCCGACATCCATAACTCCTGTCCGGAATCCATAACATTTCCAAGTCTTGCGCGTCAGCATTTTTTCTGGCAAGGTGAGAGTGGGTCTCAAAAATTTCAGCACATTTGTGTCCTGCTGTGAAGGCAAAGCAGTACCCAACAAGGAGGGTTTTGGAATGAATCCGACCAAGCATTCTGTAGAGTACCTTCAGGCCATGGAAAGGCGAGCAACCGGCATCATAAAACGCTGTAAACATCAGCCAATGCGTCTGTACCGCTGCGCCCAAAGATCTTTGATCCGTGCGACAATCCACCTGAAGCTAAAAGAGCCTAAAGTAACATCCAAACATCTGCACCAGTCCATAAATTTCATCAAAAGAATCAGCCGTAAGAAGCTGGACCGGCGGCAAGAAATATTGATTGCACCTCGTATCCGGGAACTGATTTTGAACAATGCGATGTTGGCTATAACTTTGGCCATTTCTGGAATGCGGCGCGCAGATCATTGAACAAACTCGATCGTAAAATAGATTGACCATCCACCACCCTGTACGGAAACGGATTCCACAAAAAAACCGCGCGACCTATAGAAAGGCCGGGCGGTTGCTTTATGTCCGGGGCCGCGGCTGATTTAACTTTTAATTTCTTACACAACAAGTCATTTTCTGGCAAGGTCAAAACGAAATTCCAATCTGACTAATCTACATTCCGTCGACGATTTTATTTTAACTGAAAAGTTTCGGCAAGACTCACTGTGATATTTTGCGGCTCAACTTGGGTCCCTGGAATGGGAGAAGGACCCTTGCAATTTGAGATATCAGACTCAATATCATCTTCGCTTGCAAAATTTATTGTATAATCCTGAACACTCACTAATTTACTGACACCAAGTCCCGCAGCTTTAGCGATTTGTGCAGCCTTTGATTTTCCCTGGCTTACAGCCTGATCCAGAGCTTGCGAAAAACTTGGGTTCGCAGGATCAAAACTGAAACAACCGCTTTGTTCTGTATCAAGAACCAAGCCATTTTGCGCTGCAGCCGTAAAAATATTATTTATTTTATCAGACAAACCACTGGCGCCTCTGGCTGCAACTAAAACATTTTCACTTACTGTGAAAGAACCATCACTCTGCCCGGGACCAGCTTGGTCGGACTCAGATGTCGGCGAAGCATCAAATTGGCTGACAAATATATCAGCCGGTCTGATACCATTGTTTTCGACGGCAGTTGAAAAAGCATCGAGTTGTTTTCTGTTTTTGCTTTGAGCGGTCGAAGCATCAGCACCACTGCTTGATAAAGAAAAATTCAAATATGCGACGTCAGGGGTTGCTTGGACCTCTCCGGTTGAGTTAACTTCCAAAGTATTATTTGGTAACTTCGGATTTGAAGATAAGCCAATAACCTCATGGACATCAAAAAAACTGCGAAAATCATGCTCAAGATTAGCAATGACCCAATAATCCAAAGTAAGATCTGAAAAGATTTCTTATTTAAAATACTTTGTTCCATGTTTGTTCCGGATTTTAAAACAAAACTTAATAACCCATCAAATTATAATGCTATTTTGTGAAAAATACAAAAATTAAAATTAGAAACTATCTGTTACTTCAATCCACCTCGCATAGATATTGATGATTTTCGATAGGAGTGTTGCTTGACCAACTGAGCTCTACCAAAAATATTATTTAAAAAAGACGGATCCCTTTCGGAATCCGCCCTTTGATCTAGGAAGGGTAAAAGTTAAACTGTGTAGCCTTGCATCGGCTGTTCACAGACGATCGCAACCAAAGATTTTGAGCCGCTCTGGTCAGGATCGGTTTGAACTTCAAACCGCAATGCGCCATTGTACAAAGCCCAGAGCACGTCCTTAACCCAGCCAGACGGAACGCAAAAATCTTCATTGGCTTTTTCAAGTTGAGGCAGCAATCCTGGGCTGTACTCAGTGAAAGTAAACTGGCCGTGTTTGCCGCTCATCAAAACAGCGAATGGAGGGCGTTTCATATTTGACCCCTTGCCCCTAAGATCCTTGGCCTCATAGGCGAATCTTGTCAGCAGATCGCGCTTCTTCCATTTGCGGTTGTACTCGCGGTTAATCAGTTTGAGAATATCGTCGATCTTACACCAGCCCCAGCGAGTCCAGAATGGCCAGCTGGTACTTTTGTAAGCGGTTGTTCCTACAACATCAAAGACTGTGCCAATTCTAGGCACCAATCTGATTGGTCCTTCCTGCATACTTCCTCCTTCCTGCCTCAGGCAGGTGGTATAAGGATTTGTCCTTGCGGACATTGCAATATACTATGGAGAATTAGCTCGTGTCAATTTGAAATATGATTTCTTGCCGGAAGTAAATATCCAGGCGTTAGGTCAGATGGAAATTTCGGCAAAGAAAGTTGTCCAATATTTAGAAGATAAGGTCTTGCCTGAAATAATGAAAGCTGTCGAACAAGTAATAAAAGTCGGCGATTCAATAATTGATGAAATATATCAGCTCAATAGCAAAGGTCTAAAAAACCACCAGAAACCGAATTAAAATTTATTGAGTTACTGGGTATGCCATTACAATGCGACTAAAAAATTTCGCTGATAACCGTCAAAGTTTTTGGCATTTGTCTCGAACCAGCAACTTAATCAACCCTTGATAAAATATCAAAATTTTGTTATTGTCCTAAGTCAATTCGATCGGAGGACAGGAACCATGACCTAGCCCAACACGTATTTTTTCTGAAAAAACGAGCACCTTCTATTCTGAAAGTGGAGATCTTCTGAGGCTGAATACTAAGGTGCTAAACAAGCACCGCAGTATAACAGTTAAAGGAGACTGCCATGAAGCATCAAATTATCCGCGACATCTCGCTCCAAGGAGTAATTTCAAAAAAATATGCCCTGACTATCAACCCAACCACATCGATTAAAAAGATTATTTCTGACGGCCACTACCGTGAAGTTAATCCTTTAATCGAAACAGCAACCAAAAAATGGGGTTATCAAAGAGCCCATCTGTGGAGCTACGACGCTTATCTGGTGCAAATCAAAGAGCCCAATGTAAGCCAGCTGGAGGTCAACCAGGCGTTGATTGAAGTTTCAGGATTGCGCTGTGCTACTCCATTTGAATTGCTGCACTTTGGAGCACGGCATCGCAGCGAATGCGCCAGAAAGTGGATCATTTCTCCGATCCCACTTAAGCTGAGCGACCATGACGCCTATCTCCAAACCGCTAAAACTTTTGGGCATAAGCCAACTAAAAAAGGTGAGCGCGACTGGATCAGATACGAAAAGCATCGGATGTTTTGGCTTTCAGCAATTAATGGTTTCCGTCGTGGACGAGAGCTGGAGATCATTTACGGTTATCCCCGCTTGTTGAATCATACTTGCTGGGATTATGATTGCTGGTTCCTAGCCCTGAAATTCCGCTAGACCAAGGCCGCAAGCTAAAGAAAGCTTGCGGTTTTTTATTTTGTTCAGCTAAAAATAAATCATAAATTCTTTCCCTGCTATAATATTTTTGGTATATTTAACTCAACAATTCAATGTCATATATATCTCAAAATACTCGCTTGTTAATTAGCAGCATTATTCTTGGCCGAGACCGGGCGTTTTGAGTTGCATTTATTTTTCTGAATTCATCTCAAAATTCCTGGCGAACCGGCCAGGAATTTTATTTAACCCACAATCAAGGAGGCAATACAATGGGCGGATTTGGTGGCGGAGAATGGCCGAAACGGACCCCCGATGATATACAAACGCAGAACCTTGCAGCAGATTCTTCGATGCAACAGGAATTACTCTGGCTCAAGGATGCTTTTTGCAAGTCTGGTAACTTACCAGATCTTTTAACTGAGATAGCACAAGGCAAAACAGAACCAACAGCAGATCAAAAAGCACAGCTGCGTCAATTTATTGAACGGGTTCAAGGTTGGACCTGGGCAGTAATGCATTATCATCGCTTGATATAGCAATACAAGCCGTTAAAACTAACTCGAGGTCAAAAGACTTCGAGTTTTTTATAACTAAAAATCTTCTTGCAAAAATTATAAAATAAATTTTTTTAACCCCACTTTTGGAAAAACCGCCCAGCATAAACCGCCCAGCATAAATATCGATGACTTTCCATAGGAACGTTGCCTACAATCATTTCATTTGACACCAATAAAAACTCCTTGATATGCTATTTGTGCATCGATTTCGGATTCTCGATAAAGAGGCTTAATCGATCCGGTCTGACTCGCACAGCCGAGTTCAGCCAAATGAAAGGGTTTGAAAAAGATCTTAGACCTGAGTAAATAGTATTGGTGCTAAATTGCGCTGATAGCCGGTCCAGCCTAAACCTTTCTACCGATTAATTTTGGGGATTGGTGTTGTAGGGACGGATGCTCTTAGAGTTACAAAATTCGCGGGAAACCAAGAATCTCTAATCCGTTTACCTGAACGTAGACTGAGGGTAACTCCTTAGTTGAAACGACGATAGCTCGTAAGGCTAAAGGGAACCGTGCGATGTTGTAGATTTTAGGAGGAAGTTCAGTTTCAAGCATAGCAGGCCATTGATGGTCTGCTTTTTTTATTATAAATTTAGAGGCTTCCAATCTCTGAAAAAATCGCCCTCATAAGTTATTGATGATTTCTGATAGCAGCGTTGCTGGCCCTTTCACGGATAACAAACCTTAAAATAAAAAAGAAGGCGCTGAGTCCTTCTTCCGTTTTGCAATTCCATGTCTTCACTTTGTGGCCTGCACGACTTCCAGCCAACAGCGCCCTTGATTGTCAGTCTGTAATTGAACAAGCACAACATCAGCCGTATCATCTCCTTCTAAATTCAAATAATCCGCGTTGGCGTCATCGGACCACCTTGTAACTTGGGCAAAGAATGTTTTGCAAGAAGAAAGGTCTCGGTCTGATTTGAATATTGTCGTGGTGGTATTGTGTTCTCCGCGCTCGACCAATCCTTTGCGGATAAAGGAACAGCCGATAACCACTGCCATCCCAATGATAAATTGGGGTGAAGTCAAAAATTGTATCATTTATATCCTCCCCGCTAAACAGAATTCTCAATTTTTAGAACATTCTAAGATATCATTTATTGACTTCTTTGTAAACAATTTCAACCGAAGAAACCGTGGCGTTTTGGGCTTCGGTTTTTTCAATTGTTGATTTAAAAAAGGTCGGATTTCTCCGACCCTTTGGTATTTAAAACTTAAATGCGATGAATCTTTCAGCAGTCGCCCCCAGCACCGCCGTAGGAGTTATTATCCCCGCTGTCGTCACTGTCAGTGTCTCCCCCAGCACCATCGCTGAAGCCACCGCCGCTGCTGGGTACCGCTGCCGATGTTCCAGCATCTACGTCGTCAGAGGAAATATAGCCGCTGGTAGATTCCGCGTTGTAGTCAGTGTGATAGGCCTCGGCCTGCACACAGTTTTCCTGGGAATCACTCAACAGCGTATAAAGCAAGACCCAATCCATTGTGCTCATTCCGCTGGATTGTTGCTGGGCCTGGCTATAAGCTTCCCTGGCCTGGGCAAGACGTTGGGCTGCTCTGGAAGATTGCTTGCCAGTGGCAAGCTTTTCTTCGGCGGCGGCCAACAGTTCCGGCATCTGCTGCATTAACTCAGGCCCCTTTTGACGAGCTTCTTTGGCGAATGCGATTTGCTGCCGCATTGATTCGAGCAAACTATGGGCTTGATCATCAATCTCGCGAATAGTGTTGCGCGTTTCAATCCAGTTGACATTAAGCGAACCTTCATTCAACCATTTAACCTTTTCGAATTCCAGTTGAACCTGAAGAAATTTATCCCGCTGATCCGATTTAACATCCGGATTGTTGGTAACTTCTTCGGAGCCGGCAAATAGAGCAATGAGATTTTTTTGCTTGCTCAAAACTTCGCTACGAGCCGCCTTCCTTCTGTATGGCGGAACCACAAGGAACCAAATAAAACCACCAACTAAAAGCGCAATCGCCAGCCACTTCACAATCAAAATGCCATCACGACCGCCGCTGACCGACGCATCAAGAATCGTACCGGCAGTTGTCGGATCAAGCTGTCTCATGATTGCGTGCGTGCCTGAAATGATTCCATCTGCCCACTGATTTTTTCTGGTATAAGGGACAATGTCGTCCAGGCGAATCTCTTCAGCCCGATAACTTGGGAAGTTAGCCAATGCCCCGGAATCAATGGCGATATACAACTTCCGCTCGTTAGGAGCTATCAAGAACATTACGCGATTGTGTTTCCCTGCGCCCACGCCCCACTTAGTTGCCAAACCTTTGGTGTAGTCACCAACAGTTCTGCCACCCAAGGAGTTAACCGTCACGACCGCAATCTCAAAATCAGCGTGCGTGAAAAAAGTGCTCAGTTCGGCATTAAGTTGTCGAACCTGTTCAGGCGACATCTTCGCTGCAAAATCGTTTACAAAAGCCCCGGATGATTCTGGATAGCCTTGGCCAATGGCAAGGGTTGCCACAAAGAGCATGCTCAAAAAAAGAGCCAGTGTTTTCATTCGCATGATACGTTCCCTCCTTGGGAAATAAAATAGTCAAAGTCTTAACTTTAACATTGCACAATACCATATTTAAGCAATAAATGCAATATGCTTACTCTATACTATTAATAGCCTTTATCAATCTGCTGGTACCAAAACCCCAAAAAAAATCCAAAATAAAAAAGAGCCGTGTAGGCTCTAAATAAACGGTCACTGAGTGTCTGGCGACTAAACTCACTCAGCGGTATTACGGGTCTGGATACAAACTAATAACATACCTTGAAGCGTTTCTGGAAGTTTCTCAGGCAAGCCTTCAGTCTGATTTGTACAGCTGAACCAATCGCGGTAAGTCCTGATTTCATCATCGCCGAGCAATCCTTCGCCAAGATAGCGGTTCAAAAGTTCAAGAAGCCATCTTTTAGTATAGGCCGGAAAGCCGTAATGATAGACAACACCGTTCTCAAACAAAACCTTATGCTGATGGCCGGTGCAGCTACATTCTCTGAACTCAATTTCTGGCAAATCCATATCCGATAATAACGACATGCGGCCTCCTTGAGATCGGCTGATACTTTTCAGCATTCAATATTAGCATCTACATTATAGGATTTCAAGACTTCAAATTCGTGCTAAAATAAAATTAGTAAAAAAGGCAAGTCGTTTGTGACCTGCCTTTTGTTGTCAGACTCTGGTGCTGCGACCAGGTTCATTCAAATGAGAACCGCTTTATCAGTCGTTGTCCAACGAAACACACACGCCTGCCCGGGGGCCAGGAAAAATTGTTCCTCGACTCCACCAAACAAATCGAAATAATGTTCGGCAATATTTGTGGCCAGCTCAGCCGGCATAACCACAAGCGTGACAGGACCGAACATCCGTTGTTGGACCTGTTGAACTAATCTAGCCAGCGATTTTCGGTATTTTCCTTTGCCAAGCTGTTGAGCCGCTTGGTAGGAATCCAGATTGATGCGGTTGTTGGACTCGGCTTCGTTCTTCGCCGCAGATTTGCGACCATCGTCTGAGTTGAGCGTGTCAATGACGATCTCAGCGGTCTGCTTCAGAACAGCAAGATCGCCGTAAATTACTCTTGGCAGACAATCCTTTGGCAGCAGATTACGAATTTTAGCCGCCAATTTTTGAGCGACTTCTTTACCCTTTTCTCCGAGTCCTTCCACTTCGTAGTTCAAATAATGCTGCGGACCGCCGCTACTCGCAATAATCAAAGTCTTTTTCATAACTCCTCCTCTTTTTATACTGTGTATCCCTCGCCAAAAATTTTGTTTTAGCAATTGATGTCTCACAAACCATTTAATTCTTCAGCCAAACTATTGTATGGGGCGCTGAGAAGATGTACCACGCCATCTTTATAGGCAATGATCGGCGTGCCGGACAGTTGGAAATTTACGAACTGCAACACCTTAGCTACAAGCTTCGGTGCTGGCTGGATCGCAGTAAGCACCACAGCACGACTTAACGCATTGCTGATGCTATGCGCGAGATGTTCAATATCCTGGAGGCTGACCAGGTGATACCTATAAGCACCTTCTGCCCGCATCAGTTTCACGACTTCCCTTCTCAGCTGAGAAACCACGGCCGAGCTGGCATTGCTTAAACATTCCGGATCATGCTTCATCCGTGCCGAAATTTGTTCTGGATACATCCGATCGTTAACCAGATCCCAGAGAATATTTTTGTCCGGAGAAGCATCGTCCATGGGCTTCCAATCTTTGCCAAGGGTGTGAATCTTGATATCGAGAGGAGGCACGGGGCCTTCAAATAAAAATGAGAGCGCCTCAACAAGCTCTTCAGCCCTTTCAAAAACTAATCCTGGAATATGAGATTGAGGCCTGTTCAGGGTATGTTCAGCGTATTGCGCCGCTTCGAAATCATCTAGGTGACACCCTGACATAGGACCACCCCCTCCAATCCGGATCTCGTTTTGAGCTTTTTTGACCGCCCAAAGATTATTGTATTTAAGATCTTGGGCTAAGGGTCTTCCCGCTGCTGTTTCAAACTGTTTGTGTTCCTTTTGCCACAGTAGCATTTGTGCTTCATAATCTGGATTTGGAACAAGCCCCTTGACCGTTCGTGCAAATTTGAAGCTCACTGATTTCAGCTGCGCATAGGGCATTAGCAAGGCCACGATTTCTGAAACGGCGCCTGGAAAATACTTTTGCGCTCCCCAGAGAATCAGTTGCATCAGTTCGGAAATCTGAGGACCAAAAACCTTCTGCTCATCAGGTCGTTGATCTGTTGATCGAAGGTAAAGGTAATCCAAGAAACGCTGTAGGTCATCTTTTCCAACTTGCTGTTCTTCAATTGCCCTAAAAAAATGAATAAGCTGTCCATCAGTAGGGTGCTCCCACTGATTCTTACTGGTATGTGAGGACATCACACGCCTCCTTTATTTTGTGAATGTGCATCTCTTTTGGAGATGTTGTCATTTTTAAATGACTTAACACTATACCATCTTTTATAAAATATGTCAATGATATACATCAAAATTATACTAAAAATAAGCAATATTATCAGTATAATAAGTAAATATTGATTACTTTTGTCGATGCTCATTGACACAAAATCAAAAATCAGCTACCATTCATATGTATGGCAACTCCTATTCCAGTCCTTGAAGATCTTATTTCTATTGGTTTCTCTATAAAAGAAGCTGATGTATATTTAGCATTGCTTGAATTAGGACGAGGGACGGTTTCGCAAATAACCAGGAAAGCTAAAATCAATCGGACAACCGGTTACAATGTTTTGGATACGCTTGCCAGCAAAAGTTTGGTAACCATTTCGGGTAAGGAACCAAAGCAAGAATATATTGCAGAGCCGCCGGATAAAATTTTACACATATTAGAAACAGAATTACAGAAAAACCAAGACTACATAAATAAGGCGAAAAAATTTGTTCCGGAATTGCGCTCTCTGCACAATGTGGCCGGCCGGCCAAAAGTTGTTTTCTACGAAGGCAAAGAAGGTTTAGAACAGGTTTATGAGGATACTTTGACTTCTCATGAACCGATTCGTGGTTTTGCAACAGTTGATGACATGCATAAAGCTCTGCCCCATTACTTTCCAAACTACTACAAAAGACGCGCGGCAAAAGGCATTGCGATCCGTGGCATAATTCCAAATACCCCAATTGCGATGGAACGAGCTACTCATGATACAGAAGAATCTCGTGAAATCGCTTTTGTGCCTGCTGATAAATATTACTTTTCTCCTGAGATAGATATATATGACAACAAGGTTATGATTGCTTCTTGGAGAGAAAAACTCGGTATTATTATTGAAAGCGCTGAAATTGCCGATGCTATGAAAAAAATGTATGAGCTGGCCTGGGCAGAAGCCAAGCGCCTAGACAAAGAATCGAGAAAATTGGCAATAACAGGTCCTCAAATAGAACCTATCAAATAAATTGGGACTTTTTTGATTAATACACTAATAAATTTTCCAGCCTGTCGAAACTGCCTACCAACAATTTCTTATACCTATTTAGGACTTCTTAGTATTGGAATCGCTGAAAAGATGGTTTTTTGATATCATAATTTCATGCTTCTTATCCTTACATATGTTTTAGTCGGCATAATTCAAGATTTTGTATTGACCCTGAATTGGCGATACATCGCTGAAAACCGGCCGGTCGCATCAGCAATATCGGCATTTGGCTCTTCATTTATTGGCCTGATAGTCCTTTATAACATTTTAACCAGACTAAACAGTCATAGAAGCATCTTGGCCATTCTTGCCTACACCGTTGGCATCAGCATAGGTACTTACTTAGCATTAAAATCTGAAAAATTTATAAATAGACTGGGATCGTCGCGCAAGACTAAACGGATACCTTAATTTTCCAGACGCAACCTTGCTATTATTCTGCAAAATTTTTACACCGGTTTCTAAACCATCTGCAAATAGCAATTTTCTGCCCTGAAAGAGGCGGATTATAAACAATTCTGGGTTGGCTAAATTAACACTTAAAAAATGAAGGATTGTTTGTTATGATTCACTTATGCCTAGCAAAAACCACCGCACCGTACTAAGACCATGCCAAGGCAATAGTTCGAAAAATATTCCAAGAGGACATTTGTACAAGATCGTGGTTTGTGACGAAAACGATACGGAACTTCAGAACCTTGGAATTATGACCCTGCAAGATGCCAAGATTCAATATCCCAATGCGGCGGTATCTGAAAGCGATACTCTTTGCCCGGAATGCCAGGAAGATTTTATCGCAGTCTTCCAAGCAAAAACCAAAAACGAATCTTAAACATAAAAGTATCATTTCGATGGTACTTTTTTCAAATATAAAAAGACGCGGATTTACCTGACTAAAGACCGCCGCTACTTGTAATTTCTTAAAATTTAAGATATAATGCTTTGTTATAAATCAAAGAATATTTGGGCAGGACCGGTATCTGCTCCTTCTAAGTTCGGCATCCGTGGTGAATTTTGAAGGGAACTTAATCAGTCTGATTGAGTTCTGCTCGTAAAAATCAAAATGGAGGTGTGTCATGTCAGATGACATGGTGCGTCCCGCAGAAGCGGATTTATTTGGCAGGGATTTAACCCTTGCCGCTGAGATGATTGTCACCGGTCGTAAGGTTGGTGCCGATCGACATTTTTATTCAACCCTAGCGCATGACCCTGAACTTTTCGGGAAAATCGTGCAGTTAGTTAACACCGCCCAACCACGCAAATGGACAAGCATCAAAAAAGCTTTTGAGCTGCTTGGAGAAGATCGGGTCGTTACCCCAAGAATGGTTGCTGAAATTTACAAAGTTGCGAAATCCCAGAACGTTGGACTGATCCCTTACTCTGAGCAAACTCTCAAAGACTGCGCTCGGCAAAACAAGCGCGGCAAAGCAATCTGGTACCTGGTTTGGTTTTCGGGTCGATCGCTTGTTGATCAGCTCAATGCTCAAACCGCCGCCGGTTTTTCTCAATTCAAAGAAAACCACTGGTGGGTTAGTGAAGAAGAACGGACCTGGTCAAACTTTCGACCACAACCGGGTTTTCAGCTGATCAATTTCAAATTCGACGGGTCGGTCCTGAGAGACACGGACTACCGTTTCTGGCGTGAGAAAATGATCAACGGCATCCTGGCACAAGGAGCGGGGTTCGTTCCGGCTCACGAAGCGATCGTCAATGAAGCGGTTTTCATGATTCGCAGACTCCAGATCGAGGAAACAGACATTTCCGTTGAATATCTCTGTATCGGACCGCCCAGTGGACCGCCGTACTATACAGTTTTTACCGGCGGAAAAATGCTCGTAATCAAAAATGCTACCGGGCCCGGAAAGATGGCGACAATTATGACGCCAGAATACGTTCCAAAAATTCCAAAAATCTGACACAAATTTAGAGGCCTGCAAATCAACGCAGGCCTTTCCTTCTAAGAGTACAAATTTCATTTGCAAATTTAGCAGGGAAGTCGAGCTTTATTGCAAAGGTATGGTCCAAAGAATCAAGTTGGCGGTGTTGTCATCAACCGCAGCAAGAATTGCGGCATTGCCTGATTGCGTTTTAGAAACACTAATACCAAACGAACCGCCGGGGTTGGCATTGACCGCGGCTTGTTTAACAAAATTTCCGGCGGTAGTGAACTCAACTATTTCACTGGATTGATTCGGGTCTGGATTTACGACATCGCTATTAGTGACAAGCAAGTCGCCGTTCGGCGCCTGAGCCAGGCCAAGCGGCCCGTGAAGGTGCTGAGTGTCTTTATAAACTAGTGTGCCAACGCCGCCATCTGAAGTTGCGCTGCCGGCGTTTTGAATTTTGTAGATGGCATTATCGGCAGTTGATGCGACATAAAGCACATTATTTTGCGAATCAAAAACCAAACCGGTCGGTCCAACCTCTAAAGCGCTTGGATCCGGGTGGTGCGTATACCCTGAAGCTATAACTGTGCCTTTCTGACTTGCCAGACCAGAACTGGAAAAAGTTAAATCATAACGGACCACTGTGCCAGAAAGGACATTAGAAATAAATGCCTGAACATTTTGACCGTTATCATTTACTACCATATCCCAGGGCCCATTGATCAAGTTTGGGTCGGTCAAGGTCTGCAAAAGTTTGCCGTTGCCATCCAAAATCAAGAGCGAACCAGGCTGGGCTGTGCTGCTTTTGCCATCAGTGGTGGGTAAATTACCAACAATGATAAATCCAGATTTCAAAACTGCGAGCGCAGTGGTCAGGCCAAGCGGCGCTTTGCCCTGAAAAAATAAGGTCTGCGTACCGTTTGGGGCGACCTTAACAATGGTTGTACCCGTGCCCTGAAGATTTTTACTGTTATTAAAATTGGAAACTAAAATATCACCAGGGTTGAGCTTGGCGCCAGTTGGAAAATCATTTGGAACAAATGCAACGCCATAAGGATTGACGTCGCCATTAGCCGGAATAGTTGAAACAATCTGAGTTGTAGGCGGCAAAAAACTGCTTGGATTGCCCTGATTTGGTCCGGTATTATTGCTGGCCGTATTATTGTTGCAGCTGGCTGCCAAAAATAAAATTGAAAAACTCACCAGAATTATTTTTTTCATTTAAACTATTAATATTAATTGTCACTAAAGTATAACAAAAAGCTTTTGCACTGATAAATGGTTAAAATGCCAAATTAAGCTTGTTGCCTACTGAGCAAGCCAAATACCGCCAATACTTATTGGCGGATTCTTGAAAATCTTAACTCGCGAGCTTGCTCAACTTTTTGCAACTATTAAACCAAATCATTCTTCTTTTCTTCAAACTCCTGTTTGTTTATCTCCCCCTTGGCATAGCGCTCCTTAAGAATCTCAAGCGGAGTTTTTTGTACCACATTATTCCCTGCATATTTATCTGGCCTGTGTCGCAATCTTCTGATGACAATCCAAAACAGCGGCCAAATAAATACCCAGAGAATAATCCAGAATAGCCAAAACGGCCAATGTCCATTCATATAAGCTAATACCAATTAATTTCGCCGTATCCGGTTGGCGCTACCCTGGTCTCACCTTTTTGCCACACTTTGGGCTATACACTTGCACTGTAAAGAAATGTTTTTAAAAGCCCAATGTTCAGACTTTGTGCGGCAAGTCTTTCCCCCGGCAATTTTAATATTAAACCGCTGAAGCTTTACGCAAATACGGACATACTCACAAGATTTGGCTGAAATTATGGGCAAATCTGTACGCATACCTCTTAATTGACAGTAACGGAGTCGAAGCCCATACTCAATATAGGTTTAACAGCCGAAAACAGACGGCTCCCTGGTATTCGATGTGCTTCTCTGAAGAGGTCTCATAGAACAATGGGAGAAAATACTATAGAACACTATTTTGACGAGTCTATGTTTTAGAGTCGTTTTTTTGTCAATTTTGAGAACAACCATGAAGGAAGAACGCCGAAAATTAACAGCCCAAATAGAGCAAGATTATCGCTCACTTGTAGAAAGCATAAAAGATTATGCGATTTTCATGTTGGATAAAAAAGGTAAGATCACCAGTTGGAATCAGGGCGGGGTAAAACTATTTGGTTACAAAAGAAACGAAATTATCGGAAAAAGTTTTTCAATTTTATTTACCAAAGACGATGCCGCAAAAAAAATCCCTAAATTGGACATGGCGGCTGCTGTAGAAGAAACCAGGCATTTAGATGAGCGCCAATATCTGCGCAAAAACCAAACAAAATTTTGGAGCAGCGGGGTGCTGACTGCCAACAGGGATAAAAAAGGCATCCACCGAGGATTTTCCAAAATTATGCGAGACGTTACCCAGCAAAATGAGTTGCATAAAACCGCGGTGCATAACTCAACTCATGATTTTTTGACCGGACTGCCCAATCGAAACTTCTTTGAAGAAAGCTTGGTTAAATCTATTTCGGCTACAAAAAAAGGCGACATCTTGGCAGTCCTTTATATGGATTTCAACAATTTTAAGCGGACTAACGATGAACGGGGCCACCAAACCGGAGATTTAGTGCTGATCGAGATTGCCCATCGCTTAAGTCACAATATCAGGTTGTCTGATATTACTGCGCGATTCGGCGGAGATGAGTTTGTGATCTTGGCAAAACAATTAAAAAATAATAAAGACGTGGCAAGTTTCACAAAAAAGATTCTCAAAGCTTTTAACGTTCCGATCGTTATCGACAAAAAGAAAATCCATACATCGGTAAGCGTCGGCGTTGCGCTCTATCCAAGCGATGCCGAAAAACCCAGCGAATTGCTGCGTTACGCTGATCTGGCCTTGTATCAGGCCAAAAAAAGAGGCGGCAACCAATACCAGCTTTATACCGAGTCGCTCTCGCCACAAAAAATATTAAAAAACATCAACGGTCATAACGGAAAATTAATTAGCGCTGTGCCAAAAAACTTTTTTTGATTAATAGATTTAGTTCTCGACAATTATTTGTGCGGAATATCAATCACAAAAAATCTCGGACTTTTGTCCGAGATTTTTTTATTACCAGCCTTGGTCGTCTCCTGACGGACCGTAAATTTTTGGAATCGGTATATTTTTCATTCGCATGTAGACGGTGAGTTGTCCGCGGTGGTGTACCAAATGTCTGATAGTTGAGTCCACCGAATTTTTCTTGCTGTCAGTTGACAGTACCTGGCCGTTCATCTTAAGCGAGAATTCTTTGGCCAATTCGTCATCTGAAACTTTTTCCAAAGCTTTGCGGGCAAGCGCCATGCATGCTTTGAAATGCCCGGGCAGATCGCTTGCGGATTTCATTTTGAACCTTTCGTAGCTTGCGAAGTCTATGTCACCCTGGTCCACGATTGAAGAAATCCATTTAGGAATCTCGGCGACCGTGATTGCCAGGCTTTTGAGCGGCATCGACTTTTCTGTTGGTTTAAAATCCATAACCTCGTCAGTAAGCCGATCCAAACATTTATATGTCGCGTCAGCTTCCTGTTCCAGCTGGGAAAGGTATAGCTGACCAAGTGGGATGTTCATAACTTTTTAAAATTTAATGATACAATTAAGATTATAACAGGACTTTATTAAACCACTAGGGTTAATATCGCCTATGAAAATAAATAAGATGCCAAAAAAACATATACTTATACGAGTAACTATCGGGATTTGCTTATTAATTTTATTGATATCGGGTGTTATCGCACTGGCAAACTCCGACCTACTGGCCAATCCGCCCAGGACAAAAATCTCTTTTTACGATTCAGCCAGTTCGGACTTCAAAAACTATCATCTGCTTCTTACTGCCGACAAGAATTATGGATTTCCCGGCGGATACACCTGGACATACTCGCAGATATATAACGGCAATGCAACCATAGGATTATTCGACTCGACCAAATATTTTGACTTTCTGAATATTGCCAATGACGATACGACTCCAAAAATAATCGGTTTTGAATTAAAGGCGCTGGGTTTTGATGGCAGCATACCAACAACTCAAAATGGCTTAGACACAATAAGTCCGGTTGATGCCAAATTTAAAAACATAACCGCAAAAATAAACGTAAAAGGCGCTCAATATGACCCAGGCTACAAAGGATTTCTTTCCAGCTGCATAACTTTCAATCTACCGCCAAAAATGTTGGCCCGGATACCTGTAGTTTTTTACAAAAATAAAAATTCTAAAGGATTAATACAATACACCTACGCGGTGGTGATGAAAGAAGGAAACGATTTATCATGCAATTTATCAGGCAGACTATCCGGTGGAAAGCTTGATGAAGCTGGTATTGTCAATATAACCGGCGGTGTATTGCAAGGATTGTAGGTCTGGTATAATTATTACACACAAAATATTAAGGTTTTAGATTTTAATTTTCATGAAAGGCTTAAAAATACTTTTAGGAGTGCTGCTCGGTATAATTTTTCTACTTATCGGTTACGTATACGCCAGCCATACCGCGGCTAACTTGCCGCACTATTTTCCGGGCTATCAGGCCGGGTATACGCATGTCCATACAAAACACAGCGTCGCGGCTTTTGTAGTTGCTGCGATATGCTTTATCTATGCCTGGTTTCAAAGCGGACCGAAAAAAGCCGCCTAAGCAAAAACCGGAAGTTATCTAAAATACAAAATCAAAAAGCAGATAACCCCTGCTGCCAAACAATAAACGGCAAAGGGGGTTAATTTATTTGTATGGAAATATTTTACTAAAAATTTTACCGCAAAAAAGGCGGCAAATGCCGCGCCAGCCGCTCCAACGATTGCCGGTCCGACTAACCCATGGTTCTGCGCTTGAAACAATTCCGGAAGTTTCAAAACAGCCGCAGCTCCTATAATTGGGGTGGCTAAAAGAAAACTGAAGCGCAGTGCATCTTCATGCGACAGTCCAACAAGCAAACCGCCGACCATCGTGGAACCGGATCTGGACAGGCCGGGAATCAAAGCAAAAATTTGGGAAATGCCAACTTTTGTAGTCTGCCACCAGTTTAGATCTGCAATTCTTTGGTCAGAGCTGCGCTGATCATTATTTTCCCTAGTTTTTCTTCTTAAAACTTCGGCAACATAAAGCATTATTCCGTTCAACGCTAAAAATATAGAGGCCGATAAAGCCGAAGCAAACAAGGCTCTCAATTTTTCTTCAAGCAATAAGCCGACAATGCCCGCAGGAATAGTTCCAACAACCAACAGCCAGCCAAGTTTTGCATAATGATCATCGGAAACGATCTGTCTTTTTGCCAGGCTTCTGCCCATCCCTTTTAAGATATTGAGCCAGTCTTTCCAAAAAAACAAAAACAGCACAACGGCTGTAGCAAGATGAGTTGCAACTAAGAAAGTCAAAAAAAAGGCATCATTCTGATTAATGTTCCAGCCGACTAACTTCGGCAAGATCACGCTATGGCCCAAGCTTGAAATCGGAAATAGTTCGGAGATGCCTTGCAGCAAGCCCAATACTGCGGCTTGAAAATAAGTGATCATAGGTACATTCAGAATACAATAATTGCCGACAAAAATCTATTCAGCAGTAGCCGCTTTTCTTCGTATTAAATATTTTTTAGCTCTCTGGATTACCACGTAAATGAAAGCCGCATAAATTGCTCCGAGCACGACATCAAAAAAATAATGCTCGCCCAAATACATTACCGCGACCCAAATCGCTAAAACATAGATCACCAAAATTGGAATGGCTCGCTTGAATTTTTTGCCAATATACAAAGCGGTGAGCAGCGGGTAAGCGGCATGCAAAGACGGAACCGCGGCAGTTAAGTTCACGCCGACATAACGATAAACCGTAAAAATAGGAATATAAGAAAAAAGGTGTCCCAGCAAAAGATTGGTGACGTGTACTACCGGCGGAATAATGCCTTGTTGCGCAGCAAGCCATGGCGGTGCGGCCGGAAAGATCAGATAAGTTAAAAAAGTCAGGTAAGAAAGCCCGACGATCGCTATTGCAAACTCCCTGTAATAGGCACGGTCTATCTCCCAAAAAATAAATCCGGTTATCAACGGAATAATAAAATGCGACAAATATAAAATTACCGCAACATAGTCATACCAGTGAGCGTGGCCGGGACTGTAAAATAATCGCTGCAAAACTACGCTCGGAATTTGTTTAAAAACTAGCTGATCAAAACGCCACATCAAATTAAAATGAATGTGATGATTGACCAGCGGAATTAAACCGCGAAAATACTCATAAGTTAAAATCAAAAGAACCAGCGGTGTCCAGTCGATTAAAAATTCTTTGGCCTGGCCGGAGATAAATACGAAAACAAGCGCCAAAACAAAGAACTGATCAGGTGTAAAAAATACCTGGTGCAAAGCCACAAAATAAGCGAAAACTCCAAAAAATAAAATCGCGGCAATAATCACCGACCGACGATACCAACCCTGTTGCGACCAATATGCTTTCAGTTTCGACAGACCCATGTAAAATGATACGAACCACGGCGGCGATTTGGTTCAGGGTACAAAAAAAACTCGGATCTAAAAGATACGAGTTTTAGCTGATCAGGCTCAGCGATTCGATCAGGTAATTTTGGCAATACTCTGGATCAAGAGGATCGTGGATATTGCCGCTTGGCCTAAGTTTGCCCTGGGCATCCCAGCTGATATCCGGAAACCTTTGGAGCAACGGATTAACCAGGTGAACGGTACCGGGACCTAAACCACCGGCCGCGACAAGCCCAAGATTTGGGAAGCGCGAACGGATAGCATCAGCAAACGGAAGCAGCCATTCGGCATCCATTGGGATTCCTCTGCCGACCTTTTATCCAGCAGCACCCGATCAATCACTGTCTCGTAATCGCTAAGCCGCAACACCAGTTCTTTTGAACTGTTTTTAACGGCTTTAAAGGCCTCAGTGCCTACCTGCAAGATTACTTCCAAAGGTTTGCTTGAGGCATCCAAGCCCTGTGCGATCTGTCCGGGATCAGGCCAGGTCATGTCCAGTTGGATGGCATCAATCCCCCGTCCGCCGTAAAAAACTGCTTTTGAAATACTTTCAGACAAATGATCCTCGCCGCTGAAACTTGCATAATGCAGACAATTGTAAGTTTGATCACAAGAAAATATTTTAGCAATCTTCTCCTTCGGCGCAAAAACCTTGCTCCATTCAGTTGGCAAACCATGCAGAGTTTTATAACTAGCCATCACACCAACATGCAGCTTGCGCTTGGAGTGCGGCGGTAAATATTTCTTAAAAACTCCGAGCATTCTGCTCACCTGACCAGAGTCCTGAAAATCCGTAATAGCAATATAAGAATGCATTGCTCCCCCTTGTTGACATATAAATATACTATCTAGGAAATATAAAATCAATACTGGTGTCGAATTATAAATACAAATAAAAAACGGCGCCTGCTAGGTGCCGTTTGGATCAAAGTAACATGCTCTATTTTTTGCCAATGATCTTGCCGGTGTTCAGAATCAGTTTAACCTGCTGCTGCAAAACCGTTCTGCCATTAATCCCCAGCTCCTGGAGATTAAACTCAATCTGACCGTGCTTTACCGGCACAACCAGTCCTTGCTCGAAGCTTGCAATCTGCGTTTGACTGAATATTTCATGTTGCAGGCCCGCAAAGATGCTGTAACCCTTACTGCCAAGCGCACGATAATAATCGCCGCTGGTCAGATAATCAAGGCTGGGATTGCCGATCACAGGCGAAGCCGTGCCGGTCAAAGTTGAATTAACCACGAGCGTATTTGGGCCCCTGCCATACTGAACGCCCAACGCAGCGCCGAAACGTGGCGACAATCCGCCCCGGGTAAATATTGCTGCCCGAGGAGCGATGGCTACAGTAAGATGTTCACTAGCAAAAACCTGCTGGCGAATTACCAGATCTAATTCACTACCGGTCTGGTTAACGCGCCTGCCACTGACCGAAGAGTTCTGAAAAGAGTTGAACAGAACAGTGAAGTCGGTATGGCTGTTCAATGGAGCGATGGTCAGAACTGCAGGAACTGAAAACAACTCTGACGTGCGGGCAATTCCCGTTTCAACTTCAACACAGCCTGGACAAACTGGCGGCACCGAGAAAGTAAAACTGGTTCCAAAATCTGAAACCAGGTTATTTGGTGACGCTGAGGTTTGCGGGTTTGGACTGGTTTGTTGCGCCAGCCCGGTTGATAGCCAATAAAACAGCGTTAAAACAACAAAAAGCTGGCGTCTCATCTAGAGTTTGAACCTCCTTAAAATTGTAACTGATAAAAAATCGTCGGAATCTCTCGACCCCGACGATCACAGCACGCGATTAATCGCTAATCGCTGCTCTTGTTGCCGAAAAGTTCCAGCAATCGAATGAACAGGTTAAAAATGTCCAGATAGAGAGCCACGGCGTTGTCCACGGCGTTGTCGAGGGTGTATGCCATCCGCATCGCTCGATTCATGTCATAGAAGATAAACCCTGAGAACAGCACAACCCCAACCCAGTCCCAAAAAGCCAAGACAATCGGCTGCATGCCGAAGGCTGGGAACAACAGTTGGCTGAAATTGCCGATTACCAGAATAACCAGCGCCACGAACAGGAACCCGCCCCAGTGCTCAACGCTCTTAGGGTAAAGTGCCCCGGCAACGCCGATTGCGGCACTGACCACAATCGTCACCAGTGCAATTTTTTCCACCGATGCGTAGGTAAACAGGTGGACATATGGCCCGAGTATTGCGCCGCTGGGCACAACAACCATGGCATAGCCGAACAAACTGATCAGCCAGTTATCCGACTTCACCGAGATCATCACTCCTGGAATGGCAATCACCAGGTACCCCACAAACCACAGCCAGGTTGGCTTCATGTTGTAGGTGTAGCTTGCGACTAAGGCCGACACGACCAGGCCTCCGGTGATGAAAACACTCATGCAAAGAATGTATATCCTTGCCGGCAGATCGTCGGAACGATCGATTATGCTCCTGTCCATTCTATCTTCAAACAATTTGCTGCTAGAAAAATCGCTCATCGTTGCTCTCCTTATTCTCAAAGTCGAAAATTTGCCGGCAGCGAAAATCGATCAGTATAGCTTTCTACTGACATTATTCCCCCTGAAATCGCAGATTGCACTGCGGCTTAATAACGATAAAATTTATCAGTACTGAGCTGCACACAATCAAAAATTCAGCTTATCACTATACCCTATTTGCCAACGATTGTCAATTAAAAAGCGAAAAGAGCTGGTCAGGCTCTTTTTTTACTACTAGTTATTTAACGACCCCTTTAATCAGATTGGACTACCTGCAATTACCACAAGTCACTGATTCTTCCAAATTTACAGCTGGCAAAACGCGTTGGAGCACAATGAGTTTCTCAATATACTCAATTGCGATTTTGGCGATTATCTGATTCGGTAAATTTCTGCCCGCTCTCCAGCGTTCAATTGTAGAGCGAGAAACGCTCAGAGAATCAGCCAAATAACTTTCCTTTTTTCCAAAAACTATGTCAATTTTATGACCTTAGCCGTAGAGATAAAAAATAAATAAACTCCTAGTTACGAAATTTTACCCCTAGGCCAATTTTATATACAATATTGTTATAGCGTGCGTTAAAAATAAGAAACAAATAAAAATATGAAAACAAATGAAGTTGGACAACTAAGTGAACCGCCGTTTGCACGCTTTATTTTTGCCGATGTACGATTTGCCTGGTTCTGGCTAATTCTAAGACTTTATGTCGGCTGGTCATGGCTTTCGGCAGGTTGGGAAAAATTTAAAGACCCGGTCTGGAACGGAAGCCTTGCGGGAACGGCAGTAAAAGGATTTTTAATGGGGGCTCTGCAAAAATCCTCCGGTCCGCATCCAGATGTTCAAAACTGGTACGCAAGATTTATTGAAAATTTTGCCATTCCGCACAGTGCAACAATTTCACATTTAGTGACTTACGGTGAACTATTGGTTGGCGTCGCTTTGATTTTAGGAATCTTTACAGGTATTGCGGCATTCTTCGGCACCTTTATGAATCTTAACTACTTGCTGGCAGGAACCGTCAGCACCAATCCGGTTTTGTTGCTACTTCAACTCTTCTTAATCCTGGCATGGAGGATTGCAGGTTGGTATGGGGTTGATCATTGGCTGCTTCCGGCGCTGGGAACCCCCTGGCAGTCTGCCAATTTTTTAAAACGTTCTTAACCGCCGAAACTGATGCAAATGCAAAATACCGTTCAAAAAAACAAACATTACGGCTTATACATTTTTTTGGTGCTAAATATCATAATTATCTATCTGACTGAAACTGTCGGCGGCGGTAAATATTTTTTCGATACCGGCATAATTCACTTCATTGCAATAATTTTTGTATTTCTGGCATTTGTCAGAATTTTCCGGCATCGCAATATTCATGATCCGGTCTTGCAAAAACTGGTCAGTGCAAGCATTGCGGCGATGGTAGTATTTGCGGTTTCCCATGTCATTGAATTCATTAACTTTGAGATTTTTCACGGCTACAGTGACGCGCTTTTCGCCAACGTCGCCAACATGTACTTGATCAGTCTGCTATTAATTTTGATCGGGGCCGAATCTTTTCTGCGGATCTACCACAATCGCGGCAAGTGGCTGATCTGGGTTTCAAGAATTTTAATTATCTTGCTTGCGGCATTCACCGTAATTTTACTGTTCAAGCCGGATTTAATTTCACTTGATACCGATACTATCACTTCATATATTTACACAGCGATAATGTTAATAATTACGGTAATGGCGATGCTGCGAGTTTGGGAGATTAAAAAACATGTCGCGATCGTCAGAGGTTTTGTCAATTATCTTTTCGTTTCGGTGATTTTAATCGCGATTGCGATTCTTGCCAACATCTATTATGAATTTATAGTTGACGGTTTTAAGATAGCTGATTATAGAGTCATTTATCTGGCACACTTTGGATTTTACCTGGCTCTAAGCTTGCTTTTCCTGGCCTTCGGACAGCTGAATCGATTGGGCGGCATGCTTGATGAAATTGATAATAATAAACTTCAGAAAAAATATGAACCCGGAACAAACCCGACAGTTTGACGAAACGCTGTCAATCAATTTACATCAGCTGCGCAGCCCACTTGGCGCGATCCGCTGGAATCTTGAAGCGGTTTTGGCCAGCAAAGATTCAAATTTGCCGGACAATACTCGCAAAAAAATCCAGTACGCCCACGACAGTGCCGTACAAATGATCGCTTTGATCAGGGATATGCTGGATATCAGCAAAATAAAAAATAGTACTGCCAGCGGCCAGCCGGCAATGGTCGACATCGGCGAAATTATAGAAGAACTTATTGACTCGATTCGCTCGGAAACTAAAGCCAAAAAAATCAGCATTAACTATGATCCGGGAGATGGTCAAATTCCGGAGCTGTGGTTGGATCCGGAGCGTTTGCGCGGAATAATCGAAAACCTTTTAGCCAATGCCATTAATTATAATAAGATCGGCGGCAGCATCACCGTGCGAGTTCGCCAAATTGATGAAAATATCCGGATTGAAGTTGCGGATAACGGCATCGGCATACCTAAAGAATTTCAGGATAAAATTTTTACCAAATTTTATCGGGCGCCGAATGCCATAAAATTCAAACTAGACGGCACCGGGTTGGGTTTGTACGTGGTCAAGCTTTATCTGGAAGCCTGGCATGGTAAAATCTGGTTTGAAAGTCAGCCTGGAAGCGGCACAACTTTTTTCCTTGAATTTCCAGCGCTTCAAGCGCCAAATAAACATTAAATATTTACGGCCATGCAACCGACTAACAAAACCATTCTTCTCGTTGAGGACGATAACAGTCTGCTTCAGCCGCTCTCTGACCATTTGTCAGAAGCCGGCTTCAACATTATTCAGGCGCAAGACGGCGAAACCGGATTAGATCTGGCGCTGAAAAATCACCCGGACCTGATTATGGCAGACATTGTTATGCCAAAAATGAACGGACTAGTGATGCTTGAAAAACTGCGCCAGGATCCATGGGGCAAAAATGTCCAAGTGATTATGCTTACCAATTTCAGCAGCACTGACAATATTTCAGCGGCAATGGTAAATCACGTTTTTGACTACATCGTAAAAAGCGATTGGTCACTTGAGGAGGTGGTGAAAAAGGTTAAAGAAAAATTGGAACAGAAGTAGAAAACGGCGCTCAGGGCGCCGTTTTAATATTGGCTATTTGCTTATAAATCGGGCTGCATTTCGCTTATCTCTTCCAATAATTCATGCCGTTCTTGTTCGTCACCAATTTTTGAACACAGCTCTGTGGCTTCAGCTAAAACAGCTTTGGCCTGTTCCTTTTTAGAGCCGGCCAAATAAATTCCGGCGAAATACTTCAGCTCTTGCACTCTTTGACGAGGTGCGGTGATTGAATCTATTTTTTGTTTAATTTCAGTCATGCACTTCTCAGCGACATCTTGATTGTTGTAACGAAAAGAGGCTACTGCCAATTCTTTCAAACGATCTTCAATTGCGTCGCCTTCTGACATTGAATTTAAAGCGTCCCGAGCTCTGGACAATATTTTTGAAACTTGTTCCTTGTCTCCGTTTGGTTCAGGATCATCCTGTTTTGGACCCTCAAAAGCAAAACCGGCTATATGCAAAAGCTCTTCAAACCTTTGTTCAGCATCACCAACCCGCTCAATAACCGCCAAGGCTTCATCTATTTTATACCGCTCTCCCAAATCTTGGATCTTTTCTTGAAGATCGCCTGCTTCGACACGATCGATTTCATTGGAATCTGGTTTTACTTCACCGCTGGCTTTATTTAACATGATTTTTATAGTTAGCTTACTAAAAAACATTATACCATAATGACCGCCGTGGCATTGAGAAATGGGAAAAATTTTCAAAAAAATCAGAACAGTATAAATGGAGAAAAAAATAAATTTCTGATATGCTTAAGAAAATAGTTAAACTTTAAAATTATGGATACCTTAGCAATTTGGTTATTGCGTTCAGGCATAGCACTGATCATGTTAGTATTTGGGTTGCATCAAATGAGCAAGCCCTCACAGTGGTCTCATTATATTCCCGAGTTTATTCGAAAGATGTCGCCGATGTCTGCGGAAGCGCAGATCCGAGTTCACGCATTTGGCAATATTGTGTTAGCAATTTTTATGGTCGCAGGAAGCTTCCACCCTTTGATCGCCGCGTGGTTGGCATTGATCTGGTGGCTGAGCATCCTGCCATTTGCTTTCAAAAAATGGGACATCGGCATGCGCGACCTGACAATTATAATTTCTATAATTGCCTTAATCCATCTGCTTTATAAATAATCTAATAAAAACTGCCGAACCGTCACTTGAAATAAATTTGCGGAATGTAGCTAGTGGTTTGCCTGACCGGTTGCTCGCTATAATCCTGAGAGTTTTTGTGTTCAATTATATGAACATGCGCACCAAAAACTTCGCGTTGAATTCGAGATTGCAAATACTGACAAGCGATGCAGTCAATATTATCAGGCTGGTTTAGCTGAAACAAAATACTGGGATCAGCACCCTGTTCAATTTGATCAAGCAAGTTGATCGTCTGCTGATCCTTTTTATTTGCTTGGCTTGGGGTCAAATAATGCGAGAAGTCGGTACTTTGAATCAGCAAAGTTTCCGGGCCGATATTAGCTTTTAAAAAATCGACTAAACCCTGCAGATCATCAGGCTTAGCATTAATACTGAGGTCCATGACAACAATTTTGGCGTCGGGAAAAAAGTACTTTATGAACGGTAGCTCTGCGCCAATACCATGTTCACGATAAAAAAAATCAGCAGCTGAAGCATTGGCAACTTTGGCAAGTTTTGAAGTAAACTCCTGGTCCAGGCTGAGCGGCCCAAACACGGTATTAAAATCCTGAGTAGCGTAAGAAATCTCGGTTTTACCGAGATAAAAATGATCAGGGCTGAAAATAATTATTCGCTGATATTTGTTTGCCGATGCTCTGGAAAAAATTCCGGCGATTATGTCTTTTGCCAGCAAATGATGGGGAACGGTGATGCCATTAATTTGCTGGCTCAGCGCCGGGACCTTGTTTTGTTTAATGGCGGAGAGAAAAAAGTTTCTATCTGAAAACTGTTCCGGAACTGCCGCATTCTGTGCCGAACCGAATTCCTGAGCTCGCCGCTGTGCTACGGAAACAGAGCTGCTATGCGAGTGCAGGATCAGTGCGTTCAATGCAAATATCAACGCCGCAAAACTTAAAAGTATGCCGAGCTTTGAGTTTTCAGTAAAACGCATTTATTAGATCACTTAGCAATCAAAGAATCGTACCAGAAATTTTTAGCGGGTAAATCTGCCGGATTTTCATACACAGTTTTACGCCAATCATCATCAGTCAGCCGATTTCCACCAAGCGGTGCGGTAAATTCATAATGATTATAAGCAAGGCCGGTAATCAACCGGGGATTATTGGCATCGCCGACGATCGCAAGCATCAGGTAGGGCTTAGCGGTTGCCTCATACAAAACCTTGCTTTTAGCAACATCTGTATGGACATCAGCAATCACCGCGCTGCGCTTTTGATTCGGATCGTTAATATCCCCATCAAGCGGTGCGGCCATATATGACAGGTGGTAATTTCTCAGGGTCTCATAATCATCATCGCTGATCGGGGTCCCCTGCAATTCTTCTTTGGCAATGTCGGTATAAAATTGCACTTGCTTTTGGAAATCATTCAAACGCGGCAGCATCGGGCTGTTATTAAAACCGTTGTCATTAAACATTTTTTGATTCAACGCAATGAGATCATTGAGCTTGTTCCAGAAATCTATATTCGGTTCAACAAAACCTCTGACCACCGGCGGTGGCGTATCGCCTTCTTCGCCGCCGCCACCGAGCTCGGCATAACTCTGTTTGGCGTACAATAAAGTGTCGTGTTTCAATTCAGTATAAGAACCCAAGAACGTGCCAATTTGTTTATCAGCAAAGCTCTGGGACTGCATATACTGCGGATAGCTTTGATCATAGGTATGCGTCAGACTGGACAGCACTTTCAACCACGCTGTGCCCAAGGAGCTGTTCCATTGGTCATCAGGCACTTTATTTAAAGCGTCTGACTCGCTCTGAAATTTTTGCATGAAAGCTGAGATATCTGAATCACTGAATCCGGCATCATTTTTCAAAAATGTCTGGACATAATTTTTAGCATTGCTGTCGCCAAAAGCTGCCGGGACAAACAATGCCGAAGGGGTTGAAGGCAATTTCGGATTGCTTAGCTCCTGGCCGGCGGTCAACTGACTGTAAAGAAAAGCGTCAAAGGTAAATTTCTGGCCGAATACCCTGAAACCGACTGTTTCTCTGAGTAGGTCATTCTTGTTTTGGTTAGGAACATTTGGACTGATAATTGCATCAGAAAGAATTTTTGGCGGCGTTAACTGCCAGACATTTGCAGCAAGCTGACTGATTGCCGCCGGGTCGGCATTGGCAATCCCCGCCTGGGAATTAGGTAAAATCTTTTGAATCCAGTTGGAAATTTCATTGTAGCCTAGGTCATCATTCTGCCCGGCAAAAAAATTGGTTACAGCGGTGATTTTAGACCACGGGTCAATTGGTTTTATACCGCTGCTATCCGGCATATTGAATAAGGAATTTAATAAAGCGGCATCGGTTATTCCGTTGTCAGTGCTGAAGAAATAAGAATTGCGGCCAAAATAAATCATTGTTCGGAAATAAGCACGCAGCTGCGAACTCTCAGTGTAGTGGCTGCGCGGAGTGTACTGAGTATAATCAGTTTGGACATCGGGATTGTAATCGCCAAATAGCGGGGAGCTAACAATGTCCGTCGCCTTGTAAATATTATTGAGCTCTTCAGTTGCCGCGCTAAGAAGCGTGGCTGAGAGAGGTGCAGAATATTTTGCTAAAACTTTTTGAGCATTTTGAAAAGTATCAATTTGCTGATCAAGCTGGTCATAGGCCGTTTCCTGATCTGGCGTATCAAAAAAATCCGGTTTTGGCGGCGCCTGATTTTCAAAAACCACTCTTGCCACCGTGATCTGTGCCAGAATCTTTTGATAATGATCGCGAGCTGCGCCGGAATGCTGGTTCATCTGAATATTTGCGTTGTCATAAAGCGCGTCAATAAACTGCCCAAGCTCCGGACTGAGCTGGTTTTTTTCCGCGTCTTTTAAAGCGATGTCAAAAAATTTGTGGTAAGCATGCAATACAATGTCAGGAGTAACCATGACCGTGTCTGCCTGAGTTCGGTCGTAAATGCTTGGGCTGCCGCCAAGTTGATCAAAGTAACCCAGCATTTCGTCGTAATATCTTGGACCATCCGGCTGGAGATTGCTTGCACCGACATCCAGCAATAAAAATTTATTTTTATTCAAATAGTCTTGTTGAGCGGGGCTTAGCTGCAGGCCATATTTTTGCAGAACTAACTGGGCATTATCAATCTTCGCCAAGTCCGGATTCTGCTCTTTGTAATTGATGCTGAAGCCGGTTTTGACCGGACCGCCGCCCTGAACCGAACTGGTGTTATCTGACGCCGACTTTTTTCCTTTACTACTGCCGATTACTAAAATAAAAACAGCCGCAGCTGCAATAATCAAAGATGGGACGATCACCCAAGTTATCAAATTTTTTCTAAACTTTTTGGTTTCCAACCACCTGTCAGTTTTCGGCTGATTCGGCGTTTGATCTTGCGGATCAGGTTCGATATTTTGTTGCATATTTTCTTACATTATAACAGAAAAAGCGCCGCAAAAAAATCTAGGCCGCGCAAAATCTGAGTTTGTTTTTTGCAAAAAAACAGCTATAATGTTTAGCTCTAAACAAAACTGGCTGGAGGGCCAATGAAAAGAGGCAAAGCTGGATCTACCCATTGCAAGTCAGTGCTCTCAATGTATAGAACTGACCTAGAAGCCTCGCATCTGGAGCTCTCCAGAGCAGAGGTCGAAGCGATCGCAAAAGAATGGCAAGAAACAAGAAACCCAGAACTAAGAGATAAGCTGGTCCTTTCCTGCCTGAAATGGGCGGTGAAACTGGCCAATCGCTACGCTCGTGTTTACCGCCAGACTCACAACATCCTTGACCTGATCCAAGAAGCGAATTTCGGACTTATCGATGCGACCGAAGATTTTGACTACCGACTGAATAGTTTTGTCGGCTGGACAAAGAGTCACATCAAAAAAAGAATCACTGCCTACCTGGTTGATAACGCGCTGATCAGAGTTCCAGCCAACGCATATTATGGCGCCGGCAAACTACGAACGGCCAAAGAAAATGGTGACAGCGAGATTAACCTCGAAGAACTGTTTTGGGAAAACGTCTCGCCAGAAACAGTTGCAGCCGCAGAACAAATGCTGGCCACTAGTTTTATAAGCACTAGCGATCACGTCTCCAAAAATAATGGCCGCTCCTCAGGCAGGCTGGTTGGAGATACACTTGCCACTGAAGACCGCGGCGAAATAGGAATGCTGCTAGACCAGGTTTCCCGTCCAAAACTTCATCTTGAGGTTTCGAAATTCCTGGAAAAAGAAACTCAACTGAGCCCGAAAAACAAACAGGTTGTACAGTATCTGTTTGGATCCGCAATCAAACTTGGCGAGATCAACATCAGCAAAACCGCCAGGGCTTTCGGAATGAACCAACAACGGGTTAATCAGCTACACAAAAAAGTCCTAGAAAATCCTGCATTCCTAGCAATAGTACGAAATTGCTACCCGCTGCATGGTCAGAAGCTTTCCCTGCCGAACGCTGAAAGCGACTCAGCTCTCGCCCGATTCTAATTATAGCCTGGTTTATCCGGGCTTTTTTTATGCTTACTCTAAACCGTTATTTTTTATAATTTCAGAATAAATTCTAGCGCTATCCCGCACGGTGCGTTTAAAATTTTTGTAATCGACTTCAAGCAAGCCGAATCTCGGCCAAAACCCTTTGTCCCATTCAAGATTATCAAGCAGCGACCAATAAAAATATCCGCGCAGGTCAACTCCTTCAGAAATCGCCCGGTGCGCGGCGCGTAAATGTTCTTTTATAAAACCCGCACGAAATTGATCTTCAGCATCGGCAATACCGTTCTCGCTAATATACAAAGGGATTTTGGGGAAACGCTGCTGCGCCTCTTTTATAAAACGATACAACCCTTCCGGACTGAATTCCCAACCCATATCGCTTTCCGGCCCTGCGCCTTTAATTTGCTGAATGAGGCCGCCACTCTGGCTGGCAGCACCCTTGCCCAAAATATTAATGTTCAACAATGCCCGCTGGTAATATTGAATGCCGATAAAATCAGTGTGGCGTTCAATTGCTTTCAAATATTTCCAATCGGCGAAATAATGCACCAAGCTAACTAGCGCCCGATTGTACCAGCGATTTTTATAAGCTTCGGCATAAACTGCCGCGTGCGGAATCCCAACCTGGGCGCCGGCAACATTCTTATGAATAATTTCCGAAGAAAAATTGTGCGCCGCAACTGAATGCTTAAAAACTTTGAGCGCAGCAAAAATATTTTTTTTGCCGGGAGGATAAACACCGCCGAGATAACCGCCGACAAGCGACAAGATCGGCTCATTTAAGGTCATCCAAAATTTTATTTTATCGCCATAAACTTCAGTAAGCTTTTCAACATAATTTCCAAAATGCCTGACAATCTCAGGATTGGCCCATCCTCCGATCTCGGCAATCCATAAAGGATTGGTGCGGTGCCATAATGTCACAAACGGCTCAATTCCGGATTCTTTGAGAACACCAAGCACTTCAGCATAATGCTCAATGGCTTGCTGGTCGAATTTTCCCCGCTCGGGTTCAATTCTTGCCCATTCTATTGAAAATCTGAAGGCTTTGATGTTAAGCGAACGCATCAGGGCAATATCTTCTCGGAACAAATGATAATGGTCAGTGGCTTTTCCGGAAATATAATTTTGAGGATCAGTTGCCGCTGCCTTGATCAAATCCCAGCGCGGCACGACGTTCTCAAATTTTCCCGGTGCCTCTTTAGCAAGCCGATCAGCATTGCGCAATTCCCACTGCGACCAATCATTGACATTGCCGCCCTCAATCTGGTGAGCCGAGGTGCTTGTACCCCAAATAAAATTTGGCGGAAAAATTTTCATAACCAAATTATATCTCTTAGCCGTAAAAGTTGGAAATATGCTATAATTTCATCAGTATAAGACTGATTATTCAGTCAAAAAGGAAATAAAATGACAATTAATTATCTAGCCATTCTGGTATCTGCGATCGCCTTGATGATCGTGGGCTGGCTTTGGTACGGATTATTTTTTAGGAAAATTTGGTCGAAACAGATGGGTTTTGACAACATCGACCCGGCAAAAAAAGAAGCGATGATGCAGGGCATGGGTTGGTCCTATTTCCAGCAATTTATTGCGGCGCTGGTTACCTCCTGGGTGCTGGCAATGTTCATCAGCATGTACGTCGGATGGAGAAACACCACCGGATTACACGCCGGGCTGCTGACGGCATTTTTGGCCTGGCTAGGATTTTATTTGCCAGTTAAGTGGGGCGATAAAATCTGGGGCGGCAAATCCTGGACAATTCTATGGATTGACCTCTCTCACACCTTAGTTGGCTGGCTGATTGCCGGGATAATTCTAGGTCTCTGGAAATAGATTATTCAAAAAAATTAACCGCGGGGAATCCGCGGTTTTTTTATGCTAAAACAAAAGAACTGTTCTAATAAAAATTCTTGACCAAATCTTTCAAGGAGTCATCGTAAACCCCAAACTTTCTACTCATAAACTGACTTTTTGTGACCCAGGCGAAGTCGACAATTTTTTCGGCCGGAGACTCAGGATTATTTCTGATATTAACTTTCGTATCCCTGGTGTCACAGACAAAGGTAGCACAAACCACCTGATCGCCGTCATTTCTGAAAAACGACCAGACACCAAGATGACCCGACACCGAAAGCTCCAGACCGACCTCTTCTTTAGATTCGCGCTTCAGAGCCTGAAGCGGGCTTTCACCGAATTTTACAATTCCACCTGGCAAATCCCAATAAAATTTATTACTGATTTTTTGTTTGATTATCAAAAATTTGTCATGGTGGCGAACCAGTGCCTTAACCGCGCTGTAAACTTTTAAATTTTGTCGAACTAGATCAGTTTTCAGACCTTGAAAATTTAAAAAATAATTCGTGGCTCGGTTTATTACATCTATATTCTTGGTTGAAATTTGTTCCTTAACTATTTTAGTCACTACTTGAGATAGCTCATTTTCAGAGAAAGCCAAATAATCACAGGGCACAGCGACAAATGGATGAATCCAATTATTTTTATGAAATTTTCCGTGACGACGCAACAGACCGATCAAAGGTTTTTCAAAATGTTTGGCAATCAACATTTCTTGTGAACCGCCGACACTGATATCATCAGTAAGATTGACTATCACAAGATCGGCATTGGCAATCAAGTATGCGTCAACGCCGTAAATCATTTGTGGGTCGTTCTGATCAAGCTTTAAAAACTTTTGAGTTCCCACAGGGTCGAGATTTTCAATTTCAAGTCCGCTGGCTTTGGCTATTTTTTTGCAAAGCCGATCGCGCCAGTCTAAATTTTTTATTTTTTTGCTGGGTGAAACTTTACCAGCCAAATAAACTTTTATCAACATTAGAACTGATTAAGTTTAAATTTGAAATATTTTTCAACGACAGGATAAAGCCATTCTGGAAATTCAGACTTTGCGGCAGCTAAGTCTTGCCAGAGATATTCCTGATGCTCTTCAGACAACTTCAGTTGGTCAGTCTTTGGCTTACATAAAAAAATCAGCATTGTAATTTGCTGGCCGTCATCGCGGACAAAATGATGCACGTCAAAAGGTAATAAAATCTGAAGTTCCAGACCAACTTCTTCAAGCGCTTCCCGACTTATGCCCAAATAAGGATCTTCGCCCAATTCCAAACGTCCTCCGGGGATATCCCAAGCCCCAGGTTTATGGACATCATTGCTGCGCCTTTTAATCAAAAGCAGTTTATGATCCTTTACAATGAAGGCTTTAACGGCTATTCGAAAATTCATGCTGCCAGCATATCATTTTGAAACGACAATCGCAATTTTTTTGTTTAGATCTACTGCGTTTATCGATGGATCCCAATCCCCGGCGGCATTATAAAGAGTGCCAAAAGTGTAAAAATAATTTTCGCCGCGGCGAGTGCCACTGTCGTTAGTAATAAAACCTTCCGGAGTATAACCGCGGATGACCAGCATGTGATGAACCGGTCCCGGCTGTTTGTAATTAGGGTTACCAAGCAGCTGACCATTTTCAGAAATCAAAACTACGTTGCCCGCGACAAGCTGCTGTTTTAGGTCATCCGCCGTAAAATTGTTGATCATCTTGGTTTTCAAACCATAAACCGATTCAATCATTTTAGCGGTTTGATCAGAGGTCGTGTCCAAATTATGCCCAAGGTTTTGCAACTCCCAGTTGGTCAGGTTTGTAATTTGCTTTTCAACATCAGCGGGCGCAAGCGTTGGCGAGGTTATCCCGCTGAAATAGGCATTGGCCATGATTGCGCTAGCTTCTTCACAGGCTTCATTATGCAATTGATCCCAATTTGCTGTCGGAGCTTGCGGGGTAAACGGTACTTTTAAATTTAAAGTCGCCGGTAATTTTGTACTTGCCGAGGACTGTCCAGATTTTGTACTATCAGTTTGATTTTGGACTATAAAATTGTTTGAAATTTGAACCTGTGAGTTCGGAGTCAGTGAACGAATGTAAATAATCGCTCCAAAAGCCGCCAAAAAAGCTAGCAACACCAAAATCAAACTTAGTTTCGAGATCTTAAACTTCTTCATATCCATATTTTATACTAATTTTGACCCGAAGTGCCTTAGCTAATCGTACCAATCGCACCCTTGCTTTATCCCCGCAGAAATGCTAGAATGCTCCTGTTATCATCTATTTATTAGTGTTTAGAGTCGAGATGAGCTCTTAAGAAATTTAGGTTAATGTCCAAGAAACTTTTTGTCGGCGGTATCTCTTTCAAGTCCACCGACGACCAGCTTAGAGACCTGTTTGCCCAACACGGCAACGTAGTCTCAGCTTCGATCTTAAAAGACCGGGAAACCGGCCGTTCCAGAGGCTTCGGCTTCGTGGAAATGGCTTCTGATGAAGAAGCACAAGCCGCAATGAATGCACTTAACGGCACAGAATTCGACGGCAGAAAAATTAATGTCAGCGAAGCCCGCGAAAAAACTGAAGACCGCGGCGGACGCGGCGGCAGATTCTAAAATAAATTTAGAAATTGAACTCCCTGAGCAATCAGGGAGTTTTTATTTTTACCGGTTACTTCTTTATATAGATATTTTACGCTTTAATACCCATTAAATTTTATATTTTTTTCTCAGTTCTTGTTCTTTTTTTAGCCGTTCGATCCGTATTCGATCAAGCTCGTCATAGTACTTTTTTCTACTTGCCTCACGCTGCTCAGCTGTGATATCTGCCTTGCCCAAAAAAAGCTCATTATTAAACTGCCTGCGAGCAGCACTCTGGGCTTCTCTAACCCAACGGTCAAATTTTTCCAGCTCCTGATCATAAGAATCCCGGCGCCGCTTTAGTTCTTGCCGGTGTTCAGGAGTTTCTTGCTCAAACTCTTTTTGCAATTTTTTTTCTATGATCTGGTGCGCTTCATTTTCTATTGATCCGGGTTCTTCGTAAAGTTTATCATAAGCAGAATTTAAATGTCCCGAAACAATAGCGCGCCTTAATGTCTTTGCGTAATCTCTCATCGCTCTAAATGCGGTTTGGACCGGATTTGTACGAAACTGCTTACCATGTGAGGCTTCAGCAATTATTGTTGAGAGCTCTTCTTCGTTTCGGGCCAAATTGATATAAACAGTATTAGTAGAAAAGCCGTAAAAAGATCTGTTTGGGCCATGAAGCTTGAAAATAGAAATTTCAGGTGAGCCGGATTTAAGCCGAACCTTGGGATTCCCCACCGACTGTTCAAGTTTCCAAAGTGCAGCATAAAGCTCCGGATCAAATTTTTCAGGAACAGGATTTATATCCTGCGAATCCATTAAATCATCAATAGTTTTGATTGATTTGGCATAATTGCCGCCATAAACCGCTTTAGCCTTGGCCAGCAGTTCTGCCTCAGTCAGCTGCTCAAGCTTTTCTACACTTTCTTTTATTGCAACGTTGCGGCTTAAAAACTCTGCAACAAATTTTATTTTATCCCGCTCGGTCATGGGGTCTTTGCCGCTCAACAGATTCAAATTATGAGTAGTTTCTAAATCCTGATGAGTGTATTCAATGCCGGAAGATTGTTTTTTATCTTTAGCGTCTACCTTATATTTGGTGAGCTGATAGTCGACGGTGCCGGCCGCAAACAATAAGGCTCCGCCATATAAAGCCATGCGCAGCCCTCTCTTAAAATAAAGGCCGATTTTTTCCTTATACTTAGCTTTTTGGCTCTGCTGTAATCCTGATTGTTCTAATGTTTTTTGAACTCTTGCGGCATCCTGAAAATACTTATCAATTGCCCTGCCGGCACGTTCCAGCTCCTCTTCAAATTCCAGCTCTTGATCTTTTTCTGATTCAGGAGCTTCAAAACCGATTATATCTTGATGTTCGCTATTTCTTGGCATGATGATCTTCTTGCATTATTTCTTTTTCCAAATCCTGCAAATCCATGCTCCATTTTTTCAAAAGTTCCGTAAAATTTTTATACGCATCGGCCATAAAAAATATTTAATTATGCATTTATCAATCTCAAAAACTTCTGATGTAAAATCTTATTGGTAGCTACAATATTCTCAGACCTTTCATTATATGGTTTGCCCGTAAAATCTGTAACCCTGCCTCCGGCTTCGGTTAGAATCAACGCCGCAGCGGCATAATCCCAATAATTAGTTGAGTACTTTAAATAACAGTCCATTTGTCCTTGCGCCATCCGACAAGGTAATAAGGAAGCGCTGCCAAGAATTTTTATTTGCCTAACCTCAAGGCAAATCCGTTTTAAAATTTCAAAATTTTTTACCTGCTTTTCAGGCACTTTTGAGCTGTTATCGCTGCCAACCAGGGCATTTATAAGACTGTTTTTCTTGGAAACACGAATTCTTCGTCCATTCAAAAAAGCACCCTTACCTCTTTCAGCAACATACAACTGGTCCAAAACCGGACGATAAACAACCCCTAAAATAATTTTGCCCTTGAACTCCAGAGCAATTGAAACACAATACTCTTCAAACTTACTGGCGTAGTTAATGGTGCCGTCGATCGGATCAATAATCCACCTGTACGGCGAAGGTTTGCGAGCTTCGCCCATTTCCTCCGATAAAATCCCATGGTCCGGAAAATATTTTTTAATTTGTCCGATGATCAAGCTTTCAGATTTATAATCAGCCTCAGTGACTATATCTCTTGTATTCTTCGCGGCAAATGCTAAATCTTTCTTAGAAAGATTTAGCACCAACCGGCCGGCTGATTTTGCAATTTGGATTCCGATCGTTTTTGGATTTTTCATTTATTTTATTTCGCCAGACCTGCTTGCTTTAATTTCAAGGTCCAGTCAACCAAAGATGCTGCGAAAGTTTTTAGTTTCTCAGAAGTTTCCTGATCTATAAGTTTGCCGGATGCATCAAACTTTTCCGGACCGTTGGTAATTAAAATTTGTGGGTAGTTCATAACAAATACGTTCAGGCCACTAAGCACCTTGTGCAGCTCATAATAAGCCCTGGCAGTCCCGAACCGGCCATTGGAAACGCCGAGGATCGCGCCCGGCTTGGTGCCAAAAGAATTATCGCCATAAGGACGCGAAGCGCAATCAATAGCATTTTTGATCACGCCGGAAATTGAATAATTATATTCCGGCGAGCTGAATATTAAAGCGTCTGCCGCTCTAATCTTGGCTTTGAAATCTACAATTGGCGCCGGCATGTCCTTTTCAAAGTCACCGTTGAATGGCGGGATATCTTGCGGCACAAAAATCTCAAGTTCTGCCTGATCGGCCGGCAAAAAATCGGAAATTGCCCTTAAAGCCGCGGTATTAAATGAGCCCTTGCGCAAACTCCCGGAAATTCCTAAAATTTTAAGCTTAGTCATATAAGCATTTTAGCAGACTGAAACAGTATCTTTAAATTAGCGTATATTTATAGTGAAAACACAAATGCAAAATCTTAAACTTCTGGAACAAGCGAAAAACGGGGATACCCGGGCATTTGGAGAAATTTACGATTTATTTGCTGATCGGCTCTTTAGGTATATCCGTTTTAAAATCCAGGACAACGCTCAGGCCGAAGATATTTTGCAGGAAGCATTTATCAGGGCCTGGCGCGGCATGGCGGGTTTCAAAATCTCTCCAGACGCAAATCTTTCTGGTTGGCTATATAAAATAACTCAAAACGTAATTAATGACCATTTACGTAAAATATATAGATCACCGGAGACTCTTGAGCTGGATGAAAATTTGCCGATCTTCCAAAGCGGCTCAGATCAAAGCGCTTTGGATCAGCAGATTCAACTTAAGGCCGTAAAAAAGGCATTTGAGTTTTTACCCCCTCAGTATAAGCAGATTTTGGAACTGCGCTATGTCCAAGACTTAACAGTTCCGGAGGTTGCAAAAATCACGGGCAAAACCACATTGGCCGTCAGGCTTGGGCAACATCGCGCTTTAAAACAATTGCGCAAAGTATTAGGAGAAAAATATGCTATCGGATTCGAACAAATATAATAAAGAAATTGATCTGATCAGGTCCGCTGCTGCAGGCGAAGTCTTGCATCCGTTGCGCAAGCAACAAATCAAGCAAGATTTGCTGGCGCAGATCAGCATTGAAGACAGGATTCCAAGCGCGTTGGCAAAGAAACTTTCAAAACGCAGCAATCTGGTCAAATACATCGTTACCACTCTTGCCGGAATACTATTAGTTGCCGGCAGCGCTTTTGCCTCAAACTCTGCCCGTCCGGGCGACGCACTGTTCCCGGTCAAAAAACTCAAAGAAAATATTCAACTCGGCCTGACCACAAATCCAAAAAGCCGCGCATCGCTGCAAACCAAAATTGTCCAAGATCGACTCAACGCTTTGATAGAAGATGAAAAAAAGGATGGCCCCTCAAAGAATGTACCTACGGTGCCAATCTTGATCGTGCCGCCGGTGAATATCCCAAACAGTACTTCAAATGGTCCAATCAAAGAAGCTGTACCAAGCCAAGAGCCGGAAATACCAATAAACCCGAAATTGGAAAGCCAGGCAACCAATCAGGCAATCAAAGAATTTTCGCAGGCAATCAATAATCTTGAGCAAACCCAAATTCAATTGCGCCAAAAGGGTGAAAACGATGCTGCGAATTCCTTGGATCAAACTATTATTGAATTCAAACAGAAATCAAATTTAAATATCGGCGGCAGCGCTGAAAAAGTCCACGATCATCACGGAAGCACAAACTCAAACCAACAAAATAACAATCAGCAAAAAAGTGGCGACTTAAATATCGGCGGCAGCGTTGAAAGCGGCAATAATAACGACTAAAAAATTGAAGTAATGATTTTAAGCGAAATCCCGTAATCAATTACGTTACGGGATTTTTAAAAATCATCCGGATTTTGACGCTGCTGAAATGCTCCTACTAAGAACATCCAGGATCCGTCGCCTTAGCTAAATTACCAAGTTTTTTGTATAATGAACACGATGAAAAAAACCTTGGACGGAATCAAAAAAATATCGAAAAAGCAAGGAAATAAGTCAAGGCCCGAAACAAAAACCTTTTTTGGCCGCAAACGCTTTGATCACAAAATAATTGCGACGATTCTAATAACTTTTGTGCTGACTTTCATTGCTTCGATAGCAACCAGTGAAATCCTGGCCCAACCGAAAGGACAGGTGCTTGGCGCTTCAACAGATCTGGCATATGACAATGCCCTGCCGGTCTCGTCGGGTCCGGTGGCAGGCCCCGCTTTCGATAATATTGTTTTGTCTGAACCTCCCACGGTTTTTCTTCCTAATGAGAATATTTCCGCAACTGATCCGCTGATCGACCGCGAAGAATTCTTGAAACAATACCTGGCGGCAAAAAATTCCCCGCTTGCCGATCATGTCGACGCCATCTCAGCCCAAAGTCAATGGAAATTAATTGTTGCGATTGCACAAGCTGAAAGCTCGTCATGCAAAAAATATCCGCAGCACACCTCAAACTGCTGGGGTATCGGTGGGGCCAATAATCTAATGCAATTCCCGGACCTGGATGCCGCCATTGCCCATGTTAATCAGTTACTTGAGAACAAATATGTCAGCCAAGGTTTGGATTCGCCGCAAAAATTAGTGAATAAATGGGTCGGGCATCCAAACAACCAATGGGAACAGGCCGTTTCTGAGGTGTTAGACAATCTCAAAAACGTCCAATAACCTTGATTAATCAGATTTTTTTTGTTATACTCTACAGTTAAAAAACTGCGGAGGTAAAATGGACGAAATAGAAGTTGCCGAGTGGTTTGAAAATAATTTCAATAAGATTAGGGGTAAAAGCAGTGTACGGGTTGCCCCTGCCGGAAGAAATGCCAAAATCTACGGCTTTGTTTTGGAACAAGCCGGTTTATGGATTATCTCTTGCTTGTACTTGGGGCCGCGCAATGGTCTGACCGAGATCATCCTGGTTTTAGATCCCAGCCAAAAGATTGCCGTAGATAAGGTGCTGTTTGCCTACGAAAACCGAATATCCGGAATGCTTTATACTCTGAAGGAGATTCGACGAACCATAAGAGAGGGCGCTGACATTGATGAACTTTGCCAGCAACAACTGCGAGGAATACTCGGGGAGCTGACCACGCTGGACAAGGATCAGATCAAAAAGAGAATTAACATGAAGATTGGCCAATTCACAGGCAGCAGCGTTGTCAGCAGTAAAACCCTGCAATTTATCAGGCATATGAGCTAACCTATTTCAACCTTGCCCGCCGCCGACTGTTTTTACAACCTTCGGCGGATTTTTTTAATATCAAAAAACCGGAATCTCCTTAATCCGGTTTTTTGATATTGGAAGCACTCCAGAGTACTCGCCATCTGATTTCTGCTTCGCAGAAATCTTTATTGGAAGCCTCTATTCAGTTTTTTAGCCTTTAAAGGGCGTTAAATTTATTTTCGTTCTTAGAATTTCTAGAATTGGTAACTGGCAAAGCCAATTACGGAATTAGTTTTGCGCATCAATTTTGCCTGTTCTTTTAAATCGCGCCAATGCTCTTTGAAATATTCAGTTGCGCGTTTTAAGTCTTCAAGATTTATTTTGCCGTCCCATAAATAATGATTTTTTACTTCATCGACTACCGCTTTGATATCGCGCTGATGCAACCTCTGCATCTTATAGATTCTTTGAAGTATGGCATTTTTAAGTTGCTCATGATCTTGACCCATTTCAGACCCCCTTATGCTTAGTTGTGAGACATTGATAATTTAGCCTCCGGCGGCAATTCTGAAAATCATAATAATAAACTAAAAAATCCGGCTGATCAGCCGGATTTTTGTGTAAAATTCTGAGAGCTTGGGAGTAGCGCCAAGCAATTTTATGCATTTGGTAGATTAAACTCGTTCTTTTTCCTGCAAAAAACTTAAAATTGAGGCGAGTTTAATTTTAATCGCATCATTAAATTTACGCGGATCCAGACCGGTAATTTTCTTTACTTTCGATAGCCGGTAAAGCAAGGTATTGCGATGAATACTAAGTTTCTTTGCGGTTTGAGTCAGGCTCATATTTTGATCGAAAAACACTTCAACCGTTTCAATCAGATACTTTTCAGAGAGCAGCTGAGTCAATAAGTTCCTGACAAAACTCTCCTGCCAGCGCTTATTGCCACCGGCCAGAATTGCGATCATGCCAAGATCATCAACATGGTAAACCGATCTGCTTTCGTCAATACTTAATCCTAACTGCAAAGCCACCTTTGCTTCTTCATAAGCCAAAGCAATGCCATCCTTGCCGCGGTAAAAATTTCCAACTGAGACCACCACCCGTTCAACGTCTTTGTCAAAAAGCTGGATCATGCTGTTAAATTCCTGGGCGCGTTTGCGTAAAATATCAACCATCTGGTTGCCCTTGAGATTTTGAGTCTCATCCACCAAAACCACAAAAGTGTCGTTACCAAAATATGAAATTTGAACGCCGGTAACTTCTACATAAAAATTCTTAACGGTTTCGTAAATTCTTTTTTTATAATAGTGCAGCTTGTTCTGACGTTCGTCTTCGCTAGTGCTGGCAACCTCTTTAAATTGAGTTTGCCAAAAACCCGGAACATAAACAATTATGACGATCTTATCTTTATGCAGGCTGACCTCAAGCAGCTCAGCCTCATCGTAGGTGCGCGGATCATCCCAGGAAATTTTCCGGTGCAGCAATCCAAATATAAAATTATCTTTAATCCGGTCTTTATAAGGAACGTTATCAATTACCATGGTCTGATGGATTAATAACTCGGCGGTGGTTTTTATCAACGAAGAGTATTTGTTATAATTTGCTGGTTCATCCTGGACGTACAATGCTCCCATTACCTCACCGCCATAACTGAGCGGCAGAATCGCCCCTTCCGACAACGGATCCTTGATATAACCGAGCTCCTCTTTGCCAACCTCAACGAGCTTGTTATTCTGGGCGGCATGGTGCATCTGGGTATAATTTTTATTGGTTTTAGTCAGATCGGTACCGGCCAAAACATTACCATTAACATCGGCAAGCATAACCTCCTTATTTAACAAAGAAGCTATTTTATTTACGATTGTTTCTGCGACAAACTCGTTTAATTGCATGTTTTGCTCAAGTTTTATTAATATTACCTATTTATAATATCGGAGTTGTACAACAAATTGATTATACCAAATATCCAAAAATTTGGCTTAAATACCTATTATTAGACTGTAAATGCACAATTCATTGTACAAAACATATAAAATTTTGGCCATAGAAAGCTCTTGCGACGAGACGGCTGCGGCAGTTTTGGTTAAAAATGCCCAACGGAGTTCGACGCTTTCAAATGTGATAGCTTCACAGATTCAATTACACCGTAAAACTAGCGGTGTGGTGCCAGAAGTGGCGGCTAGAGCACATGTCCAGAAAATTGGAGTTATCGTCCAAAAAGCCCTGCAGCAGGCTAAATGCTCGCTTACTGACATCGATTATATCGCGGTAACCGTAGGTCCAGGCCTATCTCCCTCATTATTAGTAGGCACCGAATATGCCAAAACTCTTGCTGCAGCTGCCGGCAAAAAATTAGTTGCCGAAAATCACATGCTCGGTCATTTATATTCAGCTTTCCTGGAAAATCCAAGTTTAGCGCTGCCCAGCATCAATTTGATCGTTTCAGGGGGCCACACATACTTAATACACCTGGAAAGCAAAAAAGGTTTCACTGTTATCGGACAAACCGTAGATGATGCTGCAGGCGAAGCTTTTGACAAGGTCGCAAAAATGCTCAAACTTGGATACCCTGGCGGGCCAGAAGTTGCTAAATGGGCGGAAAAATGGAAAGAAAGCAAAGGACCGGCGCACAAAAATAATGCAACGGATTATGTTTTCCCAAGACCGATGCTACACTCCAAAAATTACGACTTCAGTTTTGCCGGCCTCAAAACCGCGGTGCTTTACAAAATAAAAAATGACCGGCTGGATATTAAAAATGCCCAGGTAAAAACCAACATTTGTCACTCTTTTCAAAATGCCGCGGTTGACGTTTTGATTGCCAAAACCATGCGGGCTGCTGAAGAATATAAAGCTAAAAGCATCACCCTTTCAGGCGGCGTTGCCGCTAATAAGAAATTGCGACAGGAACTTGCCGCAGCCGCAAAAAAATCCGGCCGTAAATTTTACGTTCCGGATTTCAGCCTATGCACTGACAATGCCTTAATGATTGCCAACGCCGCTGCAATAAGAATTGAAAACGGCTACAAATTTCCCGCGATCAGTAAAATAAAGATCAACCCGAACCTATCTTTGAAATAAAAATAAACCCCGTCTCACTTTACAAAATAAGACGGGGTGTCGACGGCACGTTGCCGAGTGGCCGCTGAGCAAATCCTTACAGAAAAATCCATCAGCAAATCCATTCAGTGCTTTCAGGCTCCGGCATAGCAAGCGCCCTGTTTCGCATCGCAATTTGATGATTTGCGGCAGGGAGTAGACAACTCAAAACAAAAAAATCCGGATGTCTACGGAGCCAAGCCAGCGCCAACTGTTCATTGTCGGCACTCCACTGTTCAGACGTCTCTCTGGCATCCTCCCCACCCTTGATGATTCTCAAAGCTTGATGGCCGAGCATATGGTCTCCTCTTACTCTTTTTGGATATGACGTACAAATGCGTTCTTGCCAAGATTCTAACATTTTGCTAAGGTATTTTCAAGCCATCGCCCGTTGTCAGCGGGAATTCTGAATTTCAGAAAAAGGCGCGGGAAGAAAGCCCTAAAAGCAAGTAGAACCCGTCGGAAAGCGGCCGTAACCGCTAAAATTAAGACCTTGCGTCCCTCAATAAACAAAAGTAAACGCAAGCAATCAAGTTGGTACCTCGCGCTCGACGCGAACTTGAACACCTCAAAGGTGTTTTTATTTTTTAATAATATAGCCAAGATGAACGACCAAACGCAGCCGGATAAATCCGAGGCAACTAAGCCGAAAGAATCAAGCGCATACGACCCAAAAAAAGTTGAAAGCGAAATTTACCAAGCTTGGATTGATTCCGGATATTTTAACCCTGACCTGCTGCCAGGTCAGCGCACCGAAAATTTCACTATCATCATGCCGCCGTCAAACGCCAACGCCCCGGCGCACATCGGCCATGCCCTGGGCTTTACTATCCAAGACATTTTAATCCGCTACCATCGGATGCGCGGCAAAAAAACGTTATGGCTTCCGGGCACTGACCACGCCGGTTTTGAAACTCAGGTGGTTTTTGAAAAAAAACTGGAAAAAGAAGGGCGAAGCAGATTTAAAATGCAGCGTGAAGAATTTTACCGGGAAGTATGGGATTACGTCCAAGCCAACAAACAGATAACCGAAGAAAGCATCAAACGGCTGGGCGCTTCATGCGACTGGAGCCGTAACATTTTTACGCTCGATCCTGAGATCGTAAAAATCGTTAACGAAACTTTTGCAAAAATGTATGCTGACGGCCTTATTTACCGTGGCGATCGGATCGGCAACTGGTGCAGTAAGCATCAAACCACGCTCTCTGACCTGGAAACAAAATATGAAGAACGTCAGGATACCCTCTACTACTTAAAATACGGGCCGTTTACAATCGCAACCGCCCGCCCGGAAACCAAATTTGGAGACAAGTACGTTGTGGTGCACCCCGAAGATCCGCGCTACGCCCAGTACCAGGACCGCCAAAAAATTGAGCTTGAATGGATCAATGGCCCAATCACCGCAACCGTGATCAAAGACCCAACAATTGACATGAACTTTGGCACAGGAGCCATGACCATAACGCCCTGGCATGATCCAATTGACTTTGAAATTGCCCAGCGCCACGCCTTGGATAAACAGCAAATCATAGATAAGTTCGGCAAACTTTTACCGATTGCCGGCGAATTTGCCGGCGTCAAAATTAACCAGGCCAGGCCGCTAATAGTTGAAAAACTTCGGCAAAAGGGCTTGGTTGATGAGAGCAAAACCGACCCTAATTACAAACACAGCGTCCAAGTCTGCTATAAATGCGCAACCGTCATTGAGCCGCAAATAATCGCACAGTGGTTCGTAGCAATGACCAAGCCGCTGCCGCAGAGCAATAAATCCCTGCGCGACCTGGCTTTGGAAGCGGTTCGGACAAAAAAAGTGCAGATAGTCACCGAACGATTTGAAAAAATATTTGAACATTGGATGGAAAACATTCGCGATTGGCCAATTTCCCGGCAAATCTGGTGGGGCATTCCGATCCCGGTAAAATTCTGCCGGGAATGCGGAGCAACTATAATTGACCAGGAAGATCAAATCCTAAAGTGCACCAAATGCAAATCCGAAAAATTAGAAAAAGATCCGGATACTTTTGACACCTGGTTTTCTTCCGGACAATGGCCGTACGCAACTATGCTTGCCAATGACGCTAAACACGGCACCAAAACTTTTGAAAATTATTACCCGACTCAACTGATGGAAACCGGATGGGATATCCTGTTCTTCTGGGTAGCTCGGATGATCATGTTTTCTTATTACCGGACCGGCAAGCCGCCGTTTGGAAAAGTTTACTTACACGGTCTGGTTCGCGACAAAGATCGCCAGAAAATGTCTAAATCCAAGGGCAATGTTATTGACCCGCTTGGCGTAATTGATACTTACGGCACTGACGCTCTCCGTTTTGCCCTGATTTTTTCAACGGCCGCGGGCAATGACATCCCGCTGGCAGAAGAACGGATCAAGGGCATGAAAAATTTTGCCAATAAGCTCTGGAACATCGCCAGATTTATTGGGCTAAACGCTGCCAAATCTTTGGACCTTATCAGGCACTCTGGCCAAAAATCATGGCCGCAGCTGCACACAGCCGCTGACAAAGAGCTGCTCCAAAAACTTGCAGCAACTATCAAGGCCACGACTGAAAACCTTGAGGCACTGCGTCTACATGAAGCCGCTCAGGAAATTTACCAGTTTACCTGGCATTATTTCGCGGACATTTATATTGAGGCTGCCAAGCAACAGCTGAAAGATCCGGACGAATCTATCAGGACCAATACGGAAATTGTTCTGATTGACGTGTTTTGGGACATTCTAAAATTATTACATCCGTTCATGCCGTTCATCACCGAAAAAATTTGGGAAACTTTCAGAAAAAATCAGCAAGACTTACTGATGATTACCTCCTGGCCGGAAATAAAAAAATAATCACGGAATGCTCTTGCAAAACTTTTTAAATTACTTTACAATTAAATCAAACAGCATATTAAAAAGCTGAAAACGAAAGGTGGTGAAACAAAAACCATGGCAATGAAGAAAAGAAAAGCGGCCAAGAAGTCTTCAAAAAAGAAGACCGCAAAAAGAAAGAAGAGAAGATAGTCTCAACTTTCATGGCCAATCAAGCCAATAAAAAACCTCGCTCAAAACAGGCGAGGTTTTTTATTTTCTTTAGAAACTCTGAGTTTTACTTAGACCTCTTAGGCTTCGGCAATCGCTTCGGCTTCAGCGGTCTCAGGCTCGACATGGGCCCTGAAACCGGTACCGGCTGGGATCAATTTGCCGATGATAACATTTTCCTTCAAGCCGCGGAGGTGATCGGTCTTTGCTGTCAAAGCCGCTTCAATCAAAACGCGGGTAGTTTCCTGGAATGATGCGGCTGCTAAGAATGATTCGGTGTTCAATGAAACCTTGGTAATACCCATCAGCAATTGCTCAGCCTGGGCCTGTTTGCGGCCGTCACGCACCAATTGTTCGTTAACCGCATTCAAACGGGCCTTATCTACTAAATCGCCTGCCAGAAATTCGCTGTCGCCCGGTTCAGTGATACGCATCTTTGAAAACATCTGACGAACAATCACTTCAACATGCTTGTCATGAATGTTCTGACCTTGAGAGGCGTAAATGTCCTGCACTTCTTTAACAATATATTTCTGAGCCTCTTCCAATCCGCGCAGCGCCAAAATCTGTCCAAGATTGAGGTTGCCCTCAGTCAGCTGCTGGCCCTTAACTACCAACTCGCCTTCTTTAATCAGCAATGAGAACGAGGTCGGCACAATATATTCGCGAACATGTTCGTCGGATTCATGCACAACGATCAGCTTATTTCCTTCAATTCTGACGATTCCGGCAGCTTTAGATTTTATCGACTTGCCATTGTTGTCAATTAATAGAATTTCGCCTTCACTGACCTTATCGCCGTCTTTGATCTGAGCATTACCATCTGCGCCGATCGAGTATTCGTCAATTTCAGCGCCTTCCGACTGGACTCTGAGGTAATATTCTTTATTGTTCGGCTTGTGAATGTAAGCCTTACCGTCAATGTCAGAAACAAATGCCTGACCTTTTGGTTCACGCGCTTCAAACAATTCTTCAACTCTAGGCAAACCCTGAGTAATGTCCAACCCGGCAACTCCACCGGTGTGGAAAGTGCGCATAGTCAGCTGAGTACCAGGTTCACCGATTGCTTGTGCCGCAACAATTCCGACGGCCGCACCGGACTCAACCATTTTATTAAATCCAAGGTCAAAGCCGTAACACAGCTTGCAAACACCGCGAACCAGCTTGCATTTCAAAACTGAACGGCACCTGACGATTTCAATTCCGGAAGACGGATCGCCAATGATTTGAGACTGCTCTTCATCAATTCCTTCATTGCGTTTAACAATAACCTTACCGCTCTTGTCTTTAACGTCTTCAGCGGCAACACGACCGAACAATCTGCGTGCAAAAGGTTTATTCATTCTTTCAGACATTGCTCTGGTAACTTCACTGAATTCTTCAGTACCGCAATCATCAGCATTAACGACAATGTCCTGAGCAACGTCAACCAAACGACGAGTCAAATAACCCGCGTCAGCCGTCTTCAAAGCAGTGTCGGTCATACCTTTTCTGGAACCGTGCGTAGAAATAAAGTATTCCAAAACGGTCAAACCTTCTTTAAACGATCCGCGCACAGGAAGTTCGATAACTTCGCCTGAAGGGTTGACCACCAAGCCTTTAAGCCCCGCCATTTGCGAAACCTGGGAGAACGAACCTCTGGCACCGGAAGTAACCATAGCGTTAACCGGGCCATGTTCATCAACCGCCTGGCTGATATTTTTTGCAATTTCGTCAACAACTCGCTGCCAAATTTCCACAACTCTGCCGCGGCGTTCATTATCAGTTAGTAAACCTTCACGGAAGTAACGGTAAGTTTCTTCAACTTCGACGTCGGCCTTGCCAAGCAGCTCCTTTTTGATTCCCGGGATATGCAAATCATCCATGCCCCAGGACAAACCGGATTTAGTGGCGTAGTAGAAACCGGTGGCTTTGATCTTGTCGATCAATTGCGCGGTCATCTGACTGCCCACTCTTTTATAAACCTCGCGGACCAATGCCTGAAGTTTTTTCTTGTCAAAAGTATCGTTTCTGAAACCGATTCCTTCAGGCAGCAATTTGTTGAAAATAATTCTGCCGACTGAAGTTTCAACCAAAGCATCGTTCATCTTCACTTTGATTTTTGCCTTGATACTGATTAACCCCATGTCATAAGCCATTCTGGCCTCATCCGGGCTGGCAAAAATCTTACCCTCGCCTTTCATACCATCGCGCATCTTAGTAATATAGTAGCAGCCTACGACCACGTCCTTGTCCGGAGTCATAACCGGATCGCCGGATGCAGGCTTCAACAAATTGTGAGCTGAAACCATAATCTCGCGCGCTTCTCTTTGCGCCGCTTCAGTCAAAGGAACATGGATCGCCATCTGGTCACCGTCAAAGTCTGCGTTGAAAGCAGCACAAACCATCGGGTGCAGCTGGATCGCCTTACCTTCGATCAATACCGGCTGGAATGCCTGGAAGCCAAGACGGTGCAGGGTTGGAGCGCGGTTCAACAAAACAAAGTGGTCTTTAGTAACTTCTTCAAGAATGTCATAAACTTCGCTTCTGCCCTGTTCAATCAATTTATTGGCGCTGCGGACGTTGTGAGCGTATTCTCTGCCGATCAGTTTTGAAATTACGAACGGCTTGAACAATTCCAATGCCATCTTTTTTGGCAGACCGCACTGGTGCAATTGCAAATGCGGACCGACGACAATGACGCTTCTGCCGGAGTAGTCAACGCGTTTACCCAGCAAGTTCTGGCGGAAACGGCCCTGTTTTCCTTTTAACATGTCCGCCAAAGAACGCAGCTTGCGCTTTTGGCCGGTTGAAGCAGTAACTTCCTTACCATGCCGGACTGAATTATCAATCAAAGCGTCAACAGCTTCCTGAAGCATGCGTTTCTCGTTCCTGGTAATAACTTCAGGGGCTTTAATTTCCAAAAGTTTCTTGAGACGATTGTTTCTGTTAATCACTCGGCGATACAAATCATTTAAATCCGATGCTGCAAAACGGCCACCGTCCAATTGAACCATTGGTCGTAAATCCGGAGGAATCACAGGTAGATTGCTGATCAACATCCACTCCGGACGAAGCCCGGCCTTGATCATTGATTTAATAAGCTTCAAACGCTTTAAAAGTTTGCGCTTGGCCATGCCATCAGAATTCTGAGCTTCCTGCTCAACCTCAACCCCGAGCTCTTCTAAATTCAACTCTTCAAGCAACCCTTTAATGCCTTCTGCGCCAATGCCGGCTTCAAAAACCGGACCGTATTTTAACGAAAGATCGCGGTATTCTAATTCCGAAATAATCTGATATTTTTTGATGCTCTTAAGCTCAGTGCGCGCCAAATCGCGGATTGATTGCAAGGCATCAAGTTCTTTCTTGGCGGCTTCTCCTAAACGCGTCACTTCAGCATCAACCTCAGCTTTGGCAACATCCGGATCTTTTTTACTGTCCTTAATTTGCTTGGCTTTGGCGATCAAAGTTTCGTATTTAGCTTCAATTTCTTTTTTCTTAGATTTGTATTCAGATTCAATCTGCTCGATAGTTGCCGCGCGAGCATCTTCATCTATTTTTGTAATTATATATGAGGCGAAGTAAACCACTTTTTCCAAATCCTGGACCGATAAATCCAAAACTAAGCCGATTCTGGAAGGAACGCCGCGCAAAAACCAGATGTGCGCAACCGGTACGGCCAACTTAATATGGCCCATCCGCTCGCGACGCACCGCGCTTCTAGTAACTTCCACGCCGCACTTATCACAAATGATTCCCTTGTAACGGATGCGCTTGTATTTGCCGCAATAACATTCCCAGTCCTTAATCGGACCGAAAATCTTTTCATCAAACAAACCGTCTTTTTCAGGACGCTGGGTGCGGTAGTTAATAGTTTCCGGCTTGGTAACTTCACCGTGCGACCAGGACAAAATTGTCTCCGGTCCGGCGAGCTTGATTATTACACCTTTAAATTCTTCAGTTTGGGTGAACATATATTTGTCCTTAAGCCTTATTTCTTCTTAGCTTTTTTCTTTTTTAATCCCGAACCTGAAGATGTACCTTCGACCACGAGGTCATCCATGTTATCCAGAGACATGTCGGCTTGCGGCTCTGCTCCCGGCGGCATGCCGTTTTCATCAACAGTTGCCGGTTGTACTTCTGAGCTGTCTTCAATCAATCCTTGCGAACCGAGCAGGTCAACTTCCAGACACAGCGACTGTAATTCTTTAACCAAAACTCTGAACGACTCAGGAATGTTGGGTTTCTTGATTGGTTCGCCTTTGACTATCGCTTCATATGTTTTGCTTCTGCCAACCACGTCGTCAGATTTAATTGTGATCATTTCCTGCAGAGTATGAGCGGCACCATAGCCTTCCAAAGCCCAAACTTCCATTTCTCCAAATCGCTGGCCGCCGAACTGAGCTTTACCGCCCAAAGGCTGCTGAGTGATCAATGAGTACGGACCGGTGGAACGGGCATGCATCTTGTCATCAACCAAGTGATGCAGCTTAAGCATATACGCATAGCCAACCGTGACTTTCTCATCAAAAATCTGTCCGGTCTTACCGTCATAAACCGCTACTTTGCCGTCCTGGGTAAACCCGGCCTCTTGAAGCTGGCTCTTAATTTGATCTTCAGTAATTCCGTTTAAAACCGGAGTGGCCACTTTGTAGCCAAGCGCGGCTGCGGCCAGGCCCAAATGGGTTTCCAAAATCTGACCCAAATTCATACGAGAGGCCACGCCCAGAGGATTCAAAATTATGTCGACCGGACGTCCGTCAGACAAAAATGGCATGTCTTCAACCGGCACAATCTTGGAAATAACGCCTTTGTTGCCGTGTCTTCCAGCCATTTTATCGCCAACCTGGATCTTGCGCAGAACCGCAACCGAAACCTGGATCGAACGAATAACGCCGGAAGGCAATTTGTCGCCGTTTTCTCTGGAAAATTCGCGAATGTTAACGACTTTTCCGTATTCACCGTGCGGCAGAGTCAGTGATGTGTCTTTAACGTCACGAGATTTCTCACCAAAAATTACCCGGAGCAATTTTTCTTCCGCGGTCAGATCAGTTTCACCCTTTGGCGTAATTTTTCCAACCAAAAGATCACCGGCTTTAACCTGTGCCCCGATTCTGACAATACCGTTTTCATTCAAATCTTTTAGTTTCTCTTCGCCGACATTCGGGATGTCGCGAGTGACTATTTCCGGACCCAATTTAGTGTCACGGACATCAATCTTAAAATCTTCAATATGGATTGAAGAATAATTGTCGTTGCGGACAACTCTTTCTGAAATCAAAATTGCGTCTTCATAGTTACCGCCTTCCCAGGACATAAAGGCCACCAACATATTTTGACCAAGCGCCAGTTCTCCAAATTGAGTTGACGCCCCGTCAGCAAGCAAATCGCCTTTCTTGACCTTGTCGCCATGGGTGACACGTGGAATCTGATTGATACAAGTGCCGCTATTAGTGCGGATGAATTTCAACAGATCATAAGTTTTCTTTTTGCCGGTCTTGTCCTCAGTAACGATAATCCGGTCACCGGTTACGGAAGAAACCACACCGGCCTCTTCAGTAACTACAATCTGTCCGGAGTCATGCGCGGCTTTGTATTCCATGCCGGTACCGACAATTGGCGCTTGCGGCACAATACAAGAAACTGCCTGACGTTGCATGTTCGAACCCATCAAGGCGCGGTTAGCATCGTCATGTTCCAAGAATGGAATCAAGGAAGTGGTAACGGAAATAATCTGTTTTGGCGAAACGTCCAGATGGTCGACATCGTCCATATCGGCGATAGTCGGAGTGCCGTGCACTCTGACTGATCCGCGCTTTTCAACAAAGTATCCTTTTTGATCAATTGCGGCATTAGCCTGGCCGATAATCAATTTTTCTTCTTCGTAAGCATCAAGGTATTCAATCTTATCAGTGACGTGCGCTCTAATCTTAATTTCCTGGATTTCAGATTTCTTTGCCAACTGTTTGGCAATTGATTCAGTAATTTCCTGGCCCTCATCAACAATTCCGGATACGGCAACCGCTGCGATTTCACCAACCGCATCCTTGCCGTCATTCTTTGCGACATTCCTGACAATTCTATAAGGAGTCTCAATAAAACCATATTCATTTATTCTGGCATAGCACGCCAAGTGCGCGACAAGTCCGATATTCGGACCTTCAGGCGTGGTGATCGGACAAAGCCGGCCGTAGTGGCTGCGGTGAACGTCGCGAACTTCAAATCCGGCGCGCTCACGTGACAAACCTCCGGGACCCATTGCCGACAATCTGCGCTTATGTTCAAGTTCCGCCAAAGGATTGGTTTGATCCATGAACTGAGAAAGCTGCGAAGATGAGAAAAATTCCTGCATCGCAGCAACGATCGGACGGACGTGAATCAACTGAGCAGGAGTGACGGTATCAAGTTCCGCCAAAGACATTCTGTCTTTTGCAATTCTTGCCATACGAGCAAGGCCAACTCTGAAACGAGTCTGAATAAGTTCACCGGCTGAGCGGATTCTGCGGTTTGCCAAATGGTCAATGTCATCAGGCTGTCCCTGGCTGTTATTTAAATTAATGACTTCTCTGACGATCGCAATCAAATCTTCTTTAGATAAAATGCGCGCATCAATTTTTGCATCCAGATTTAGACGCTGATTGAGCTTGTATCTGCCGACCTCGGACAAATCATAACGATCAAAGTTGAAAAACATTGCTGAGATTAAACTTCTGGCGTTGTCTACGGTTGCCAAATCGCCAGGACGGATCCTCTTGTAAACTTCTTTGAATCCTTCGTCGGAGTTTTTTGAAGCATCTTTTTCAAGAGTGTTCTGAATGTATTTATTTTCAGGATCAGTATCAATATCCGCGAATGCAGCCAAAATTTCTTCATCAGTAGACAGGCCAAAAACGCGCAGCAAGGCTGTCACCGGAATTCTGCGTTTGCGGTCAATTTTCACCCCGATTGTGCCGTTGGCATCAGTATCCAGTTCCAGCCAGGCACCGCGATTCGGGATAACTTTCGCGCCAAAATAGTTTTTACCGCGCAAAGCTTCTGCAGTGAAGAAAACACCGGGGGACTTAATCAGCTGAGAAACAACAACGCGCTCAACACCATTAATAGTGAACGTAGCGCGCGGAGTCATTAATGGAAAATCCCCGAAATAGACGTCCTGAGTTTTTGTTTTACCAGTTACTTTATTCACCAGCTTAACGCTGCAATACAAAGGCGCCTCATATGTAGTGTTGCGCTCCCGTGCGGTCTTTTCATCGTACTTTGGCTTGTCCAAAAAATAATCGCCAAAATACATTTCTAAATTTTTGCCGGTGAAATCTTTTATCGGATTGATTTCTTCCAACAATTCTCTTAGGCCCTTTTCAAAAAACCACTTATAAGAATCCAACTGCACCTCAATCAGGTGCGGCAGGTCAGTGACTTCGTTAAGGGTGGTGAAAAATTTGCGCGGAGTTTTTGTATTTTCCAGGCTTTTGGATGAAGCCAAACTTCTTGTTGACATAAAAAACTCTCCCATTTTTCCACGACAAGAAAAAATGGGCCTTTCCTAGGCTTAAAAAATTGGGCAAAGATGCATATGATCAAGTATACATTCCGCTTGACTTTTGTCAAGTTTTTTATGGCTATTATAGCTGCAAAATAACCACAGGTTTTCCACGATTTCTTAGATTTTAGGCTATAAAGCTTGACTTTTTTATATAATTATATTATATTGGCAAGCTTCATTAAGCCATAGCCTAATTAGCTAACAATAATGATCAAAATCTCGAGGAGGACTTTAGGAATGAAGTATTATAGCTTGGTGCTCGGGTATCTAACTACGTTTGCGGATCTTCCGCTGGTGGAAGCAATGCTTTTTGACGACTCGGGATGGGGTCTCACAAGCAGCATCCTCTCAGAAATCACGGAGCTCTATAAAAATAATCCCAGGGACCACAGGTCTGCAAGAAGTATCCTGGCCTTGAACCATATCTGCAAACACTACGGCCTGGAGCCAGTCAGCCATTGTGTTAACTCCGAATCCACTGGGAATGGACCCAACGGAGTACTTCCGTCCACCGGAGAGCTTCTGGTCGAACACTATATTCTCAAAAAGATATAGCTGCAGCGACGCCCCGCCCCGAAATTTTGTAATAAACCAACAATCAGACGACCAATGTCGTCCTTCACAGACGGAGGAAAAGAGTGACAGGATATTACACGCTTTTTGTTCTTTACAAGATTGTGAAACTTCCGGACAATCCGAGGTTCCGCCTGTTCTACCCTAAGGGGGGACATCAGACCATCCTTGAGGGGGCGATACTGATCGCTCCTGACGGGACGGAAACCAATGTGATTGGGCGGTTCAACAGCAGCCCTGACACACCGCTGCGCAAAAGTGCCGCCGCTCTGAACGAGCTTTGCAGCACTCACAACCTCAAAGTTGTCAGCCACTGCATCCTGGAGGCCGAAGATATAACTGCCGGCAACCCAAGTTTGGTGCAGCAGGAGCACTACATCTTGGAAAAACGAGACTAAAGAGACTAAGCTGATACGCTTTTGGACCACACCTTCGGGTATGGTCCTTTTTTTAAAACACGCTACTCTTAATTTTTGGCAGCTGATATAATTTCTCCATGGAAGTGATCAAAATTCAAGACCTAAGAAAGAATTACAAAAATTTTGAGGCGGTAAAGGGCATTTCTTTTGCGGTTGAAAAGGGTGAAATTTTTGGGATTCTGGGACCGAACGGCGCCGGCAAAACTACGACCTTGGAAATAATTGAAGGATTAAAAAAACAAACCTCAGGAGTTTGCAGCATCCTTGGAATTGATAATTTGAAGGACCCGGATTCTATCAAAAAAAGGATCGGCATTCAATTGCAACACAGTGAATATTTTCCAAACCTCAACCTTAAAGAATTACTGGAGCTGTTCGGCTCATTGTACCGCCAAAAAATTGACGCAGCAAAAATTTTGAAATTGGTTGGCTTGGAATCAAAACTGAAAAATCAGGTTAAAGAATTGTCCGGCGGACAAAAACAGCGCTTCACCATAGCTTCAGCGCTGGTGCACAATCCGGAAATTCTTTTTTTAGATGAGCCGACTACCGGACTTGATCCGGCGGCACGCAGAAGCATGTGGCGGCTGATCAAGGACCTCAACACCAAAAACATCACCATCGTTATGACCACGCATTATATGGAAGAAGCGGAATTCTTATGCGACCGGGTCGCAATCATGGACCAAGGAAAAATTCTGCAGATTGACCAACCACGCAAATTGATTGAAAAACTTTCCAAAGTTTACACATTGAACTTTTTTGTAAACAAAGAACTGCCGGAAAATATTTTTTCAGAAATAACCGGCATCGACAAAATTTATCAGGAATATCCAAAGGTGCTGATGGAAATTAATAATGCCGAAATTATGACCAAGATAACCACGGCATTAGCCCGGGCCGGCATTGAATATTCTTTTCTAAATCTCAAAACCGCTTCGCTTGAAGACGTCTATCTGCAATTAACCGGGCACGAATACGAAAACTAGCTCAAAATAAACTTCCCAAATTATGTCCTGGACTAAATTATTTTTAGCAAATCTGAAAATCCTATACCGCAACTGGCGCGGAATGTTTTGGACAATTGTGCTGCCTATTGGACTTTATGTTGGCTTATCAGTACTGCATATCAGCACCAGCGGAATTGACGGTAAAAAAATTGACTACTCGGCTTACCTGCTCCCCGGCATGATCGCGCTGACCATCGCCCAGACCGGAATTTTCAGCCTAGCGTATTGGCTGGTCGATTTAAAATCTCGCGGAGTTTTGAAACGGCTGCAAGCCACCCCGCTTTCAAATTTTGAAATGCTCAGCGCGCTGATCTCAACCAGGCTGGTGATTATGCTGGTTCAGGTCGCCCTGCTTACCTTGATTGGCAGTTATTTCTTCCATGTCTATTTCCACGGCAATCCCCTGGCAGTGATCTTGCTTGCAATTTTAGGCGGAGCCGGGCTTTTGAGCATCGGCTTTCTGATCTCAACCATTTCAAACAGCTACGACGAGGCCGCTCCGATCACCACCGTGATCAATTTAGTTTTTACTTTCCTTGGTAATATTTTCTTTCCAATTGATTCATTGCCAAAAATCTTCAGACAAATCGGCGGAGTTTTACCGATAAGCTACTTGGCCGACGGGCTGCGCGGTCAATATCTTGGCACGGCGGGGCTGCGCGGATCGCTACGCGACCTGCTGGCGCTTTTGATCTGGCTGGTGCTTTTATTTACAATAGCGGTTCGGATGTTCAAACGCGCCCAGCAAGACTAAAACGCTGAAAATTAAGTTATGATTTAAGGGCCTCACGGCCCTTTTACTTTTAAGTGTGCTTGAGTTTTTTCTTTTTTTCTTTGGTAATGTTTGGCGCGGCACCATAATCCAGCTCCGGCACAGAGTTGATTTTTTTTGTTTTAGTTTTTGCGAAAGTTTCGGCAGAGAATCTTTTTGGAACCTGACTCTTTTCCAATGCAAATACCGGTACTTTCCAAGCAAATTGCAAAGCCAGGGCAATTGAGGCTCCGACTCTGATGCCGCTAAAAGAGCCCGGACCAGAAACAAAATAAATTTTAGAGATCGCTGCGGCGCCGTGATCAAACCTTATTCGATGTTTTTTTAAAAATTCAATCAAAGCTGGCAAAGCCGCCTCAGAATCGAAATGAGCCGCTTTAATCTTTTGCTGCCAAACTTTCTCGAAACCGCGCTCTTCTTTAGCTCCAATCAAAGCAAACTCTAGCCAATCAAAATTTGAAGTATCAAAAAATAAAATTAATTTTGGTCCGGTTAATAAGTTCGAAGAACTTATCCGGCCGGAAACATTTTTGTTCATGCCAAAATCTCCTCGACAACTTTGGAGTCGTCCCAAACAATTCTTTTGTTGCCGGGTAAAATCAAGAATTGTTCAGAACCTTTGCCGGTGATAATAACCAGATCTTCCGGGGTTGCAGCAGCAAGCGCCGCTGCGATTGCCTGGCGCCGGTCTAAAATCCTGCGCATTTCCGTGGCCCGACGTTTTTCCTTCGGAACACGCGCAATACCCGCTTCAATGTTGTCAGCAATTTTTTCCGGATCGCTTTGATAAACGTCATCGTTGGTAATAAAAATCAGATCGGCAAACTGCGCTGATATTTCTCCAAACTCAAAACGCTTGGCAATATCACGATGGCCGCCGGTACAACCGAAAACATGAATAATCCGATGGTGCGCTAACTTTTGCAGGCTTAGCAGCGCAGCGCGCATTCCCGCTGGCTCCGGAGCGTAATCAACATAAATTTTTAATTTCTTTTGATTGGCAATTAATTGCATCCGGCCCAGAGCTCCGCTGAAATTACTTAAAGCCGCGGCGGCCTTATCCAAACTAATTCCAAGCTCTGCGGCCATTGCCGCGGCCAAAGCAGCATTGTAAATATTGAATAGCCCTGGCAAATGCAGTTCAAATTCCTGGTTGTGTATCTTAAATTTTGAACTGCCGGATTGCTCTGAAATATCAGTTATCAGAAAATAATCTTGAAATTTATCTCGGTTCGGCGCATCTTTTTCAGCGCTGACCGCAAATTTTCGATCCGCCTTAAATTGCAAAAAATACTGGTCAGCAGTATCAAGATTCAGGCCGATAATTTTTTTTCGAAAAAAATCTTTTCGAGCAGAACCAAAAAGTCCGGCAAACAATTTGCCTTTTGCCGCGCGATAGTTTTCAAAGCTGCCGTGCGAATCAAGATGCGCCCGGTCAAGGTTGGTTAAAATCGCCAGATCAAAATTTATACCGACATGGCGATTTTGCGCCAAACCCTCAGAGGTACATTCAATGATCGCAATCCTGCAGCCAAGGTCAGCCATCCGCCGCAATGAATTTTGCAATTCGAATCTGCCGGGCATGCTCATACCTTTTTGATTTATATGAACATGCTCACCGTTAAAAATGCTAATAGTGGTGATGTAGCCTGCTTTTGATCCGGCCTGATTTAAAATCGCCGCGAGCATTTGAATGGTCGTAGATTTTCCGGCAGTGCCGGTCACCCCAACCGTAATCATCCGGTTTGAAGGAAAGCCATAACGCAAAGCCGCCAAAAATGCCAAAAATCCGTGGCCAATAGGACGGATTTTTTTGAGAATCGGAACTGGTAGAATTGATTTTATGAAATCAAGGATCGCTTGCATTTGCCCAAATATTTTTGTCGAAACGGATTGAAAAGTTATTCCGGAGAAGTGACCTTTTCGGATCTGATTTTCTTTTCAGCCTGTTCAATATTGCGCTCTCTGGAACGGACCATCTTCATGACTTTTTTGACGAGACTTGCCGGATCAGTATCATAAACCACATTTTTAGAGCCGCGTTTACCGACCATCAAAATATGTGGAATTTCCTCAACCGCGCCGCCCGTTCCCAGTAATATGCCGATCGGTTTTTTGTCTTCAAAGGCAATAGTAAATTCATTCAAGGTTCCTACCCGGCCGCAAATCTCAATAACGGCGTCGGCTGACCTGGTTAACAAAAGATTTCTTCCGGAATAATCAAAGCCGGTGTAAATAATGATGTCCATGTGCTTGGTCGGCAGATGATATTTCTTAACATGCTCGCGCTTGCTTCCTGCAGGCGACAATCCAATTGAGCTGACGCCGTTGATCCGCAATTTTTTTGCCATGGCGGCAGCGCCTCTGGTTGACCATTCCGGGATGCCGATAGTCGCGCCGGTGACCAATACCCCGCCTTGTTTAACAATTTCCGCTCCTACTTCATGAGCTTTTTTAAATGCCCCCGGTCCGCAATTATTTGCAGCAGAGCCCGAAACACAAATCTTTGGTTTCATTACCTTACTAATCTGTTTAATGTTCTGAAATATCTATAAACATTATACCACGCTGGCCTGATTATAAAATCCATAGTTCCGCCGTAAATTTTGATCTGGCCGCCAAAGCCAAATTTGAATCTACTTATCCCTGCCCAAGCATGCTTAGGATCTTCTTCGACTCCCCAAAAATCATATTTAGCATAGCCTTGCTGTTTGGATTTTTGAATCGCCTGCCAATGCAGCAAATACGGGGCCATCATGTTGCGTTTTAAATCTGAAGAGCCGCCAAATAAATAAGCAACATTGTCTTGATAAAAAATCAGAACATTGGTGGCGAGTAAGTCATCGCCATGCCAAGCGCTAAAAACCCTGGCTCGGATCGGCTGATCAGGATTGCTAAAAGCCTTAATCAAATCTAGATAATATTGCGGCGAATAAGCGCGAATTCTGGCGCGGGCGCTGGTTTCAAAAATTGGTTTAAATAAATCGGCGCTTATGCTTTCAGGGTCCTCAAAAATCTTGACCTTCACGCCATTGCGCTCTGCAACTTTAATATTGTATCTGGTTTTGGGGTGCATGGCAGCAAGCAGGTCCTGTTCGGATTTTTTTAAATCCAAAATCAAAGTCTTGTGAGGATTCAGAGTAATACTTTTGTCTAGACCAATTTTGAAAAAATCAAAAATTTGCTGCGGCTCAATCCGCAAAAACATCTTTTTTGGAAAACGTTTTTTTATCTCTGCCAATAAAAACCGCAGCACTGCAGAGTCCGCGCCTTTCAGTACCGGCCCATAAGGCGCGTAAAGATAGCTCAATCTAAAAGCTTTATGTTCGAACATTTGAATCGCGGCTAAAATTTCATCGCCATCGATTACCGCAAACCTGTAAACTTTTTTGAAGCCGGCATGAAAATCGCCCCAGTTGAAATCCTGCAAAAAAATGCCCTTGCTTTGCACAAAGGCTTGATACTCTTGATTGTTTTCCGAAACTATCTGAATTAGCTGCATTCATCTGCCCAAAATTTTTAAAGCCTGCCTTAGTTTTTCTTCAGAACTAAGCGAATGATCAAGCTTGGCCAAAACTTCCTTAATCTCTTTATTGCTATAACCAAGATTTTCAAGAGCGTTGATAACATCTCCGGAATTTTTTGCCGCGCCTTTATCCAGCTGCAAAGCGCCCATTTTTTCTTTGAGCTCAAGAATAATCTTTTCCGCGGTTTTCTTGCCGATTCCCCCGATTCTTGTAAATATTGCGCTGTCCTGAGTTGAAATTGCCTGTTTGACCAGCTCGGTATTCTCCGCCGACAAAATTGAAAGCGCCAATTTTGGTCCAACTCCGGAAACAGTAATCAGCAATTCAAAAAATTGCAGGTCAGCAGGATTTGAAAAACCAAACAAAACCTGAGCATCTTCGCGAACCTGCAAATAAGTGTATAGCTCAAGCTCCGTAGCTATTGGCATTTCCAAAATTTTTGGGGTGGTAAAAACCTTGTAGCCGACACCGTTGTTTTCCAAAACTACATAGTTTTCGCCTTTGGAAATGATTTTACCTTTAAGATACGCGATCATAAACACATTATAGATTAATTTAGGTAAAATAAAAACGCACCTCATTGCGAGGTGCGTAAATTTTCCCAAACAAAATTTCAGATCGGTTAATCACTAAAATTTTGTTCAATCGCAAAACTAGGCGACTGATAGACTAAATCCCTGCTGCCTATCGGCGGACCCAATATCAAATCAGTGTGCGGTTTGGCCCACCGAACAATCACCGGTTTGCCGACAGCCGGTCCGGTGCAACTCATCCCTCTAATCCAGAGCAGCGGCCAGTTGCCGATTCTGCGCAACCAAAGCGGTGAGGCCAACATTGCGAACAATACTGTAATTGGCTTAGTATCAAAATTGGGACGCCCAGACGCCAGTGCACAATCATGGGCCCTAAGAATATCGTTACATTTAAAGCCCTGTTCCCTGGAAGTTTCATAAGACATGAAATTCCAAGACAAAGATAGCTTATCCGCCCAATACCTACTATCAATAATCAAGGGTAACGGCAGATCTTGTTGCACAACCAGATCAATAGCGTCAAAAGCAATCCGATTAGTAATTGCCGCCTGGCAGCTGAGGATCTCCCACCAAAGATCTTTGAACAATTTGATTGGATTGGGATGAGTTATTTCAAGCACTGGGTAATGACTGGGGTGGCCGGCCAAAGAAGTTGGCACCTCTGGCTCAATGTCAAGCGCATCAATTTGATTTTCGCTAAAACCCCAACCGTAATAGTGACTGAGACTTCTGAACAAGTTCATTTGAGTATACGGATCACTAAAGCATCCTGCTTTGAGCTCGCCAGGATCTTTGCCCAGCAACAAGCTACCCCATAACCTGTTTGCTAGAGTCTGATTTAGACCGATGTTGACCAATAAATCTCGATCAAAACCGGCCGCTGCCATTTTCCTGTTCAATTCCACTTCCTGACCGCGCTTTATTTCATATGGGCTAACCGTGATTGGCTGACCCTCCTTTGAGTGAATATCACCCCGCTGCGGGGCTAAACATCATAATATAAATTTTCCCAAAAAAGCAAACACCATTTACTTTGGCAATGCCCACGGGTTATTATAAAATTAATGTCCAAATTAAAGTCTCCGGAAAAATTTAACCTTGTCTCAAAATATCAGCCTGCCGGCGATCAGCCAAAAGCGATCAAAGGGCTGATTGAGTCGCTCAAAAAAGGCAATAAAGAACAAACCCTGCTTGGCGTCACCGGTTCAGGGAAGACTTTTACCATGGCAAATATTGTTGCGGACATCCAAAAACCGACCCTGATTGTTTCCCATAATAAAACCTTGGCTGCACAGCTGGCCTCAGAATTCCAAGAATTTTTCCCAAACAACGCGGTGCACTACTTTGTTTCGTACTATGACTACTATCAGCCTGAAGCCTACATCCCGCGCAGCGACACATATATAGAGAAGGAAACTGAAATTAATGAGGAAATCGACCGGCTGCGCAACGCCGCAACCCAAAGCCTGCTTTCGCGCAGAGACGTTTTAATTGTCGCCTCGGTTTCCTGCATTTACGGTTTAGGCAACCCGGGAAACTATTTAGAGCTGAGTATTGATATCAAAAAAGGGATGTCTTTGAAACGCGATAAACTGCTGCGAAGGCTTACCGATCTGCAATTCAGCCGCAACGACATTGATCTGAAACGCGGCACTTTTAGGATACGCGGCGATACGGTAGAAATCGTCCCGGCCGCAGCAGAACTGGTTTTGAGATTGTCTTTTTTCGGCGACACGATTGAAAGAATTTCCGAGCATGACATTCTAACCGGCGAAGACATTCAGGATCTCAAATCAATCAAGCTTTTTCCGGCCAAGCACTTTGTCACCCCAAAAGAAAAACTTCAGGCCGCTTCTGAAAATATCCGCAAGGAACTGCACGATCGCCTCAAGCAATTAAAATCCGAGGGCAAAATCCTGGAAGCGCAGCGTTTAGAACAACGCACTAATTTTGATTTGGAGATGATGCTGCAGACCGGGTTCGTCAACGGCATTGAGAATTATTCCAGACATTTGGATCAACGCAAGCCCGGCGAGCCGCCCTCAACTCTTCTGGACTATTTTCCCGACGATTTCTTAATGTTTATTGATGAATCGCATATGACCATTCCGCAAATCAACGGCATGTATGAAGGCGACCACAGCCGCAAACGAACCTTGGTTGATTACGGTTTCCGACTACCCTCAGCAATGGACAATCGCCCTTTAAAATTTTCCGAATTTGAAAATAAAATTAACCAGGTGGTTTATGTTTCCGCCACTCCAGCGGCGTTTGAGATAAAGCGCACTGAAAAAACAGCAATCGTTGAGCAGCTGGTCCGGCCTACCGGATTGCTTGATCCTAACGTGGAAATTAAACCGATCAAGAACCAGGTTGATGATCTGGTTGAACAAATCCAGCAACGGACCCGCAAGCATCAAAGAGTGCTGGCAACAACCCTGACCAAAAGGATGGCCGAGGAACTTGCTGAATATTTAAAAGAGCTGGGCATTGCCGTGCATTATCTGCATTCTGAAATTGACACTTTTGAACGATTAGAAATTTTGCGCGACCTGCGATTAGGCGTTTACGACGTGGTCGTTGGCATTAACTTGCTCAGAGAAGGCTTGGATTTACCGGAAGTTTCTTTAGTGGCGATCCTTGATGCCGACAAAGAAGGTTTTTTAAGAAGCGAAACCGCCTTTATGCAAATTATGGGCCGGGCGGCCCGGCATGTCGAAGGGCATGTAATCATGTACGCCGATAAAACTACCGGATCAATGCAGCGGGCAATCGCCGAAACCGAGCGCCGCCGCAAAATTCAGCAGGCTTACAACAAAAAACACGGAATCACCCCGCAAACCATTCAAAAAGAAATCAAAGAAAGCAGATTGGCCGGGGCAAAAATCGCTTTTGAAGGAGAATCGGAAGATGCCAAAATCGATATTCGCAGAATGGATAAAAATGAGGTAAAATATTATATTGATGAGCTTGGAGAGCAGATGGACCTGGCGGCGCGCAACCTCGAATATGAAAAGGCCGCAAAGATCCGCGATCGGATCACTGAAGTACGCAAAATTCAGCGCTTAACCAAAGGCGCAAAATCTAAAAAATAATTATGGCGACATACGAACCAAGAGTAAGAAGCATTTTCTTAAGCGCGCTGCTGGCCGTAGCCACGGTACTGGTTTTTCTTATCTTCAGGCTATATGTTGCCAGCTTTCTGCTGGCTTTTGTTTTAACCATAATTTTCAGGCCGGTATTCTTGCGCATTTTAAAACGCGTCGGTAACCGCGAAACTTTGGCAGCAATTTTGACCACAATTTTAGTGGTAATCATCATTTTAATTCCGGTCGGGATTTTTGCGACGCTAATTATCAATGAAGTGGCTGACGTGCTCGCTTCGCCGGCAAATATAATTGCACACCTTTCAAACCTGCAACATCTTTCGATTGTCCAACGCTATCACATCGATTTAAAAACTTACGCCGAAAATGCGCTGAATGGTTTTGTGCACGGCATCGGCGGCCTGTTTCATAATGTCGTTCAATTCTTCATTGATGCGATCTTAACTTTAATCAGCTTAATTTATCTTTTTAAAGACGGCGGCAATTTCAGCCGAGTTATTTTAAATGCCTTGCCGTTTACAAAAGTCCAGGCTGAAAAACTTTCCGAAGACATTACCATCGGCATCCGTGCGGTAATCGGCGGGTATTTATTGGTCGCGATTATTCAAGGACTCGTTTCGGGAATCGGTTTTTGGATTTTCGGCGTATCCAACCCGGCATTATGGGGTTTTGTCACAGTGATCGCGGCATTAGTTCCGACCTTTGGCACTTCGCTGGTCAACGTTCCGGCAATCTTGTCGCTGCTGTTCAACCACCACATTGGCGCCGGCATTGGCCTAACAATCTGGTGGCTTACGGCAATTTCGATCATTGATAATTTTATCGGCCCGCGGTTCATTTCCGGACGAGTGCGCATCCACGTTTTGCTTTTGATCTTCAGCATTATCGGCGGCTTAAAAATGTTCGGCGCCCTAGGCTTTCTGATTGGTCCGCTGATTGTAATTTTCTTCTGGTCCATTCTGGAAATGTTCCAGGATCGAGACAGCGACCGTGAAAGCGCCGCGGAAACATAAACATAACGGTTTTTTTAAATAGGACCATGGCCTTGAAAAAAAACTATGAATATGTTAAACTTTACAAGTCAAATCAATCAGAATTAATTTTCCCCAAACAGTAAATGCCAAATACCAAGAGCGCTGCCAAAGCAATGCGGCAATCGAAGCGCAGAAGAGAATTCAATTTAAAAACTAAAGAGCTGGTCAAAGACAGCATCAAAGAAGTACGCAAGCTGATCAAGGCTGGAGACAAATCAAAAGCCGCTGAAGCATTGCGCAAAGCCATGGCCGCACTAGATAAAGCCGCCAAGAAACATGTCATCAGTAAAAACAACGCCGGCCGCAAAAAGTCCAGAATGGCAAAAGCTCTGGCAAGATAAAAAATTCGAATTATAGTAAAATCCCCGGACAAAATTTCGGGGATTTTTATTTACTAATACTTATCACACTGAGCGGATCAATCCAGCCTGACAACTGCGATTTTTGCTGGACATAACCCAAAATATTTATTGCCGTGCCTTTGTGGATACCAAGATGCAGGTGCTTGCGTTCGCCGTCGGTTTCGGTGCTATATCCGGTACCAAGAACTGCCAAATGGTCGCCAGCATGCAACATTTCTCCTGTGTTCGGCGCAATACTTGATAAACGCAGATGGCCATAAATTACTGTCACAGCCGACCCATTCAAAACGCAGGCCTGAACCGCAACGCCGCCATAGCCGCTGGCATATTCTTTTAATAAAAGTTTGCCGTCGCAAATTACGCTGATCGATACATCAGCATTTTGTTCATTAGGAAAGGTTTCAAAATCCGTGCCGGTGTGATAACCGGTAAAACGTTCTGGCTGAACCGGCGAATTTTTTGGGGTAACATAGGTGCCGAAAAATTTCTTAGTCGTCCGGGCGGACGCATCAGATATCGGAGCAATAAATGGATGGCTTGGATCAGCGACAGGTTGAGTAGCCTTTGAACTCTGCTGATTCTGGCCGTTCAAAGAAACGTTGGTCGGCGCATTGGCCGGTTTGCGATTGACCGCAAACCACACCAGGCCAATTACTATCAAAATGAGTACAATAATCGGAATTTTTTTCATAAACCTTGCATTTCTGCCCAGTTCTGACCTACTTTAATCTCGGCTTCAAGCGGCACAATTAATTTATAGGAGTCTTCCATGATTTGCTTGATGCGCGGGGCATACCTTTCAACCAGATCATTACGGATTTCAAAAACTAATTCATCGTGCACCTGTAACAACAAACGCAAATCCTCGGATTGGATTGAAATTTCAGCGGCAATCTTCTCCATGGCAATTTTAATAATGTCCGCGGCTAAAGACTGCATCGGCATATTAATTGCTGCCCGTTCAGCACCTGCTCGGACCTGAAATTGCGAAGAATTAATTTCCGGCAGATAACGCTTGCGGCCAAGTTCATTTTCAACATAGCCGGTCAAACGCGTTTCATTAATCACCTTTTTCAAATACGTATCGACCGCCGGAAACGCTTGGAAATATCTTTTGATAAAATCACCGGCTTCAGCCCGAGTCATGTCAACTCGTTCAGACAAACCAAACGAAGAGACACCGTAAAGGATTCCGAAATTAACTGTTTTAGCGTCGCGGCGCATATCTTTGGTAACGTCCTCAGGACGCTTGACGCCGTAAACCCGCATGGCGGTGGCGGTGTGAATGTCTTCGTGATTTTTAAAAACATTGATCATGGTGGCATCGCCTGACAAATGCGCCACGACGCGCAGTTCAATCTGGGAATAATCTATTGAAACTAATTTATAACCGGGGGCGGCAATGAAACCTTTGCGAATTTCCGCGGCCAAACCTTCGCTGCGCACCGGAATATTTTGCAAATTCGGGTTGGAAGAAGATAGCCGTCCGGTTGCGGCAATGGTCTGGTTAAAACTGGTGTGCAGCCGACCGTCGCGCTTGCTGACTAATTCCGGCAGCGCTTGAATATAGGTTGACTGCAACTTCGCAAGCTCCCTGTAATTTAAAATCTCATCGATAATCTGATGCGAACCGCGCATTTTTTCAAGTTCTGAGGCCGCGGTAGAAAATCCGGTTTTCGTTTTTTTTATGAAAATATCTCCGGTCGGAATTTTTAGCTTTTCAAACAGAACCACTTTCAGCTGTGCCGGCGAATTGATGTTAAATTCCTCTCCGGCAAATTTATAAATCTTTTTTTCCAGTTGTTTTAATTCTTTATCAACCTGTTTTTCCAGTTCCTTGAAACGCGGCACATCCAGCAAAATACCGTTCTCTTCAATTTCCGCAAGTATTTTGACCAACGGCATTTCAATCTCAAAAAAAACTTTATCAAGCTTTTCTTTCTGCAGACGGCCAAGCAGCAAGTTCTTCAAGCGAAAGGTGTAGTCAACATCCTCACAGCAATAAAAACTGATTTTTGCAAGCTCGACCTGGTCCATGCTGATCTGCGACCTGCCCTTACCGATCAGCTCCTCAATTGGCTGCATCTGATAACCAAATTCATTAAAAGTCACAGTATCCAGATCATGTGAACGCGAACCCGGAGCAAGCAGATATGAAGCAATCATTGTGTCAAAATACAAATTCTGGACATCAATGCCGAACTTTTTCAAAACCAGATAATCATACTTTATATTGTGCGCAATTTTCCGAATTTTTGGATTGGCAAAGAGCTTATGCAGCCCGTCAAACTTGGTTTTAAGCAACAGTTCTGCCGGCACATAATATGCCTGGCCCTGGGCATAAGAGAAACTGACGCCAACCAGGTCAAAATCCAAAGCGCCCAGACCTTCAGTCTCAGTGTCAAATGCAAACTCTTCTTGTTTGTTCAGAATCTCGGCAAGCTCTTCTAATTTTTCCCGACTATCAATAGTAAAATATTTATCGCTTTTTTTTGCCTCAATTTTCTGGGCTTCGACCGGAGAAATTTCTTTAGGCTGGTCAATCCGCGGCAGCTTTGCAATTAAGGATTTAAATTCCAGATCCTGAAAAAGCTTAACAATCCGTTGGTAATCAATTTGTGAAAATTTATAAGGCGGCAAGGAAAACTTAATCGGCACGTTTAAAACAATTGTGCTTAACTCATAAGACATTTGGGCTTCTTGGCGCTGTTCTTCAAACAATTTCCTGTATTTTTCTTTAACCTTCGGCAAATTTTTATAAATGCCCGCTAAGGAACCGAATTCCTTAACCAAATCTAACGCGCCTTTTTCTCCGATACCACGCACCCCTTTAATGTTGTCCGAAGGATCGCCCTTGATAGCCTTGAAATCAATGATTTGTGAAGGTTCAATGCCGTAACGGCTGCGAACCGCTGCCGGATCATAAATTGCAATATCAGTCAGCCCTTTGCGCGAGGCATAAACTTTGACATGCTCGTCAACTAACTGCAAAGTGTCCAGGTCGCCAGTAACAATAATGACCTCATAATCATCATCACCTTTGTTTTCTTTCTTAATCTCTGTAGCAAGCGTACCCAAAACATCATCAGCCTCATAACCCTGCATTTCATAAACCGGGATACCTAAGGCTTGGACAACCTCTTTGCAGCGTGGGATCTGCTGAATCAGCTCATCTGCGGTTTTTGCTCTGGTCGCTTTATATGCCTGATACTGTTGATGCCTGAAAGTACCTCCGTCCAAATCAAAAGTAACCGCAACATGAGTTGGTTTAATCTCCTGCAATGCCCGCAACAATAAAACCGTAAAACCGTAAACAGCATTGGTTGGCTCGCCCGAGGTTGTTGAAAGATGCTGGATGGCGTGAAAACCGCGATGAATTATGGCGTGGCCGTCAACCAACATATACCGGCGGAACTCCTTGGACATTTTGTTTTTTGCAGTTGTTTTTACTGGCATAAATAATAGGTCTAAAGTGATTATAACAAAAACAAAGAGCCCGCCGAGGTAAGAAAAACTCGGCTGGGCTCTGCTTAAATACTGGTTATGGTCTGTGAGGTTGCTACGAATTTGCGAATTAGTGAACCGGACTGCCCTGTTCAATGATTGTCCAAAGCTCACTACTGATCTGATCGGAGATCAGTTCTGAAAAAAGCCTCTGAACTTTGATGAACAGCCGCCGGCAAGAACCAATGACCTGCATCAGGGGCTGTCCCTTCAACGTTTTGATCAGCTGGGATCGCTGATCATAACTATGGCATCCGCGCACCCTGGCCGCCAGCTTGCTGATCACGCCCGCCGCCTCTTTGCGCTGCTGCTCCAATCTTTTTCGCCGGACGCCCTTTTTGTCTAAGACGTTGCTGACAAAAGCGCCTGTGGCTTTCATGCTCTGCCTTTCGAAAGCCGACGGATTACATCTTGGAAGAATACCTCTTCCCGACGTAGCAACTTGTTGCATATCTTCAGTTTCCTCCCTGTTGGTGGGTTCGGTCCCGTTTGTTCGATATTGCTAAACAAACTTGCCAAAATTTTAACAGCTTTGGCAGGTTTTGTAAACTTAAACCCCGAACCGCAAAGCTGCATCCATTTTATTCTTGAGTTACTCGGAAGACCTCTTCAATATCAGTAATGCCTTGGGACGCCTTAAGCAAACCGTCCTGAACCATTGTGACCATGCCGTCCTCAACAACGGCTTTTTTTATCTCAGAGCTGGGCGCACCGGACATAATCAATTTGTCCAAGCGCTCATTTTTAACAATCACCTCATAAATGCCGATCCTTCCCTGATATGCCGTACCATTGCAGCTTTTGCAGCCGGTGGAATGGAAAAATTTCAACTCTTTAGGCACATCAACTCCGGAACTCTTTGGAATCTCGGCCAGATTTTTTTTTACCCGGTCTAAAGTAAAAGGATCGGGCTTTACCTCTGTTTTACAATCCGGGCAAAGTCTGCGCACCAAACGCTGAGCAATAATTGCATTGAGCGCCGGAGCAATCACAAAGGGTTTTATGCCCATATTAATCAGCCGCGGAATCGCCCCGGATGCATCATTGGTATGCAACGTCGATAAAACGACATGTCCGGTCAAAGCCGCTTGCAAAGCCGTGTCTGCGGTTTCAGCATCGCGGATTTCACCGATCATAATCACATCAGGGTCCTGCCGCAAAATTGCCCGCAAGCCCGCGGCAAAACCGAGCGCCGGAGTAACCGGGGTTTGAGTAATGCCTTCAAGTTTGTATTCAACCGGGTCTTCTAAGGTAATAATTTTAACGCCAGGCTCATTCAATAAATTTAAGAAGGCGTACAAAGTCGTAGTCTTTCCGGAACCGGTCGGACCTGTGGTGACAATCATGCCGTTCGGCTTCTGTAACTCGCGCTTAACCAAGTCATAAGACTGTCCGGTCAAACCAAGCTGGTCATACTTCAAACTGACCGCGGAATTGGAAAGAATACGCATGACCACTCCTTCGCCGTAAGCTGAAGGCAGCACTGAAACACGCACATCGGTCGGCTTGCCCGAAAGGACATAGCTAAATCTGCCATCCTGCGGCCTATCCTCAACGTTCAATTTTAATTTGGATAAAATTTTAATTCTCGAGACCACCGCCTTTTGATATTGCTTGGCCATATGACCAACGTCAGAAAGTACGCCATCCAAACGCAAACGGATTTTTACAAAATTTTCTTCAGGCTCAATGTGCAGGTCTGACGCCTTGCTTTGAGAAGCGGCTCCTAATAAAATTTCCAGAATTTCAGTGGCACTTAAAACCGGGCCACCGCCTTCTAGAGCTTTAAACCTTTGCACGTAATCATTCTCAAATTTGACTTGCAGCTCTTCTGGTGTGATTTCTTTTGGTTGAACAACCTTGGCATAAAGCAACATCGCCTGATTTAAGCTGGACCTTGAAATGTAGTATTTCTGAACCTGTAATTTATGTTGTTCCAGTTCACCGACAATTTTACTCAGCAAAGGATTTGTCGGATTGGCCGTACCAATTCTAATGTCCACCCCGTCTTTATAAAAAACAATTGTTTCGGCGTCTTGGGCCTGCTCTTTGGCCAATGTTCCGATCGCTTCCAAGCCAATTGGGAAACCCGTCAAATTTATATAAGGTATGCCATATTTAAAAGACAAGCTTGCCGCTTGTTCCTCTTCCATTTTGCGGTTAACTTCGCTGTATTTTTTTAAAAAATCTTTTTGTTTCTGCGGATCTTGAAGCTGCATGCTTCAAGTATACTACAGGCCTAATCGCGGCTTCAAATCAGTAAGCACATCATTGAGTACTTTTTCAATCTCAGCAATGCTGCGCTCGCGCAAAATCGCCTTGCCCAAAGAACCCGAAACAAACTGACCGCTGAAATAATCCGAAAGTTCACTCAATTTAATGTTGGGGTTGCCGCAAAAATAAAGCTCCACCGGTTTTTTCTCAATCGCCAGAAAAACCAATTTGGCATTAGTAATATTTTTACAGAATTCCTGAGCGGCTCTAAAAACATCTTCTTCGGTCACTTCCGATTTTTCTAAATCCTGGGCGGTCAATACTGAATAAACCGCGCTAAATTCCGGCAAAGACTTAAGCCTGGCCATCGCCCGACCAAGCAATTTTAACATTGAAAGATTTCTAGTTTTAAAAAGATGCCTGACAATATCCTGCTGCCTTGCTCCCATGCTGATTAGTTCTGAGGCGCGCAGAAAAGAATTCGGCGTTGTTGAAGCATGCTGAAAACTGTTTGTAGAACTTATAATTCCGGTCAGCAAACAAGTGGCAATGTCTTCATCGATCAGGTTCTTTTCATAATTTTTCAGCAACTCCAATAAAATTTCGGACGTTGAGGAGCTGGTGATATCGACAATATTTATATTGGCATAATTTTCGTTGCCGACATGATTATCAATGTTAACCTTCGGCGTTGCAAAAAAACTTTCAGCATTGTGAGCATACAATTCGCCAAGATGTTCAAGCGACGGAGTATCAACAAAGACAATCAGGTCAGCTAGTAATTTTTCACTGCCAAAAGTAACATCTTGCCCGACGAAAATTCCGCTTTTGGGCTTGAGATGAATATTAACACGCTCGCCGGAAGGGTCGGGATGATAGCTGATCTCATCTATTTTGGTTTTCTCGGTATTAACCGAAATTACGAAAGTCTCAGGAAAATCTATTTGAGAACGGATCGTTTCAATTCCGGGCAAAAAATTTAGATTGCCTAGATCCCGACGTTCACAAAAAATGTCCACTTCCTTATTAAGTTTTTTCAAAAAAGCCGAAAGCGCCAGAGCACTGCCGACCGTATCGGCATTCGGATTCTTAGGAAGTGCTATCAAAATTTTATAGGACTTTCCGATCGTGTCGAAAAATTGCTGCTGATTAGGGAATTGCATAGCTGCTAAATATAGCAAAGGGTATTTCAGCTGTCCAGAAGCCAAAAAATAAGGGCCGCGGCGTCAAGCCGAAGCCCAAAGATTCTTAATTATCTGGCAGGATGCAGCACAGACTGCAGCATCACCATGTTCAAAACCAGCAAACATATGGCAAAAAGCAGCAGCACCCCAGGAACAGTATTTTCAATAGTATTTAAATTCCAGCTCTGTTCATAGACCTGTGCCACCCGACGAATCTTGCGTTCAACATATGTTTTCGGTTCCGTTGCTCCACCGATATACCGGCTCAAACATTTGAGTTTAAAAATGCGCCAGCCAAGATAAAACAGTGCGGTCATTGCCCAAGCTACTAACACATATTTATCTAGTGTCCAAAACATCAATTCCTCCAAACGTCTGTTCATCTCGCGAGGATTATTGCGCTTATGCGATTAGAAGTCAAGCATGTTAATATAAATCGATGAAAGTCCAAATAAAATCATTAGTAGAATTGCATAAGCTTGCCAAGACCCTGCAAAAAGCCACTGGCACGACAGGCGGAGTTTTCGCACTAAACGGAGAGCTTGGCGCAGGTAAAACCACTTTCAGCAAATTTTTTTTGAGATCTGCAGGCATTAAAAATAGAATCACCAGTCCGACCTTCGTTTTAATGAATCAATACCGCGCCGGCAAACTACATTATTTTCATATCGACCTTTATCGGCTAGGTTCATATAAAGAGCTGCGGGCTCTAGGCATTCCTGAAATTTGGCAAGGAAAAAATAATTTGTTGCTGATTGAATGGGCCAATAAAATCCGTCGGCATTTGCCTAAAAATAGCATTAATTTGAAATTCAAGGTCCTGCGCGACTCCAGGCAGATTCAAATCTTGAATGCACCGAAAAAAATGGCTAAAATACTTGGCCAGCTCTATAATTAATCTAAAGGCTATGAAGTTAAACGAAATCTACAAACTAGGCATCAATTTCGGGATAAAAAATGATCTGCGCGGAGAAGCTGCTGTACGCAAGCAATTGCAAAGATCAAAAAAAGAGTATGAGAGTTTGAGCGCCAAAGAAAAAGAGTTTTTTGACCTCGATTTACTTGAAAATCCCTACCCGGACACCAGATTGGCAAACGGCGATCCAAATCTTGAAATTAAAAAGATCCTGACCGGAATAGACATTGAGACCGGCGAAGTGCTGCTTGCTGACCGAATTGGCGGCATTGACCTGATCATCGCGCATCATCCGGAAGGCCGGTCGCTTGCCGAACTGGACGAACAAATGCATCTTCAGACCGAGATCCTAGCCAAAATCGGCGTGCCGATCAACATTGCCCAGGGCTTAATGCATAGCAGAATCGGAGAGGTCCAGCGCCGACTGCATCCGGCTAACCATTACCGCACCATTGATGCCGCAAAGCTTCTGAACATGCCGATGATAATTGCTCACACCATCTGTGACAATGCGGCGGCGACCTTTGTCCAAAAACTGATTGAACGCGGCAAACCGGAAACAGTCGGAGAAATAATGAATCTGCTTATGGAAGTTCCGGAATATCACGAAGCTAGGAAAAACGGCGCCGGTCCAATGATGTTCAGCGGCAGCCCAAAAAATTATGCCGGAAAAATTGTTGTGACTGAATTCACCGGAGGCACTGAAGGATCAAAAGTCGTTTATGAACGCCTGGCGCATGCCGGAATAGGTACAGTACTCTCAATGCATGCCAGCGAAGAGCACCGTAAAGAAGCGGAAAAGAATCATATCAACCTGGTGATTGCCGGACACATCAGCTCTGATTCACTCGGCATGAACCTATTTTTGGATGAGCTTGAAAAACGCGGAGTAGAGATTGTCGCCGCGGGCGGGTTGATCCGTATTTCCAGAAATAGAAAAACCGCCCAGCGCAAACCGGCAAAAACGAAACGCTCCGCAAATAGGGGCAGCAAAAGAAAAAAATAATTTCGCCATAAAATGGCAATTTCCTCCTCCAAACAAAAATTTGAAAAATCTGCCGGAGCTGATGAAGACGTCCTTTCACCGTTAACCCGCGATGTCACTTTAGACGCGCAGCTTCGCCCCAAAGAACTTTCAGACTATATCGGCCAAAATCGAATCAAGGAAAACTTGAATGTTTTGACCCAGGCCGCGAAAAAACGCCGAGAAAGCCTGGAGCATATTCTCTTTTACGGACCGCCCGGCCTGGGTAAAACCACTTTGGCATACATCATGGCCAACGAAATGGGAGTAAACATTAAAACCGTTTCAGGACCGGCGATTGAACGCGGCGGTGATCTTGCCAGCATCCTTTCAAATCTCGCGGAAAACGATATTTTATTTATCGATGAGATTCATCGGCTCAACAAAAATATTGAAGAGATTTTATATCCGGCAATGGAAGAGTATGTTTTGGATTTAGTGCTTGGCAAAGGTCCTGGCGCACGTTCAATGCGCATGCCGCTTCCGAAGTTCACCGTAATTGGAGCAACGACCAGAGTCGGCCTGATTTCTTCACCGCTGCGCGACCGCTTTGGCATAGTCCAACGTCTGGATTTTTACGAACAGGAAGAGATTGAAAAAATTCTGCAACGCAGCGCCCGGATTCTCAATTTAGATTTTGAACATGAAGCAATGCGCGAACTGGCAAGGCGCTCAAGGTTTACTCCGCGCATTGCCAACCGCCTTTTAAAAAGAGTCCGTGACTTCTCAGAGGTGCATGGAAATGGTAGAATAAATTTACAGACAACGGAAAAGGCCTTGCAACTATTGCAAATCGACAGCTTAGGCCTAGACCGCAATGACCTACGTATTCTTGAGGCCTTGATCGATAAATTTAACGGCGGTCCGGTCGGAATTAAAACCCTGGCAATGGCGACCTCTGAAGAAGAAGATACGATCACCGACGTTTACGAGCCTTATCTGCTCCGACTCGGTTTCATCAAGCGCACGCCGAAAGGACGCGAGGCTACAGAGCTTGGATATAACCATCTTGGCAGAAAAACAAATAAAAATACTCTACTATAAATGAACGGCTTATCAACATTTGATCCTACAGGCTTAGCACAAGGCGGCATCGGCTTTCTTTTTTACCTGCTAGCTGCTGGGAGCCTGATTTTCAGCATCAGCACAATTTATTCGCTGATTAAATATTCCAACTCCCGCGGATTAGGGTTTGTGGTTTCATTGGTTTATCTTATGGTTTATCTGGCATTGGTTTCGCAGGGCATAAGCATTTATAACAGTCTTTACAAATAATATGCTGAATTCCGTGCGAAGTCTTTTCCCCGGTCAGCAACGCGACGAAGAAATTTACCTTGTTATTCGCGAACACTGGTTTTATTTGTTTATAAAACTTGCCTCCTGGTTTCTATTTGTAATTGTGCTGTTTTTAATTGATCACTACGCTCCAATTTACACCCCGAATCTTGTGAACGGCACAGGACTGCCTTACTTCCTGTTGTTTAAAAATGTCTATACAACCTACATGATTTTAGGATTGTTTATGATTTGGACATTGTATTATCTTAACGTCCAAATTATTACCAATCAAAGAATTGTAGACATTGACCAGCAAAGCCTGTTCAGCCACAGAGTTTCGGAATTGGATATGGCAAAAATTGAGGACGTCACCGGAGAAACCGTAGGCGTTTTTGGCACAATCTTCTCTTTCGGTAATGTTTATATTCAAACCGCTGGCACTGAAGAGCATTTTGTATTCAAAAATATTCCGCGTCCTGATAAGGTTGAAAAGCTTATTTTGGATTTATACGAACAATACCATCGCCTGCCGAACCAAGCCGTCCAAGCAAGGATTAAAACTGAAGACGAAGAGGTTTAAGCTCCACACGCCATAAAAAATCCGGCTTGCCCGGATTTTTCTATTTGCCAAGTTCAGGATATAATTTAACTATCTCTTTCCCATTCCAAAGGAGGCACTGATGCAAAATCACTTTTCATTGGAACGTCATGCTGTAATCTGGAACGGGAAAACACTCTCGTTTCAAACCCTGCATAAAATCATGGCGCAAAGCAGGTGGGGCGCCGTGCTGCGTTCAATTATTCGTTTTGAACAGCATCGTCCGGAAAAAGAAGTTTCTCCGGAAATCTGGGCAAAAACAATTGGCGCCAATGGCAACGACCTGGATCACCAGGTTCGAGCCGCAAGAATCATGGCAAAGTGGGTCAACTGCATTTGCACACTGGATCGCGATTCAAAGGCAACCTTGGTTCTTACCGAGATTTTCCATGATTGCGGCGAAGCCGCAACTCCATGGGGAGACATCCATTTCGGAAACAAAACTACTACCCAGGCCGCCGAAGAACTGCATGCATTGCGCAAAGTCTTGACTGATATATTCAACCAGGCCGGATATCCGGGGCTTGGTCAGCATATTCATGCCAAAATTAGTCCGGTGCTGGATCATTCCAACCCTGCGCTTACCAAAATTCACCGATTGTTGACCTATTCCGACCATTTCCATACCGCTCTGCGTGTTTGGAACACTGCCAAACTCCACAACTCTGAGCCGATGCTCCATGCCGGTCTGATCAAATTAACCTACAATGTTTTTGGCGGAACCTTGGCCTGGATAATTGAAAACCAAAAGTTCATGCCAATTCAAACGATGCTACTCAAAAAACGCCTGGTAATTGAAGAAGTTTTTAAGGAACTTAATTACATGCCGCCCCCGGTGATCGATCTTTATGAACGGCAAAAAAACAATTCCTCCATAGAGGCTCGGCTGCGTTTCATCAATGCAATGCGAGCATGGGACAATTGGACGCAAAACAATTTGCCGATCCTGGTTCAGAACGACGAACAGACTCCAGCTGACCTCGCGTTTCAGTCTTGAGCGAAAAGTGTAAGAATCATAAAACTGCGGGCAGGATGCCGCAGTTTTTTTATTTTTTATACGCCTTGCGAATAAAACTTAAACTACACAATAAATCCTATAAACCACAGGCCGGGCAAAGTTCTGGTTAAGCATGCCAATAATTCGCTTGGCTAAAATTGTAATCAGGTCAGCCAGCTCTCTTGAGAGGCTGGCAATTTTCAGCACTCCTTTCTCAAAAGACAGCGCCATTGTTTTTCCTGCGGCCTCAGGCAAACAATCTGAAATTATTTTTTCCCATTTTTTTAAAACCTCGTATCCTTTAAGTTTTTCTTCTATTTTATATCTTTTAATGTTGGTTTTGAGCAATTTCCCGATATTTTGCATGTTGTTTTTTTCTAAATTATGCTTTTTGATTAAAAACGTTCTTGCGAGGCCACCGACCCTTCGCGCAAAGAGATGTGTTGCGCCGGCATCTCAATTGGAACGGTACTGGTGATAAAAGTTTGAAACTTATCTTTCAGATATTTCAACAAATACACTCTGCGGTCAGCATCAAGCTCAGACAGAACATCGTCAAGCAGCATAATCGGCCGATCGTTTTCCAAAATTAAGTATTCAAGCTCCAGTATTTTTAAGGCCAGGATTTGAGAACGCAGCTCGCCGCGCGAAGAGAAAGGACTCAAATAAATACCTTCGCTAATCAAGGTGAAGTCATCGCGATGCGGACCGACCGTGCAAGCGGCTAGCGCAATCTCCTTTTCCTGATTGTCAAACAAGGCTTTTTTAAAATTCGCCGCGATATGTGTTTTACTTTCGCCCGGAACAGTGCGATACTCGACCTCAATCGGCCTGGAGAATCCTGAAACTGCAGCATAAATTTCAGAAATGCTTTGATTCAAATAATTGATGTAGTCTTTGCGTTTAGCGATTATTTCCGAACCAAAATAAATCTGTTGCTCGTTCCAAGTTGAAAGCTCTGAAGGTGAAGAACGGCCGATTTTAACGTTGTATAGCAGCTGATTTTTTTGAGTAATTACCTTTTTGTAATTATAAAGGTTTTCCATGTATTGAGCGCTATTTTGCGAAAGAATCATGTTCAGATACCTGCGCCGCTGGTCAGAAGGCTTGCTCATTAAATCCACGTCTGTCGGGTCGAAAATGACCGCTGAAAGGAAATTTTGCACCAGCTTGCGGGCCTTACGCACGCCATCCAACTTAAAATTTGCAAAGATTTTCCCGCCGCGATCCTCTAAAAAAATTTCCAATAAATGCTCTTGCCCCTGCTTCTCAATACTGGCATGTAGTTCCAAATTAAAAGTGCCTTTTGAAAACAAATAGTTAGATGCGTCCCTGAAAGACTTAAAAACCGACAAAAAGTAAAGCGACTCCAGCAGATTAGTTTTGCCGGTGGCATTCGGGCCAAAAAAAATCACGAAGTCGTCGTTAAATTGCAGATTTAAATCTTTGTGATTACGAAAGTTTTTTAAAACCAAATTTTTTATACGCATTTGTGAGGCAGGGTTCCGCGCTCTAAATATTTCTGCGGAGTTAATTATAACCAGGCAATATCTGCTGACTTCGATTAGATCTTGATTGGCATTACTAAGTAAAGAAACCCGGGCATTTCCTTGCTTGAAATAACGGCCGGAGAATTATTATTAATTATTTTGAAAATTATATTTTTCGTTCCGATTGTAGAAAGACAATCTAAAACATATCTATGATTGAAAATAATTTTCCCCGGCTGACCGGAAACTTTAGTGCTGATATCAACCTTGCTTTCTCCAAGTTCGCCTGATGCGGAAGTCACGATCAATTTATCCGGCTCGCTGTATTCCAAACTTACATTATTACCGGTATGGGTAAATATCCCTGCTGTACGCATTGCCGCTGTCAAATCAGCGGTTGAAACTTCAATCTCGGTGTTAAATTGCTGAGGAATAATTTGTTTATAGTCCGGGTATTGTCCGTCGATAAGTCTGGAAATAACTTCAGTGTCCTCGGTTTTAAACATCACCTGATTCTGAGAAACAAATAGTTTGATTGTTTGGTCATCTCCGGAGTTGACAACCTTGCCAAGCTCTTGCACCGCTTTATTTGGGACAATCAAAGTTCTTGCCGGTACCTCGTTTTTAAGCTTTATCACCTTCTCAGCAAGGCGATAACGGTCAGTCGCCACTATTTTTAAGGTGTTATCCTCTAAAACAAACAGGACTCCTGATATTTCCGGCTGGGTTTCGCTATACGCCGCTGCAAAGGCAACTTGTGCAATGGCGGTACGCAGTTCCTTGGCCGGAATCTCTACCACATTTTGTTCGTCTATCTGAGGAATCAAGGGAAACTCGTCAGCTGATAAGCCCTTAATTTTTGTCTGATAGCTTCCGGATTCAATCACAAGGTGGTTAGCCTGCAATGAAATATTAATATTATCGCTCGGCAAATTATTTATCAGGTCAGCAAAGGTCTTGGCAGGAACACTTACCCCACCTTCTTCATCAACCTTGCACCGGACCCAAGTATTAACGCCTATCTCCAAGTTCGTTGATGAAAGTTTTAAAACACCCCGGTCAGTTTTTAATAAAATATTATTTAAAACAGGAAGAGTTGTGCTGCCGCTAGAAACTCTGGAGGTGATCCCCAAACCTTTTTTTAAATTCTCGTGAGTGCAGACAACTTTCATAATATATATTTAATTTAATTAAACTAGTATTAGTAGTAAAGGCTGTTGAGAAGTGGAGAACTCTCTTTATATGAACAGGTGTAATTATTCTTTAATAAAATAGAAATATTTTTATGCAAACCTTGTTAGTAAGTTGTACAAAAATAATTTCTAAATTCGGATTTTTTTTCGAACGATCGGTTATTAAGTTTTTACTAACAGCTTATTAAGAAATTTTTAAACCGAAACAAGCTTCTTAACAGCACGACATGAACACTACATGTACAGTTTATTCACAATTAAATCAATTTCTTGTTTCATTGATTCTTTTTCTGAAAGAAGTTTATTGATTTTATCAACAGCATGCATCACAGTGGTGTGGTCTCTGCCGCCAAAATGTTCGCCGATACTAGGGAAAGAATTTTCCAATTCTTCACGCATTAAATACATCGCAATCTGGCGCGGTTTAACAAATTCTTTACGGCGGGACTGACGCAGCAGGTCTTCAACTGAGATGTTGTAGAAATCAGCAACAACTTCCATCAATTTTTTTACGGAAACTACGCGTTTCTTAGCGGAGGCAACTCCCTGAAGCACGGTTTTGGCCTGTTCTATGGTGGGATTCGCGTTGTTTAGCTGACAATAGACCATTAAGCGATTTAAGGCCCCTTCTAGCTCGCGAATGTTGCTCTGAATCGTTTCTGCGATGTAACTTAAGACCTCAACACCAATGTCGTAATGTTTTTCTACGGCTTTAGATTTTAAAATTGCCAACCGTGTTTCAAAATCAGGAGCTTGAATGTCCGCAACCATGCCCCACTCAAACCTAGAGACCAGTCGTTCTTCTATTGCCGGGATATCTTTAGGCAGGCGGTCAGAGGAAAGCACGATTTGCTTATTATTTTGATGCAGGGTGTTAAAAGTATGGAAAAATTCTTCTTGGGTTTGTTCTTTGCCTGCCAGGAACTGAATGTCGTCGATCAAAAGCAGGTCGACGTTGCGATAGGTTTCTTTGAATTGCGGAGTGCGACCAAGACTGATTGCGTTAACAAATTCATTGGTGAATTTTTCACTGGTAACGTATAAAACTTTCAGTGAAGGATTTTTTTCTAAAACCTCATGACCGATCGCCTGCATCAAATGGGTTTTGCCCAAACCAACTCCGCCGTACAAAAATAGCGGGTTATAAATTTGTCCGGGTTTTTTTGCGACCGCGGTGCAGGCAGCATAAGCCAGCTCATTGCCCTTGCCGACAATGAACGTGTCAAATTTATATTTTGGATTGAGCCCGGTGTTGACCGGGTTCTGAACAATCCGGCTTGCGCCACCGGTTGCTGCTTTGGGCTGTTGTTCAACTGGTTTTGGACCAGTGGTGTTTGAAATGACCTGATATTTAACTTCTTTTATTTCAGGCGCCACCATTTTCAATGCCTTGAGAATGTCGGCGTTGTATTTATTTTGTAGCCACTCTTTAGTGAAAGAGTTCGGCACACTTACAATTATGTTATCTTCAGTGCGTTCAATAATTGAGGTGTTTTTGAACCAGGTAGTAAAGTTTGCCTTGCTTAACGAAACTTCTAGATTACCTAATATCGCTTGCCAAAGTTGTTGGTTGCTCATAACGCTTTTTGCTCCAGGAAGGTTTGTTGATAAAGTTTACCAACTGGTTATCAACATGTAAAATTGGGCAATAATACAAGAAAATGCCAGCAAATCCATTTTATTGTTTACAATTTGGGGACAATCTGGGGAATAAAAGCTTATAAAATTTTGGGCCTGTTTGATAAGTTGGTTTGTGGTGCCCGCCAATATATTTGGGTTGCTAAAACCATTCGAATATTTTATACTGTGGTAGCTATTTTTGATCAGAAGATTAAAAAATTAATTTAGAAATTAATGAAGCGAACATATCAGCCGAAGAAGAAGCGCCGGAGCAGAAGGCATGGATTCCGAAAACGAATGCGAACCAAGAGCGGAAGAAACGTTCTGGCATCTAGACGCGCCAAGGGCAGAAAAAGATTGACGGTTTAATGTTAAAAAAGGTCAACAGAATTAATAAAACCAGGGATCTGCAAAGAGTGTATCGTCTGGGTAAGTCGGTGCACACTTCGGCCCTGGTTATTAAATTCGTTCCTAATGGTGGTATTCAAGTCGCTTTCGTAGTTTCAAAAAAAGTTTCAAAAAAAGCAGTGCAGCGTAACAGGATCAAAAGAGTTTTACGCGAAGTTATGCGCTTGAATCTGGAACAGCAAAGAAAAGGAAAATATTTAGTTGTGGTCAAACCACAGGCGGCAAAAATGAAAAATCCGGAACTGCGTCAGGAAATGAATAAAATTTTGAGCAAGATCAGATGAAACGTTTATCTATAAGTTTAATAAATTTGTATCAAAAAACCCTGTCGCCCGATCATGGCTTTTTTAAGGTGTTGTATCCGCATGGTTTTTGCAAATTTTATCCGTCGTGTTCCGAGTATACTAAACAGACCATACAAAAACGCGGAGTGTTTTTAGGCCTATTTTACGGGGCAAAACGAGTATTGCACTGCAATCCTTGGAGCAAGGGCGGACTGGATTTAGTTAAATAAAATTTTATGATTGGACACTTTTTTAGAATAATTTTAATTCAACCGCTCATCAATCTTTTGGTGTTGGGTTACAATTTCGTTCCAGGTCATGACGTTGGCGTGGTTATTATTTTGGTGACGTTAATAGTTCGTCTGATTTTAGCCCCTTCATTTCACAAATCAATCAAGTCTCAGAAGAACATGACAGCGTTGCAGCCGAAACTTAACGAGATTCGTGAGAAACATAAAAATGATCGCGAAGCTCAGGCTAAAGAAATGATGGCGCTCTACAAAGAATACAATATCAGCCCGTTCTCTTCCTGCTTGCCGCTTTTAATTCAGCTGCCGATTTTAATTGCGCTTTACCAGGTCTTTATTATCAGTTTGCGCGGCACGACAGACCTTGGAACGTACCTGTATCACTTCGTCCATAACCCGGGGCACCTCAACCCGCTGTTCTTGCATTACATAAATTTGGCAAAACCGAATTTTATTCTTGGTATCCTTGCCGGTATTACTCAGTTTTTCCAGTCAAAAATGTTGATACCGCGCCAGTCAAGCAATGATCCCACCCAAAAAGCTATGCAGCTGCAAACTCTTTATATTTTGCCGATAATTACCATAATTATTTCACTTCGTTTACCGGCGGGATTACCGCTTTATTGGCTTGCAACCACAGTATTTTCCATTGCCCAGCAATATTATATAATGAGAGCTACCCCAGCGGCTTAACTTTTTTAAGGCCTGGGCCAGCAGTATAGAAATATATGCAACAAGATCAGGCTCAACAAATCGCGGATTTAATCAAAGAACTTATTGCCAAGATGGGCATTGAGGCGGGCGTTGACGTTGAAGATGGCGTGCGTGGCAAAGTTTTTAATATCAGCTCTCCGGACTCAAATTTATTGATCGGCCAGCACGGCGCAAATCTTTATTCATTGCAGATTCTTGCCCATGCCGTTGCAATGAAGCGTTTTGGCCTGGCAGAGAGATTCAGCATTGATGTTGACGATTATCGCCGCAAGCGCGAATGGTTTTTGCGTGAGACCGCAAAAAAAGCTTTGGAACAAGTGAAGCGCAGCCATAAACCGGTGATGCTTGAACCAATGCCGGCTTATGAACGCCGAGTGGTGCATGCTTATCTGAGTGAAGATTTTTCTGTAGAAACGGAATCAATTGGCAATGAACCGCAGCGTCGGATTATAATCAAGCCAAAGCCGCGCGGAGAAATTTAAATAAATTCAAAAATAAAAACCCGCGAATACGCGGATTTTTATTTTGCCAGTGCCAACATTAACCAAAATTCCAAAGCTAAGGCGTTCAAGAAGTACGGGGCATCAATCAACCCATGGATAAACAGCGCGACAATAAAAAGTGCAATCCCAAGTTTGTAAGGCGAAGCTTTGTTGCGTAGCCCGTCCCAAAAAACGTAACCGGAGATCAGCAAAAAACTAAGCAGTCCAAGTAAGCCGGTTTCTACCCAGAAATTCAAGAAAATATTGTGCGGATAATCGTAAGCCGGAGTTTGAGAGTCTCTATTAAATTTGTCGTATAAGGTTCTGAAACCATACAGGCCCTTTCCCAACACCGGCGAGCTTTTTATCATGCTCCCAGCGGTGTGCCACAGTGAAAATCGGCTCAAAGTTGATTTGTCTCCCTTGAATGGCAAGATCAAGCGGTAGCGCAGATTTGGCAGGATGTAAATGATAATCGCTAAGGGAATTAAAAGAGCTATTAAATATTTGATGACTTTTTTGTTTTGATAACTCAGCGCAAAAATTACCACGGCACCGGCAAAACCCGCCCAGCCACCGCGCGATAGATTGAAAAGTAATCCGCCTAATCCGAACAAATAAAATATTTTATACCAATTTGGTTTGAAATCACGGTTGAATAAAAACGGCAGGCCAAATGCCAACAAAGGCGTTAGCCATAATGCAAAAGCGTTTGGGTATTCAAAAACCGCAAGTGCCCGTTTTGGCTCTACGCTATTGCCCCACCATTGCGGCGGCACACCAATCAGGGTGTAATATTGGAGCACCGCGTAAATCCCATAAATTCCGACCAAAATAAAAATCATTTTTGCAAAATGGTTTTTATCGGTTGTTTCTCGAAGCAAATACGCTGCCAGGAAATAAGTTACGATCGGCTGAAAAAAATAAACAACAAATAATCCGGCTGCGCGCATATGCGCCGGAGAGATTATGGTTGAAATTATGCCGGCCAAAAAAAATAAACCAATTGCAGATAAAAATATCTTCGAATGGTTTTTTACATGCTTCCAAAAATCAGTAAAAAGATTTCTGCGCCAGACCCAAATGGCAAACACAAGCCAAAAGATAAAAATTATAATTTCCAGAGCATTCAGCGGAATCGGCCCAAGTTTAAAACGCCAGACATAAGCTGGTGCCAAAATGAACAACGCTTCCAAAAAGTAGATCATTGTTTTGTGTTAAGTTTGATGCTGGTGTCAGCGGTTCTGCCCTGGCTGTCCACTGCATGCAGCGCAAAAACGTGGGTCCCGGGTGGCAACAGTGGAACGTTGAAGTTCCAAGGGGCATTGGTTGCCGTTTGGATTTGGGTGCCATCGATCAGTAAATCGATTTTAGTTATGCTTAATCCGTTATCAGCCTGTGCTTGGGCATTAAGCACGAATGGCGTGACAATTGTGCTGCCATCGACCGGGAAAGTTATGCTTAGCTTGGGAGGATTTGCCGAGGCTACAGTGGTGTTGCCGTTTGAAGCTGTCGTGCCGTTTCCGTTGGAATTATTGTTAGAACTATTTGGACTGCCGCCAGACGCTGCTGCGGTGCCGCCTGAGCAATAACCGTGAGCCATGTCATATGCAATGACCGGACCTTCCCAATTTGGATTGTTGGGCATTTCAGAGTGCAGGGTTGTGCAAACGCCGTTGCTGATTACTGTCCCGGTCGCCGGATCAGTTGTTGTCACCGGCAAGTGAACGTTGTCGTATGTAGTTGGTACCGCATAATTTGCAAAAATTTCTGTCTTAGTGCTTGGGGTGTATTGGGTTGGTAATAATCCAGAAACCGCGTCAACGGTAACGTTTTGAATTCCGTCCGGTACGTCAAAAGCTTCTGGCGTCGTACCGGCAAGCGCTTGCTGCATGAAATCATGCCAGATTGGTCCTGCTGTAACTACGCCGTCAGCGCCTTGGCGCATTGAGCTGTTGTCGTCGTTGCCGGTCCACACTCCGGCGACCAAAGATGGCGTAAATCCCAAGGTCCAGCCATCACGGAAGCTTTGGGTTGTCCCGGTTTTGGCGGCAACCGGACGATCACTTAAAGTCAAAGGATTATTTTGGCCGAAGATGAAGGCGCGGGCGTTATTATCGCTCATTATATTGATCAATTCATAAGCGGCTTGCGGATCAAGTACCTGAGTAGGGTTGTCTTGGAATTGTTCCATAATATTTCCGCTGGAGTCGGTTATTTTTAGAATTCCGGTGTCCGGATGGCGTACTCCTTCGGTTGCAAGTACCGCGTACCCGGCAGTGTGTTCAAGCAAATTGACTTCGCAGCCACCTAAAACTAAAGATAAACCGCAATCCTTAAGCGGACTAGTAATTCCGAAGTCGCGCATAGTTTGAATGGCATTGTCTACGCCAACTAAATCCAAGGTTTTGACCGCCGGAATGTTTAAGGACCCGGCAAGCGCTTGTCTAATTGAGACCGGGCCATATTCATTGAGGTTATAATTGCGCGGGACATAATCGGAGTTTCCAAATTTCCCAAAATCAGTTACCACGTCCATTCTCAAGGTTGCCGGAGATTCGCCAAACTGTTGTTTGAAAGCCGTAGCATAAACGTAAGGCTTGCCGGATGATCCGGGTTGGCGTTCGGCCAGGGCGACATTAACTTCCGGCTCAAATTTGCAGTTTGATCCCGGTTTGCATCCGGCCGGTTCCGGTGTGCCAAAGAAATCTTTGGATCCGACCATCGCAAGAATTTGTCCGGTTTTAGGATCAATTGCAACCAGCGCAGCATTATAAGCATTGTTGTGCTTCTCGTTATTTGCGGCATGAGCGCTAATCACGTTTTCCGCGATACTCTGCATTTTCGGATCAAGAGTGGTGACGACGTTTAATCCGCCGTTTTGTAAAGCTTGTTCGCCATATTTTTGAGTGATGTAATCTTCGATGTACATCACAAAATGCGGCGCGGTAATCAGATCGCCGCTCTTTAGGAAGGTAACGCCTTCGGTCTTGGCTTTGTCGCGTTGATCAGCGCTGATATAACCTTGCTGGTACATGTCATCGAGCACAATATTTTTTCTGGAGTCTAGAGCATCACGGTGCGGACCGGTGGGGTTGTAGTAGCTTGGAGCTTGCGGCAGTGCTGCAAGGTATGCAGCTTCAGCCAGATCCAAATCTTTGGCATGTTTGCTAAAATAAACCTGAGCCGCGGCCTCAATGCCATAGGCATTACGCCCATAAGGAATTTCATTGAGGTAAAGTTTTAAAATATCATTTTTGGAAAAACGTTCGTTGATTTCCAAAGATAAGATTATTTCTTTGATTTTTCTGGTAAAAGTTTTTTGTCGGGTTGTTAAAATTGCGTTGCGCACAAATTGCTGAGTGATCGTGCTGCCGCCCTGGTTCAAGCCGCCGCTGGTGATGTCGACAAAAATAGATCTGAGAATGCCGCGGACATCAATGCCGCTTTCATGAAAAAAATTCCGGTCTTCCACTGAGATTGTTGCGTTTTTGACATTATCGTTCATCTGGTCAAATGGAATCAGAGTTCGGCGCACTTCGCCGTGCACCTCGTACAGAAGTGTGCTGCCGTCCCGGGCATAAATTTTTGTTGACTCAGGAACGGCTCTGCTGATCAGTCTGTTTGGATCAGGTAAATCTCGGGAAACTATTAAAAATAACAAGGCCGTAAGTGCAATGCCCACGGCGATGATTTTAAGCAGCCAATCGCGAACCGTTGTCCATTTTATTTTAAATTTCCGCTTTTGATTCAGTGCGGGGCGTTGTTGCTTTTGGATTGGATTTTTAATATCCCGAACGAACTTCATGAAATCAATTATACCCTAAATGCATGCTATAATAAAGTCATTGTTAAAGCATATTCGACGTTTATGGCTGGAGATAAAATCAGTGAAATTTTGACTCGCGGAGTGGACGAAGTCATTGATCGGGACCATTTGGAAAGCCAGTTGCGTAGTCAGAAAAAGCTGCGCATTAAACTTGGCATTGATCCAACTTCAAATAGTATTCATATCGGCCGGGCAATTACGCTTTGGAAACTGCGTGATCTTCAGGACTTGGGGCACAAAATAATTTTTATAGTCGGCGACTTCACCGGCCTGATTGGCGACACTTCTGACAAAGAAAGCGAACGGCCGATGCTTACAAAAAAGCAGGTCGCAGAAAATATGAAGACTTATGTTGCTCAGATTGGCAAGATTTTAAATCTGAAAAAAACCGAAGTACATTACAATTCCGAGTGGCTTGCAAAATTAAAATTTTTGGAGATTGCGGAGCAGGCAGAACAATTTTCTTTGCACGAGTTCGCCGCTCGGGAGAATATCGCGCGCAGGCTTGAAGCGCAAAAACGGGTTTCTTTGCGCGAGCTTTTATACCCGCTGATGCAGGGCTATGATTCGGTTGCAATCAATGCCAACTTGGAAGTGGGCGGAACGGATCAGCGCTTCAATTTGCTTGCCGGCAGAACTTTGCAAAAGTTCTATGGCCAGGAGCCGCAAGATATCATGACCTTTATTTTGCTGGAAGGTACTGACGGCAGAAAGATGAGTTCGTCCTGGGGCAATGTCATAAATGTTAATGACGCGCCGAATGATATCTACGGCAAGACCATGACAGTTCTGGATAATTTGATCGTTAAATATTTTATGTCCTGTACGAGGTTGCCGGTTACTGAGGTTTCTGAAATAGAAAGAAAAATAAAAACCGGCAAGCTCAGCATGCGTGACGCCAAGGCGATGCTCGCAAAAGAGCTGGTTAAGATGTATCATGGAGAAAAGGCAGCAAATTCAGCTGAACAGTATTTTGACAGAGTGCATCGCAGTAAGGAGATTCCGGAAGATATTCTGGTTTTGCCGCTTAGCAAGCTGCAGCCCGGAGCTAACCGAGTTTTGCAGATTATAGTTGCGATTAACGCGGCAAAAAGCATGAGCGAGGCAAGACGGAAAGTTGATCAGGGCGGAGTTAAAATCAACGGTCAGCCGCACAAAAATTATGATTACGAGTTTAAATCAGGGGATGTTATCCAGGTCGGACCCTTGAAGTGGGCAAAAATTAATTAAGATTAAGCGCTCGTTATGAGCGCAAGAAAGAAAAATAAAATGGACAATCAAAATATGGGCGGTATGAGCGGACAGAAATATCCGTCATGCTCCTGCCCGCATCACAGCATGACAGCAGTTTTTATTTTGCTGTTTGGTTTGCTATTTTTGCTTGAGGCATTCGGAGTTTTTGATATGGTTTTCGTCAGCTATGCCTGGCCGATTTTAGTGATACTGTACGGTTTGAATCGGCTTTTCCGCCGCAAGTGTAATTGTTGCGGACGCGACAAGTAGGTTTAAAAATTTTGAGAATAAAAAAAGCGGCACGCAATGTGCCGTTTTTTAATGTTGATCTAATTTCTAGCTGACCATCAGCTCAGGCTGAAGCTCTGGACCGCGGTTCCCAGATCGGGACACAACGGTATCTCAATCTTCATCATCCTGATGAGGTCTAGAGTTTTTTTGCTTGTAATATTAACAAGCTTCAGTTCGCCACCCCTCTCTTTTTTTACGAAGGAAGACGCTCCGGATATCTCGCTGATGCCGCTGGCATCGGTATAGATAACCTTGCTTAAGTCGACGATTACTTTCGCCCCCTGATCAATGACGTATGTTTTAACTTCAGCGAGCAGAGTCCCGTCAGATTCGTCGAGTGTCAGTCTTCCGACAGGCGCCACAATTAGAATTCCTTGTAACTTTCTGTGGCTAATCTTGAAATTACGATCTTGCATAGTTGACCTCCTGCTCAGATAAATCTACTGTACCATAATTTGTTGTTTTAAGCAAGTGTTTCAAAAAGGCGATTATACTATGAAAATTTCAGAAAAGGCTATTTTCGCAATGCAGCGCAGAGCGCAACCGCCAGGGCATCAGCAGCATCGTCAGGCTTTGGCAGATGCCGTAAACCAAAGGTTTTTTGAACCATGAATTGGACCTGTTTTTTATCGGCCTTGCCATAGCCGCAAATTACAGATTTTACTTGTAAAGGCGTAAATTCTCGAATTGGGATTTTATTTTTTTCAAGCGCCAGCAGAACTACTCCCCTGGCCTGTGAAACCGCCATTGCCGTTTTGGCATTTTTTTCAAAGTATAATTTTTCGACGCCCGCTGAATCCGGCCTGAATTTTTTTATTAAATTTTGCAAATCTTTTTGGAGAATAACTAGTCGTGCGGCATCGCTCAATGTCTTCTTGGTAGTGATTACTCCGAAATCCAAAATATTGTAGGAATTATTTTTTAGTTTTTGGATCAAGGCATAGCCGGTTGTGGCCGTGCCAGGATCAATGCCTAAAGTAATCATAAATTTGCCGAAGTATGCACCGCGACCACGTCTTCGTCGTCAGACAGCGCGTCATATAATCTTTGCACCGCCGGAATTTGATCTGGACCAAGGTCTACTCCTTGTGAAGATTCCATAATTACTTCGGCCTGGACAATTTTGGCGCCAGCTTCTGCAAGCGCGTTTTTAACTTTACCCAATTGTTCCGGTTTGGTATAAACCTCCATTCCCTCTTCTGATCTACGGACGTCTTCAGCCCCAGCATCAATTGCAGCCAATTCCTGTTGATCGATATTGCCGTCTTTTTCCACTAAAATTTGACCTTTGGTCGAGAACATCCACGAAACCGCTCCGGGCTGTCCCAAATTGCCGCCGTTTTTGGTAAAAAGGGTTCTGATATTTTGAAAGGTTCGGTTTGGATTGTCGCTGGCGGCCTCAACTATAAATGCCGTCTCTGCCGGGCCATAGCCTTCATACATTAGGCTCTGCATTTGGGTGTCGCCTTCGGCGCCGGAAGCTTTTTTTATTGCCCGGTCAATATTATCGTTGGGCATGGCATTGCCGCGGGCTTTTTCAATTGCCAGGCGCAATTTGAAATTCATGTCCGGGTTTGCTCCGGATTTTGCCGCGATAGTAATTTGCTTTGAAAGTTTTGAAAACAGCGCGCCGCGTTTTATGTCGGCAGCGCCTTTTGATCTTTTAATTTGTGCCCACTTCGAATGTCCGGACATATTATTTTGCCAAATAAACGCAGAGCGCGCTCAAAACCATTGCCGCGGTCTCCGCTCTTAATATTCTAGCACCTAAATTTAATTGCAAGGCCTGATAATTTTTGAACAATTCAAATTCTTTCGGTTCCCAGCCGCCTTCCGGCCCGATGAACAAATGTAGTTGCTTGCTCAGGCCGCTGAGCTGTTTGATTATATTCCCTGACGCGGCCTGTTCGGCGCCAACCAGGATTTTCCCATCTTTAATATTTTTTAATGCCTGCTCCAGTTTGATCGGTGAATTTATTTTTGGCACGGTAGTTCTGCCGCTTTGCTGAGCCGCTTCTATTGCAATCTTGTTCCAGCGCTGCGGGCTATCTTCGGTTTTAACCACCGAACGAGCGGTTATGATCGGTTGGAATGTCGTTACTCCTATTTCCGTGCATTTTTCGAGCAACATTTCAAACCGATTTTTTTTGAGCAGACTCGGGTATAAAATGATCGTGACACCGGGTTCGGTATTTTTTTCGGCAGCCTGTCCTAACTGAAGTTCTACTTGTTTTTTATCAAGGGTTTTTATCTCCGCCAGAAATTCTTTCTTGTTCAGGCCAAAAACTGAAACTGTGTCGCCGGGCCTGCCCCGCAGAACCACGACCATTTTGTAAACAGTCTCCGGATCATTTATTTTTAAAGGGCCCGGATGTAAATTTTGTTCAATAAAAAAACGCTCCATATTATTTGAAACTTAAGACTACTGTAATTTCGCCTTTGATCGAGGCTTTTTTAGTGAGCTGCTCTAAGATTTGACTTGCCGAACCACGCATAAATTCTTCGTGAATCTTGGTAAGTTCGCGCGCAATTACTAACTGAGCATCCGGCCAGGCTTTTGCAATCCATGCTGTGGTTTTAAAAATTCTTTGGGGTGATTCATAAAAAATAACGGTTGCTTCAATATCTTTTGCTTTTTGCAATTCTTTGATTAATTTTATTTCGGTTTTTGGCACAAACCCCAAGAAAATAAATTTATTGGTTGGCAGCCCTGATGCCGATAGTGCAGCTATGCTTGCACTGGGTCCCGGTATCGGCACAATTTGGATTCCCGCCAGGATTGCTTCGCGAACAAGCCTAAAACCCGGATCGGAAATGCCGGGAGTGCCCGCGTCGCTAAGCAAAACTGCATCGGCACTTTTTAGTCGTTCCAGAATTTTTGGCAGCATTGTAAGTTCATTATGTTCAGCATATTGGATGAAGGTTTTATCCGAACCTAATTCGAAATGTTGCAGCAATCTTTTGGAATATGCCGGGTTTTCAGCAATAATTAAATTATTTTCGCGCAAAATTTGTTTGGCGCGGTCAGTAATATCTCCAAGATTTCCCAAGGGAGTGGCAACAATAAAAAGCATAAGTTGATTAGATATCGATCAATTCTAAAAATGAACGGCTAAATCAGGAGATTTAGCCGTTTGGGGCGTGCGGGTTAATTTGATCAAGAATCTGCACCAGTTCCAGGCATTCAGCCGGGATCACGGTAGTCTCCGGAAGCTCGGCTAACTGGATACGATTGAGCTGAAGCGCCCGAGCTATTCGTTCGTAGATCTGATCAGTCGACCTGATCAGAATTTCGCAATAGCTGCCTACTCGTTCAAAGTCCTCGCCATTTTCGAAGGAGGACGAAGAAATTATTTTCTGCAAAATATTGGTGGACAGGTCGTACAAGGTCATAGCCCGCCTCCTTTTTGGTTGCCTTGAGGATAGCACTAAGTCAGGAGTTTGTACAGCTACTTTCCGGAACAGATTTTCGCCAACTCCGGATATTCACCGCAGCGGTTTTTTCTTGCGGTACAAATTTTTCGGCCGAACCAAATAATCTGATCAGCGACCTTGATCCAGTTTTTTTGCGGCACCAGTTGGACCATGTCCTGTTCGATTTTTTTTGGGTCGCTGTTTTTTGTAAGGCCGAACCGGTTTGAGACTCTGATAACATGAGTATCAACAACAAACCCGGAAGCAATGCCGTAAGCATGGCCTAGCACGACGTTTGCTGTTTTTCTGGCAACTCCGGGCAGTTCAATTAGTTCTTCGAGGGTTTTGGGAACCCTGCCTTTGTATTTTTGCTGGATAATTTGAGCGGTCTTAATTATCGCCGCCGCCTTGTTTTTATAAAAGGTCACCGGATAAAGGTCTTTCTGCAGCTGGGCTAAATTGGCTTTGGCAAAATCAGCCGGGGCCCGGTATTTCTTAAAAAGTTTTCCAGTCACCTTGTTCACCAAAACATCGGTACATTGCGCTGACAGAATCGTGGCGACTAATAATTGGAACGAAGTTTTAAATTGCAGAGCTGTAGTTACTTTTGGAAAATGTTTATCTAAAAAGTTGAGCAAAATTTTGAGGTTCTGTTGTTTTTTATCGGGCATGTTGTCATTGTATATAAAAAAACGAGCGACTGAAAGTCGCTCATAAATTCGATGCCGTGAAAAACTATCTTAGTTTCGCAGATCGCATAAAATTTCGGATTTCTTCGAGACGGCTGCGGTGGACCACAAGCACCTCATGTCCAATTTTTTGGATTTTTGAGGAAATCCGTGGCTTGAAAATCTGCAGCTTGCCGTTTTTTGTCGGTCTCAAAAATACAAAATCGAGCTTTTGAGAAATGCCTACGATCGGGCAGCGATCCCACGGCGTTTCATAGCCGGGATCAAGAATCGCAGCGCCAACTTCACCTTTCCAAAGCCTGGCCATGCTGGTGCCGATGCTGCCGCCGGTGACCTCCAGATCTCTGAACAATCCGGCCTTTTTTTCTTTACCGTTGATCAAAGATTGGATCAGTTCAGAATGCTGTTCCGGCCGTTTGCGAAGCAGTACAAATTGATCTGAAAGTTTGCGGCGTGGATTTATCTTCATTACTTCGGCGTGGCCGAATTCGCTGATCCGGTGCACCGTGGTTTTGCCTGGCCTAAAGCCGTAAATCTCTTGGGTCATGACATCGCCGATATACGCGGCGACGACCCTGCCATCCACAACCAGAGAGAGCATCGTGCCTATGCCGTGCGATTGTCTGCGGGCAAAAGCTTTGGTTCCGTCCATCGGATCAACGGTGAAAAAAACTACATGACCTTTGAAGCGGCAACGGACCTTGAGGTTTTGCTCTTCGGCAACTATGCCGCAGAGCGGAAAGCATTCTTTGAGCAGTTTGATGTAAATCTGCTGGGCTTTTTTGTCAGCGCTGGTTACCAGGTCATTAAGTTCGCCGCTGTAACCGAGTTTTGCGGTTGTCTCAAAAATAAATCGTTCAGCGCGTATGGTGCTGATCGCCCGGCGGACCGCTTCTTTCAGTGCAATACCCAGCAGTCTTGAGCCGATATTGCCATAAGAGGTTATTCTCGACATGATCTTATCTCCCCCTTTTTTTTGAAAATAGAGCTTTAAAACATTGCAGTATATCTGAGATTTTCAGTGAAATCAAATAAAAAAACCGGGATAAAATCCCGGTTGGATGCTAGGCAACTGTTTGTTTTATGTACTTTCTGTTCAGATAAACCGATAAATATCCGACCGCAATCATTAACAATCCCGCGATGACAACCGCAAGCGGCCAGCCTAAACTGTTGCTGAAGTATTCACCGGAAACTTTGATGACATCAGCCATCAAAAATAAGGCGCTGAATACTAAAATTTTGGTTTGCTTCACGAAAACGCTGAAGTACATTGCCAGAAAAACCAGAATTGGATAGAAGATCTCCCAAATTGTCTGGCCGGTATTTTTGTCCGATCCAAAACCGCTCAGAAACATCGCGCTTGTAAGCAGCCCGATAACCCCAAAAATATAAAAAAAAGATGCAAAAATTCGATCTTGTTTTTGAGTGAAAAAATAGCCAAAAAGCATATAGCTCAACCCGACTATCAGGAAACGATATTCCGTGAAAGTTATAAGGGCAGTTGAACTTAGGTTGCTAAAGAGCATTCCGGTCAGGGTGAAAAATAAAGCGGTCGCGAAAAAAGTTATCGGAATGATATATAATCGCAAGCGCGTTGCCCAGCGGGCCGCAATGTAAATAACCGCAACAACTACTTCGTAAACTAACTGTTGCCCGCTAGTGATGAATTTAATCCCGAGCGCGTCGAAAATCGTGTAGACTCCAACCGGCATTAGTAAAATCGAAATGAGGATAAAAGCAAGCCCTAGCTTATGGGTTACTTCTTTGCGCAGCAGTGCGATGCTGATTGCAAATGCCACAAGCGCAGAGCCGAAGGTCGTTAAAATTCTTGCGGCGGTGCTGAGTGTGTTCCAGTTCTCTCCAATCAATAAAGCGATGCCGATAAAAACGATGCCGCTGCCCAAATATTGGATTGACTCAGAAAAAGTCATCCTGCGTTTTGACGTTGCTTCTGCGTTTCCGGGAAGCCCAGCGTCATAAGCCTCAGTCAGCTCTTGTTTAGTGAGCGTGCCCGCGACGGCCGCTTGCTTTATTTGCTCAAGCAAATTTTGTTTGTCCATAATTAGTTGATTACCCAGCCGATCATCTGAAAATTGTAATTGTATGAATCAATTGGGGTTGCAATATTAATTTTTTGATTAATGCCGTGCCCTTGGATGTACCTAATGTTGTAGTTATTGGAATCTGAAACAAAAAACGGAAAAACTCCGTCATTGCCGCCGTAGCCGATACTGTATCCGTCAGGTGATTGTTCCAATGCGCTAAGCTGATGCTTCTTTGCTTGATCTAAAGTTATTGGAGTGCCTTTTTGCGTCGCAACGTCGTAGTAATAGAGTTGCGGAATGGGTGCGGTGTATCCTCCTTTCGTGACAGGGTTTGGTACTTCACCGTCCTGGATCGGTGCCGTTTCTTCAAAGATATGCCCGCTGGCATCAACGGCGTAAGCCGGATAGTATGAGCCAATCGTATATATAAAATCGTATTTGGGTTTGTTGTGCAGTTTTGGAATGTAGACAGTCAAAGCGGTAATACCGATCAGTATGACCGGCGCGGCAAAGGCTAATATTAGGGGAAGTTGCTGTTTAAGTTTCATATTCGTATTTTAACACCATTAATATTTATTAAAAAACCAGGATATCCTGGTTTTTCTGGTGGGCATGCCAGGACTCGAACCTGGGACCAGTTGTGTATAAGACAACCGCTCTACCAACTGAGCTACATGCCCAAAATATGATCAACTTATTTTAACTTTCACTCCGAATTTCTTCAAGTTTGCGATCAGTAGTCTGACGTTACCGTCGAATCTAAAAGCTTTGATTCCCAGTTTTTTGGCTGCAGCGACGTTTTCTGCGCGGTCGTCAATAAAAAGAATCGATTTGGCCGGCCGGTCAATGTCTTTCAAAAAATATTTGAAAAAACTCAGGCTGGGTTTATGAAAACCGATCACCGCGCTGTTGTAGATTTTTAGACCGCGCAAAGAAATGTGGTTAAATTTTGCCTGGATTTCCGGACCGTGTTTGAGATTGTTGGTCAACAGCGCTATTTTGTATTTGCGCGAAAGCTTTAGCGCAATTTTCCAAACAGGTTTGATTACTGGCGGGCTGAAAAGTATTTGATGAATTTGCCTAGTGCTTAAATCCAGATCAAAAAGTTTTTTGATAGTTTGAAGAATCAGGGTTGTCGGCCGCCTGCCGGTTTCGCTTAAATACCAGGCGCGGTGATATTCTTTTTTAGCTTTTGCAGGAAGTTGATTAAAGCCAAGCTCGCCTTCAAGTTTTTTGGCAGCATCGGTGACTAAAACGTCACCGTAGTCGAAGGCAATGGTCGTAATCGCAACTTTGTTATGCCGCTTCATTTGTTTCAAGTACTGCACTTGAAGCAACCTTGTCCTTGCCGTCGAGTTTCATCACCCGGACGCCCTGAGTGGCGCGGCCGAGCGTTGAGATTTGTGAAATATTGGTGCGCAGTGCTTGGCCCATTCTGGAAATTAAAACCAGATCATGCGGACCTTCGGCGGAAATAATGTGCATCGAAATTATCTTTCCGGTTTTGTCGGTAACTTTCAAGGTTTTTATTCCTGAGCCGCCGCGTTTTTGAACTTTATAGAATGCCAGGTCGGTTTTTTTACCCAGACCGTTTTCGGTTATTACCAAAACTTGAAGTTTTTTTGTATCACGGTCCAGGCCGATTACATCCATGCTCATCAGCAAATCTTTTCCTTTCAAGCGCATGCCGCGAACTCCTGCGGCTGACCTGCCCATTGCCCGGACATCTTTTTCATTGAAGCGAACTGCCTGGCCGAGTTCGGTTGAAAGCATAATCTGTTCATTGCCGCCGGAACGTTTGACCCATTTCAATTCATCGTCGCCCTTTAGTTTAATTGCGATCATGCCTGAACGGCGTACTTTGCCAAATTCTTCCATTGCCACTTTTTTGATCAGACCTTTTTTAGTGGCCATGATCATAAATTTTGCCGTAGTCTTCTTGGTATTGACCAGTACAGCGGTAGCATATTCATTTTGGCCGAGCTGCAGGAAGTTAACTAGTGCCTGCCCTTTGGTTGTGCGCGATCCTTCAGGCAGTTCATAAACCTTGGTTTGGAATACTCGACCCTTGTTAGTAAAGAATAAAATGTCGTCATGAGTTGAGGCGCTGATGACGTGCTCGACCACGTCCTCTTCTTTGGTGGCCATGCCGATAACACCTTTACCGCCGCGGCCCTGGGTGCGATATGTATCAGGAGCCAAGCGTTTAACATAACCGGTTTTGGTAATGGTGATGATTACGTTCTCGTCCGGAATAAGGTCTTCAACTTTAAATTGTCCGACCGGTGTGGCGACAACCTGAGTGCGCCGTTCATCGCCGTACTTCTCTTTAAATTCCAGCACCTCTTTTTTGATAATGCCCAGAATTTTTTTCGGAGATTTCAGAATGTCTTCAAGATCAGCAATTAAAGCGCGCTTTTCTTTTAATTCATCTTCGATTTTTTTACGTTCTAATCCTGCCAAGGTTTGCAGGCGCATTTCCAGAATAGCCCTAGTCTGGATTTCAGAAAGTTTGAATTTTTTAATTAAGTTGTTAAAGGCATCTTCCTTGGTCGGAGATTTTTTGATTGTCGCGATTACTTCATCAATGTGGTCCAAAGCCTTTGTTAAGCCTTCCAAAATGTGCGCGCGTTCTTTGGCCTTTTTCAATTCAAATTCGGTTCTGCGCCGCACCACGCTTTGACGATGTTCCAGATATTTTTCCAGAACCGTGGCAATATTCAGAGTTTGCGGTTCGATTCCATTGACCAGCGCCAAGGTGTTCATGTGGAATGTTTCCTGCAGCTGACTGTAGTTGAACAGCTGGTTCAAAATTTTATTGGCCAAGGCCTCTTTTTTCAGATCGATAACAATGCGTACGCCGTCTTTATCTGATTCGTCGCGCAAGTCTTTGATCCCTTCAACCTTTTTGTCTCTAACCAGGTCGGCAAATTTTTGCAGTAATGTTGCTTTATTGACCCGGTACGGAATTTCTGTAATCAAAATTTGATATGCACCGGTTTTGGTTTCAACAATGTCGGTTTTGGCGCGCATAACAATACTGCCCTTACCGGTAGCGTAAGCTTGTTTGATTGCGTTGATGTCGTAAATGATTCCACCGGTCGGAAAATCCGGCCCCTTGATGTACTTAAGCAGGTCTTCTGTGGTTGATTTGGGATTTTCAATCATTTCAATTACTGCATCGGCGACTTCCCGCAAATTGTGAGGCGGTATATCAGTTGCCATACCAACTGCAATGCCCAAAGTGCCGTTCAGTAAAATATTTGGGACTTTGCCGGGAAGAACGGTTGGCTCTTTTTCGGTGGCGTCGTAGTTGTCGCGCCAATCAACGGTTTCTTTATCAATGTCCGCAAGCAGTTCCTCAGAGATCGCCGACATTTTGGCTTCGGTATAACGTTCGGCTGCCGGCGGGTCGCCGTCCATGCTGCCAAAGTTTCCTTGGCAGATTACCAGCGGATAGCGCATTGAAAATTCTTGAGCCAAGTGCACCATCGCGTCATAGATAGGAACGTTGCCGTGCGGGTGATATTTACCCATGACTTCACCGGTAACTTTTGCGGACTTGATTGTTTTACCGCCCGGACGTAGGCCCAGGTTATGCATGGCGTAAAGAATTCTTCGATGCACCGGTTTCAAGCCGTCTCTGACATCTGGCAAGGCGCGATCAACAATTACGCTCATTGCGTAATCCAGGAAGCTGCCTTCCATTTCATCCCGAATATCGCGGTTGCGCACAACTCCAATATCTTGGGGTTCTATTTTTTTTGATTTATCTTCAGCCATAATTATTGATTGTTCTGAGAGTTAAGTTGTTGTTGAGCTTGTTGTTGCGCTTGTTTGATCTGACCTTTAAAATCCTGAGACCCTAAATTTTTTATGCCCTTGCCTAGTGAGCTGAAAAAGCTGGTGTCTTTAGAGACATGCGGATTGTAGTTGCCGATTAAAATCCAGAAGCTAAATAGCAGAATTACTATCGCCACCCCTGAAATCCATAACGCCCGGACTCTATTTTTTTTAGGCAAGGACTGAATTTTTTGAACCCAGGACATACTCTGGTTATCTTAACGGTTCTAAAATTATAAGTTTAGCAGACCGGTCATCTTCGGGCAGGTCTTTCTTTTTTAAAGACAGCTTTTCAAGCTGTTCAGATTTACCGCCCATTTGTTTTATAAATTTTTCTTCGCTCTGAGCATCGACTTTCAGTGCTGAGATTTTATAGTGGCTTGGAATAACTATTTTCGGCTCAATTAGATTTACAACCTTGGCGGCATCTTCGTAATCCAGCACCTCTTCTCCTCCGACCGGCACAATTAAGATGTCTACATCGCCCAAATCTTCCAGCTCATCTTCGCTCAGCTCTAGTTTTTTAATGTGGGCCAGGTTTAAAATTTTTATACCGTCAACCTCAATCAGGTAAACCGTAATTACTCTGCCGTTTTTATCTTTAATGGGAATGCCGGTAATGACATGCTCTTTGACGTCATATTCGCCGGGTCCGTCAACTAAAAATGGCGTGCCGGAGATGCCCTGGGTATAAGAATATAGCTCGTTTTTTGGTTCCGAAAGAATCAAAAGATCGGCATTGCCGCGCGGCGGTGTAAGACCTGACTCTTTGCTGAATGGATCGCTAATCGAACTGTAATTTTTACCCGAAATTTTGAATGAAGAAAGCCCGAAGTAAGAGATTTGCATACAAGATATCTTACCAAAATCGATTGATTTGTGGAAGGAAATTAATCTGAAAAAAGCGTGCTGCAAAGTATCATAAATGACCGTATGTGTCAACTTGATTTAAACATTTTAAGCGGTTAATATTACCGAGCTTGGTGATAAAGCACGTTAATTAAAAATTAACAATTCATTAAGCCTTAGCAACCGACGTGCTTATAAAGAATTAACTAACAGAATAGATTTTATCTATCTCAAGTTAGTTCTTGGGATTTTTTGTACTCATATGTCAGATACTCAAAATACAAAAGTGCAAACAATGAATGACCTGCTTGCAGCGGGCGCAGAAATAAAAGTTTTAAAGATCGGTGATACTGTTCCGGGTAAAATTTTGTCAGTAGGAAAAAACGAGGTTTATGTTGATGTCGAACCTTACGGTATCGGCGTTGTCCGCGGCCGGGAATTGTATGATGACGAGGCTACTCTTTCTTCTTTAAAACCTGGTGACGAAGTTTACGCTTCAGTTGTTGAAGTTGAAAATAACGACGGCAATATAGAACTTTCATTCCGTCAGGCCGGCCAAGAACGAGTCTGGCAGACCCTGCAGGAAAAGATGCAGACTAAAGAAGTAATTCATACCAAGATCATTGAAGCCAATAAAGGCGGTTTGATGGTCGAAATTAATAATGTCATCGGATTTTTGCCGGTATCGCAACTTTCAACCGAGCATTATCCGCGGGTAGAAGACGGCGACAAGACCAAAATTTTGTCAGCGTTGAATCAATATGTCGGAAAAATGTTTGATGTCCAGATCATCACTGCAGACCAGAATGAAGAAAAATTGATTGTTTCTGAAAAAGCGGTTTTTGAAAAGGAATTGCATGATAAGATCAGCAAACTGAAAATCGGCGATACTATTACCGGCATGGTTTCAGGCATTGTCGACTTCGGTGTATTCGTAAAATTTGGCGAACTTGAAGGCCTGGTGCATATTTCAGAGTTGGCCTGGCAGCGCATTGAACATCCGAAAGACATAGTGAAGGTTGGTCAGGAAGTGAAGTGCGTTGTAATCGGTCTGGATAAAGGCAGAATCTCTTTGTCTATGAAGCAGCTTGAAAAAGATCCGTGGCTTGAGAGCATTAAGAAATATCAGATTGGCCAGGTTGTTAAAGGCAGGGTTACTAAAGTAATGCCTTTCGGAGTTTTTGTTGAGCTTGATGAGAATATTCAAGGTTTGGCGCACTTAATGGAGCTTTCTCATGAGGAAGTTAAGAATGCTGAAGATGTTTTAAAGATCGGTGACGAAAGAGAATTCAAAATAATTTCGATTGAGCCGCAAGAACATCGCCTTGGATTATCGATTAAAGCTTTGAAGGATAAGCCTAAAGAAAGCGGCGAATCTGAGACAGCTGAAAAACCGGCTGAGCAGCCTAAGACTGAAGTTGAACCGACTAAGGAATAATCAAAAGAAAAAATCGATCCTGAAATAGGATCGATTTTTTCTTAGCTTTTTATATCTTGCTAAGCACTTCAATGTTATCATCGGGCGCGGTCTTATTGCGCTTGATATGCCCGCAAAGCTCGCAGCGGTGAGTTATGACATAATCATGGCTCTGCTTTTCAACCATGATTGGCCGCATCATTCCGCCACAATGAGCCGCCCTGTCTCCCGGATTTTGATCGACATGCTTGCTCCACAAGCAATTTGGGCAATGGTTAGTGTAGCCGTTGCCGGAAACCTTGATGCCGCAATGTTCGCAGGCGAAATCTTCAACGGTTCTTTGAAATTTTTTTGCCGGCAAGGTCATTAATTTGGTGGAATTATACGAGTCCCTTCGCACTCATTTTATCAAAAATTCGTGATCCTTGATAGCCGTTTACCCCTTCATTTACCCCTTCATTGGGGGTGTGCCGGAATGAAGAGGTACGAAGTCTCAA